>Ga0233427_10002053_pt1 | contig 19846 bp, 16 predicted proteins | sample SI_118_April2016_5_FD_179885 | JGI IMG/M metagenome (GOLD analysis project Ga0233427, IMG submission 179885) | Seawater microbial communities from Saanich Inlet, British Columbia, Canada - SI_118_April2016_100_MG | ecosystem: Environmental > Aquatic > Marine > Inlet | place: Canada: British...
GGGTGGGAATGAAGGGGAAGAGGGGGGGAATGAAGGGGAAGAGGGGGGGAATGAAGCCGAAGAGGGTGGGAATGAAGGCGAAGATAATAGAAATGAAGGGGAAGAGGGTGTGAATGAAGCCATACAAAATAAGTGTAAAAAAGAACCAAACTCTAAAAAAGAGCCTAAACCTAAAAAAGAGCCTAAACCTAAATTTTCATCAAACTGTTCTAAATGTAATAAATTATTTAAAAATGAACTTTTTTATAATAAACATACTCTAGAACAAGTATGTTATAAAAGTAATGAAATTACACATTGTAAAATATGTAAAATAAAATTAGATACACATAATGAGTATAAAAAACATCTATACAGTTTAAATCATATAAATAATATTGGATGTAATACTATTGAAAAAATTAATACATCACCTACACAAACTATACATCATTTAGACCCTTTTTTAAATAAAAATGATGTTGAAAGTATTGCTTCTAAGAATTTAGGTAATTCTTTTACTTTTGTTTTTGATACTGGACAGACACAAACAGTAAATCTAAAACACAATACTAAAGAAAATAAAACTACTAGTGAAACTATAAACACAACTATAAACGAAACTACAAATACTATAGAAAATAATAATATTATATTAAATGAAGAACAACATATTAAACCACAAGACCTAACTGAACGACAAACTAAAATTATTAATTTTTTAAAAAAACAAATAAGTGAAAATAAATCTATAGAAACAAGTGGTACTACTTTTTATAAAATGTTAGATAATAAATTACAATTAGAAGATTACAAAGGATTACAAAAAATAATTACACAACTTGATATTAATGATGATTATAAACAAAATTATATTACTATAATAAATAATTTTGTTTCATTATTAGTTAAAGAAAACACAAATGGTAAAAAAATATACAAAGATAAAGATATATCTCAACTTGTTGTAAATCTTACAAGTTAAATTATTATTTTATTTTTTTTTATATTTTATAATTAATTTTTAATTCATTTAATTTTTTATTTATTTATTTTTTATTTTATTTTTAATTAAATAATTATTATTTTCTAATACTATATTAATATTAATCAAATTATTAATAATTTATTAAAATGCCTTCCACTTTAAGAAAAAGTTTATCTTCAATGAAAAAATTATCATCAAATGATATTAAAAATACAATGACTACTACTATTATGATTTCTATAATTTACAATATTTGTGTTCTTATTTATATATTAAATTTAGAAAATGAAGACTGTAATTGCTTTCGTGATTGGCGTCATGAATTTATCAAATATTATAGTTTTGGTTTAATTGTTTGGGGAATGTTCTCGTTAGCATTTAATTTATATGAAAGTAAAAATGAAGTTATTAATATTGCTAAAAAACTTTCTATGGTTGCTTATTTTATTAATGTATGGTGTGTATATAGTTATGTTGGTATTTTAGATTATACTCAATGTAAATGTGCTATCCAACAAACTAAAAAAATACATTACTTTCTCTATTTATTTAGATATATATTAGTTGCTTTTGTATTTCTAGGTTTAATAGGAGGAATTGTTGTTGCATTAGAATAAATAAAATTTTTATTTATTTATATTTATTTATATTTATTTATATTTATTTATTTTTATTTATTTTTATTTATTTTCTAATACTATATTAATAAACTTTTATTTTTTATTAAATATTTAAAATGTTTCAATTAATACTTGGAGTATTTTTATTATTAATAATAATTTTTATATATACTGGTTTAGGTGTTTTAACACGTGAAATTTTTGCTGATAAAAAATGCGATATATGTCTTATATCAAAAGACACACCAAAAACTACTGAAGCACCAAAACCTACTGAAGCACCAAAACCTACTGAAGCACCAAAACCTACTGAAGCACCAGCAACTTTTAATAATATTACTGAAGGATTTAGTAATAATGCTGTAAAATTAGATTTAAATGAACATGAACTTGTTTTTTCTAAAGGAGCAATTGTTTTATTATGGATAATTGTAATAATATCAACTATTACTTCTGTTTCAGCAATAGCAATGATGTAAATATGTTAGTTTAATATGTTTTTACTCTTATTCCAGTTTCACTCATACCAATACTTGTTACAATATTAAATTTAATTTTATCTTGTGCTAATTTTTTATGAACTTCATTAATAGTTTTACATCCTAAATAACTTAATCCAGACTTTAAACCACCATTAATCTGCTCTATTACATCTACAACACTACCACTTAATTCTTGTTCTCCATCAACACCTTCAGCAGTAAATTTTGTTTTTAATTTTTTATTATTAGTATTAATATTACTATTACTATTATTAGTATTATTAGTATTTACAGATGGTGTATTTAAATCTGTTTTTTCTTGCTTACTTAAATTTGCCATTGTTGAAGCCATACCTCTAATATATTTAAATCTTTTACCATTACGATATATAATTGTTCCTGGACTTTCTTCAGTTGATGCTAATGTTCTACCTAGCATTATTGCTGAAGATCCACACGCAAGTGCTTTCATTTTATTACCAGTTTTACCCAAACTTCCACCATCACATATAATATTAGGCATTTTATTAGGTATTGTATTAGGTATTGTATTAGGTATTGTATTAGGTATTGTATTGTGTTCTATTTTATATTTAAAACATTCTGAAACAGCACTAAATTGACCTTTACCTACTCCTGTTTCTAAACGAGTTGTGCATATACTGCCATTACCTACACCTACACGAATACAATCAACATCATATTTAGATAAAGCCTCATATCCTTGCCAATTACAAACATTACCAACCATCAATACAATATGCTGATATTTACTACGTATTTGTGTAATTGCTTCAAATACATTTTTATTAAATCCATTAGCAACATCAATACATATTAAATCTACACCTACATTTATTAATTTATCTAATCTTTCTAAATAATCTCCTATAATACCAACTGCTGCTCCAACACATAATGCTCCATTAGTGTCTATACAAGCATTTCCTTTATTATTTTCATAATGTTTTATATTATTTAAAGTAATTAATCCAACTAATACTGAATTATTTACAATAGGAATTTTTTCTATTTTATTTTCTAACATTAATTCTTTAGAAATACTTAATGTTGTTTCTAAAGAATGTTGTGTTATAGACATATCTAAAGTAATTAAATTTACACTCATAAACTCTTTTACAGTTAATATAATAGATTGATTTTGTTTTTCTACTGATTGTTGTTCTTGATGATTTTTTAGTTTTTTATTTTTGTCTTGTATTTGTATCTCTGTAGATTGAATATCATAATATTTTTGTTTCATATATTCAATATCACGCCTAGTAATAATACCTAATAAATTATTATTTACATCAATAACACAAAAAGATGATACATTATATAATTCTCTTAATTCCTCAATTTCTAAAAGTGTTGTTTCTGGATAAATTTTATAAGGTTCAGTAATAATATATTGTAAAAATCTTTTAACTTTCATTACTTGTGATACTTGAGTATCAATATCCATATAACGATGAATAATACCCAAACCACCATTTTCTGCCATTTTAATTGCCATATCAGTTTCAGTAACAGTGTCCATTGGACTACTTATTAATGGTGTTTTTAATATTAATTGTCTTCCATTTGTTCCTATATTTGTTTCTAAATTAATAGAACTACGAGTGACAATATCACTTAATAATGGTTCCATTAATACATCATCAAAACAAAATGATTGACCCAAATTCATTTTATAAAATTTGTAAATTTATTATTTTTTATAACTAAAAATAAATAATATACTTATTTTTATATTAAAACGATTATAAAATAAATAAAAAATATAATAAAATAAATAAGTTAATCTAAATCATCTATTATTTCTTCTTTAGTAGGTTTATGTGTTGGTGTAAATGTATTTGAATTATTAGTATAATTATTAGTATTATCTTGTTTTCCTATAAAATCTTTTATATAAAGTATTGATTCATTATCAAATATCATAAAATACATAAATAATAATGGTAAAAAATGAAATATCGTTTTATCTAAAGCATAATCTATTTTATCCATTTTATTTTCTTGATTTACATTATTTATTTTATTATTATTATATTTATTTTGATTAATATTATTATTACTTAAATGTAAATTCGTCTTTATTATTTTTGTATTTTCATTATTTTCATTATTTTCTATTTGATTAAATAAATATACTAATTTAAATAATTCTATTGATAAACCCTGTAGCGCTAATTCAAAATCCATTAATTGTTCATATTCTATTTTACCATCATTAATATAATTATGAATATTTTCACCAATATACTTATAATTTTTATTAATTCTATTCATTCTATCATCAATTTTTTCAACATATTCTATTATTTCCATTATACTATTTTCACTTACTTAATTTTATTATTTTTATTAATATTAAATATTATATAAATAGTTTTTAGTCGCATACTATAAAAAATATAAAATATAAAAGATAAAAGATAAAAGATAAAATATAATAATTAAAATAAAAAATAAAAAATAAAAAATAAAAAATAAAAAAATAAACTTACTTAAAAAACTAATCTATATCTATATTATCATAATTTGGTGGTTTAACATTATTTAAATAATTATTTTCATTTAATTCATTATTTTCTAAATTATTAGTTATATAATCTATTTCATTATAAGCAGGTAGGCTATTTATAACATACATTTTTGATTTTCCTTTTTTTTTACAACAACAACATAAACAACCCATCAATAATAATAAATAAAATAAAAATAAAATATTTATACTTCCATAATATCTATCTGTTACTATTATATCTTCTGTTTGTGTTTGTAGAGCATTTTCATTTATACATTTACATAAACAATTTGATACTTCATTTGAGTTATTATCTATACAATCTATACTTAATAATGTTTTTGATGTATTTTTATTAATTATATTCACATATTCTATTATAATATCTTTACATACATTTGAACAATAATCTATTATTTTACTAGATACAATTGATGTAAAATTTAATATATTATAAATAATCATTTTATTATTTTAGATATTTTACTATTTTACTATTTTACTATTTTAGATATTTTAGATATTTTATTATAGTTTGTTATTTAATTATATTTTATTAATATAAAAAAATTAAAATTTTAAAATTTAATTTTATAAATAGTATTATTTTATTAACATTAATATTATTTTTAAATTATTATAATTATTAAGCATCTTCTTCCTCAGTAAGAGTTACCTTTTTTTCTTTTTTAGTTTTAGGAGTTTTAGGTTCCTTAGTTTCCTTAGTTTCCTTAGGTTCTTTCTTACTTTTAGAAGATTTCACTTTTTCTTTAACTTCCTCAGGTTCAGTTTCAGTTTCAGTTTCAGTTTCAGTTTGATGGTCAGTATCTGCTTTTACTTTTTTGTCATCTTCGTCTTTATCAGTTCCAGTTATTTCATTAATTTGAACTTCTTCTGCTTCACCTGCTAGTTTCTTAAGACGAGATAATTCAATACTATTCCATTTTTCAAATACTTCTTTATATTTTTCTTTTTCTTCACGATAAATAGTTTCATAAGGTTCTTTTTCTTCAGCAGAAAGTTTTTTCCACATTTTACCCGCCTCAACAGTAACTTTAGTATTTAATTTAGTAGTTTCACCTTCTTTCATTAATTTTTCTTTAATTTCAGAACGTTTATCACTTACAAAATGAAAATATGCTGTTGTAGGACCTTTAGGTTTTTCAGAAGCAATATCACCATTTTTCACAGCATCAGTCTTAAGAGTTTCATAATTAGTTTTATATTCTTCTTTTTGCTTAGATGCTTCTTTAATATAAGGCTCTTTTTTCTTATCAGAAAGTTCATTCCAAGAGGAACTCGCATTCTTTAATTCAAATTTAACTTCTTTTTCCTTACATTCTTTAGCATAATATTTACAATATAAATTATAGGCAGATTTAGGCTTTGATAAACCTGAAGGTTTAAATGTTTCCTTAACTTTTTTCTCACGTTTATTTTGTTTAGTAATTAATTTATTAAGATTTTCAATTGAATCTCCCCAATAATGTTTAAGAATTGCTTCAAACCCTTCTTCATCAATAAATTCATTGTTTAAATCAGTTAAGAAATCACGGAAAAATTTAGCATCTTCTGGGCTACGTTTAAAGCGTCCATTCCAAATACTATGCGTTTCCATTTCGTCAGAAGAATGTTCAGTGTCTGTTTCTTCAGTTTTTTTAATAGTTTTTTCTTTCTTAGATGTTTTAGTAGCCATTGTAATAATTAGTTGTGATATGTTTAAATTAAACTTTAATACGTTTTAATATAATATCAATTTCACGAATCTTATATAATTTACAATACTAAAAATTAAAAAATCAATTTTTTATTTTTGTTTTTTCCATTTTTTATTTTGGTTTATTTTGGTTTATTTTGGTTTATTTTGGTTTATTTTGGTTTATTTTGGTTTATTTTGGTTTATTTTGGTTTATTTTGGTTTATTTTGGTTAAATTTTGTTTATTTTAGATTATTTATCTTTATTTTACATTAAAAATTGATTTTTATTTTAGTATAGTTTAATATTACAATTATTTAATTTAATCAAAATGAGTGATGAATATAAAAATTCGTTTTATGACCTATCTCTATCTATAAAAGAACCAGATTTTGATACTCTAGATGTATTTGAACAAAAATATTTAACACACTATAATTGTAAAGGTAATTACCCTAAAATACGATTTATTATGAATACACTAATATTTTTACGATTAAAATTTGACTTTATACAATATAATCCCACTCTTTTAAAAGAGTATTATAATACTTGTCTTAAATTTGAAAAACTTTTTAAAGAAAAAAATACAGAAGAAGAACTTAAAAAATATGGACGTGTGTGTAATACTTGTAATAATAATAGTTTTAAATATTTTCTTCAAAAATGTTCTTGTTGTAAATCAGTATATTATTGTAATTATGTATGCCAACGGCGTGATTGGGATACATCTCATAAACAATTATGTCCTATATTAAAAAAACAATACGATGACTCACATTTTAATAGTAGTATTGTGTCTGATGTATCTAGTGATAGTTATGATATTTCTAGTGATAGTTCAGATATGAATAGTGATACTAATTTAGAATTAAATGTAGATAATACTGATGATATTGATAATATTAATGATACTGATGTAAATACAACTTTTAATCCTTCTTTATCTCCTTATAATTCTTAAGTAAATTATTGTATTTTTTACTATTATTTTTACTATTATATTTTTTTATATTACATTTCTTTATTTTCTATAAAATTTAATTTAAAAATTGATTATATAATTTACTATAAAGAGTGTATTAAAATTATTACAATAATTATTAAGTAGTGAAGTAGTGAAGTAGTTAGGTAGTATAATAATTTAATAAATCAAAAATGGGTGTTCCAGGATTATTTTCTTCTATCGTTAAAAATTATAATAATACAGATGATAAAGAACGTAAAATTATTAAACAATCAATTGATAATGATTTACCTAATCATTTGTATTTAGATTTTAATGGAGCGATTTATCAAGTTTTACGTGATGATATTAAAACAGAACAAACTTTAATTATACATACTATTGCTTATCTAGAAACATTATGTAGTATTATACCTAATTTAGAATTTATTTATATTGCGATTGATGGGGTTTGTCCCCGTGCAAAAATGGAACAACAACGGCAACGTCGTTTTCATTCCGTATGTCGTAAAAATCGCACTAATAAAATTAACCAAGAATATGGTAATGAACTAGATAAATCATCCATTAATAAAGATATTGATACTAATATGATTACACCAGGAACACGATTTATGCATAATTTATCAGAACAAATTAAAGAAACAATTCGCGAAGGTGGAACAAATAATATTTTTAAAAATAAAACTATTATTTTTAGTGATTCATCTATTCCACAAGAAGGAGAACATAAAATTCTACAACATATTAAAGAAGTTCAACATCTTTCTATTAATGGAACCAATAAAGAACAACAACTTTATGGAAAAGAACATAATACTATTATTTATGGATTGGATGGTGATTTAATTTATTTATCTCTTACTACTCATATTCCTAATATATATCTCTTTCGTGAAGCCTCTGAATATGGTAATTTAGCAGTTATTCATTCTGGAAAACCTTATTTATTTATGGATATTACTATTTTACAATATGCTATTATTGAAAATTTTAATAAATATTGCGGTATTGTTGAACCTACTAAAATAAATCAATATATAGATGACTATGTATTTTTAGGTATGATTTTAGGCAATGACTTTATGCCTAAACAACATTGGTTTAGTATTTATGAAGGAGGATTTGAACGCTTATTATCAGCCTATTTTCAAATTCATAATCATACAGAACAATTTCTTGTAAATGTAGTGTCTATGCAAATTAATACCGAAATGTTGTGCGATTTATTATTTATTATTAAAGAACAAGAAAAAGAAGCAGTTGATAATTTATTTGAAAAAAGAAAAAAATTACGTATTCATGTTAAAGATGATATGACCGAAAGGGAAAGACAACAATTATTAACTAATATGTTTCCACTACAACATCTTTATATAGAAAAAGCAATAGAACCATATAAATCAGGATGGCAATCTAGATATTATAAAACTTGTTTTAATATGGATGATACAAATGAGAATTTAGAAATGATTACACAAACTTATTTAAAAACATTAGTTTGGAATTTTCTCTATTATTTTGATGAGTGCCCTTCATGGGATTGGTATTATCCATATGCTTATTCACCTACATTTACCAATATTTATAATGAACTTGTGAAACATAAAAATATAAATATTACAACAACAAGTAAAGTATTTCATTTTGGTAAAACCTCGCCTGTAAATCAACAAACTTTATTATTTATGGTATTGCCTTTTGCTAGTCGTAATTTAATGATTAATGACGCAAAATTACAATTAGAAAGTGAAAAATCTATAATGAATATGTATTTTCCTAAACGTTATGGATTAAATCTTCCTTTTCATCGTTATTATTATGAATGCACACCAATTATCTATAAAATGGATTTAAATAATGTTAAAAAATTTATAAAAGACTGTAAAATGACTGAAGATGAGAAAAAAAGAAATAGTGTTGGAGAATTATTTTATATTGAATAGATAAGAAGTTTTTGATTTTTTATTTTTTAAAGTTTTATTTTTTATTTATTTATTAAAAAATTATATTAGTATTTATTATTTATAAACTATAAAATAAATAAAATGTCTTCTTCACAAAATATTAATAATTGTGTTAATCACGCATTAATTTTCCTAAACAAAAATCCTGATTTATTAACCTATGTAAAAGAGTTTAATAATAAACATAATCAAAATCATAATGGATTTTTATACACTAATTCTAATGAATTAAAAACAATTAGAACAGAATTAATAAACAAAGGTTATAATGATTATACTATTCCTGCTACTTTACATGAATGTGAAAATTTATTAAATAAAAAAATTAAATAAATATTAAACTAAAAAAAATAAACAAATTAAAACAAAACAGTTATTTTTAGTAATAATAATAAAAAAATTGATTTTATAGTTTATATTTTAAATAATTATATAACTTTACACTTACATAACATATCTGTTTTTCACATACTTTAAGGTTTAAAATCTTAATGGATTTGTCTAAGGGAAATATGGGAGCAGCAAATGTTCTTACACAATTATGTGGCGAGAATGCTTTTACCTCATTAGACAGCCTTCGAAAATATAACATTACTGGATCATTAATTTGGTGCTTATACAAAGATGTATGTAAGCAAAATTTACACAAAATGATTACTATTTTAGATAACTGTGAAAATGGTAATATTAAGCTTGAAACACTTACTCACGCAATTAACAATTATGGCGATGGATTGGATATTTCACGTTATTAAATAAAAAAATATAAATAAAAAAATTAAAATAGTTAAATAATTAAAAATATTTTATTTTTTTCTTATTTTTTTTTATTTGTTCTTATTTTTTCTTATTTTTTATACTTTCTAATAATATATTATAATTATCCCAATAAATATTTGGTGTTGTTAAATGCCTTTTACATACATCTTCATCTTTATTCATTATAGAATTTTTACACCTTATTAATTTATTCTTATAATTTCTTATATAAGAACAACGTTTATCATCTTCAATTTCTATTTTTTCTAAATCTTCTTTCAAACTGTCATCTTGATTTATTATATTTATTCTACTTTTATTTAATAATTTATCCTTATATAACTTATATTCACTATCATCTTTTAATTTAGCATCACCTTTTTTTATATATTTTTCATAAATATAGTTTATTACATAATTTTCTAATTTATTTAATTCTCTAGAAAAGTTTTCTATATTTAATGACATTATAATTTATTATATATAGTTTAATATGTATTTTGAGTTTGATACTACTTTTTATAATTTATAAATTCAATTTTATAAAAAATCAATTTAATAGTATTTATCTATAATTAAACCATAAATAACTTCATTTTTAATATGTTATAAAATTGATTAATTTAAAGATAAACTTTTAAATTATAAATATAGATTTACAAAATAAAGATATTTAAAAGAAAATATCATTTAAGTATTTATTCTGTATTACATTAATTTAACTTAACTTATTAACTTATTAACAATGAATAATACTATTATATCTACTTTAAATGAAGTAAATGAAGTAAATGATGTAAAAGATAGTGAATTTGATGTTGATAGAGAAAAAAAAGAAGAAAAAGCAGAAAAGAAAGCAGAGAAGAAAGCAGAGAAGAAAGCAGAAAAGAAAGCAGAAAAGAAAGCAGAAAAGAAAGCAGAGAAGAAAGCAGAGAAGAAAGCAGAGAAGAAAGCAGAGAAGAAAGCAGAGAAGAAAGCAGAGAAGAAAACTATTTCTATAGCAGAAAAAGTTAAAGATGATACACTTGAATTTATTGCTTCAGAAGTTTCTATTTCTACTTGTACTGTTTTAACTAATTTAAATTCTAAATTAAATCTTGGATTAATTAGTAGATTTATACCTATTCACGACCAACTTTCAAAAGAATTAGATGAAAAAAAAGGAGGGATTTATAATTTAGAATTTTATGGTAATTGTGCCCGCGGAGAAACTCTTATTGATAAAATTAAAGATGAATTTAATAATCAAGCCACTGTAAAATTTAAATATTGGGGATTTCGTAATGTTAATGTCAAATTTTTTGCTAATGGAAAATTACAAATGACGGGCTTAAAATATGAAGATGAAGCAAAAGAAATTGCACGTTTATTAATTGATATAATCAATGATATTACAGTATCTATTAAAACATCTATTGAAAGTCTTAAAACAATTAATAAAACATATGATTTTCAATTAATCTATGATAAAGATACAAAAGAAGTATTTTATTATAGACATTATTATGATAGGTTTTTAATTCATTATGAATTTGATACTGATATTATTTATAATGATAGTATTTTATTTACTGAAAATGAGATTGAAAGTGAGATTGAAAGTGAAATTCTAAAAGAAAATGATAATTATATTAATATATTAAACTATACACCTAGCACTATAAAAGATTTAAAAGAATTAGAAAAAAAACACATCAATTATAATCGTAAAAATTATATAAAAGAAGTTCAAGATGTTTATAATGATACTCTTGAAGAAAAAAATATTTCATTCTTAAAAGATAATAATTGGTATGGTGATAATTCTATTAAACAAATTATTTCTAAAATTGAACACTTAAAATATTATTTTATATTTGAACTAGAAACATCATTAATTAAAAGTAATACATTAGTTGATATTAAAAAAAATATTGAACTCTTAATGAAAAAATATACTAACTTTAAATTTTTACAACTAGATAAAATTTTAGGAGATATTCAAAAAAATTTATATGCTAATAATGAAGATACTATTCATAATCTTAAAAATACTATTTTTAAATTTAATAAACAATATTTAATATTATTAGAAAAAACAATTAATCGACTTGTTAATATTAGAAGTTTAGATATTCAAATCTGTAATTATGTTAAACATTATTTAATAAATGAGGAGGTAGTGAATGATGAGGTAGTGAATGATGAGGTAGTGAATGAAGAGTTAGTGAATGAAGAGTTAGTGAATGAAGAGTTAGTGAATGAGGAGTTAGTGAATGATATTACGATACCATTAGAAAAATTAGAATTAATGAATAGTATTATTACTGAACAACATAATTATAAAGTCAGTGGAACACAAACTGTATTAATTAATAGTGATTTATCAATTAATCATAATATTGATTTAAAACGATTATCTAAACTTTTAAAAAAAGAAGGTTTCTTTAATACATATGAACCTGATGATTATCCTGGTGTTTTAACAAAATACTATTTTAACGCTAATAATAATATACAAGGTATATGTAATTGCCCTACTCATTGCTCTACGTTAGAAAAACATTCTATATGTACTAAAATTACAATTTCTATCTTTAGACCTGGTAGTATTATTATTACAGGAGCACGTAATACAGTTCATCTAATGACAGCACACGATAAAATATTAGATATTTTAAAAACAAATCTTAAAAAAATAAAAGGTGTTGAAAATGAAGATGATAATAAACAAATTGCTATTTTAAACAATGAATTTAGAAAAATTTCAAAAAAAACAAGACTCTTCTTTATTAAAAAAGAACAAATTGATGATTATGATAAAATTGCGAAGGTCTAATAATTGCGAAGGTCTAATAAGTTTTACTTTGTAAAAGTTATTTTATTTATAAACAATAATTAATAAATTTACCATATTCTGTTTTTATTTTTTCCCAAACGTGTTTTGGCATTTTATTTACCATATTTAATTTTAAAAATTTACCATATTCATTACTCATAAATAATTCGTGATACATTATTATATGTGGTTGTGGTTTGTTTTCTATAAATGAATCACTATTTATTTTTGCTAATTTTTTCTTTTCAGCAAAACAAGATTCATAAACATCTTTATAACCTTTCTTTAATTTTGCTAAATTTATAAAATTACCTATACCTAATGACATCATTATATTATCTTCTTCATTGTCAAACCTTTTTACATTGGGTTCTAATTTTTGTAATTCTTCCTCTTTACGAATTCTACGAATAAAGCCTCCCTCTTGCTCTTTTACTTCTTGTTCTATGATTTCTGATGATGATTGTAATGATGATAATGATGATAAATCGGGGTCTTGTTCTAATGTATCTAAAACTTCATTTACTTCTATCATACTAACACGTTTTTTATCGGCTCTTGATAATTCTCTATAAGGTTTTCTAGATTGATAAGGATTTAATGCCGTTTGTAATGTTCGGTATAAATCACCACTTGTTTTTCTAACTTTAGCCATTTTTCCAGGATTAACATAATGTTCTCTACACCATTTCTTTAAAGATGGACTACTCTTAATATCATATTCATTATCTTCGTCATCTAATGTAAATTCTTCTTCTCTTATAGTATTTATTTCTAATTTAGATTGTATTGTTTTTTTATTATCTTTTTCTTTATCTTCTTTTACTTTTAAAGCAAATGCTAAATACATTTTATAGGCTTTTAACAATGACATATAATCACCATACAAATGTTTATAAGATTTCATTACTTTTTTATATTTTTCTGCTTCTTTTTTATTCCATTCATTTGATTTCTTTTTATCAGGTCTATGGGGCGTAAATATACTATCCAATCTACCATCAGCAATGACCGACAACGCAACAATATCACATACTGAACGAGAACAGCCATAAAAATGAGATGCTATTAATGAACGAGCACTATTTGGTTCTAATACTCTAAATTTAGATAAAGCAAAACCCATTGGTGTTATTTTACCATCATTATTTATATTTGTAATTGCTCCTAAGGCATAAAGAGTATTTAATCCATCACTTATAAATGTTTCGTGAGGAGGAGATATAAATTCATCTAAAAATATTCTTAATTTTTTAACTGTATTAATATCTGACATTTTTAATAAATCTAATAAAGTCATTGTTATATTTTCTTTTTCTATTGATGGTGTTGGATATTCTTGAAACCCTTCTAAATCATCTTCATCATAAAGATGGATACAATATCCCATTTGTGTCCTACCTACACGTCCCTTACGTTGTTTTACAGCACTTTGGGCTATATTACTTTCTAATAATCTTTTAACTCGCATTGTTGGTTCATAAGAAGACGTATATTCTAATCCAGAATCAATTACATAAATAACGCCATCAACTGTTAATGATGATTCAGCAACATTTGTTGTAAATACAATCTTTCTTGTATAAGGATAACCATTATCATCTTTTAATAATTTATATGCATGTTCATCTGTTGCTAAATTTTCTTCTTTTTTTGATGTTTTACCATCTAATATAGCACAATATGGATTAATTTGATATTCAGGTGGTATTATTTTTGTTTTTGATTGTGAATTTTTTCTTGATTGACTTATTGATTTTCTTGATTGACTTATTGATTTTTTTGTTTGACTTCTTGATTTTTTTGTTTGGGTTCTTGATTTTCTTGTTTGTGTTCTTGATTTTTTCTTTGTTTTTTTAATAAATTGTTTTCTAAAATTACTCATTTCTCTATTAAGACTATCACGTAATTGATTACCATCACTTTTTGATTTTATAAATACCATTATATCGCCACTAGGTGTCTTTTTTAATAATTTCATCAATAGTTCAATAGTAAATGCTTTCCAATCACGTGGTCTAGGGAAAAATTTAGGTTTGATTGGATAAGATGTCTGACTTCCCGCGTCGATTTCACCAAACTTATATAATGATTTTGGAAAATAATTATTAAATTTTTCTATATTTACAGTAGCACTCATAATAATCACTTTTAAATCTTTTCTTTTCATACAGGCTTTTTTTAATAATAATAAAAGTAAATCAGTTTCTACACTACGTTCATGAACTTCATCTACAATAACACACTTATAATTACTTAATAAAGGGTCTGAACCTGTAATACTAGATATTAAACTCCCTGTGGTAGTAAATGTAAGTTTTGTTTCAATACCATTTTTATTTATTTCTTTACCATCTTTATAAAAATAACCTACATGCTCTCCTATTTTAACATCCATACATTGAGCAACAAATTCAGCATTTTTTCTAGTTAATATTTTTTTAGGTATAGTACATATAACATTTTCTTTATAATCAAAAGCGTGAAGAGCAATACGTGGAATTAAAATTGTTTTACCTACACCTGTTCCTGCTTTTGCTAATGTAATTTGGTTTTTTTCTATACTTTCTATAATAGCATCTTTTTTTTCATATACTAATTGAGTTGTCCATATTTTTGCTAAATTTATATATGTTGCTGGTAATTTTTTTATTATTTCATTACTATATAAATTTTTATAAGGTTCATTCGTTAAAGGATTATTATATAAACCATTAGGGTCATACAATCCTATATTTTTACTAATAGTATATTCTTTTTTAGATGACATTTATTTTATTTTTTATTATTTTTATTATTATAATAATGATATATTTTAATTATAATTATTTTGTGTATAATTATAATAATTTTGTATATTATTATAATAATTTTTACACTTTTTAAAAAATTTATTTTATAAATTCTTAAATGTATCTATTAATAATACACCCATTGGTATAAATACAGCAAACCAACACCATAATGAACCAAATGCTCTTTGTTTATTATAAATAATATAAGATACTATAAATGATATTATACATATTAAAGATATATATAAGTTATATGGTTTATTTAATCCATAATACATTAATATCATTAATATTATTGGAAAACATAATGTCAATAATTCTGGATTTTTTTTATAAAACCAACTCCATTGTAAATAAGGAGACGATATAGGTGTGACACTAGTACATCCTATCGGAAATAAAGTTATACTATATATAATTAAACCAATAATATATATTATTATGATACTATCTAATATTTGTTTATTTTTTTTGTATAATTCTTTATTATAATAAAATATTGCTAAATATAATATAATAGGTTGTATAAAATTTACAATGGTTCCTATATAACTTAAAGTAATATTTCTTAAATTACATTTATTATTTGTCCATAAAAAATATTCTATTAATTGCATATGAATTACAAATAAAAAAAAACATCCCACTATTTTTAAATCTTTATCTTTTTTTTGTATTAGTAAAAAACTTGCTACTAATCCTATAAAATAAGTATATAATGATATGTCTTTATTATAACACATTTTAAGATTTACTTTACTATTAATAATTTATATTTTATATTTTATTATAGTTTATAAAAATTGATTTTGTTTAATTTATATTTTTATTATCATTATTATTTATAATACAGTTAATAAATTTTAATATATTATTATAGTCTAATACAATTTATTATTATTATCTATTAACTATTAAAGTATTATTAATAATTAAAAATGGATACTACAGAGATTATCACTTATACTAAATATGGTGTTAAACAACACGAATATGATGTTCATAAATACGTCTATAATTTAAAATTAGAAAAAGTGAATGTTCCTAAAATTATTAGTTATGATAAAGAAAAAGAAATTATGGTTATGCATAAAATTAATGCTCTGAATTTATCAGATATGTTTGGTGAAAAATCTTCTGATATTGATGAATACTATTTTGATGAAATACGCACTATTATTCAAACACTATCGGATAATGGTATTGAATACCCTGATATTACAGGTTATAACTTTATTGAACACGATACTAAAATATGGATTATTGACTTTGAACACGCTCATATCCGCGATACTTTTGTTGATAAATTCATTCAAGGACGTAATAAATGGAACCCTCGATTTGCTTAAATATATTAATAATTTATTAGTTTTTATTATATAATTTATTTTTAAGGATTTTATATTTTTATATTTTTATAAATTATTATTTTAATTTTTTAATTTTTTTTTCACTTAAAGCAGTAAGATGTACTTTTTTTCTATTTTTATTCATATATTAACAAAATACATTTATAACACATGGATTAAAAAATGTCATTTTTTTCTACTTTTTTTGACATTTTATGTGTTTTACATACGTTTTACTAATATATACACTTAAAACAAACTGATATTATTGTTTTTATCGTAAATATTACATTTATCACCGTAAATTATTTTTATTTTTTTATTTATATTTTATTTTTATAAATAAAAAAATTTTTTTTTTAAATTTATGTAATTTTTTTTACAAGACTTTTTTTATTTTCGTTTTCAATTTTCCCCCCTCTCTAAAAAAGTGGATTTATGTGTTTTTTTTGATGTTTTACATAGGTTTGAATATAGTTTTACGCTCAAAACACACGGATGCTTTTTATATGCTTATTTTTACGTTTTTACATAGGTTTATAGTATATTTTACATTAAAACAAATAAATACGTTTTAAGATGCTTTTTATCTTTTAAATTACATAAAAATGTCTTTTTACACCTATTATAGTAATATATTAACTAAAATCAAAATGATTTTTTTGTTTTACCCGCGTATTTATACTTTTATAAGTATAATTTATGTTATGTATGTAAATATTTTATAGTAAAAAATTATAATTTTAAAAATTTATGTAATTTTTTTTTACAAGACTTTTTTTATTTTCGTTTTCAAATTTCCCCTCTCTAAAAAGTGGATGCGTGCTTATTTTCACGTTTTTACATAAGTTTATATAGTATTTCACATTCAACTCAAACGGATGGATTATGGATGCTTTTAGTTTTTTTTTCACAAAAATATGATTTTATACTCATATATACAATATATACGCACGAAACAAATGAATGCTTTTTTATATTATTGCTTAATATATAAAATTATTTAAATATAAGTATATTATAATAATTTAAAAATAATTTTTTATTATATAATAATTACTATTAATTATATTTACTATAAATAATACTTAAAATGGATAATAAAACGTGCCCTACGTGTAAAAGTATTTTTAAATATCCTAGTAGATTAAAAATTCATTTACAAAATACAATACATTGTAAAAAAACTAACGCCGAAATAGATACATATTTTAGTAATATTAAAAACCAATCATCTATAATTTCATTATCATATAATCGCTTAGAAAATAATAGTTTAGAAGATAATAATAATAATAATATTGAAAATAATAAATGTAGTAAGTGCAATACTTATTTTAAATATACGCAAAATTTACGTAGACATTTAAAAGTATCAAAATGTAGTAGACAAAAAGAAGCAGAAGAAAGAAATAAACAAATAGAGATATTACAAACACAAATTAATGAATTAAAAAAGCAACAAACAATTATACCTAATAAAACAAAACAAAAAAATCAACAAATACAAATTATTAATAATAATCATAATGAAAGAATAATTAATAATAACTTAACAATAAATAATAATAATACCATCATACAACATATATATCCTTTAGGATATGAAAAAATACCTAATATATCACAATCAGAAATGATTAGATTATTAGAATTAGGTGATAAAGGTGTAATTGAAATAGTTAAATTAGTATGTGAACAAGATGAAAATAAAAATTTTTATAAAATAAACTTAAATAAAAATAATATTTCTTACTTAAGCAATCAATATAAAATAGATATATGTCAAGAAGCCGAATTAAAAAAAACTTTATTAAAACATTGTGTTATATTAACTTATCAAATGTTAATTGTATGTAGTCCTTTACTTAGTTCTGAAAAAATATACGAAATAAATTCTAATTTACAAAATATGTCTGATAAAATGAAAGAAGAAATATATGAAAATGGATTAAAAAATATTATAGAATATGAATTAAGAACGAATAATAAAATAAATAAAGATAAAATAACAAAATATACTAAAGAAATTAATAATAATAGTAATATTAAAGAAGAAGCATTGGAACATTATAATACAATATTACAATTAAAAGATAATACTAATAAATCATTATCTACTGGTATTAGTTTATGTGAAATTAATAAAAAATTAGGTGATCCTTTAAAAATACCAGAAATGGCGTTTGAATATACTTATAATGATTTTAATACTAAACGTTTTGAATATACTACTTATTTAAAGTATTGGAATAAACGTATGAATGATGAAGAAGATTATATAAATACACATCCTAATAAATCTTTATGTGATTTTGTAAAATTAGAAGAAAGGAAAAAAGATATTAATATTAAAATAGATTTTATGAAGAAGCAAAGTGAAAATATGAGAAAATGTGATAATCAAAATAATTTATTAATTAATAGAGATAATTTTAAAGTATTAATCGCACATTCTTATATTAATGAAAATCAAAGAATTAAATTTTAACTATATTAATACTTATATAGTATATATTTTTATTCATATTTTTATATTTTTAGTTATATTATTATTTTTAAAGGTTTGAGTTTTTACTTTTATAGTTTACGGTGTTTATATATTTGGGTTCATATTGTTATATTTTGGGTTAAATTTAGTTTTTGGGTTTTTGGAGATTACATATTTTGCTTAATAATCGTATATTTTAGGTTAGTTTTTTTTTAATGATGTTATTATTTACATATTTGGGTTAATAATAGTATATTTTAGGTTAGTTTTTTTTTTGTTAGGTTATTATTTACATATTTGGGTTAATAATAGTATATTTTAGGTTAGTTTTATATATATATATGCTTTTATATTATATTATCTTTTATATTATCTTTTATAGTAACTTATTATTATAT
>Ga0233427_10002054_pt1 | contig 19830 bp, 18 predicted proteins | sample SI_118_April2016_5_FD_179885 | JGI IMG/M metagenome (GOLD analysis project Ga0233427, IMG submission 179885) | Seawater microbial communities from Saanich Inlet, British Columbia, Canada - SI_118_April2016_100_MG | ecosystem: Environmental > Aquatic > Marine > Inlet | place: Canada: British...
TTCGGGCCAACGGCCGAAAAGATCACCGTTCAGCCTGGTCTTGTCTTCAACTACGAGAACCAGTTCGATGTCTGGGATGGCTGGCCCGGCGGCACCGGCTGCAACTTCATCGAAACGATCATCGTGACCGAGGATGGCCCGGAACTGCTGTCCCGCCTGCCGCGCACGATCGTTCCCAACGGAGGTTAGAGCAGATCACAACCGGTCTGCCCTCACCGCGCACCAGTGGCTCTCTCAGGCCCGGCAGACGAGGCCCTAGATTGCCGCGCCCACCTTCAGGCCCTCCAGCACTGCTTCCTCGGCACTGCGTGGCGACAGTGCATCTCCGATCGCTTCGGCGTTGATGCCCGAAGCGGTGAGGGCAGCCAGCAGCGAATCCTGACTGCGGTGACCCAGGGCCAGCACGACGGTATCGGTCTCTTCTGCAAGGATCGCCTCGCCCGTCGTCGTCTGCTCAAAATAGGCCGTGTCGTTGTCGACACCGGCCAACCGCGCATAGGGCGTGATGGCGACGCCCATGCGCATCAGGTCGCCCACGATCATGTCGCGGACATAGGGCTGAAGGTTGATTCCTGCGGCATGGGAGCTTGTCATCAGGCGCACATGCCGTCCTTCCAGTGCCAGCATCTGGGCGATCCCGACACCAACCCAGTCGCCGCGCCAGTCGGCAACAACGACACTGCCGCCGCAGTTGACCTCGCGGGTCAGCACCTGCCAGGCGGTCACGACATGGCCATCCTCGGCGCCTTCGATTTCCGGCAAGTGGGCCAGGGCGCCGGTCGCGACGATCACCATGTCTGCGCCTTCAGACCTTGCCAGTTCCACGGTGACCGGGGTTGAAAGGCGTACCTCGACGCCGGCCAGTTCCATCTCGCGCGCCAGATTGGTGACGATGCCGCCGAACTCCGCGCGCTTTGGCAACTGCTGGGCAAGCAATGCCTGCCCACCAAGCTGGCCCGATGCCTCGCACAGCGTCACATGGTGTCCACGCTCGGCAGCCACGGCGGCGGCCTTCATGCCGGCGGGACCACCGCCTGCCACAAGTACGCGGCGCGGCTGTTCGGTTCGACCGCGTGTGCCATAGGCAAGTTCCCGCCCGGTCTCGGGATGCTGGATGCAGGAGATCGGCGTGCCCAGGGCGACATGACCGATGCAGGCCTGATTGCAGGCAATGCAGGCACGGATATCGTCGATACGTCCTTCGCGCGCCTTGTTGGCCATCTCCGGGTCGGCAATCTGGGCGCGGGTCATGCCGATCATGTCGGCCTCGCCGGCGACCAGGGCGGTCTCGGCAAGCTGGGGCTGGTTAAAGCGGCCTGCCAGCAGAATTGGTGTCCTGACGCTTTGTTTCACGATTGCGCCGGCTTCGCGCATGTAGCCAGCCTCGATCATCATCGGTGGTGCAATATGGGGCGATGAGCCACTGGTCGCTGACGAGCCATAGGCGATGTTCATGTAATCGACGAGGCTCTCGGCCTCGAGTGCCGCCAGGGCGGCGAGCGCTTCGTCGGGTTTGACGCCGAGGTGATCCTTTTCGTCGAGCGAAATCCTGAGCCCGACGATGGCGCTGGCAGGCAGGCGCTGGCGTAGCAGGCGGGCGACATCGAGCAGGAAACGCTGGCGGTTTTCACGGCTGCCGCCCCAGCAGTCGGTGCGCTGGTTGACCAGCGGTGAAAGGAACTGCGCGGGAAGGTAACCGTGGCTTGCGACGATCTCGACGCCGTCGTAACCCGCTTCGATCATGCGCTCGGCCGTGATGGCGTAGCCTTTGATGATCTCCTCGATCAGTTCAGGGGTGAGCTGCCTTGTCGTTGCAAAGTATCGCTCGTGGTTGAGCGGTGATGGCGCCCAGGCGATCGTGCGCGTGCCATAGGAATCGGTGCCCAGGACTTCCGCGCCGGGATGGAAAAGCTGACCAAACACCTTGGTGCCGTGGCGATGCACCGCTTCGGTAATCTTCTTCATCCCCGGCAGGGCTTCGTCGCGATAGGCAGCGATCATGGCCTCGTTGAAAAAGGCCGTTTCGTGGACGGTCATCGCTTCGGTGATGATCAATCCCGCCCCGCCCTTCGCACGCGCTTCGTGATAGGCGACGAGTCCGTCGTTGGGCAGGCCACCGGTGACGATCAGCGTTTGGTGGCCGGTCGAGAAGATGCGGTTGCGGAAGGTGTGGCCCTTGATCTCGAACGGGCTGAAGAGGGTCGGGAACATGGTTATCGGTACCCCGCAGAAACGATTAAATCAGAACCAGCAACGGCTCGATGCGTGCAGCATGAAACACCTTACTGGGAAGACATACACTCAGTTTCTCCGTGTTCGACCATGATGAGGGTCTCGACCGGAAATCCCAGGCTCTTGGCCTGATCGATGAGCTGGTTTCTGATTTCCAGAGACAGGTCGGGCTCTCTGGCGAGAACCCAGAGATAGCCGGTGTCGGAACCCGAGATCAGGGCCCAGCCATAGGCTTCGTCCAACGCGATGACGTGGTATCCGCCTGCAAACGGCCAGAAGAAGGTCACAGACAGGCTCGCGATGATGGGGTCGCCCAGAAATTTCGCCACACCTTCAGCCTCGTCCCAAAGGCATGCCTGGGTGTCATAACCCCGGTTCAGCACGTCAACCGTTCCGGCATCGTTCAGGCTGTAGGTGGCGGTTACATTGCTCAGGCCACGCTCGAAGCTGTGGTCCAGCCGCATGATCTCGTACCAGGTGCCGGCATAACGCTCAATTTCAAAGGGCGAGACGGGTGTGACGCCATCCGGGCGGCCGGTACATCCAGAGAGCATCAACCCTGTTGCCAAGAGGCAAACACCGATCACTTTCTCAAAGCCTGAGCATCTCAGCATTGCTTCGTCCTCTAATTCTCTTAGGTGTGATCAGGCCAAGCGTGGATCGTGCGGATGCCAACCTCGACTCTTCCCGCATGGGTTCAACCTGCTGTCTTCTCGCTGCGCTCCAGATTGTCCAGAATCAGGTTGGTCATGGTGTAGTGCATGGCATCCCAGAACGGCGCATAGAATTGACTCTCGACCGCTGGCGAATGCCTTGCACGCTGGATCGATTCACAGATCCGGTTGTCTTCCACCCGCGCCTTGATGCCGGCGCGCGCGGACTGCTTGCGGTCGTCCAGCAGGGCAGGGTCGCTGGCGCCGTCCCGATCAAAGAAGGTGGCGACCCATTGGGTGCCGGTCTCGGGCCCTTCAGGCAGGAAAAACGCGATCCGTGCGGCATCGCCCAGCACCGTAGTGACCCAGTTGGGATAGACGTTCGAGATCGTGTTGACCCGGTTGGGCGAGCCGTCCTTGTTCAGAACCCTGGGCAGGCTGGTCTCGCCATAAAGCGAAGCGCCGATGGCGTTGTCGTAACACAGGCCCAGGTAACCTGAAGGGTCGTTGATTTCGGTAAAGGTCTTGTTGCGCTCGGCATCGACGCGCGGGCTGTGGGGAGACTTGCGGTACATCTCGTGCACAAACGCTTCATGATAAACGTTGGGCGAATAGTTCTCGTAAACCGTCTTCCAGTTGGATGCGATCGGCAGGGAATTCACCAGAGGCCGGTCGTCGTCGCCCAGCCCGATCTCCAGGCGTTCCAGATCGACCAGATCCAGATGTTTCAGGACCGGCGCGTATTGTTCGGCAAAGGGAACGGGATCGCTGCCCAGATAGACAAACAGCGTCGACATCCATTCCTCGCAGGGAACCGGGACCAGATCGGCGTTGAGGGCCTCCAGGTCGACATCGGCGGCTTGCGGCGTGCCGTCCCAGTAATTGGCCTCCAGCAGCTTGCCGTCCATGCCATACTTCCAGCCGTGATAGGGCCCGGTGATGGTCTTCAGGCTCCGCTTTGCGCTGGTCGCGACCTCGCATCCGTCATAGGGGCAGACATTGTGGAAAACACGCGCGCGCCCATCTCCGTCGCGCACCAGCAGCAGGGGATAACCCATCGCGGTGATCGGTGCGATGTCGCCGGGTTCAGGGATACTGGTCCTGAATGCAACTGCCAGCCAGCTTTCAGCCAGCGCATGGCGCGCTTCAAAAGCGTAGAAGTCCGAGTCAATGAAGGCGCGCCGCGGCAGGGTTCGCGCCGTCTCGATGGGCGCCCTGATGGCTTTGCGCTCTTGCCTCGTGAGCAGTTCCTCGAGTGTCTTCATGCCGATGATCCCGTTCTGACGTGAACGGGACTTTAGTCAGTCACTGAGCGTTCGAGAAGCAGGGATCAGACTTGGGAATGACCCCGATGAACCTCACGTCCCAACTGTGAGTTGCTGGCAGCTATCACGAAATGCATCAACCGCCAGATCAATGTCTGCAGGAGTGCAATGTGGCAAGACCATCCAGCAGTTGTTGAACGCCATCGCCATGACCCCGCGGTTCAACATGGAGAGGTTGAGCAGATAGGTGAGATCGTCGTCATGCACCTTGTCGACATAGTCCGTCATGGTTCGGCACGGTGTCGGCGTAAAGTGGTAGGTGACGCGGGCACCCAGTTGTTCCCCCATATGCCAGGGAAGTTCGAGATCGTCGATCACGGTCTGCAGGCCACGGGTCGCATAGCTGCCCATTTCCTCAATTCGCGCGAAGTTCTGCGGCGTAAGCATGTACTTGAGATTGGCGTGAATGCCCTGGAGCGAATGAGAGCCGCCCGAAAAGGTCCCTCCGATCCCGACCAGCCCTTCGCCTGAGTGGCGCAGCGTTTCTCCAAGCTGGCGGCTAAGGTCGTCTCTGAACCCGTAAACGCCGGCTGGAACGCCACCGCCGATGATCTTGCCGGCAGTCCAGATGTCGGGCTCAAGGCCCCATCGGCCGGTCAGACCGGCAGGACCCGACCACATGGTGTGCGTTTCATCGATCAGCAAAAGGCTGCCGTACTTTCGGGACAATGCCCGCACGCCGTCGTGGTAGCCAGGGTCGGGAAGCACAAGACCGATATTGGTCATGGCCGGTTCCATCATCACGACCGCGACGTCGCCGTGGCGCAGTTCTTCCTCAAGGGTGGAGAGATCGTTGTATTCGACGATCCTCGTCCGATCTCCGGCCCGGGCCGGCGGCGTGCCGACGTCGGAATCGTAATAATCGATGGTACCATCGTCGCCCCTGAGCACCTGAACCTCTTCAACGGTTCCGTGATAGGCGTAATTGGGAATCAGGACCTTGGAGCGTCCGGTCAGGTGTCGCGCCAGACGGATCGCCCAGCGATTGGCATCGGTGCCGTTCAGGCTGAAGTTCCATCGGAAGTTCCCCAGCCGGGCATTGAGCTCACGAGCGACATCAAGCAAGATCATCGATGGGTATTGGTGCTGGAGGCCGTTCTCCATGCTCTCTTTCAGCGGTGTCAGATAACGCGGGTCGGCATGGCCCAGCGTTGCATAAACACCCATCGAGAGATCGAGATAGTCGTGGCCATCGAGATCGCGAACGCGGTTGTCCCTGCCGCTTTCCATGAACAGCGAGAACGGGCCTTCGATGCCCGCCTGCCAGACCATCGGCACGCCCCACAAAAGCAGGTCGCCGGCGTCCTTTGACGCGATCCTGCTCTTGGGGTTGTTCAACGCGAAGGTCTGCACTTCCCGTTGGGTCAGCGTCGCAATGCGTTCCTTGCTGATTCCGGTGTTGCTCATTGCCGTGCCTCTTCGCAGTGGCGATAGGCCCACAGGGCGACCAGGTCCTGTGCCAGTTCCGCTCCGGCAATCGCGGTGATGTTGCCGTGGTCGAACGGCGGAGAGACCTCGACCACATCCATCCCGACCAGATTGATGCCTGCGAGATTGCGCAGGATCTTGTGGGCCTGGTAGGTCGAGAGGCCCCCGATCACCGGTGTTCCCGTCCCTGGTGCAAATGCGGGATCGAGCGCGTCGATGTCGAACGTCAGGTACACGGGATGATCTCCGACAACCTGACGGGCCTGTTCGGCGACCCACTCGGGTTCACGCTCATGGACACAATCGGCATCGAATATGCTGACACCCAGGGGATCGTTGTGCGTGCGGATGCCGATCTGGACGGAACGTTCAGGCGCGGCAACACCCTGGTTGATCGCGTGGTACATCATCGTTCCATGATCGATGCGGGTCGGGTCGGGGTCCTCCCATGTGTCGGTGTGGGCATCGAAATGGATGAACGACATCGGACCATAGTGTTCGGCATAGGCGCGCAGGATGGGATAGGTGATGTAATGGTCGCCGCCGATCGTGAGTGCAGCAGCGCCCTGCTTGAGAATGCCGGCCGTATGCGCCTCGATCCGTTGGGGAATTTCATCGAGTTTGCCGTGATCGAAACCGCAGTCGCCGTAGTCAACGACGTTGCAGATTTCGAACGGGCTGAAATCCCATCGATAGGCCGCGCCCCATGCCAGCAGTGCGGATTGTTCGCGCACCGCTCGAGGCCCGTAACGGGCGCCGGGCCGGTTCATCGTCGAGTGGTCAAAGGGGATGCCGGTGAAGGCGATATCAACGCCCTGCAGGTCCTTGGTGTAACGCCGCCGCATGAAGCTTGGAACGCCGGCATAGGCGAGTTCCTGATTCAGGCCCCGGTCAGACGTGCGGGTGATGGCTCCATCCATGGGTGTGTCGTTCATACATTTTCCTCAGTTGCGGCAGTTGGCCTTCAAGTGACGGTCAGATGCACTTCAAGGCAGTCGGGTTGCCCCGCCAAAAACCGAGGCCGCGTTTGCGGTTTCGCGCCATCAACATCGAACTCTGACATGGGCGCGGCTCCCTGGAATTTGGCACCATGACTGCCTAGAACAGGGAGCAAAGCCTTGACAAACAACGACTTCTTGCCAAGCGCGTAAGAAATTCTTTCTTGTTGCCGCAGGAGGCAGGCATGGCCAGGAAGCTTCCGCCGCTCAAGGCATTACGTGCCTTTGAGGCAGCGGCACGTCATCAGAGCTTCAGCAAGGCGGCTGAGGAGTTGCATGTTACCCATGCTGCAATCAGCCAACAGATTCGTGGGCTTGAATCCTGGCTGGGAGCCAAACTCTTCCGCCGGATCACGCGTGGTGTCGAGCTTCTGGAAGACGGGGAGCGTTATCGCGCATTCCTGACGGAGTTTTTCGACCGGCTGGAACGCGAAACGGGTGAACTGCGTGTTCGTCTCGGGGCGGCCCATGTAACCGTCAGGGTCGATCCACAGTTCGCAGCCCTCTGGCTCGTGCCCCGTGTTTCCGAATTCTCGCAGCGTTACCCCGAGATCGAACTCAACATCGTGACCGAAGCCGGTGCATTCGAAGCGCGGCGCGACGATGCGGATCTGGCGATCGTTTACGATTATACCAGCCAACACGAACATGACGCCTCGTTGTCGTGTGAACTCCTCATTGTGGTGGATGCCTACCCCGTCTGCAGCGTCTCTCATGCCCCTGATGTTGGACGTGACGACCCCGCTGATCTGCTTTCAGAGAATCTCCTCCACGATGAAGACAGGCAGTGGTGGCGCCAGTGGTTCCAGGCTTCCGGGGTGGAGACACCAGATCCGATCCCTGGCCCCCTCTACTCGCAAAGCCATATGGCGCTGATGGCAACCGAAAGCGGTCAGGGTGTTGCACTGCTCGATGACCTCGAGACCGCAGAATCTGTCTATGCCGGGCGTTTGGTACGGTTGTCTGAACACGGCATTCCCGCGGGCGCCTACTTTCTGCTTTCGCGTCGGGATGGTGCTCTCAAAGAGCCGGTCGTGGCCGCCAGAACCTGGATCCTGGATAAAATGGTCGGTTTCCGCGAAAAACACGGCCTCAGCCAACTGTAATATTTCCTTTCGTGTCCGGTAAGCAATGATCGTGTGTCAGCGCCGCCTGCAATCTGTCGCATGGGCCACCGGTAACTTCGCCGGCAGCGGCAGGAGTTTGGCCCATGAATTTGCACGTTCAGCTGCGGAATACAGCGATTGGTTCCGTTCTAGCCTTGATGACAGGGGCAGCAGCATTCAGTGGCGCTGCCCTGGCCCAGGACGACCCTGCGGGCATCAGTTAAATGACGTTCGCCGGATACGACGAACCCATGTTCCATGGCGACTATCTCGACACCTATGGCGGCAGCCCGTCGATCACCTATTTCAGCGATGAACAAGAGGGCATTGCCAAGATCCGGGGTGGTTTCAACATCGACGTCACGCATGTCTGCACAGACAACCTGCAGTTCTGGCGCGGCCATGATCTGATCGAGCCGCTCGACATCTCGAAACTCGATAACTGGGATTCCGCGTTGCCATCCCTGCGCGACATGCCCGGCGTCCAGGAAGACGGCAGCCTCTGGATGATCCCATGGGATTGGGGTTTCACATCTGTCATCTACCGTACCGATATCGTAAGCTTCGAGGAGCAGTCGTTCTCCGTGCTTCTGGACCCGGCCTACGCCGGCCGGGTTTCCATCCAGGACTCGATCATTGACGTCGGACCCACCGTTACCCTGATGTCTGGCGCTTCCGATCCGTTTCATCTTCAGGAGAATGAGTACGACGCCTGGCGTGCGACCATGCAACAGTTGCATCTGCAGTCGCGTTTCTACTGGAGCGATCCCACCACGCTGCACCAGGCCATGGCGTCGGGAGAGATTGTTGTTGCACTGGGTTGGCCCGATACCGTGGCCGGAATGCAGGAAGACGGTGTGCCCGTCGACATCATGACCGAGCCCAAGGAAGGGTTGTTGACGTGGGTCTGCGGTCTGGCAATCCTCAAGAATGATGAGGGCTCCAGGGACCAAGCCTACGACTTCATCAATGCCATGACGACGCCGGCAAGTGGCCAGGCTCTGATCGAGGAATTCTATCTCGCCAATGCGAACAGCGAGAGCTACGCCGATGTCGATCCCGCGCATCTTGCCGCGCTCAAGCTCGACAATGTTGAGGAAAAGCTCTCAGGAGCCCTCTTTTTCGAGCCGGTCGACCTGGAAACCAGCCGCAGGCTGATCACGATGTTCGAGGATGTGAAGGCCGGTCTGTGACCGGGCAACCAGGACAAATTTCATGGCCGACAACAAGATCATTCAGACGGTACGGGGTGCCATCGCACCTTCCAGGCTCGGCTTTACGTCCATGCACGAGCATGTGCTGAGAGCTTCAGACTGGCCGTACCAGGCGATCTACAAGGATTTTCTCGGGGAGATACCGGAGAATCGGTTTCCGGTTCTCCCCGACAAACCCGTCGCCATCGAAGACCTGGCATATCTGCACCACAGCCATCACGAACTCAGCGACACCAACGGCCTCGATGAACCCTTGATGCATGATGAGGTTGCCGATTTCGGGCGCTTCGGTGGTGGCGCCGTTCTGGAGTGCGGTGCGCCAGGCATTCGTGGTGATGTCCTTGGGTTAAAGCGCATCTCGGAAGCCACCGATGTGCACATCATTGCCAGCACCGGTCTCTATGTCGAACCAAGCTGGCCTGAGGTCTTCCGCACCATGTCGCGGGCGGAATTTGCTGACCATATGGAGCGCGAAGTCAGCGTCGGTATTGATGGCACGTCAATCCGTTCGGGCCAGGTCAAGGCCGCGATCAACGGTCCCTGGACAGAGCCATTTGGTGCTTTTCTGGAGGCCGCAGCACAGACAGCAGCAGCCTCTGGTTTGTGCATGACAGCGCATATCGAAGAGTGCTCCCAGGAGGACCATCGCCGGGTTGTCGATGCACTCGCGCGTTTCGGTATGCCGCTGGATCGTTTGATCCTCTGCCACTTCCAGGCTCACTTCCAGGAACTGGAGCTGATGAGGCTTGTTGAGGACCCGTCCAGGTTTGGCCTTCACCTTGATTATGCCTGCGAGGTTCTCGATCGGGGGGCGGTGATCTGCGTCGATTGTTTCGGGATCGTCTACGACGACGAACCACTGGGCGGAATCGCCGAAAGTGATGCCTACAAAATCGCCGCAGTTTGTCAGCTCCTCGAGCGGGGATATGAAGATCAAATCGTGATGGGCACAGACATATTCATGAAACTCATGACCCGGCGCTTTGGTGGGCATGGATACGTTCGTTTGCTGAATTACGTGGTGCCCACTCTCAAATCACTCGGCATCTCCCCGAGCACGATCGAGAAGATGTGCGTGACGACGCCGGCACGCCTCTTGGCGCACTGATCCACCAGCCCACAATTCCGATCTCCATCATTCGAGCGTGCCCTCCAGCCAGGCCAGGTCTCTGGACTTGAAGCGAAAGCGCTGAATGAAGAGCAGCGCAAGAACACCCAGAGGAAACGCCAGGCTGAGCCATATCGCCTGTCCGCTATAACCCAGATAGACCCCGAAATAGGCCGCTGCCGGCAGGCTGACCGCGTAACTGCCAAGCGACAGCAGCATGGGGACCTGTGTGTCGGTCAGGCCCATCAAGGCGCCCTGGGTGATGGTATGCACGGAATCGATGATGAGAAACAACGCGCCGAATACCAACAAGGATACCGCCATGGTGATGGCGGCATCATTTTCCGCAACTGCCGTGTCGAAGTAGATGCCAACGAGCAACTCGCCGAAGAACACCAAGACCACGGCGGAAAGTAGCGCGAAACCAAACCCGAGCGAAATCGAGACCAGACCCGCCCGCGATGTGGCCTGTGGGTTTTCCGCACCTGCGGCAAGGCCGACGCGCACGCTCGCAGCCTGCATCAGACCAATGGGCGCAATCAGCAGAACCTCGACGCACTGCACGGTGACGCCAAAAGCCGCCGGGGCATCAATCCCGACCAGCCCCATGAGGAAGTAGCCGACCAGGATCGAGCCAAGCTTGCCCGTATCCATCATGGCGATGGGAGTACCGACCGTGATGATGTTGCGCAGCTGCGGCCAGTCCAGGCGCCAGAAATGACCAAGCAGGTGATATCGTTTGAGGCGCCGGTCGGTCAGGACAAAACCGAGTGTCGCCAGAAACATGAAAATCATGACGATGGCGCTCGCCACGCCGGCACCGGCAAGGCCTATGGCCGGTGCACCGAAGTGACCGAACATGAAGGCATAGTTGGCCAGTGCGTTGATTGCGATGCCGATGATGCAGATCACGAGCACCGCCCGTGGCCTTTCATGGGCGGCCAGGAAATCGCCCAGAACTCCGTGCCATAGCGATGGTATCAGCGCGATCAACATGAACCGCAAATAGGCTTGGGACATCTCGGCCACGACCGGATCCTGGCCCAGAAGGACGAAAATGGCATTGGTGTTCCAGACCATCAAACCACAGGGAATGGCCACCAGAACCGCGACCCAGAACCCCTGGCGCACCGTGCCGCGCACCCGGCGGAAGCGCCTGGTGCCCAGATGCTGGGCAATGATCGGAGCGAGCGCGCTCAGGATCCCCCTTTCCAGAAACTCAAAGACCCAGAAGTACTGGGCGGCCAGCGTGCCGGCTGCCAGCGAGGTCGAACCCAGCCGGCCCATCATGATGACATCGGTCGTGACGATGGCCGTGAAGGCCAGTTCGGTCAGTGCCATCGGTACGGCAAGCGCGACGGTGGCACGTGTTTCCTGAAACCAGAGTTTCGGGCTTCTATGCGCGCGGTGAAAGATTTGCAGACGTGTTCATGGATTTCTCTTCACAATCAGAGAATCTGGAGTGTCGGCCTGGAAGTTCCGATTGCCGCGCAGGTTCTTGAGACGAGCCTGCGGTTCACACCCCATCAGGGTATGTGCGCGCCAGTGACGAATAATCTCAATTTTGAACTGGAAATCGCGCACGCTCATTGGTCCGACGTATGGCGTCGGGTCCGATCGAGCGGCGCTGACTATGTGCGCAACATGTGAACCATGCCTGTTTGCATGATTTTCTATAGGACCGGCGCAACTCGGGGTCAACAAGAGCGCCCTCTCGCGAGAGGGCGTTCGCTTTCTTTTTGGCGAGCGGGATTGCAGACCGGTTTGCGATTGTCTGGCACTATCGCGTCGAAATGTTTCAGGGAGATACCCATGCAGGCTGAATCCGAGGTCGCTGGCGAACGCCTCTTTACCTTCGCCATCATCGCTGACTCCCACGTCACCGAGGAGGAGGCCAGCGCCATCGGGGGTTACGACGTCGATACCGTCAGGCTCGGCTCGGCGCGTTCGCGTTATGTGGTTCAGGAGCTGAATCGTCTGGCGCCTGATTTCGTGGTTCATCTGGGCGATATCACCCATCCCGAGCCGGGCACGCCGGCTTATGAGGACTCAGCCGAGCGCTTTCACCGGGTTTACGAAGACCTCACATGCCCGCTCTACCTGGTGCCGGGCAACCATGACATCGGCGAGAAGGCGTTTCCCGGCGAGCCCCTGTTCGACCAGCATGCACAGCGCACGGTCAACGAGGCCATGATTGCCGAATACGAGAGCCACTTTCAGGCGCAGTACTTTTCCTTCGAACATGAGGACTGCCTGTTTGTCGTGATGAACGGCATGATCGTCAATTCAGGCTTGGCCTGTGAGGAAGAACAGCGCGAGTGGCTCGAGGGACTGCTCACCGCCAATCAGGGCCGGCGCATTTTTGTGTTTTCGCATTACCCGCCCTACCTCTCGAACGCCGACGAACCCGGCCATTACGACGCCACCGATGAACCGGGCCGTACCTGGCTGCTCGGATTGCTGGAGCGTCACAAGGTCGAGGGCTACTGGGCCGGTCACGTGCACAACTTCTTCTTCAACCGCCATGGCGCGACCAGTTGTTACGTGTTGGCGTCCATCTGTTTCCTGCGCCACGACTACCACGAGATGTTCCGTATCGCGCCGGGTATGAAGCAGGGACGTCATGACGGCGCAAAACTTGGTTACGCCGTGATCGAGGTCTACGGCAACGGTCACCTGCACCATGTCGTTCGCACCCACGGGCGCTCGCTCGAACCCGATGAAACTCTGCCAGCAACATCGAACGACTTGCCGATGGTCCATGGCCTCGCTCCACGCGAGCAAGCCGTCGGCCTCTACCTGCGCGCGCCGTGGTGCGACAGTGCCGATGTTCCCACGCCCTGGGGGCTCGACGCCTTCCGGCGCAAGCGCATCCGCAACGATTATCCCCTGATGGCGTTTTGGGAGATGGGGGTGCGCGACCTGCGGGTGCCGCTCGATGATCTGGCCGATCCCAAGACACGCGCCCGCATGGCCGAACTCGCCGACCTTGGGCATCGCTTTACGGCCTATTGCTACGGTCTGCCCAAGGGTAGTGCGCGTGACGCCTTGAGGGATCACGGCAACATTCTTGCCGCCTGGGAAGTCATCGCGCCAACCACCGGCATCGCCGACCTGCTCGCCGGGATAAACGACCTGAAGGGTGAGTTGCCGGTCTATTTCAACGCCAGCCGGGTCTTTGCCGAGTCGTTCAGCAGCAGCCATGGACTGAGGGCTGACGAGCGTGGCGTGGTCGAGGCTTTGCTTGCACTCGATGGTGCACGTGCTGCGATCGACGGCATGGTCTTTGGCATCGCACGGGATGAAGCACCGGCACAGACGATCGAAACCGCGCGCAAGAGCGTCGAGGGGATGGGGGTGATGGCAGCGGTCCATGTCCAGTTTGCCCATCGCAAGCCGTTGGACCCAGACGAGACCGAACGCGAAGATGCCAACCGGATCGCGGAGTCCGTCGTCGGTGCGTTGGCCCATGGTGACGTCACGGTGTTTCTCGATAATTTCACCGGCATCGATCGCGGCTATTACTTCAGCGGCGGTCTCGTCGACCGGCTCTATAATCCGCTCGATGGAGCCCGGATCGTGCGGCACCTGCACGCCGCGTTGGATGGAAGCTGTACCCTTGAGGCGGTAAACGACGGTGAGGCTTTCCGGGTCGTTCAGGTGCGTTGTGCCAGCGGGCAGGGCTCTTTGCTGTTGCCAAATGTCGGGGTTGAATCCAGAGCATTGCCCGCCGCGTTATCGCGTGAAACCGGTTTCTGGATCGATCTGGCCAGTGGCGAGGAAGCGCCAGCAAAGTTGGCTGGCCCGACCCTGGTGTTGCACGGCCAGGCCGGCTGAAGCGCGTTGCGGTTCCTAGTGTTCGCGTGACCGATCTAGACCCTCACCAGGGTTTGTCGCCCTGCAGGGCCCAGACATCGATGAAGTTGCCTGTGTTGGGCATCACGACCTGGGGAAGGGTTACGGCATCAAGCACCATATCCTCTTCGATCACACCGTTCCTGAACAGGATGTAGGCGGTCACGGCATAGACCTCGTCATTGCTGAGTGACTTGGGCGCATAAAACGGCATCGCACGGCGGATGTAATCGAACAGTGTCGTGGCATGGGGCCAGTGGAGGCCGGCCGGTTTGGGCCATAGCTCATTGGGTCCGACAAATGGCATGATCGGACCCTCGGCACCGGTTTCGCCATGGCAGGACGAACAGTCGTAGAGGTAGACCTCGGCACCTTGCACCACGGACCCGCTGCCTGCTGGCAGACCCGTTCCGTCAGGCATGACATAACGTGCGTAGACTGGGATTTCGTCTTGGGCGAGCGGTTGGCCAAGGCCCGGCCCGTCGGCTTGGGCCATGCCGGCAAACATCATCAGCGCTGCACAAATCAGGGTTTTAGAGGTAAACATTTTCGACCTCTCCTTCTGCCGTGATCCGCCATGGCTGGATCGCGTTGTAGTGCAGGTAGTTCGACGGTGCGTATTTCGCCTTCCAAGCGGTTCGGGCCGGTTGTACCGCGCCGGTCTCGTCGATTGCCCGACTCAACAGGTCCGTGGGCGCGCCATTCCAGACCCAGGGGATGCGGAAACGGGTCAGAGCCTGGGAAAGGACAGGCCCTGCCAGTTCGGCATCGGCCCAGCTTTGCCCGCCATCGGCTGAAACCTCTACTCTGGCGATGCGTCCTGCGCCCGACCAGGCGAGCCCGGAGACCTCATAGAAACCCGGCCCCTGCATCGTCATCAATGCCGACGGGTGTGTGATCAACGACTTCACACCCATGCCGAACGTGAATTGTGCGACCTGTCCGTCGGCCAACAACTCGGAGTATTCGCCCGATTCCGATTTGGTGTGCGCCGGGTTGTCGGTGACAAAAAGGCTCGTCACCCATTTGACGTTCATGTTGCCTTCATAGCCCGGCAGCAGAAGACGCATGGGATAACCCTGTTCGGGCCGCAGGCGTTCACCGTTCTGATAGAGCGCCAGGATGCCATCACCCATCATCTTTTCCATCGGGATCGAGCGCGCCATGCCGGGCCCGTCATCACCGATCGCCACAACCCATTTTGCCTCAGGCTTGACCCCGGCCTCATCGAGCAGAACGCTGAGCGGTACACCGGTCCATTCGGCGTTCGAGACGAGCCCGTGGAGTTGATCGATGGTGATCTGAAATGGCCCGCTGTCGAATGCGTTGCGCCCGCTGTTTCCGGCACATTCCAGGAAATGCACGTTGGAGACCATGGGATAACGATCGAGCGCCGCCAGGTCGAACTGCAGCGGCCGCTCAACCAACCCATGGATCATCAGCCGATGGTCATAAGCATTGAGTTGGGGCCGTCCGCCGTGATGGACTTCGAAGTGAAGGCCGTTGGGCGTGATCGAACCGCGCAGATACTGGAGCGGCGTGCCCGAAAAGCCGTACTCAGGCGCGAGGCCGGGGTAGAGCTGGATCACGGCCCGCTGGACATAGCCTTCTTCCGGCGCCGGCATACCATAGGCGCGCGCGGTTTCGCCTGCCTGGGTCACCCATTGGGCAAGGTCGCCATCGGCACGGCTCTGCCCTGTCATGGCCAGGCCGGATGCCGCCGCGCCGGCACCCAGAGCGAAGCAGCGGCCCAGAAGCTGGCGCCGGTCCACAAGCCCGCCTCCGGCGGCCGTGTCGAGTGAGTTCATGTTGTCTGCTTTTGTGGCCACGCCTGCGTCCCCCTGCATACGTCCGTCAGACACTATGCCCAGAAGCAGCGGCGGAGCCGTCTTATTGATCGTCCTGCATGGCGATGGGCGCTCGCTCAGTCTGGTTTGCGCGCGCGCATGTGGCCTGGTCGGAGTTCACGGTTGTCGATCACGATCAGGAGCTGGCGCCAGTTCTCGGTAATGCGCGCGGTTTCCTTCTCGCCCACCATCGCCTGCATCTGATCCTTCATCGGACCGGTGATCTGGTCGTACTGGTTTTGTGACAGCACGCGGAACCGGTCGGAGACATCGAACAGTGCGATATCGGTGAAACCGTTGTCGCGCAGGCCCTCGCCGTAACTTGCGAGTGTTGCCATGTGATAGGTCAGGCCCTCCAGTTCGAAGAACCGCTCCATCTCATGACTGTAGGGGTCGGGGCCACGGCACCAGTCGGCGGCCAGCAAAAGGCCGCCGGGCCTCAGCACCCGATGCACATCGGCCAGCAGCGCCTGTTTGTCGGGGATATGAATCCAGACATCCTTGCTGAACACGACATCGACACTGGCGTCGTCCAAAGGCAAGGGCCCGGGTTCGACGAGACGAAGATCGATACGGTCGTCCAGCTCGGCTGCAGATACCCGCTTTCTGGCTCTGTCAATCAACGGTGCCTCAACATCAAAGCCAATGATGCTGCAGTCGTGTTCCCTGACCAGCATGACATCGATGCCGCCGACGCCGCAGCCGATATCGAGCACCTGCTTGCCCACGAGATCGGAATCGCCCACGAGATTGCGCACCTCATCGGGACCGCCCGGAGCGATGAAGCCGTCGCCATAGATCAGCTCCAGCACGGTGACCATCGTGTCATCGTATTCGTCGTCGTGCGTGCTGTCGGTCATGGAGTTTCCTGTGTGTTAGGGGCTGGAGAGACTGTCGTCGGAGGGTGCCCACGAGAGTTGACCTGGCCATTCGCGCAACTCACCGGCCAGGCGGAGCCACGGCAGACGGTCCCTGATGAAGATCTGGTGTGTTGGCGCAAACAGCCCGGGTTGGTCCGCGCTGCCCAGAGTGACCCAATAGCTCTCGTTACCGTCTTCTGTGTCGCTGGAGAACCTAAAGGCGATCTGACATCCGCAGGTCTCACAGAAGTTACGTTGGGCAAGATGCGACGAACTGAATGTCCTGGGTTCTCCCCTGGTGAACGCAAAGTTCTCGGCGGCAATCTCGATCCAGCTGAACAGCGTTGCTCCAGTTGCCTTGCGACACATGCCGCAATGACAATGGCCGGTCGGCGGGGTTTCACCGACAGTCGCGCAATATCGCAGGGCGCCGCACAGGCACCCGCCTTCGAAGCTGTCACCGTTCCCCAGTTGTCCGGTTTGCGGATCATCATAGCTCGTATCCGGCACCGTGTGTCGTGCCAGCTCGTCCTGGGTCCGGAGCCAGGGGAGCTGGCTGGGAAAGCGTGGCAGTTCGTCGTCGACCTGCAGCCAGGCGGGCTTGTCGTCGGTGAATATATGATGGGTTGGCGTGATGTCACCGGGTCGGTCCATGCTTCCAAGTGTGATCCAGATGACCTGGGGCGGACCCTTTGGGTCGCCAACCGCCTGAAAAGTCATCGCACCGCCGCAGGTCCCACAGAACGAACGTTCGGCCAGATCGGAGGAGTGGAACATGGATGGCGTACCGCTGGTGAAGGCAAAGCTCTCGGCCGTATGGGCAACCCAGGTGACGAAGGTTCCACCATTGGCCTTGCGGCACATGCGGCAGAAACAATGGGTCGCAGTCCGAGAATGGTCCTGTTCGGCATGGAAACGCATCGCGCCGCACAGGCAGCCGCCTTCATGGATGTCGCCGCTCGCCATCGTCCATTTCCTAACGGATCATGTAGACCTTGCGCACGGTTTCATGGACCCGGCAGGTGCCTTTCCAGTCCTTTGGGAAAAAGGCGGCGGTATCGGGCTTGATCTCGATCAGGTCACCGCTCTCGTGGGCATAGGTCGCGCTGCCTTCCAGGAAGTGACAGAACTCGTCTGCCGTCACGTGACAGTTCCAGTAGCCTGGTGTGCAGATCCAGATGCCGGTCTCGGCTGAACCGTCGGCATGGCGATGGAGGAGCACGCCGGAGGTGCGGGACTCGCCTTCGATCATGGTCGGGACGGCGCCCCAGTCGACGACATCGGTGATCGTGCAGGGATCTCTCAATACGGGCGTTTTCATCGCAGGCCTCAGCGCAACATGAAGACGTTACGGATGGTCTCGTGCACGATGCACTGCCCCGTCCAGCCTTCCAGAAAATGGACGACGGTGCCGGGGGTGACCTCGATGACCTCGCCGTCATCGCTGGTATAAGTCGCTCGCCCGGCGATGAAATGGCAGAGCTCGTCGCCGGGGATGCTCAGGCGCCAGGTTCCCGGCGTGCAGACCCACAGGGCCGATTCGGACGTCTTGTCATCGTTCTGCCACAGCAGGATGCCGCTCGAATGCGACTGCCCCTCGAGCATATCGGGCTGATCGCCCCAGTCGGTCAGTTCGCCGACCGTGGTTGCAGGCGCGACATGCGGCGCCGTGGATTCCAGACCTTTATGCGGCAAGGTGTTTCTCCTTCTTGGTGTCTGTTACTGAACTGCTTCTGTATCCGCCGGCATCAAGCCTGTCTGCAGGATTTCACGAAAGCCGTCGGGCATCGGTGCTGAACGGCGTGTCGTCTCGTCAAAAAAGACATCGCGGGCATGTTCGACCGCGCATAGGTCTCCGCTGTCGGCGTTGTAGAGCCGTGCGGTGCGGTTGAGGCTTTTGTTGCCCAGACGGGTGAAACCGGCGCGCACGATCATCAGGTCACCGGCGAGCATTTCATGGCGGTACTCGATCGTGGTTTCGGCCACGACCGGGATGATTGAGCCGACTTCGCGCATCTGGCCATAACTCAACCCGACCTGGTGGTAGAGGTGGAAACTGGCATCATCAAAAAACGCCGCATACCAGCGCGCGTTCATGTGACCGAACTGATCGCAATGCCAGGGAAAGACCGTGCTGCGATAGGTCTCGAACGGTTCAGTCATGGTCATGCTTTCCTCATAGAACAGGCGGTTGATCTGACATTGCCATCATGCCGGACTTGATCGGCTATGCCGAGACCCACGGGGTCCTGTTGAGGCCGCGGGGTTGTGGAAATCATGTCCAAGCACGTTTTCGGGTGTCATGCTCCCGGTGAAGCACTCTGTCAGACCAGGAAGGACGAGCCATGATCTATGAAATGCGTCGCTACCAGTGTTTTTCCGGAAAGATCGGTTTCCTGCACACGTTGATGGAGGAGCTGGCGGTTCCGGTGTTCGAAAAGCTCGGCATGACCTTTGTCGGTTCCTGGACGCCCGAGGTCGGCGATGACGAGCATACGCTGCTCTACCTTCTGGCCTATGAAGACATGGGTGCACGCCAACGGGCGTGGGATGCTTTCTATGATGATCCAGACTGGGTCGCCGGCCGCGGCAAATATGCCGAGATGGCGGGCGGGCCGATCGTCGAGCGATCCAGCAGTGTGTTCCTGAAGGCTGCATCCTATTCGCCGCTGAAATGAATGTGCTGCCTGCCAGCGCCTTGATGCCATCCCGTTAGAGGAGTTCCACAATGGAATACCGGAACGTCGGTTCCAGCGATCTTTCTGTGTCTCATGTCTGCCTTGGAACGATGACCTGGGGCGAACAGAACACCGAAGCTGAGGCCCATGAGCAGCTCGATTATGCCTGGGATCAGGGCGTCAACTGCATGGATACCGCCGAGATGTATGCCGTGCCGACTCGGCCCGAGACACAAGGCTCGACCGAACGTTATGTCGGTTCGTGGCTGAAAACCCGTCGGCGCGACGAGGTCATCATCTTTGGCAAGGTGAGCGGACCATCGCCGCAGGTCTGGATCCCGACGGGCCGCACGCCACCACAGCCTGAAGCTATCACACGGATCGATGCGGCCTCGATCCGCGGAGCAATCGAGGGTTCGCTCCAGCGGCTGGGCACGGACTACATGGATCTGGTCGAACTGCACTGGCCCGAGCGCTACATCGGGACCCTGTTCGGGGCCAATGCCTATGTTCGCTCACGCGAACC
>Ga0233427_10002055_pt1 | contig 19804 bp, 18 predicted proteins | sample SI_118_April2016_5_FD_179885 | JGI IMG/M metagenome (GOLD analysis project Ga0233427, IMG submission 179885) | Seawater microbial communities from Saanich Inlet, British Columbia, Canada - SI_118_April2016_100_MG | ecosystem: Environmental > Aquatic > Marine > Inlet | place: Canada: British...
GTTTGCGCCAGAGGTTCGCTCAACTGCTGTAAATAAGGCGCTCTGACTTGTTTAATATACGCAGCCATCTGCTGATCAGCCGCCAAAAAATTTGAAAAAACGGGCACTAACCGATAACGAAAATCCCGAACACTGCCCGCCTTAATAACTAAATCTAAAACTGCTAAAAATTTGCCATGACTACCCGCATTGGTCACCAATGTTTTTCCCCGCGCATTTGAAACGGTTATCGGCCGGGGCAGTGCGTGGTGAGTATGCCCGCCTAAAATAACGTCTAATCCTGATACTCTTGCTGCCAACTTCAAATCAACCGCCAAGCCATTATGTGATAATAACACCACCGCATCGGCAACTTTACCGTCTCGAATCTCATCAATCTGTTGCTGTAATTTTTGTTCTTGAATTCCAAACTGCCAATCAGGCATCAGATAGCGCGGGTTAGCAATCGGCGTATAGGGAAAAGCCTGACCAATCACAGCAATGCGCGCCTTGGCTAATTGCTTGATAACATAAGGTTTAAAAACCGGACCTTGCTCAATACCGGCCCTAAAAGCAGCCTCTTCCGTCAAGGTAACATTTTGGCCTAAAAATTCGCCCTGAAACTGTGCCAAATTTTCTTTAACTTGTCGCTCACCGTAAGTAAATTCCCAGTGCCCGGTCATCGCATCCACGGCTAATAAATTACTGGCTCCGACCATATCTTGACCTTGCGTCCACAAAGCCGTTGCTGAACCTTGCCAACTATCACCACCATCAAGCAACACGGTGTTTTCCTCGCCACGCTCTGCACGCATTTGTTTCACCAAGGTCGCTAAATAAGAAAAGCCGCCCATTTTTCCATACTGCTCGGCTGCTTCAACAAAATTCAGGGACGTAAAGGCATGTGCTTGCACGTTATTGGGAGTAATACCAAAAAAATCGAGAAAATCCAGACCGGCTAATAATGAGAACTGATTGCCTTTCAATGCCCGTAAAGACTCATTATCAGGTTCGCGGTAATAAACCGGCGTTAACTGGGCATGACAATCGGTAAAATGCAAAATGGAAGCATTACCAAATGAAGGAAAACGATAAATATCGTCTAAGGTTGCCGAAGCGACTCGACTAGTATCGGGTAGAAAACCTAACGCGATTAAGGCTTGAAGAAAACGGCGTCGCTGCACTTAATTTCCAGAGCCCAAATCATCATAACTACTGTACCGACCCGGCCGAACATAAATGGCTATTAAAACAACGTGCTCTGGTTCCGAAAGACACAAGATTATTCACCGACTTGATCTCCCTCTTCTTTTGGCAACCAATCTTCATTTAATTTTAGCTGTAACATATGTACGCGCCTGCTATCTGCACGGATCACATCAAAATTAAAGCCCTCAATGGTTATTTTTTCACCTTTTTTAGGCAAATGTTTTAAATGTTGTACGACCAATCCGCCCATAGTACCCACGTCGGTATCATCAAATTGGGTATAAAAATAATCATTAAACTCAGCAATCGGCGTGATTGCTTTAACCGTAAAAACGCGGTCACTGCGTCTGAAAATATAGGACTCATCTTCCAGATCATGCTCATCTTCTATCTCACCGACGATTTGCTCAAGCACGTCCTCAATGGTTACTAAACCGGCGGCTACACCGTACTCATCAACAACAATAGCCATGTGATTACGATTTGCCCTGAATTCGTTTAATAAAACATTAAGCCGCTTACTTTCAGGAATAAAGCGGGCAGCACGCATAATTTCTTCAACACGTAACGTCTCATCCTGACGACTGTGGACCAATAAGTCCTTTGCCAACAAAACGCCCACAACTTCACTGCGGTCTTCATCAATGACAGGAAAACGCGAATGAGCTGATTCAATAACCAACGGAAAAATAGTTGCTAAATCGGCTTCTCTGGGAACTACAACCATCTGAATACGAGGAATCATAATATCTCTAACGCGCATTTCCGAAACCTGTAAAACACCCTCTATCATTGACAGTGTTTCCATACCTATCAGGTTCTTAACCTGCATTTCGCGTAGGGAATCAAGTAAGTCGTCCTTATCGCGCGGTTCTCCAGTCAAGAAGTGACTAAAACTTTCCACCCAACCTCTAGACTTTGCCGAAGCGTTGGGATTATTTTCGTTCATGAATTCACAGCCTCTATATACGGATTATTTATTGATAATTTTTGTAATACAGCAATTTCTTTCGCTTCCATGCATGCTGCTTGTTGATCTTCGATATGATCAAAACCTAACAAATGTAAAACACCATGTATCACCAAATGTGCCCAGTGATCGCCTACCCGTTTCTTTTGTTCATTAGCTTCACGAACCACAACAGGCGCACAAATAACTAAATCGCCTAATAACGGTGTGTCAATACCCATCGGCAATTCCACTGGAAAACTAAGTACATTTGTTGGTCCGGATTTATGACGATATTGTTCATTAAGTGCTGCGCTCTCCGGTTCATCGACAATACGAATAACCAATTCAATATCTCTTAACTGATCAGCGAGCACCGTTTCTACCCATAATTCAAATTGATGTAGTGATGGCTCATTGTCAACAAGACAGACTCGCTGTAATTCAAGATCAACCATATTTCACTAACACCTATTCGCCGGAATGCGTCTTATCATAGGTTTCATATGCACTGACAATTTTCTGCACCAAGGGGTGGCGAACCACATCTTGAACCCCGAAAAAGGTAAAACTAATACCGTCAACGCCGTCTAAGACTTTTAATACATGTCCTAAACCCGATGCGGTTTTTTTAGGTAAATCAATCTGTGTTACATCACCATTAATCACGGCGGTCGAACCAAAACCCACTCGGGTCAAAAACATTTTAATCTGCTCTTTCGTGGTATTTTGTGCCTCATCTAAAATAATAAACGAATCATTTAAGGTCCGCCCGCGCATAAAAGCTAACGGTGCAACCTCAATCACGTTACGTTCAATCAATTTATCAACCCGTTCAAACCCCAACATTTCATATAAGGCATCATAGAGTGGCCGCAAATAAGGATCGACCTTCTGCGCCATATCGCCAGGCAAGAACCCTAAACTTTCTCCTGCCTCTACCGCGGGACGCACCAAAATAATCCGCCTAACTTCCTCACGTTCTAATGCCTGAACCGCACAAGCAACAGCTAAATAGGTTTTACCGGTCCCGGCAGGTCCCACTCCAAAATTAATATGATGTAACAAAATACTTTTTAAGTATTGCTGTTGATTCGTACCGCGTCCCTTAACAATACCGCGTCGGGTTTTAATGGTAATCGCTGACTGATGACTCACATCTTCACCGTCTAATAACGATTTAACATGCGAATCTTGCAATGACAAGTGAATATATTCGGGTGTTAGCACCTCGGCCTCTGTGTTGGCAAATAATTTTTCTAAAAGCACAGATGCTATTTTAATAGCCTCACGCGAGCCCTTTAAACGAAAACGATTCCCTCGGTTTGATATTTCTATCCCTAAGCGTTTTTCTATCTGTTGAAGATGACTATTTAATTGCCCGCAAAGATTGGCTAAGCGAGAGTTATCAGCAGGAATTAAAGTCAGGTCCAGTGAATTTGAATTAATATCCAAAACCTTCATTTAAAAATTCTGAGCAATTTTGTCAACTGAACTCTCAATCAATCGTCCCCGTAATGAATTCGGCAAGGCTTCAGTAATCATTACATCCACAAATTGTCCCGTTAGACGCGGATGCCCGGTAAAATTAACCACACGATTATTTTCCGTTCGACCGCGGACCTGTAATTGATTCTTTTTCGATAATCCTTCAACTAAGACGGTTTGCACAGTTCCCACCATCTTGTCAGAAATCGCTAAAGCATTTTTATTAATATAGACTTGTAAGCGTTTTAACCGTTCCTTTTTAACGGACAAATCAACATCATCAGCAAAGTCCGCCGCCGGTGTTCCGGGACGAGCGCTGTAAATAAAACTGAATGAGGCATCAAACGCCATCATTTCAATCAACGCCATCGTATCTTCAAATTCATCATCGGTTTCACCGGGAAAGCCAATAATAAAGTCTGATGATAAACTTAATTCGGGGCGATACTCTCGCAGGCGATTTATCTTATCGATATATTGTTCGCGCGTATGACCACGCTTCATGCGCTTAAGAATGCTGTTGCTACCACTTTGCACGGGCAGATGTAAGTGACTGACTAATTCCGGAATTTCGGCAAACGCCTCAATCAGACTGTCAGAAAACTCAACCGGATGTGAGGTCGTAAAACGAATCCGCCCGATCCCTGGAATACCGGCAACGTAATGCAATAACAAGGCAAAATCAGCGTTATCGCCATCATCCATTGCACCCTGATAGGCATTGACATTCTGCCCTAATAAATTAACTTCTCGCACACCCTGATTCGCTAATTCAGTAATTTCTTTAATCACACTGGTTAACGGCCGGCTAATTTCTTCGCCCCGGGTATAAGGAACTACACAAAAGGTACAATATTTACTACACCCTTCCATAATCGACACAAAGGCTTTGGGCCCTTCAGCTCGAGGCTCAGGTAAAGCATCAAATTTCTCAATTTCAGGAAATGATATGTCTACTACTTTTGCGTGACTGCTTTGCGTTTTATCCAATAACTGCGGCAAACGATGTAAGGTTTGAGGACCAAACACAATATCTACATAAGGCGCTCTTTTTTGGATCATCTCACCTTCCTGGCTAGCGACACAGCCACCGACACCAATAATGAGATCAGGATTCTTGTTTTTGAGTTTACGCCACACACCCAGTTGCGAAAAAACTTTTTCCTGGGCTTTCTCTCTAACAGAACAAGTATTCAATAATAAAACATCTGCTTCTTCAGGGTTATTCGTTGTTTCCAACCCATGGGAATCTCTCAGAACATCACGCATTTTGTCAGAATCATATTCATTCATCTGACAACCACTTGTCAGCACGTATAATTTTTTTGCCATATGCCTTTTAATCTACCGCCCTACTACTTGCTAAAACTCTATTAATCGACATCACACTAATGCCATTTTGGCTCTATTTTAGCAGACTTTATCCTAAAAAACGCAGAGTCTAACCCAATATAAGATAACTTAAACCACCGCGTTACCCACAAAAAAAGCCTTAAACCTCACACTCCGCCGCTTTTCCCCTTAAAAAAACACCGGCTTTGCTATTATTTTTAACTCGAAATAGTCGACTCACAAGCGATGACGACAGATCATAACAAATCAATCCAATGCGTAACCGGCACAGTCGATGCTGATTGTAAATGCGTTTGGCAACCCACATTAGCCGTTACTATCATATCTGGCTTCATCACTTCCAAAAAAAATATTTTTTCCGTTAACAAGCGTTGTGAAATAGCGCGCTGTAAAAAAGAATACACCCCTGCCGAGCCGCAACAGTCTTGGGCGCCATCTATCTCAAGCAATTGATAGCCTTGACGCTGCAAAATCGTTTCAACAGCATTAACAACCCTCTGACCATGCCGCAAGGTACAAGGATTATGAAAAGCGACCGATGCCCCTTGCCCGATATTAGATACGGGTATCGCTTCTGCCAAAAGCAACTCACTAATATCACAGGTCAACGTTGCAATACGGCGTGCTTTTTCTGCATAAACAGCATCGTATTGCATAATGTCACCGTAATCTTTAACCATGACACCACAACCACTGGCAGTCGAAACAATAGCTTCAATACCGGCCTCGACATAAGGCCACCATTGGTCAATATTGCGCTTTATAAAATCAGTACTTTGTTGATGTGCTGCAAGGTGATGGCTTAATGCGCCACAACAACCCTCATTCTTTATTTTCAACGGCGTTATCGCCAACTTATCTAACACCGTAGCGACCTTGAGATTAATAGCCGGCGCCAATGCCGGTTGCACACAGCCCTCCAACAACAAGACCTGACGCTTATGCTTAGTGGTAGGCCAACAATACGAAGGCATAGATACCTCAGGCATCTTCTTTCGAAGAGACCGTGGCGCCAAGAATCTTAATCGTTGCGCCAAAGAAAATAGCACTTTAAAGCGCCAACGATAAGGCAAGATTCTCTGTACGAAGAACCGAACCACCTTTGCTCGCATTGAACGCGGCACTTGCCTCTCAACTTCGCCGCGGCCAATATCAAGCAAACGACCATAGCGAACCCCTGAGGGGCATGTCGTTTCACACGCTCTGCACGTCAAACAGCGGTCAAGATGGGATTGCGTCGCCTTCGAAACATCACCCCCTTCAAACACTTGTTTGAGTAAATAAATGCGCCCTCGAGGACCGTCTAACTCATCCCCTAAGACATTATAGGTCGGGCAAGTCGCATTACAGAAACCACAATGAACACAAGACCGCAGAATACGCTCTATCTCAGCACTGTCAGGTCTTTTTTGAATTAATGGCGTTAATTTAGTCTGCATGCTAATAACGTCGAAACCTGAAGTTATACAAACAATTCACTCGGGTCAAAGGCTGCTTTAACACGTTTATTGAGTTGCGCTAATGGTAGCGCTACCTCCTGCCTCGGCCATGGCGCTAGTTGCCTCGAACGGAACAAGCGCGCCGTGCCGCCGCAAGCAACAGCCGCACCAAAAACCACCGCTGCCGGCGCTGTCGTTTTGAGCCACCGCAAACCACCGGCCCAATCGTAAAACCAGTGACCGGGAACACTTAAAACAGGCGTTGCCGGAGGGACTGATATGCGCCATAAATCATCCTTCGTATGAAAAAAATCAACGTGTTGTTCTTTTAGCGCATGCCAAAAATTTTGGCTGGGTTCAACGTGTACATCAGTGATCACTGATGTATCCAACACTGACAAAATACCTGTTTTAGAACCCGAATAACGAACCCGTAAGCAACCCTTCTCGTAAGCCACTGCACTGATAGAAAGATAGTGACGGCGAAGCGCAACCATTTGAACCAATGCAGATTCAATCGGCATTGCTATGTTAAGGGTTAGCTCTTTTTTCGGGACTGGCAACACCTTCAGTGACACTTCTAAAATAACACCCAGAGTCCCTTCTGAGCCGGCCATCAACCGTGACACATCATAACCGGCCACATTTTTCATAACCTGCCCTCCAAAAGTTAAAACTTCGCCCTGACCGTTAATGATTTTACACCCCAAGACAAAATCACGAACCGCCCCAGTGAAGGGTCGCCTAGGCCCTGACAATCCACTGGCCACAATACCTCCCAGTGTCGCTGAGCGTCCAAACGTCGGCGGCTCAAAGGCTAACATTTGCCTCTGCTCAGCCAAAGTCTCATTGATTACCTTCAACGACGTTCCGGCACGCGCAGTCAGCACCAACTCACTGGGTTGATAATCAACAATACCTTGGTAACCCCCTATTTCTAATCGTGTAAGTGGCGCTGGCACATTGGCTTTTAGAAAGGCCTTGGTGTCGCCACCGACAATCTGTAATCGCGACTTTTCAAGCCGCGCGTTATGAATGGCTTCTTGAAATTGTGAAACGAGTTCATGGGTACACATCGGGTTTGTCCATTATCGGTTAAAACACTCTCTCGCCTACGACTTACCATAACACTCACCGTCATAAAAGAAACAAATTAGCCGCCAAAAAGACCCGTTAAAACGCATCTCACCCTCAAAATACACCTAATGTAAAAAAAACTACTTAAAGACAGGATCTTAAGTGAGTGCTTCACTACTACAGGTATTCTATGAATAACTTAACGGCTCTTGATGTTTACAGCCACCACAACCTGATTACCCATGACCAATAAGAGTACCCATACCCAGAAACTCGACCCACACCTCGCATTGAACGGTACCTAAAAACAGTGCCCAATTGCGATTTTAATTTGGCATAGCGACTGCTTACTCCATCGCAGCCTGCTCGCCGTCAACCAGTAGAAGAGAATTAATCTCCCTGATACCTTCGACGGTACGGGTCAACTCGATGGCACGATTAATCATTCTTTTACTGGGGACGTTTCCGGTAAGAGTCACAATGCCTTGGTGAGTATCAACGGATATCTTGAAGGATTCAATTTGGCTATCACCTAAAAATAAGGCTTTAACCTCTGCCGTGATGACAGCATCATCGACAATACGCCCAGCTTTACGATCATCCTCACCGATCATGTAACCGCCAACGGCACTACCGCCAACCAGCGCAACCGTACAGCCGCTTAATACATTCACAGTCAGGAAAAGGATAGAAAAGAAAATGGTAAGAGATTTCATTGGCAACTCCTTATAGCTAGGGACGGACTGATACCATCGGGTTTTTTGAAAAGAAAATGATATTCAAACAACCCTTTTACCCTTACGATTAGTAGGGAAATCAAATATCTCAACGTATTCGATTTATTAAAATGACTGCTCTAATGACAACTATCAATCCACGTAGCCACAAACAACCCAGATGTTATCTGCAAACAAGAATAGGAATTCCATCCACAAAATCAAGGCTTCTGAAGACATTTACCCCATAAACAACTGTTCAATCAGGACTCTGATTGGATTGCGCATTGGCTGCACGCTGGCTATGCCACTTTAAAATGTAGATCGCTGAACTCAACTCAGCTGAATACGCTACTGCACTAATCAACAAAACACCTTAACTAAAAAAAACCACATTGGCTTTGTCCAATGTGGTTTTTTTTAGGTCTTCAGTACTCTGCGAGAAGCCTAAGGCCTCCCTACAATAACCGTTATTTTTCTGCTGTAAAAATACAATATTCCACTAACGCTTCTCGGAACATAATGTTTTGTGCGAAGCCGACTTCAAAATTCGCCGTTTGTGCCTTAGAACTTAGCCCAAACCACTCTCTGAACGTTTGTACCGGCCGTAGCCACTTGGAAATTTTGTACATATGGTCAGATGAAGGCATTGTGGCTGCTGTCACCTCATGAACCGCAATAGATTTAAAATTCTCTTGCTCCAACTTCTCATTAAAGTCGCGCCGCGTTGCCAGATTAGGTACCGCCCAGCCGTTAAAAAAGGCCATGTTCGCATCCCATTCTCTTTGATCAAATTCCTCACGGGCAAAGAAACCATCACAAACCACAACTTTCCCGCCTTTGCGTAGTAGCCGATAAGCTTCTCTTAAAAAATCTGCCTTATCGACGGCATAACAAACACTCTCTAATCCCCAAATAATATCAAAGGATTCATCTTCAAAAGGGGTGTTACAAAAATCTGAAACTTCAAAGTTCACCTTATCAGCAACCCCATGACGTTCCGCGTGCTTTTTGGCATAGCGCGTTTGTTTTGCACTCACGGTAATACCAGTCACCCGATTTTGATGCGTTTCAGCCATCCAGATAGAACTTCCGCCGATACCACAACCCGCATCCAAAACATGGTCTGAAGACTTAATACCGGCTAAATCATAAAGCAATTGATTTTTATTTAATAATGCCTGGTGATGATTGTATTTTTCATCACTGGTCCAGTGCCCATAATGCAAGGCTAAATTACGGCGATTACACCACACCCGTAAATAATCCCAATAACAATCATCATAATGTTTTGCGGTATCTTCGAGCAAAGCTTCCGGCGAAAGATCAACATTAGGGAATAAACTTTCGTCCCGATAATCTTGGTTGGGTTTAAGGTTATACATCTTTTTACTCTTATCTTTTGTCATTATTCACTGTGTACAAAGGCATTGAACAATCAATATTGTCAGCCAAATGGTTGAAAATGATACGGACTGACTGCGTCGTTGTAAACCCAGATCCCCCATACCCTATATAAAATCCCACCAATAAAACCCTTCTTACAAAATAAAACGGCCTATTGATAACAATCCAAACAACAACCGGTTTTAACAAATAACCGCTCGAAATTTCCAAAAAAACCAAGTCAGTTAACCATCTAATACCGATGAAATTCTTTATTTCTAAAAATTTTGTTACATTAACTATTATCCAGCTCAATTAATAAGGTTTTTTAAGATGCGAACGCCTTTAACAATACTGATTAACAGCTCAAACCCCTCAATTACTCAACAACTACAGCACCACTTGAACACACATAGCCAAGAGATAGTCTGCGCCCATACCCTACCAGGTCACTTGAGCATACTGTCACAAAGCATCTTTGATGCTGCCTTTCTTGATCTAGAAAACCCTCACTTTAATACAACACAGCTCATCAGCCAGCTTAGCGTTCACAAACCGTGTCATCTCATTGCCGTCATATCACGCGGCCAAGGCTTACCTCCAACGGTTGATGTTCACCCCTGCGACGACATCCTTACGGTGCCGTTCCTAACCTCCACGCTTAAAAAAATAATCTTCCAAATCACTGAGTTACAACAGCAACATTCCACCGCCCCGTTGTCACCCGACTTTCTAATACCGCTACTCATTAAAACGCAACAAAACAAACAGCTCGCACAAACCCTACTCGAGCGCTGTTTTGATGATTTCCCAAAACAACTGTCTGAAATACAGACCGCTGTTGACCAACAAAATATCAAGCAACTACAAAACTGCGCCCATAAACTCAATGGTTCAGCCGCCTTTTGTGGGCTTACCTCAATCCAGCAGGCCGCCCAAAAACTAGAAACATTTGCCAAAAACCATACGACTAAACAGCTTGCTAGCGCCCTTGAATCCTTAGAAAAAGCGTTACAATCATTTTTCGATCACCAAGATCAACTCTTAGAGCAACTGAAAGACTAACACCCAACCCTGTAACCCATTAGCTGCCACTTTATAAAAAACTTAAGCTTAACGACCCTGTGCGTTACAAATAATCTTGCGCTAGAATCTCAGCGATCTGTACACTATTTAAAGCCGCACCTTTGCGAACGTTATCACTCACTACCCATAAATTAAGCCCCCGTGGGTGCGAAATATCCGACCGAATCCGTCCTACAAAAACGGCATCATCCCCCGAAGACTCCGTCACAGCGGTTGGATAGCCACCCTCTTCACGCACATCAACAACGGTCACACCCGGCGCCTTTTCAAGTAGGGCTCTTGCCTCACTCGCACTAATCGCTGTTTTTGTTTCTAAATGCACCGCTTCAGAATGACCAAAGAAAACCGGTACCCGTACTGCTGTCGCATTCACTTTAATAGCCTCATCGGCCATTATTTTCTTGGTTTCCCATACCATCTTCATTTCTTCTTTGGTGTAACCATTGTCCATAAAAACATCAATCTGCGGCAAAACATTAAACGCAATTTGCTTAGGATAAACCTTCGATGTCACCGGCTTACCATTTAATAATTTAGCCGTTTGGGAAACCACTTCTTCAACACCCACTTTACCTGAACCTGACACCGCCTGATAAGTACATACATTAATTCTGTCAATACCCACCGCATCATAAATAGGCTTTAATGCAACCACCATCTGGATCGTTGAACAATTAGGGTTCGCAATAATACCTTGATTAGAAAATGCCGCAATACTCTCTGGATTAACTTCTGGGACCACCAATGGAATATCAGTGTCGTATCTAAATTGCGAGGTATTATCAATCACGACACACCCAGCGGCCGTAGCTTTCGGCGCATATTCTGCTGAAACGGAAGCACCGGCAGAAAACAGCCCTATTTGTACCTGACTAAAGTCAAACTCAGCTAAATCACCAATTTTGACCGATTCCCCGTTAAAACTAATACGCTTACCGACGGAACGGCTACTGGCCAACGGGTAAATATCGCCTATGGGAAAACCACGCTGTTCCAAAATCGACAACATTGCCTCACCCACAGCACCGGTTGCACCCACGACTGCCACATTAAATTTCTTAGCCATTTCAATCCTCTTACAATTTTACTAACCCTAATGGGCGCTCACGCCCCCGAGACAATTTATTTTTCCAAACTGGCAAATACCGCCGCCGTAATGTCGCTCACCGCGCCCGTACCGATAACGGAGCTAAATTTCACTGCGCCAGAGCGACTCGCTGACTGATAAAAATCAACCAAGGGTTTTGTTTGCTGATGGTAAACCTCCAAACGTTTACGAACGGTTTCTTCCTGATCGTCTTCACGTTGAACCAAAGGCTCACCGGTGACATCATCTAGGCCTGCCTGTTGGGGTGGATTAAATTCAATATGATAACTACGCCCAGATTCTGCATGCACCCGTCGGCCACTCATTCTGTTAATAATGCCATCATCTTCAACGGCAATCTCAACGACATGATCTATAGCAATCTCCATCGCATTTAAGCCTTCTGCTTGCGCAATCGTTCGTGGAAAGCCATCCAATAAAAAGCCATTCTCACAATCACCCTCAACAATACGCTCTGAAATCAACCCTAAAATAATTTCATCTGAGACTAAACCGCCGGCATCCATCACTTTTTTCGCTTCAACCCCGAGAGGCGTGCCTGCTCTAACAGCGGCACGTAACATATCACCCGTAGATATTTGAGGAATCCCGTACTTCTGTGTAATAAACTGCGCCTGCGTTCCTTTCCCAGACCCAGGGCTTCCCAATAAAATAATTCGCATAACAACCTCGATTTACCGCACAACAACACTTTCCAACCTTGACCACCCGATACGCCAGAAAGAACCTAACCGACTATTTTAATATAAATAGAGCCATTGTTATCGTTTATTAACGTCACAACACTGTTTTTTAACCTATTACTCTGAAATAACGTCTGATAGCAACGCTACGACGCCAGAACTTTCTTGAAATTTTGCCAATTGTAGCTCGGCAGCCCTAATGCGCCCTTGTGTTTGAAGCCATTGCGCCTTATGAAAATAAAGACCTGCTATTGCCAAGGCCTTATCGGCCTTTGATAATGCCGCTAAAAACGTGTCTTCACCCGCAACCATGCGCTGCTGTAAACTACTCATAAAGGCCATTAAGGCATCCCCCGCCAGCCAATACTGTTGTCCCGCCTTAACTTGTCGTTGGTTAATCGGCATTTGAAATTCAATCAAGGGTCGGTCATCGCTGTTGATAGCGCCATTCCCCAATGGCTTTTCATCGCTCAAAAAACTCCCCACATAATGCGTTAACAACGGCAATCCTGATGCTGTAGATCGCTGTAAAGACAACCCTACTGTATTTTTATCAAAGCCACTCGGCGTTAAGTGTCCGATCAAACCAATGACCGGTGTTCTGGACGAAAAGTCACCGCGCCAAACAGTCACCTGAGGAAAAACCGCCAACAAGGTTCGCGTAATCGTTTTAAAAGAGTCTGCACTTAATTGATAGGCCGGCAACCATTGCATAAAAATACCTCCAGCTTGCAGATGTGCACGCACCGACTGATAATGCTCAACTGAATAAAGGCCGCCAACACCGGCTTTCCACGGTACAAATAAATCACTGATAATGACATCAAAAGCAGCCGCCGTTCCTCGTAAATAATTGCGGCCATCTTCTGCAATCACCTGCGCCCTTGGGTCATAGAAAAGACCGTTGGTATAATCAGCAAAATAATCATCCGCAGCTTGAATCACTTCTGGAATCACTTCCGTCACCGTTAATGATTGAAGTGGGTAATAGAGCGACGCCCCCGCCGTTATGCCGGTGCCTAAACCTAAGATATTAACCGCCTGTGGATTAGGATGTACTAACAAGGGCAACTCCCCTTGGAACGCCTCTAAAACGCGTGAACCACTGCCGCCTAAGGTGTAGTGATTATTTATTTTTATTTTCACATCATCGCCGCGGCGAATAACCGCAACCGTTGCAGCACTCCCTTCTGTCACAGCCAATAAACTTTCTCCGTCATTGACGGCATCAATTTTAACTGCAGGTAATTGCCCGACATCCAAAAACGACACCAACAAGAACAAACCCACCGCTGGCAAGACTGTCAACCGTGACGACGATTGACACCGAGGCAACCAAAACCAAGCGGCCAAACAGTATAAAACGGCCAAACAACGAATACCGGCCCACAATCCTAAATAATCAAAAACGAAGAACCCTGTCACTAAGGACCCCACAATACCACCCGCTGTATTGAATGCGACCAAAGTACCGACAACGCTTCCGGTCATGCCACCGCGCGCTTCACTGAATTTAATCAACTGCGGCAATAGACCGCCCAGACATAGCAACACCGGCCCCATTACGATTGCTCCTATACCCACAATCGTCAAAATATATTCAGCCCATCCGGTATTCGAGCCGACATAATTTAAGTTTTCTGTTAAGCATAAAAACACAAACGGAGACAGGCCAATCAAGACCGCACTTGCCATTAATTGCCAAAAAAAACACGCTTCATTAACCAAGGAACTTTGCATTAACCGATAAGCCAAGAAACTCCCTAGTGCTATACACAATAAAAAAAGTGCTAATATAATGGCAAAGGTATAGACCGAGTTTTGTAAGACCTGCTCAAACATACGGCCCCACAAAACCTCTAGTGATAACACCGTAAAACCAGAAAAAAACGATAACTGTTTTAAACCAGCTAAACTTATGTCGCCTTGCGTGGTAACAATATCGGGGTGCTCTTGGGGCGCTGAAATATGTATTTTCGTCACTCCCCGTGACAGACCAAGCGCTGACAACCCAACCAACAAGGTTAATCCCATAGTCAGAAAATAACTCTGTTCATAACCCAAAGCAACCGGCAAATAAAAACCTGCCAACAGTGTTCCGACAACCGCACCCAAGGTATTAATCACATAGAGCGAAGTTACTTTAACACCGCGTTGCTTACCGACACGATCCACATACTGGCCTACCACCGGAAGCGTACCGCCGATAAAATAAGCCGGTGGAAATAATACCACCATTGCCAACAAAAACTTAGTGGCTAAAAATACTTTCGGCTGATTACCAAAGGCATTAAACAAGTCTGGATAAATAACCGCATAGCCCTTCATAAGAAAAAAATAGCCCCCGACTGACAGGGCCACAGCCAATTCCAACAGCCCATAAAGCCGTAGCGGGTTATTACAACCCGCTGCCCGTGCACCCCAGTGATAACTGCCCACTGCCAACCCTAAAAAAAAGGCCGCTAATGTCGTGGCCATGGCTTGAGTCGAACTACCCAATAACAGGCTTAATTCCTTAAACCAAAAGACCTCATAAACAAGCCCCGTTACGCCGGATAAAAAGAACAGCAACATCACGCTGCGCTCTCGAGTCAAAACACTATTCAAAACCGGCTAACCACAAACGTAACTGCAAGCCGATTGCACTGGTATAACCCACAGCCGTAAATTTAATTTTCCCCGAAGGGCCTATAACAAAAATAGTCGGCACCCCACGAATACCAAAAGCGTCGCCTATTGCACCATCCGCGTCATTAACCACGGGCCAATCAAGTTCTGACTTTTTCAAGTATTTTTGAACGTCTTCATTGGACCCTGATTTTACCGCCACCGTCATGCCAGACGTTTGTACTAACACATCGCTCATCGTACCTTGAATGGATTGACAAATACCACACCAACTGGCCCAAAAATAAATAACACCCGGGCCTTCAATAGCACCCTCCCAAGGCACCTTATTGTTAATGACCGCGCCGTGAACTTTCGGCGGCACACCCTCAACAAGATCCCTATTCACCACCTGTTGACCCACCAAAACAATAAGCACTAAAAAACCATAAAACAAACTCTTCCGTAACGACATTTATAACCCCATCATAAGTTGTGCACCGTGCGTTTTAAGCCAATCCCGCTGTTGCTGATAATCCGGCAAGTGCTTGGCGACTAAAGCCCAAAACTGACGCGAATGATTTCTTTCTTTAATATGACATAACTCATGAACCATGACATATTCTAATACCGCAGGTGGCGCTAAAATAAGCAACCAATTTAAATTGATATCGTTGCCTGCACCACAACTCCCCCACCGTGTTTTCTGTTGCCGCACCCGAATTGAGTTGGGATACAACTGAAACCGTTTACTATGCTGCTCGCAAAATTGCTCGGCGGCAACAAGAGCCTGTTTCTTCAACCACACCGTCAGTGCCTTCTTTATCGCCTCTGACACGGCACCAGGGGCCAATAAGGTGGGTAAATCAACGATAAAAGCCTGATCAAAACTAATCTTAACGCGCTTACGCGCTGAGGGTTTAAGCACTAATGGCCAAAGCTCACCGCGAAAAGGAATTTTAGCACCGGCTTGATAATTAACGGGCTTTGGCAATTGGTTCGGCTGTGCCGCTACTTTCGCCAAAGTTTTACACACCCATGCCTGCTGTTCGTGTACGAAGCGGCGAATATCGGCCCCCGCAGTACGTTTCGGAGCCACGACCTCTACTTTTTCGGGTGTCACAACCAATCGTAACCGTTTAGCTCTCTGGCTATAACGAATCTCATAGACAAAAGGAATTTCATTCATAATTGCGTGATTAATACCCGCTTGGAACTTAACAAAATAACTGTCACGACCTTCGGTCTAAAAATAATGGTTATTATAAAAGATCAGATCAATACTTTCTCTACACAAATGCGTAAACTAACAACAAATTCATCTATCAGTCACCGCCTTTATGTCTATTAACTCAGTCGTTCATGACAATGCAATCATCAGGCACTGCCAACAATGGATTAAAACACTGGTCATCGGGGAAAACCTTTGCCCCTTTGCCAAGACCGTCTTTATCCAAGAAAAAATCCACTACCACATTGATCGCAACACTGCGATAGCCGATCGCCTTGAAGCCTTAATCAGCGAATGCCAACGGCTCGATAGCCAAGCGACACTTGAAACTACCTTGTTTATTTGTCCACAAGGACTCGCCGACTTTGATGACTTTCTGGACCTTCTTGCCATTGCAGAACCCTTACTCAAAGCCCAAGGTTACGAAGGCATTTACCAATTAGCCAGTTTTCACCCACAGTATGTTTTTGCCAACACGCAGCCTGATGCTGCTGAAAACTATACCAATCGTTCACCCTATCCAATTTTGCATTTGCTACGAGAAAGCAGCATCGAAAAGGCACTGTTGCACTACAGCGACCCCGAGGCAATTGTTGAGCACAATATTGCCCTGATGAACCGCCTAGGCACACCCCATTTACAACACTTATTTAACTCCTTTACTCACGACACCAACGCCTCATTATGACCGACTCAAGACTAGAAGCGATCGAAAGCAAACTTGCCTTCCAAGAACTCACTACTTTGCAACTCAGCGATACTCTGCACCAACAACAAAAACAAATCGACCACCTCGAACTGCTATGCCAACAACTTATCGGCCGCGTTCAGGAAATGGCCGACACCCTCAATAGCGATCCTGTTATCGATGAAAAGCCGCCTCATTACTAACCCCTCTCCATTAGCACTTCACTATACGCTAGCGCCTTAACCTGTCATAATATCGGATTGCTTTAGGTCCCTTGCCGCACGACAGTGTTTCAAGGGGTAAACGGGAAATCGGTGCGATGACATTCATCAAAACCGATGCTGCCCCCGCAACGGTAAGTAAGGATAACAATCATCGGTTACACCACTGTGTTAATACACGGGAAGGTTAATGATTGCGGCACACGCCACTTATAAGCCCGGAGACCGGCCTGAATGCAATTCGCTACAGCGGGGAGGCTGGTTACGAATAGGTCAATCCATTGCGGATGGGCTATTCCCTCATCTTTCTGCTGTCATTTAAAAACGCACACTTATGCGCGGGCGGCGCGGAGAGAAGCATGAAAAAAATTTTAAGCGGCTTGCTCTTAGCGACTGCTGCACTATCGATACACGCTGAAGAAGGCCCCAACACCCTCAAACCTTCCCATCAGTTTCCAACAAACCAAGAAGCCATTAAAGCTTACAACGTGGACAACCCTGATCAGGCGATTTTATCGCCGATTACCGTTACAGCAAGCGCCTCACTGTTAGACGAACTTTTATCCCCTAAATCCGTCTCCATCTACTCTAAAGAAGACATCAAGAAAAGCGGTGCCAATACCTTACTGAATTTTTTTAAATACAACACCACTCTACAAATAGATCCAAGCTCAGGCAACCCATTAACTCCAAAAATATCCATGCGTGGATTTGGCATACAAGATGGTTATCAAACCATTAACATTATTGTCGACGGCGTTTCTATTAATGCCATTGATATGGTCCCCCAACAAATAGGCTCTATTCCACTCCAATCAATTGAAAAGATTGAAATCCTCAACAGCAGTGGCTCTGTCCTTTACGGTGACAATTCAGCGGCTGGTACCATTATTATCCAGACCAATAATTCTTTTAACCGAGAAAAATTATTTGGCTCACTAAAGGCCGGCGGCGGCACCTACGCCAACAGAATTGCTGACGCCCACATTGGCTCAGTAACCGAATTTCACGATGTAAAATTGCTCGCTGACGCACAATTTTCCTACAGCGGTTCTGACGGTAAAAAACAAGTCCTTGCTGACAACAATGTATGGCCAGGCGGCCGAAGAGACATCAATGAAAACCTGAATGGCAAAGCCACTTGGGGCTTCAAAGCCGGTGACTTTGAAGCCACAGCCAGCTATCATAAAAACAACTCTAAAGTATTTTACACAGGCTCTCTTAGTCACGAAAAATTCAGCAAAGATCCCGACCAAGACGTCACAGGAGGCACACGATTAATTTCTCGTGATGAAGATATTACTACCTCCTTAAAGTATAAAATTAACGAGGTATTTAACTTATCTTATACTTTTGGTAAAACCGACAGAACCAGAGAAACCACTTGGTCAAGTGGTTATGGTTCCGATCAGCACTACGATGGCCATAACCATCGATTCGTACTTCAGACCATTCAGGACCGTTTTATTGTAAAAACTGGTTTTGACTATAAATTCAATGAACGTGCAAATACTAACAGCACCGAATTCACCTCAAAAGAAAACATTGCCGGCTTTATTTCCGGTGACTTTTTCATTACTGACCGTTTAAGCCTTAACGCGGGCTTCAGACAAGCTTATATATCTTTTAACCACAAAAGTAGTAATCCACTCTTAACCAGTACCGAATCGCCTAATGCTTACAATGCGGCACTTAACTATTCTTTACTCAAGAACGATGCCTTATTTTTCAGCTACCAACACGCCTATCAATCTCCAGATATTGATCGTTTTTTTACTACCCCTTGGGGCCAACCAACTGAGTTCAACGCATTTATCGATACCATGACCATGGATACTTATTCGACGGGTTATAAACATATAGACGATACCCTAAAGATCAAGTTGGATTTGTACTATTCTGACCTCAAAAAAGAAATTTTCTACAATACAGCAACGTACAGCAACACCAATTACGGCAGTTCAGAAAAATACGGCATAGAATTATCCCTTTACAAAAACTTCGATTTTTTTGACGCTAATATCAACTACACCTACACTGATACTCGCGCTAAATTGGGCACCGGTGTTTATGAAATAGGCGGCCAACCCCACCATGTTATTTTGGCCTCTGTTGGCAAACAATTTACCAGCACCCTACTTCCCCTCCAACACCATGGGATAAAACTCTCACATAAATACAAATCACGAAGCTATCACATGGATGACTTTGACAATAGCCAGTTCGAACATCAAAGCTATAACTCCAGTGCTATTAACTACCAACTCTCTGACAATCAACACTGGACGGTCGATTTCTCTGTTAACAATCTACTTGAAGTCGCTAACGGTCAATTTGTCGACTACGGTAATTCCACTGTCGTCTACCCAACTAACTATGAACGCACCTTTTCAGGTTCGGTCTACTATACGTTTTAAGATACTTTAACCTTTAGTTACGGCCAACACCGGTTGGCCGTAATGCCTCTACACTCTGACTCACGAATCTCATCACGATCAAGAATACTCGGTAATCTTACAGAACTCCAAATCACTTAAAAGTTAACCCTTGCTTTCGGTCAACTAATTACTGTACACTTTTCAAG
>Ga0233427_10002056_pt1 | contig 19796 bp, 19 predicted proteins | sample SI_118_April2016_5_FD_179885 | JGI IMG/M metagenome (GOLD analysis project Ga0233427, IMG submission 179885) | Seawater microbial communities from Saanich Inlet, British Columbia, Canada - SI_118_April2016_100_MG | ecosystem: Environmental > Aquatic > Marine > Inlet | place: Canada: British...
CGGCATCGGCGATGATGACCTGCGGATCGACTTGATGAACCAGGTGATCTACTTCCTGCCGCACTTACTAGCGTTGAGCACGTCGTCACCGTTCTGGCAGGGCGGGGATACGGGGCTGAAATCATATCGGATGAGTGTCTGGGATGAGATGCCGCGCACCGGGTTGCCGTATTTCTTTGATTCATTCACCGACTATCAGCGCCACGTCAACGTGCTGGTCCAGGCCGGGCTGATTGAGGACGGCACCAAGGTTTGGTGGGATGTGCGCCCCAGCGCGCGCTACCCGACATTGGAAATGCGCATCTGCGATGTCTGCACACGCATTGACGATGCGCTGGCGGTCGCGGCCTTGTTCCAGTGCATTCTTCGGATGCTTTACCGGCTGCGCCAGAACAATCAGCGCTGGCGGCAATATTCAGCCATGTTGGTGAATGAAAATCGCTGGCGCGCCCAACGCTATGGCATCGACGCGGGCCTCGTTGATTTCGGCCGCGGGGAAATTGTTCCCTATGAAGGGTTGCTCGAAGAGATCATTGATTTGATCAGCGAAGATGCCGAAGCGCTCGGCTGTAAGCAGGAAATCCTACATCTTCGAACCATCCGCGCGGAGGGTACCAGCGCGCATCGCCAAGTCGCCACCTACCAATCTGCTCTGAAAGACGGCCAGGATACGGACCAGGCGCTAAAAGCGGTCGTCGATATCTTGATTGAAGAAACCAAAGATGCCGGTCGCACCGGTGTCTTACCGCTAAAGGCCTGAGATCAACTGTTGAAGGTGTGAGGGCTGCTATTAGACGCCGTCTATTAGGGATCTGGCGCTGGCTGTTAGAGGCCTGATTCGGGATCGCCGCCGAAAATATCCTTGAACAGCATCAACAGGTTTTGGTCGATGCCGGTTTGCATGCTTTCCAAAATCGCAAACGCCTTGGCCGGCGGGAATGCGGGTTTGTAGGACCGCTCGTCTGTCAACGCGCCGAAAATATCAGCAATCCGTTAATGGGCGACATTACGAGGTCAGAGATAATGATATCCGGTCCCGGATTGTCCGCCATATGCATCGATTTCAAAAAATCGATGGCTTCTTCGCCGTTTTCCGCCGTCGAAATTCTCGCAAATTTGAAGCTGCGAAGTAACTCCTCCATGGTATTGCGTATATAGGCATTATCCTCAACCAAGAGAATGTTACAGCGATTGAAGTTATAGCTGGTCAATCACGCTCTCCACGCACCGGTTCGAACCTCGTTAGAATCTACATATGCCGTCGTACGGACGCAACTATACGGCACGGTTTCCATCATCAAGGTGGGGAAAGAACTGTCGCTTGCACATCAATTGCCGTGTCCGTATCTTGCGGCGCTGCAAAGGCTTCACATTGATAATAGGAGAACAGACTGATGTCAGATGTTGGCGGTATTTCCGGTGAGCGATTGCGCACCTTTATCGAAAGAATCGAACGGTTGGAAGAAGAAAAAAAAGCATTAAACGATGATATCCGGGAGGTCTACTCGGAAGCTAAAGGAACTGGCTTCGACGTGAAGATCCTTCGTCAAATCGTTGCGTTGCGGAAGATGGACGCCAGCGACCGTAGCGAAATGGAAGAAGTTCTGGATGTCTATAAACGCGCTTTGGGTATGTAGTCGACAATAATCGGCGGCGAGTTGGACGTTTATTCCGGCTTTGTTTCCGAAAGCGCAAATATGGTGTCCGCGTAAGCCAGCAGTTCGGCAACGCACATTTCGATCTGATCAATACCGGTATGCAGCGTGAGTTCCGGCGTTTGGGGCTTTTCATAGGGTGACGATATTCCGGTAAAGTCTTCAATGAAGCCGGCTCGCGCCTTGCGATAGAGGCCTTTGGGGTCTCGTTTTTCACAAACACTGAGGTCCGCATCCAAATAAACCTCGTGAAAGCCCGCGCCGATCATCTTTCTCGCATTGTCGCGATCGGCATGAAGCGGCGATATGAATGCACTTATAACGATCATCCCTGTTTCTGCAAAAGCATGGGCAACTTCCGCAACTCGGCGCACGTTTTCCCGCCGATCAGCCAGTGAAAAACCGAGATCACCATTTAGTCCGTGTCGAAGATTGTCCCCATCAAGGACAAAGACCTGCGCCCCCTGGCTGAACAATTCCTGTTCCAGGGCAACCGCTAAGGTCGACTTTCCCGACCCCGATAGTCCTGTTAGCCAAAGAACTCCGCCACGATGACCGTGCCGTGCCCATCGGCGAGAGGGAGATAAGGCCGTCGCTTGGAACTCACTCGCGATCTGACGCTCAGACATCATGACTTCGCCCGGGAGCAGTCAACGCTTCGATACGTCACTAAGAAAATCCGCGTATATGATCGATAGCGCGGTGTTTAATGCTTCGACCCCCGAAGCAACGCTGGCGTCCACTGTCGCGTTGTCCTGTTTGTAAGTTTTCAGGAACAAGAGTTCTCCATCCGACGGATTGCGTACGCCCAGCTCTACTTCCAGGCGGGTCCGGCCATTTTCACCTGTGACGCGTTCAAGGTGTCTGATTTTGCCAGTTACGACATAGTCTGCACGCACCCGCATGGCGGGCGTCACCACTGCTTTCGATATCTTGGCTTGACGCAGAAAACTGACGAGTTCATCGCGGAGCATGACCGTCGGCGGCTTAATCCAGAAATGATAATGATGTGCCTTAACCTCGTTCGGGCTACCCGCTTTGGAGTAGACAATAGCGCGCTCGGAAGTCAGCCCATCAGCGACAAAGCGGTCAATTTCAATGGTGCCCGCAAACAATTTGGCCGCTTTTTGCTCACCCGCATGGACCGCTTGTAGCCGGTAATAGTGATCCTCGGGAACGGGCGGCGCGGAGCTGCACGACGAAATGATGAGGACGGTTATCAAAGCCATGCCAGCTCTAGCAACGCTCTGACGCCATACCCTAAGCGCCGTCAACTCTATTGAGGTATGATTAAACTTCCGGCTCATAAATAAGGCCCTCACCATCTATCGGCTCCCGGTCTTATCTTCTTGCGGTGAACCACCAAGCAACAACCCTGGATTGGCCCTGATTTGACGTGAAAACTCGTTCATGTTTCGGGCAGCGCCTTCCATGTTTTGATTAATCGCGTCGATATGACGCGACACGGAATCGACAATGTAGCGCGTTTCCTTCAAGATTTTCCCAACGTTCTCCTTTGGCTCTACCACAAGCTGATCCAAATTTGCCATCACCTGCTTCATTGTCCCCAGCACGCCCTGCACCTGACCGACAGTCGCATTCATGTCTTTCAGCAATCGCTCGATACTCTCGCGATTTTTCGATGAGGCGAGTTTCATCACTTGTTCGCTGGCATCCGACATATTGGTCGAGAAAGTTTCGATCTGATGGGCGATCCTCGGAATTCGGTCCCCCAAATCCTTAACCAGCCCGGCGGCATCCTTGACCAGTTCATTGCCGTCACTGACCAAGAATTTATTGATGTCCTTGACCGCAATACCAACGTTCTGCAAAAGCGGTTTGACCTCCCCGTCAATCAACCCGGAAATCTGGTCTGCCAAGGTCCCCATGGCGCCGAATACATCTGCGGAGCCGACTGTTGGAATTTCGTCTCCAGGCTTCAATGCGGCTTTCGATGTGCCAGCATGAATGCTCAGGGTTTTCGCTGAAAGTAGACTGGGCGCGGCAATCTCAACATCACTATTTGCCGGAATCTTCCAGCCACTGACCACCGCGACATCAACACGGAAAACCATGCCGCCTTCCTGAGGTCGCGGCGTCACTTTCTCAACCTGGCCAATTGGATAGCCTTCAAAAATCACCTGTGTACCGAATTTAATTCCAGTGACGTTGCGGTAAATCGCATAGTAATTGTCGACCGCGCCAGTACGCCCGGTCAATGCGGCAATGGTGACGACTAGAGCGGCTATCATGCCGCAAACGAACAGGCCGACGACAAGGTAATTAATTTTTGAACTTCTCATAAAGGCTGGTTCCCGACCCCGGATTCCTCACCGGTAAGACGTGCCAAATATTCATCCGGATCAAGGTTTTCACCGTCCGGCACCCGGTTGAGGAGGTTATAAATGCGTTCATTCGTAGAGCTTTTGACTTCGTCGACGGTGCCAATCATCAAGATATGGCCCCTGTCCAGAATAGTGATCCGATCCGCAATCTTGAAAGCGCTGTCTAGTTCGTGCGTGACAACGACAATACTCATGCCCATGGCATCGCGGAGATTAAGGATCAACTCGTCGAGCGCCGACGCAACTGCCGGGTCCAACCCTGCAGACGGCTCATCACAAAAAAGAATCCGTGGGTCCATGACGACAGCGCGGGCAAAAGCCGCCCGTTTGATCATTCCGCCAGAAAGCTCCGCCGGCATCAGATCTTCGAACCCACCAAGCTCGACGACTTCCATCTTCATGCGCGCCATGATTTCCATGGTTTTGCGATCAAGGCCAGTATGCTCGTAGAGCGGCAACATGACGTTTTCACCGACTGTCAGCGAACTGAACAACGCGCCGCCCTGAAACGCGACGCCAAGCTTTTTACGAAGATCGGTGAATTCCTGCATATTCAAATCGTCGATATTCTGGCCCAAGATGGTCATTGTGCCGGAGGTTTTTTGCTCAAGCGCCATCAAATGACGCAGCAAGGTTGATTTGCCGGAACCCGAGCCACCCATGATCACCATGATCTCGCCCTCGCGAACCTCCATGGTGACACCCTTGAGAATTTCGCGCTCACCGTAATGAGTGACTAGGTCTTCAACCTCAATCACAGACGGCGGCACGCTCTGGGCCGCAGATCGATCCTCCATCACAATATCTTGCTCGCTCATCGCGCCGCCCCCGACTATACCGTCGACATGATCACGACGATCATGGCCGTCACGATGATTGCTGAAATAGCTTGGACGACCGAGCGTGTCGTTGCTTTCCCGACGCCTTCGGCGCCGCCTCTGACACCTGCGCCGTTGACGACGCCGATAACAGCTATCTCAACCGCATAAATACAGCTTTTACTTAATCCTTGGGCGACATCATCAACTTTCAAGATGTCGATAACCTGATCGAGATATGCTGACAACGATATGCCAAGCTCAACGTTGATATAAACCCCAGCCAAAAATAAACCGACACCAGCGCTCATGATTGTCAAACACGGCACCATGATGACCATGGCAATAAGCGGCGGCGCCACCAGATATCGGATTGGATTGATCCCCATAACTTTAAGGGCATCAATTTCCTGATTGATTTTCATTGTGCCGATCCGGGCCGCCAGCGCAGAACCCGATCGCCCGGCAACCAGGATGCCGGTGATCATCGGTGCAAATTCACGCACAACGACAAATGCTAGCCCCGCCGTGACGTGGCTTTCAGCACCAAAAATACGCAACGTGTGAATCCCTTGGATGGCCAAGGTGACGCTAATTGCGCCGCCAAGCATGGCAATGATAGGGATCGCGGTAATACCAATTTCCATCATCTGCTCAATGACGGCATTCATCCGCACCGGTTGCTTCAACCGATAACCGAAGATAGTCCAATAGAGGCTTTCGAGAACCATAACGCCGCCATTGCCCACTTCCTCGATGCCATGGACAGCACTACGGCCAACGTTTTCAAAAAAGCGGCCTGCGGAATTATGTTCGTTTTCAGTGGCCATCAATCAACGCTCAGCCGACGGCGGCAATCCCGTCGTCGAGACTGTCGCAGATTGTAAAAACCTTATCGAGACGCGCCAATTGCAGAACCCGCTTGGCACCGTCACTAACTGACACAAGCACCAGATTCTGGGCGCCCTTGCGCGCCGTTTGAAAGCTTTCAACCAACGAGGCGACCCCAGACGAATCAATATACCCAACGCCGCTGAGATCAACGAGTATCGGCATATTCTTGCCAACCGCTTCAAGCAGGACCTGGCGAGCTTCGGGCGAGCTTTGCAAATCGATGTCACCATTAAAGGCAACAACCAACGCCCCTTGTTCTTCCCTAATTTCGTGTTTCATTCGCTACCCTTGGACCCCTTCCCAAAAATCCTTCTTATTGCTTAATTCTTTTTACCATCCTTAGCACATTACCGCCATCCTTGGGTGGCGGAAGAAATTCCACGTCATCCATGACCTCGCGAATGAAGTGCGTGCCTAACCCACCAGGGCGAATATCATCCAAATCGCGAGGTTTTACATTACTCGGATCAATTGTCGGTGCGTGATCACGCACATAGATAACAAGATCTTCTTTCTGGCGCTCCATGGTGATGACAATATCGCCGTCAGGTGCACCACCGTAGGCATGGCGAATAACATTCTGCAGTGCCTCATCAACGGCAATCACCAAATCACGAGTGTCCTCCATGCAGCACCCAGCAAGGTTGGCCGTTTCAGCGACCAGTTCGCGAACCAGTTTTAGCCGGTTCGGCTGCGAGAGTATCCGCAATGACGACATGGTTTCGGCACCGAGGACTTGTCCCTCGCCGCCACCTTCACCAATGTCCGCGTTCATGTTCTCGGACTGCCCAGCTGCTTTCTTCGCGACTTGCGCTGCTGCGCCATCGATACCGATCAATGTCAGATCATCGCGCAACGCTTCGCCGCTTCGAGCAATTTTCCCGGCAATTGTGTTTAATCGAACTTTGATTTGGTCTTTTTGGTGCTTTGACAGGATTTCCTTCACGCCTTCAGCGCCAAGTTCCGAACCGTCTTTTTTGTACCCCTCGGTCACGCCATCGGTGAAAATATACAGCGCGCCGCCTTCGAGATCGAATTCCTCTTCGGGGTACCCGTCTTCATCAACCAGCATGGTTGAAATGCCAAGGGGCGGCGCTTCCGCCGGTAATTCCGAAAATTCACCACTTGCCGAATGCAGCAACGGCGGCTCATGGCCGGCGTTCGCCATTAAGACAATTCCAGTTTTCGGATCGTAGATTCCACCAACCATTGTGACGAACATGCCGCGCGCCGCGGTTTCGCAGACCTCTTCATTTATCAATGCCAGTAGCTTGCCGGGATGTTCAATAGTCTTGCCAAGGCAACGATAGAGGCTTGCGGTCTTCGCCATCAACAATGCCGCGTTCATGCCTTTACCGGACACGTCTCCCAAATTGAAGCAGATGCGACCGTCGGGTAGTTCAAAAAAATCGAAGAAGTCACCGGATACCGTACGGGCCGGAAAATTTATGCCGAAAACCGGAAAATCATCTTCCGGCTCACTTGGCAACAAGGATCGCTGAATTTCCGCCGCCAGTTCCAATTCACGGGCCAATCGCTCCTGTTCAACAAGCGCTTCTGCCATGCGCGCATTGTGAATAGCCAATGCTGCCGACGCACTCATCGCTCGCAAAAGATGCAGATCGCTGTCATCGAACAGCCCGTCGCCGCTTTTCTTGTTAATTAATTCGATGGCACCGATACGCTCACCTTTGACGCTCATCGGCGCGCAAAGGATCGACAGTGTCGTAAAGCCGGTTTGCTTGTCGACGCCTTTGTAGAAACGCGGATCATTTTGGGCGTCACGAATGATTTCCGGCGCATCTTCCTGGACCGAGCGTCCAACGATCCCCTGATCGCTCGGCAACCTTAGGCCTGTGATTTCTGTCACGCCGACACAAGCCTGGCACTCCAACATTGTGTCTTCGTCTTCCAACATGAACAGCGCACCGCCCTCTGCGCCGACATAATCGGTAATGTGTTGGACGGCTCGGACAAGCGATGACTGTAAATCACGGGTTGAGACAAAATCCTGGCCCATTTGCGAAAGCAATTCCAGATGGTCGAACACCTGGCTTTCGCTGGTCGCCGTCTCGGATGCCTTAGGGATAGGCGTGTCGTTCATGAGTTCCGCACGATCTTAGGAACTTAGCCGAACTTTGGCATATGCACCCGGTGCATCTTCAATGGGTTTATGTTTCTTGTTTCCGGGCTGGCGGGCGGCGGTTTGAGGGCCTGCGAATTTTTTTACCCATTTTTGCCAATCTGGCCACCATGAACCATCGTGTTGCGTAGCGCCTTCAAACCATTCGTCGGGATCGCTCGGTTGTTTGGCATTCGTCCAAAAGCAATATTTTCCGGCTGCCGGTGGGTTTACAACACCTGCGATATGACCGGATGCAGAAAGCGCAAATCGCACTTTACCCTTATATAATTGCGTCGCTTTATAGGTCGATTTCCACGGCGCGATATGATCGTCCTTGGTTGAAATCAAATACATCGGAAGATCGATTTTCGATAAATCAAGCGGCACGCCGGCAAGGGCAATCCCGCCCGGTTCAACCAGCTTATTATTCAAATACATTTCACGCAGATAAAGCGAATGCATCATGGCCGGCATACGGGTCGAATCGGCGTTCCAATACAACAGATCAAAAGCTAGGGGTTCCCGCCCCATTAGGTAATTGTTGATCACAAACGACCAAATCAGGTCGTTGTCACGCATCATGTTAAAGACTTGGGACATATGCCCCCCGTCCAAATACCCCTTCTCGGACATATGCTCTTCGAGTTTCGCGAGTTGCTCTTCATCAATGAATACCCCCAACTCACCCGGTTCCTCGAAATCCACCATAGTGGTGAAGAACGTCGCACAATTGACGCGGTCGTCACCCTTATGCGCCATATAGGCCAGTGTGCAAGCCGTCAACGTGCCACCGATGCAATAGCCGATGATATTGATTTTCTCTTCGTCGGTAATTTCACCGATTGCACCAGCGCGGCCAACGGTCCTTCCAGCATGTAGTCATCAAACCGTTTGTCCGCATAGCGTTCATCGGGGTTGACCCAAGAGATGATGAACACAGTATGCCCTTGATCGACGGCCCACTTGATCAGTGAATTTTTCGGCTGTAAATCCAAGATGTAAAACTTGTTGATCCATGGCGGAACGATCAGCAACGGCGTCGAAAACACCTTCTCGGTTGACGGCGTATACTGGATCAATTGCATCAAGTCGTTTTGATAGACGACTTTCCCCGGTGTTGTGGCGACGTTCTCGCCGAGCGTAAAGGCATCGGTGTCGGTCATCGAAATTTTGAGCTGACCTTGACCGTTTTCAAGATCGCCCAACAAATGATCCAACCCTTTCAGCAGATTTTCGCCCTTGGTCTCAATGGTTTTTTCCAACACTTTCGGATTTGTCGCGACAAAGTTTGTCGGCGACAAGGCGTCGACATACTGGCGTGTATAAAAATCGATTTTTTCGCGGGTTTTATCATCCAAGCCATCGACGTCTCGAAACGTCCCCTGCATCCAATTCGCCGCCAACAAATAAGACTGTTTGATGGTGTCGAACATCGCCTGCTCGCTCCAGGCTGCATCCTTGAAACGGCGATCATCCTTGGCCGGCGCGACAACGGGCTCCACTTCTTCGCCGGCCATGCGCTTCGCCGTGTTTTCCCAAAGCTTCGCGTATCCTTGCCACAATTCAGCTTGGGCCTCCGCCAGTTTTTGCGGATCGGCCATCAATTTGGCGGTCATATCCATGAAGGCCTTACCGATGATCACTGGATCGGCGACTTGAAAGCCACCATCAGCGGTCTGGCGATCGCAAAACGACTGGACGATGCGTTGCGAGCGCTCGGCGAAATCGCCCATCAAACGTGACATGGCCTCGGCGTCCGCAAGCGTTCCGGTTTCTTGATTGTCACTCATACTGGTCGCGCCTCCCTATGGCGAATACAAGAGTAAACCGGCACTAAGGGCTTGGAAAGCAAAGCGAAGCCGCAGTTAACTATGCCTGCACGACCCGACCGAATACTATAGCCAGGCAAAAGACATTTTGAGTTCGATCTGTCCGTTGTGATCTAATCAAACGGACAACCAAGTACAGTATCTGGGTCCGAATGAGCCAGCCATTTAATCCACACCAAACGAAGGAACGGCATTGAGTATTTATCGCAGCAGCGTCAGGCTTGAAAATTTTTCAAACCTATCGCGCGCCTATTTCGCCGGACGCACCGTTAGCATCACCGGCGGCAGCGGTTTCATTGGCTCGCATGTTGTTGAGCAACTGTTGTCGCTGGGCGCCAACCCCGTGGTGCCGACCCGCCAAATCGCGCCGCCGTTCTTGGCGCATTTGACCAACGATGTCGATATTCGCCATGTCGATCTCGGCGAGCGCGCCGCCGCGATTGACGCGCTAAAAGGCGCCTCAGTGGTGATGCACTTAGCGGCTAGCGTCGGCGGCATTGAGTACAACGCGACCCATCCGGCAACCGTATTCCAGGCCAATATGCGCGCGTTCTTGAATGTCATGCAAGCTGTCCGCGACAACGGGGTTGAGCGATTGATGGTCACCAGCTCGGCCTGCATCTACCCCCGCCATTGCACCATTCCGACACCCGAGACTGAAGGCACTATCGCGGGCCCGGAACCGACGAACGCCGGATATGGATGGGCTAAGCGGATGGAAGAATTTCTTTCGACTGCGGCCCATGAAGAATACGGCTTGGAAGTCGCTATCGCGCGGCCCTACAACACCTATGGCCCGCGCGACAATTACAATCCCGAAAGCTCCCACGTCCTGCCGGCGCTCATCCTCAAGGCGTTCGAATCTACCGATGGAACATTGCCCGTATGGGGGGACGGCACGCCGACCCGTTCGTTTCTCTACGTCGATGACATTGCGCGCGGCCTGATCGAGATCACCGCGCGCTATGCCGAGCACGACCCACTGAACATCGGCACCGATGAGGAAGTCAGTATCGGTGACGCGGCCGGTATGGTCTGCGACATTGTCGGCACGGTCCGCGGCGAAAAAATGTCACCGGCATTCAAGCCGACGCCGTATATCGGCCAGCCCCGGCGCAACTGTGATAGTACAAAATTGCGCGACAAGCTTGGTTTCGAAGCGCAGGTCGGTTTGCGCAACGGCCTTGAGCGGTCGGTGGACTGGTTCGTCAACAACCGCGAGCTTGCCATGACGGCCCATCATCAATAGCGGCTTGAATGACATGCATCCGGGCAATGCCCTCTGCTCCCCCCCCTCTTCAGCTTCGTCATTTGACACCACATTTCTCAAAACGCTGCGGTTCCTCAAGGACCTCTGAACACCCAACAATTCCGCGTTTCACGAGGCGAACCGAATTGCTGGCCTCGGTGGACAAGCGCCAATGCCGCATTTAGGCTTTCGCCGATCATCACCGCCAACGCAGGAAATTCTCATGCCATACGAAACCATAACCGCTCAATCCATCGCTGGCGCTTTGGGTGCTGAAATTACCGGCATCGACCTGTCATCCCAACTGACCAATAGCCAGACAGCCGAAATTCAACAGGCGCTATGGGACCACAAAGTAGTGTTCTTCCGCGACCAGGATTTGACCCCCGAAGATCACCTGCGCATCGCCGGCGTGTTCGGCGAAGTCTACCGGGTGCCGTTTGTGAAGGCGCGCGATGACTACCCCGACATCATCGACATCGTCAAAGAACCCGAGGACGGCGATATGTACAACTTCGGCGGGGTTTGGCACACCGACGCCAGCTTCGATGAGAAGCCGCCCCTGGGCTCCGCCCTCTATTCATTGCAATCCCCCCCCTACGGTGGTGACACCCTGTTCACCAATATGGAAGCCGCCTTCGACGCCCTATCGGACGGCATGAAAGATATGCTATCGAAACTCACCGCCGTCCATAGCGCCGAGCGCAATTATGGATCCGGCGGATATTTCACCGACGATGACAACCAAAGTGCTTCGATGACCATCAACCCCGACGATAGCGGCGACAAAGAGACCCTACACCCAGTCGTCCGAACCCACCCGGAGACCGGCAACAAGAGTCTCTACATCAACCCAATCTACACGATGCGCTTCAAAGACATGACCGAAGACGAAAGCCAACCACTGTTAGACTTTCTTTATGACCACGCCATCCGCCCGGAATTCCAATGCCGCTTCACCTGGACGACGAACACCCTGGCCGTCTGGGACAACCGCTGCACCATGCATTTCGCGATCAACGATTACGCCGGCCACCGGCGCCACATGAACCGCGTCACCATCGCCGGAGAGCGGCCGGTCTAAATTGTTGGAAACACAAACTCAAGCTGGATGGGGATGGTCGGGTCAGCCATCCCGCGCTCCGCAACGAACTCGTTGCTGCAATTACCGATCTCCGCACCTCTTACAGCAGGAGATTTTATAAAGTCAGCATTCGTCCGCAAAAGTCATCATTTGTACGCATTTTCTCGGGCGAAATTGAGCAAATTCATTTTGGATCAATGCGTTAGACCGGTGCACAAATGTGTACATGATTTCACCGCTAGTCAGCATTTGTCCGCATGCGATGTGACCGTCACCATTTAACATGGCGGCGTAAGCACTGAGCATCCCCCGGACGGACGTTGCGACCAACTTTTCGACCTGCTCTGTAGGCGAAACACGTGCAGTGGCCAACCCACCATTCCCATCGCGCTTGAGTTAGGCGGCAACCATGCACCACGCGGGATTGCCTTGCCGGCCATACCAATCCCGCTTGAGATTGAAACGAACCGGTCTGTAGTTTCACCCCCGTTCACAACCCACCAAACATTTCGGCGGCCGCCCCCGTGGGGCCTCCGGCGCATGATCGAAACCACGCCCCGAAGCCCTATTCATAATGTCCGCACCTGCCGGCTAGCCAGCACATGTGATCAAGAGATAGCAATATGAGAACAGAACCTCAACCCGTTAATAGGTTTTTTTTCATTTCATTTAGAAAATTTTCTTTACACCTGCCTATTGCCCAATAACGGACAGGCTGCATGTCCTGTCGTTATCTCCGTTTGTGACCGAGGCGGGCATTAAACGACTGGTTTTATTTCGATGTCCTGAGAGTTATCGACTTCGGGTCCTCGGGCATCCTGGGGCGCACTCTCGCCGATTCCGTCCAGCCATTCAGCCAAACGTCGCGGCCGAGGTGCACTGGCTTTGGGTGCGTCGTGGCCTCTAGCGTTCGTCATCTGGTGATACGTCCTGATCATTGAACACGAAGTCATGTACTCATAACGCATGTTGATCCCCTAGCAGATACTGCATTTTAAGTTGGTCCAACAGATAGTAAGCCGACAACCTGCCAATCTTATTGCTGCAACCCAGTGATCCACTGGACTGTATTGAATGTTATGAGCATAGCACGAGTTTCACATCTGTTGAAGGGCCGCCAAACCTTTCTCACATCTTACGCTGATGACCGGTGCAGATAATAAGGAAATAGAGAAACTGGGTCATAATATTCGCCGAAATTTGGTTTTTGTGTTTGTGCTAAAGATACGATTTTGCCTGCGGGCTGTCGCGCAGTGGACCATTTTTGCACCCTGTCGCCATCTCGGTTTGCGAACCTGGGCGATAATTGTCGACGATTGGTGGAAGTGCGCCGGGTCAACGATTAACGGTAGTTCGCCAACATTTGCATTTGATTGGTTACCCTCTAAGATGCGTTTTCGGGCTCATAATTATTAGTGACTTAGGGAGTATAAGTCTTTTGGAAACAGTTGGCGCTACGCTCAACGAGTTGCCCTGGTTCCTTGCCTATATGGCAACGGCTGTGGGTCTCACTCTATGCTATGTGGTCATTTACATCTGGGTCACACCGCACCCGGAGATCAAGTTGATCCGGGAAAACAACGCCGCCGCCTCCGTCGCCTTTGCCGGCAGCCTGATCGGCTTTTGCGTGCCGCTGGCCAGCGCGATCGAAAATTCGGGCTCTTTGGTGGATTGTGCTCTATGGGGCGCCGTCGCTGTGATCGTCCAAATTACAATTTTTTATCTCGTCTGTATGCCGATACCCAAAATTTCAGAGCGGATCGAAAAAGGCGAGTTGGCCAGCGGTCTATGGCTTGGCGCTGCCTCACTCGCCGGCGGCGTCTTGAACGCTGCGTCGATGACGAACTAATCAACAAACGTACATCTATTGTGTGACACATAGGGCAGAGAACCCACGTCAAACCCAATCGGAGATAACACGATGAAACGCTGGAATTCTGTTCCTGCCGCCTTGGTGATGAGTGTGAGCTTAATCGCGTTGACCGCCTGTGAAGAACCAAAAGTCGACGCGGCGGTATTCGAAAGCTTGCAGCAGTGCAAGGATGAGCCAGGTATGCTCGCTGATCAATGTGAAGCCAACTTTAATGAAGCGCGCAATCAGCATGCAGCGGTGGCACCGAAATATACGTCTCAGGAGGATTGCCAGGCCGATTTTGGCGATGGCAGGTGCGAGCAAGCACCCTACAAAACAACCAGCGGCGGATCGGTTTTCATGCCTTTGATGATGGGCTACATGATGGGGTCCATGCTCGGCGGGCGCAGCTCGATGATCTCGCAGCCACTTTACCGGCCAGCCAGCAGCCCAAACAATTTCCGCACTGCCGACAACCGGAGCGCCGGCTCGACGACGGGCCGGACCCGCGTCGCCAGTTCCGCCACAAGCCGTCCGTCTTTTAAAAGCTCGACCATCAGGCGCGGTGGATTTGGTTCATCCGGGCGTAGGTTCGGGTCGGGCGCCACATGACCAAACACCCCACTTCACTTCGCCCTTAGACGCCATGCAGCGCATTCCCGTCACCGAACGCCCCGATCTTGCGCGTGCGGCCGCTGAACATGGCCTTGAGTATACCGCCGGCGAAGGCATCACCGGTTGGGATGAACGCGCCTACTACCAATTCATGGCGCGCCAGGTCGACGAAGATATCGAAGCCGCCGCGGAAGAAATCGAAGGCCTGTGTTTTCAAATCGTCGATCGCGCCCTTGGCAACGAAGAGGTTTTGCGCCGCCTCGGTATTGCAGAACCCTTTTGGGATTACATGGCCGAGAGCTGGCGCAACAATGAGAAGAATCTCTATGGGAGAATGGATCTCTCATATGACGGCAACGGGCCGGCAAAATTGTTGGAATACAATGCCGACACGCCGACGGCGCTATATGAAACGGCGGTATTTCAATGGGAGTGGTTGGAGCATGCCATCGAAGCGGGGCTGGCTCCGAAAGACAGCGATCAATTCAACGACGTCCACGAAAGCATCGTGAAGGCTTTGCCGCAACTGGGTGTCGGGGCCTTATCGCACTTCGCATGCAACCCGGATATTGAAGATGATACAGAGACGCTGAAATATCTTGAGGAATGCGCCGGGGAAGCCGAGCTAAAGACTTGCTTTCTGGCCATGAGCGACATTGGCATCGACGATCAAGGACGCTTCACAGATCTTGATCACCGGGTCATCACGACCCTGATAAAATTGTATCCCTGGGAATGGATCATGAATGAGGATTTTGGGCTCCATGTGCCAAGATCGGGCGTTCAGTTCATTGAGCCGCCATGGAAGGCAATTTTGTCTAACAAAGGCATGCTGGCATTATTGTGGGGGATGTTCGAAGGACATCCCAATCTGTTGCCGGCATTTTTTGAAGATGACCCCGCCGCCGCCTCATTTGCAGACGCCGGCACCTATGTCCGCAAACCCATGTTGTCGCGCCAGGGGGCCAATATTGAGATCGTCCGTGATGGCAAGACGCTCCACCACACCGACGGCCTCTACGGAGACGATGCACATATCATACAAGGCTTCCAGCCGTTGCCGGAATTTGGCGGCCATTATCCACTGGTTGGGTGTTGGTTGGTGGCCAGCAAGGCGGTTGGATTGTGCATACGCGAAGACAAAACCTTGGTGACCGGCAGAAATGCCCGCATCGTTCCCCATGTGATCGCGGACTGAACAATGCTATATGACCCCAGATTATATCGGACTAGAGATTATCGGATTGGGCGAACATGATTGACAGCGACGGCACCACCGACCAGACGGCTGGACGGGTGACGAGGAAGTACGGCATTGAGCTGATCCTCGACATGCACGGCTGCGACGCGTCGAAATTCACCCGCGAAAGCATTTCGGCGTATTTTGAACGCCTTTGCGTGCTTATCGATATGCAACGCGAAGATTTGCATTTTTGGGACGACATCGGCGTACCGGAAGAAGACAAGCAAACATTGCCGCATACCCAAGGCACGTCGGCCGTTCAGTTTATCCTGACCAGTTCCATCGTCATCCATACGCTGGACCAATTGCGCGCGGTCTATATCAACATGTTTTCGTGCAAGGCTTTCGACCCCAATGTGGCAGAGGAATTCTCGATCGAATGGTTCGGCGCCGCCGAGTGTTCGGCCAGGTTCATCGATCGGGTTTGAGGTTGCGCGCATGAAAATGATCGAACAGCGCATGACGATCCCGGCGTCACCGGGTCATCAAAATTTGTGCGCCCAAATTCAAAAGGCGGTGAAATCGCACCTCGACGATGGCACCGTTCCGGTGCGCTTCGCGATCACGTGCATGGATGAGGCGGGTTATGAATGTGAATTCGGCACGCTTGATGGGTTAGATTCCGGGGTGGCCAAAGATCTGAGTTCGATCTTTCGATTGGTGCCGCGGAAGTTCGAGCGCACCGATGCCTTCAACGCCGTTTTCCTAGTGCCGACCGGCATCGGCGCCGAGATCGGTGGACACGCCGGGGACGCGACCCCCGCCGCACGGGTTCTCGCCGAGGCCTGCGATGTGTTAATCACCCATCCGAATGTCGTTAATGCCTCCGATCTCAACGAAATGCCGGAGAACGCGCTCTATGTGGAGGGCAGCTCGATCACCCGGATGATGATGGGAACAGCGGCATTGCAGCGGGTGCGGGCAAATCGCGTGCTGGTGATCATTGATGCCCACGAGATTGAGATGTTCGCAAACGATACCGTCAATGCGGTGAGCGCGGCCAGGGCCACCTATGGCTTTGACTGCGCCGGCGTCGTCAAGCTCGCCCCCCCGCTTCGCATGGCGGCGGAATTTACGGCTTCGGGCAGGGCCGCCGGAGAGATCAATGGGCTAGAGCGCATCCGCGCGGTAATCGATGAGAATCACGGCGCCTTCGATGCAGTGGCCATCGCCTCGGTCATCGACCTTAATGATGAAATTCACGAAGCGTATTTCCAGGGCGACGGCGAGATGATCAATCCCTGGGGGGGCGTCGAAGCGATGCTGACCCATGCGGTGTCGTTGCTCTATGATGTTCCGACGGCCCATTCGCCCATGCTTGAGAACCACAAGGTGGCGAATTTCGACTTAGGTCTGGTCGAGCCCAGGCTCGCCGCCGAGGCCGTGTCGCTGACATTTATTCAATGCATGCTGAAAGGCCTGCATCGTAGCCCGCGGATCATCACGGACCCCAAAGTGATGGGAATGGCCGGCTTGTTGACGGTGGCCGATGTGTCGTGCCTTGTGATTCCAGACAAATGCCTTGGTCTGCCCACGCTGGCGGCACTGGAACAGGGAATCCCGATCATCGCCGTGCGCGAGAATAACAACCTGATGCAAAATGACCTGTCAGCGCTGCCCTGGGCGCCGGGCCAATTGCATATGGTGGAAAATTACTGGGAAGCAGTTGGCGTAATGACCGCACTGAAGGCCGGAATCGCACCAAATTCGCTGCGCCGACCGCTGGCCGCCACGCGGGTGGAAGAAAAAAACATGGCCCCCTAAATTGCGCCGTCGGATTGGACAGAGCGCTTAAATAACTCCTGAACTCGACGACATCGTCATTTCGCCAACGGCTCGGATTGTCTTCCAGCAATCGATAATTGTGCCAAGCGAATTTTTCTTCTGCAACAGATGCCCATGGACAAGCCAGACTGAACGCTTGATCGGCCACCTGACCACACGTTGTGGTGCCATGAGTTGGACCGCGGCGCACTCGTCGCTCGGCGCAGTCCTTAGAACATCCGAGACGAGCCGTCGCCAAACTCAACGCGGTCGATTTTAATCTCAACCTCGATATCCAGCTTGCTCATGTCGCGGAGCTTGAGATGACCGGACGATTGAAGATCAAGCGGATAGTCACCGCCGAGCGTTGCCTGCGTGCCTTCTCTCACGCCCTTGGTTTTAGCAATTTTGACGGCGAAAAACGGTCGGCCTTGTTTGTCCTTGAACCAGAGCGTGCCATCGATGCGTTTCACGTCTTTCTGCAAATGGTTGCGCAAGGTATAGCGCATTTTGTATTGGGGTTTGCCGCCGGCCCGAACAAATTGGGCCGTCCATTCGACCAAGTGCAAGGGTTGGATGCGGAGCATCACCGGCATTTTAGGCATTGCGGACATTTTAGGCATCGCGGCCACCGCGCCCCCAATCGCTGGAAAATCAAACGTTTTCGCCGTGGGCGGCTTCATGGACAATCCCGGCATGGCGCCGCCCAGGATGTTCTTTGGCAGCATGCTGAGCAATTGCCCGACGCCTAGGCCTTTTGACTTCCAGTCGCCCTCCGCAAACCCGAGAACGAAATCAACCATCTTGCCTTCTGGATAATCGGCATAGAGTTCCGTGCGGGCGATCTTGCCATCGCCGTCATAGTCAAAATTGTAAACCATCATCGGAGCCGCCATCGGCCCCAGCAAGTAACCCAGCAAAACGGCTTGGCCTTGCAACCCCGTCGCCGCTTGCCCTTGGGCCTTTTGTTTTTTTGCGATCTCGGCTTCGGCATATACAGCGCCGCCGCGAATGAGCCGCGACACTTCGGCAATCGTCAATTTGTCGTCCTTGACGACATCGGCGAAATCCCAAACCGCCTTCTCGCAAGCCACGGCCTTTTCCTTGCCAGCCTTGCAGATTTCGACAATTTTCGCGAATCCCTTGGCTTCGTCGGCGTGCACGCCGCCAGTCAGCAGTAGGGAAATGCCAAGCGCGATGAAAAGTACATATCTCATGGCCCGATGATAGCAGAAACTGGACCCTCGGCGAGCCCAAAAAAAACACCGCATCAAATTCCTTTCGACCGATAAAAAGGAAGGCGCGTGACGTTTGAGCATACAATTCGCGCGCGTTACCCTTAGATACATCAACGCAGGAGGACAAATCGGTGAACGATTCCATAAGCCCAAACCTCATGAGCCTTGCGGAACGGAACATTCTCATCACTGGCGCCAGTCAGGGTATTGGTGCAGAGACCGCGCGACAGGTTGTCCGTTTGGGCGGGCGGGTCGTTCTTTGCGATGTCCAGGAAGATAAACTGCAAGGCGTCGCCGATGAATTGGGCGACAGTGCGCTTGTCTACGCAGGCTCCGTGACGGACCCTGGTTTCATCCAGGACATGATCAATGACGCCGCGGATAAGCTTGGCGCGATTCACGGGCTGGTCAACAATGCCGGCATCGTCCGGGCCGCAATGATTCACAAGATGCCGGTGGAAACGTGGCAAGATGTCAGCGGCGTCAATCTCAGTGGCGTGTTCTATTGCCTGCAGGCCGTTGGGCGGCACATGATTGCGCGCGCCAAGAACGGCGATAAAAACCCCGGCGCCATCGTCAACGTCTCGTCCATTGCCGGGCGCCGCGGCACTATTGGCCAAATCAATTATGGGGCGGCGAAATCCGGCGTCTTGGGAATCACCATGAGCGCCGCTAAGGAATGGGGGCGCCACGGCATCCGAGTCAATTCCATCGCTTTCGGGGTGGTCGAAACGGACATGACGGAAACCATTCGCTCGGACAAATTCCGCGACACATATTTGGACCAGATCCAATTGGGCCGCTTCTCAACGCCTGAGGAAGTTGCGACGCCCATGTGCTTTTTGCTGTCGGATGCGGCAAGCTATATCACGGGCCAACATTTGTCCGTCGATGGCGGCTCGCATATCGGGTTTTAGGAAGGAAAACAATGATACGAATTGTGGCATTCCTTGCGGCATTGGCTCTGATCACCGCCGGGACGGCTCATGCGGGGACCTGCGACGCGCCGGACAACATCATGTCGGTCAGCGGCACCGATCATTGCCTGCAGATTGAGGCGGCGGCGGCACGAGGTGCTGTCGGGA
>Ga0233427_10002059_pt1 | contig 19784 bp, 18 predicted proteins | sample SI_118_April2016_5_FD_179885 | JGI IMG/M metagenome (GOLD analysis project Ga0233427, IMG submission 179885) | Seawater microbial communities from Saanich Inlet, British Columbia, Canada - SI_118_April2016_100_MG | ecosystem: Environmental > Aquatic > Marine > Inlet | place: Canada: British...
ACCGAGGATGAAATTCAGGCGCTCAGCGCCTGAATTTCATCCTCGGTGGGAATTTCGGGAAGATCACTCACGTTATTCTCCGTCCATTCTCTCGTGTTTCCCCCCAACTCGCCGCCCGCACCTTTTCGCGCGCACGCGACAGGCGTGACATCACCGTTCCGATCGGAACCCCCGTGATATCCGCCGTTTCGTCGTAACTGAAGCCTTCCATCGTCACCAGCAACAGGGTCTGGCGTTGCGTGTCGGGCAATTCCTGGATGGCCGCGGTCACTTCGCGAAGCCGAATGCGGTCCGCCTGGTTCGGCGGAACGGCCATCGCCGGAAAGTAATCCTGAATCTCGACGACATCCGGTCGTGCCACAGCCCGCGCCACATCGTTGACGTAGATGTTGTGCAGGATCGTGAACAACCAGCCGCGTAAATTTCCGGGCCGGCGCCACAGGTGCCAACGGCTCATCGCCCGTTCGAGGCAGTCCTGCACCAGATCATCCGCAAGCGGCTCGTCATGCCGCAACAGCACCAGCGCATAACGGCGCAGGCTGGGTATATGCGTCTCCATGAGCTCGAACGAACGGCGCGGCATACCTAATCTCCCCCCACATTATACAACACTCGCACACGAAAGCGGCGGCGGACGGTGAAGTTGAGGGATATCACTGTCCGCCACCTTTCGGGGGTATTCACCGGCAAGTTCGGCAAGCTATTGCGCCATTTGGCAAGGAACGTGGGGATCAGGTTCCCGCCCGACCCAAGAGCTCGATCACAAGAATCGCCGGATGACCGCGCACGCGGGGTATTTCCGGTCTCCCGGAGCCACCCTGCACACGGTCACCCGACCGCCTACTTGCCTAGGCACATCATCAACAGGTGAGTAGTCGGTTTATTCCCCGACAATCTGCATTTTATTCAGCCGCCGCGGCATGTACCGTCTCGCCATTGATGATCAGGCCGTCCGGCCCGGCTCCAACGCCAACCGTGTCGCCGTCGACAACAGTGCCCTCGAGCAGCATCGTCGCGAGCGGATTCTGAAGATGCCGCTGAATGACCCGCTTGAGCGGCCGCGCGCCGTAGACCGGGTCATAACCGGCATTCGCCAGCCAGGTGGTCGCGGCAGCGTCCAGCTCCAATATGACCTTACGATCCTCGAGCAGGCGCCGCAGATGCGTCAGCTGGATGTCCACGATTCCGGACATTTGCTCGCGCGTGAGGCGATGGAACAGCAAAACCTCGTCCAGGCGGTTGAGGAACTCCGGCCGGAACGCAGTGCGCACGACGTCCATCACCGCGCCACGCACGGCATCGCTATCCTCGCCATCAGGCTGGTTCGCGAGATGCTCGCTTCCGAGATTCGACGTCAGGATGATCAGCGTGTTCGTGAAATCGACCGTGCGGCCCTGACCGTCGGTCAAACGACCATCGTCCAGCACCTGCAACAATACGTTGAAGACGTCCGGATGGGCCTTCTCGACCTCGTCAAACAGGATGACCTGATAGGGCCGCCGCCGGACCGCCTCGGTCAGCGCGCCGCCCTCTTCATAACCGACATATCCCGGCGGCGCCCCGATGAGACGGGCCACCGCATGCTTTTCCATATATTCGGACATATCGACGCGAACCATCGCGTGTTCGTCATCGAACATGAACTGCGCGAGCGCCTTCGTCAGCTCGGTCTTGCCGACGCCCGTGGGCCCAAGGAACAGGAACGAGCCGATTGGCTGGTTCGGGTCCTGCAGCCCCGCACGCGCCCGGCGCACTGCGTTCGAGATCGCGCCGATCGCCTCGCTCTGGCCGATCACGCGGCCGCCGAGAACCGTCTCCATCTCCAGCAGTTTCTCGCGCTCACCCTCGAGCATCTTGTCCACGGGTACGCCGGTCCAGCGGGATACGACGCCGGCGATGTGAGAATCTGTCACCTCCTCGTCGAGCATAGTTCCATCCGGTGCCTCGTCGGCATCGGTGACCGCCTTCTCGAGATCCGGAATCAGCCCATAGGCCAACTCGCCCGCGCGCTCCAGATTGCCCATGCGCTGGGCCTGTTCAAGCTCAAGCCGCGCGGCATCGAGCCGTTCCTTGATCTTCTGGGTCCCGGCGAGCTTTTCTTTCCCCGCCTGCCAGATAGAGGTCAGATCGGCAGACTTGGCCTCAAGACCGCCGAGCTCCTCTTCGAGCACTACGAGCCGGTCCGCTGACGCGCTGTCGCTTTCCTTCTTCAGCGCCTCCCGCTCGATTTTCAGCTGGATGATGCGCCGGTCGAGCTCGTCGATCTCCTCGGGCTTGGAATCCACCTCCATGCGCAGCCGCGATGCGGCCTCGTCGACAAGGTCGATCGCCTTGTCGGGCAGAAACCGATCGGCGATGTAGCGATTGGAAAGTGTCGCGGCAGACACCAGCGCCGAATCCGTGATCCGCACGCCGTGGTGCAGCTCATACTTTTCCTTGAGGCCGCGCAGAATCGAAATCGTGTCGGCCACGGTGGGCTCGGACACGAAAACAGGCTGGAACCGCCGCGCCAGGGCAGCGTCCTTCTCCACATGCTTGCGATACTCGTCGAGCGTGGTCGCGCCCACACAATGCAATTCGCCGCGCGCCAGCGCCGGCTTGAGCATGTTGGAGGCGTCCATTGAGCCTTCGGCCGCGCCCGCCCCGACGATGGTGTGCATTTCGTCGATGAACAGCACGATCTCGCCCGCCGCCGAGCTGACCTCCTCGAGGACCGACTTCAGGCGTTCCTCGAACTCGCCGCGGAACTTCGCGCCGGCGATCAACGAACCCATATCAAGAGAGAGGAGCCGTTTTTCACGCAGGCTCTCCGGGACATCACCATTGATGATACGCAAGGCGAGCCCTTCCACGATGGCCGTCTTGCCGACACCTGGCTCACCGATCAGGACAGGGTTGTTCTTCGTACGCCGTGCCAGGACCTGAATCGTCCTGCGGATTTCCTCGTCCCGCCCGATCACGGGATCGAGTTTTCCGTCGCGGGCCGCCTCGGTCAGGTCGCGCGTGTATTTCGAAAGCGCCTCATAGGCGTTCTCCGCCGTGGCGCTGTCGGCGGTCCGACCCTTGCGCAATTCGTTGATCGCAGCATTCAATGACTGAGGTGTGATGTCCGCATCGGCAAGAATTTTTGCAGCACCGGATCCGGTCGCGAGCGCAATCGCAAGCAGCAATCGCTCAACGGTCACGAAGCTATCACCGGCCTTGTCGGCGACGTCCTCGGCGGAATTCAGGACCCGGCTGGACTCCTGAGACACGTAGAGCTGCCCGGCGCCGTCGCCCTCAACCTTGGGGAGCTTTCCAAGCGCAAGTTCAACAGCTTGCTCCGCGCCAATGGGATCACCACCGGCCGCCCGCATGAGGTTCGCACAGAGCCCCTCCTCGTCATCGAGCAGGGCCTTCAACAGATGCTCCGGCACCAGTTGCTGATGCGCACTGCGCTGCGCCAGATCCTGGGCGACCTGGACGAATCCGCGTGCGCGCTCGGTATATTTCTCGAAGTTCATGTTCTTCTCCTCGAACGACCCCCTCGTATGAGGCAGGCATGGACGGCGAACCCGGTTTCGGCATTCGCCACAAGGACACGCTGGCGGCCCGCCATGTCGATGCACGAGCCAATCCGCGTCCTTGAAATATGGTGTTGCCACGACGCAACACAAGACCCACGTCCCGATCCAGGGGCGCCTTTTTTCGCAGGAAACGCAAACCTATGAACGCCAGTATCTCAGAAATTCGTAGCTACCCGGTTAAGGGCCTGTCCGGCCGGGTTTTGCCTCATGCGGCGCTCGAAGAAGGGCAGACAATCCAGGGAGACCGCCGGTTTGCGCTCGGCCGCCCCGGGTTTGCGTTCAACACCGATAATCCCGTCTGGATGCCGAAAACCAACTTTCTGGCGCTTGTCCGCGACGAAAGGCTGGCGGAACTGGATGCCATTTTTGACGACGCCACGGACGAACTCACCCTGCGGCTGGGCACGAAGACTGTCCTCACGGCCGACCTCTCAAACAGCGACGGCCGCGCCGAAGTGGAAACTTACTTTGCCGAATTTCTCGCCGATGAAATCGACGGTCCACCAACATTGCTCGAAGCAGGCGACCACAGTTTCTCCGATCTCGACGCAAAGGTCGTTTCGCTCATCAACCTCGAAAGCGTCGCCGCCCTGGGGCTGAAGATCGGCGCCGACGTCGATGCGCGGCGGTTTCGAGGAAATATCTATTTCGGGGATGCGCCGGCGTGGAGCGAGTTCGACTGGCTGGATCAAAAACTCCGGATTGGCAGCGCCGTCGTCGAGGTAAACAAGCGCACCCGGCGATGCGCGGCGACAAACGTCAATCCGGACACGGCGGCGCGCGACCTGAACCTGCCCCGAGCCCTGCAGAAGGGATGGGGTCATAGCGATTTGGGCGTGTATGCGCGCGTCGTTGATCCCGGCGAAATTCGCCCGGGGGACCAAATCTTTCCGATTTGACGGTCGACCGGCGAACGGTCGATACGAAACGTTAGGCCGTCACGGCCTCGCCGTCATCATCACGGCCATCATCATCACGGCCGTCATCCGAGCTCGCGGTATCGTCGCCAGATTTGTCCGCAGCTTTGTCCGCAGCGGCGTCCTTACCACTATCGGCGTTGCGTCCGTTGGATCGGCGTGAGCGGCGCTTCCGGCCGTTCGGTTTCGCGCCACCATCATCGGCCGGTTCGGCGCGTGTCTCGTCATCCGCAGCATTGCCGTCCGCATCCGCGGAATCGTCAGCCTGCAGGTCCTCGACGAAGGAGCCATGACCATTTCCCGAATCACGCCGGTCCTCATTTCGAGACCCTTCGTCGCGAGATCCCTCGTTCCGAGATCCTTCGTCGCGAGACCCCTCGTTCCGAGATCCTTCGTCGCGGGATCCCTCGTTCCGAGATCCTTCGTCGCGAGATCCCTCGTCCCGGGAGCCCTCTTCCGAACCGCTACGCTGTTCGTTCTTGGCGGCGGCAGCAGCCATCAACCGATAGTAATGCTCGGCGTGCTGAAGATAATTTTCAGCTCCCACGCGATCACCGGCAGACCCCGCATCGCGGGCCAGTTGCTGATACTTCTCATAGATCTGCGACGGATTTCCGCGCACGCGTGCGCCGGGGCCGTTGCTGTCATATGTCTGGTTTCGGGTGTTGCCGGACTTGCGTCCGCCGCGGCCCCGTGCCCGCCTGTTGTTGTTATTCGTATTTGGTCGCATTGCTTCCGTCGATCAGAGTTACTGATTACGGCCCAACTCCCGTCCAATCTGGCGCAGTCCAAATGGATCGCACGCTTTCCGAAAACGACCGCTCGACCGCGAGAGGTCATTTCAAGTTCGGATCCGGGAGTTCAGATTATCGCCAAAGCCTAACGGATTGTGATCGCAAGAGGCGTGTAAGGCGTATCTGACCGGGGCACCCTAGGCGGCTCGGTTTTGTTTTCCAAGAACTTTCTGCGCGCCGTTAACTCTTCGACGTCGGTTCGAGGGTGATGACCCGAACCCGGCGCGCGATATCCTGATCGGTATCGGCAATCTGCAGTCCTGCAACGCGGCCCAGTGCGGCGACGCCGCGCGCCTGTCCCATCCCCACCTCCATCGCGATCACCGACTGCCCGGTGCCAAGACGTTTCAGTGACGGGATGATGCGCCGGTAGGCCGCCAGCCCGTCCGCACCGCCATTCAACGCCAGGTTCGGCTCGTAATCACGAACCTCGGGTTCCAGATGCTGAAGCTCATAGCCCGCGATGTAGGGCGGGTTGGAAACGATCACGTCGAACGGCCCCTCGACCCCCTCACACCAGTCCGCCTCCTGCCATTCGGCACGCCCGGACAAGCCCAGCGCCTCGGCGTTGGCCGCGGCCACCTCAAGGGCGGCCGGGGATGCATCGACGCCCAACCCTGTCGCATTGGGGCATTCCGCGAGCAGGGTCAGCAGGATACATCCGCTGCCGGTACCCAGGTCCAGAATACGCAGCGGCGCATCGCGATCCTTGATCCGCGACAAAACCGTCTCGATCAGGGTCTCTGTGTCGGGACGCGGCGTCAGGACGTCCGGCGTCACGCGAAAGGTCCGCGACCAGAATTCACGCGCACCGACGATCTGGGAGACGGGCTCACGGCGTTCACGGCGCTCAAGTAACTCCGCAAAGCCACCCATTGCCGTCGCATCAACCTCGGCATCGGGGTTGGCAATCAGCCAGGCATCATCGCGCCCCGTTGCCTGGCGCAGCAGCACCCGTGCGTCGAGTTCGGGGCTGTCGGCGCCGACATCGCGCAATCGCCCGACGGCATCAGCCAGGGTCGTGGCGATCGTGTTCGATATCATCTCAGGCATCTGGGCTGTCATCCTCGGCGAGTTGGGCGGCCTGGTCCTCGGTGGTCAGAGCATCGATCAATTCGTCCAGCGCCTCCCCATCGAGAATACGGTCGAGCTTATGAAGGGTCAGGTTGATCCGGTGATCGGTTACCCGGCCCTGGGGAAAATTATAAGTGCGGATGCGTTCGGACCGGTCGCCCGAACCCACCTGGCTGCGCCGTGCCGCGGCGCGCTCTGAATCAATCAACTGGCGCTCATGCTCATACAATCGCGCGCGCAGAACCCGCATCGCCTTGGCGCGGTTCTTGTGCTGAGATTTTTCATCCTGCTGGGTGACCACGATTCCGGTCGGGATATGAGTGATCCGAACCGCGCTGTCGGTCGTGTTGACCGACTGCCCACCCGGGCCGGACGCGCGGTAGGTGTCCACCCGCAATTCATTCTCGGCGATGTCGATATCGACTTCCTCGGCTTCGGGGAGCACCGCGACAGTCGCCGCCGATGTGTGAATGCGACCGCTGCTCTCGGTTTCGGGCACCCGCTGCACCCGGTGTACACCGGATTCGTATTTCAGACGCGAGAACACATCCTGGCCGCTGATGCTCGCGACGACTTCCTTGTAACCGCCGATGCCGGTAGCGCTGGAATCCATCACTTCGACCTTCCAGCCCTTGGTCTCGGCGTAGCGCTGATACATCCGGAACAGGCTCCCGGCGAACAGCGCGGCCTCATCGCCGCCGGTCCCGGCGCGAATTTCGAGGATCGCATTCTTCGTGTCCGCCTCGTCCTTCGGCAACAGCATCAGCTTGAGCGACTGTTCGAACGCGGGCACACGATCACGCAGCTCGCCGATTTCGAGCTGGGCCAGTTCCTTCATCTCCGCATCCGCCTCACCATCCGCGATGATCTCCTCGAGGCCGACGATCTCCTCGATCGCACCGCGGAGCGCCAGCACTTTCTCGACCACCTGGCCCAGCTCCGAATACTCCTTCGAGAGCCTGACATATTCCTGCGGATCGCTGCCGTCGGTGGCCGCCAGCAGGTCGGAGAGTTGGCTGTGGCGGTCAACCACCCGATCTAGTTTGTCATCCAGGCTCATTCGTCTTCACTCCCGGCCGGCGCAATGCCGTCCGTTTTCGGTTGGTCTTGTTTCGCTTGTGTATCCGGGCCGAGCCCGAACATGTTCCGGGCCGCATCGGACATGGGATTGTCCCCGCCCGCGTTGCGCGCCACGGCACGCAATGTCTGGGACGGCACGTGCAACAGCCGATTGATCAGCCGCCGCGTGATCTCGTTGGCATCATCTTGGGGGTTGTCTGCCAGAACCTCGACCCGAACCGCTTCGAAATGCGCCCGCAGATCCGCCACGACCGGCACGGCATCGCGTTCGGCCCGTGCGGCCTGGAACATTGTGATGTGCCGTTCGATGGTCTGCCCCGCTTCGGCCATCGCCGCATCGCGTGATTCGCGATTGGATCGCGAAATCGATTCCAGATGGTCGAGGTCGTACAGGAATGCATCCTCCAGGCTGGCGATCTCCGGATCGACATCATTGGGAATGGCCACGTCGAGCACGAAGATCGGCTTGCGCCGTCGCGCCCGCAGCGCGTCCTGCAGCATGGCGGCCGTGATCATCGGCCGCCCGAGCCCCGCTGCGCAGATCACGAGGTCCGCGCCGACAAGTGCCGCCGGAAGATCGTCATACGTCACGCTGTGACCCTCGACGATGCGTGCCAACGCCTGCCCGCGCGATGCGTTGCCCGCCGCGACGGTGACCCGCCGCAGGCCGCCATTCCGGAACTGATCGAGCATCAGCATGCCCATCTCGGCCGGGCCGATGAGCAGTGCCGAGACGTCATCCAGGCTGCCGAACAGGTTGCGCGCCGCCTGCACGGCCGCCGTCGCCAGGGATACCGGCCCTTCGGCGATGGCCGTGTTCGCGCGGACATCCTTGGCCGCCCCATAGGCGTGCTGCATCAGGCTTTCGAGTTCGCTGCCGACGCCGCCCGCGTCGCGCGCCCGGGCATGGGCGGATTTGAGCTGCCCGAGGACGTCGGATTCACCCACGACGACACTCTCGAGGCTCGCCGCCACCGCGAACACATGCCGCGCCGCCTCTATTCCCCTGAGGTCAAAAAGCTCGTCTGCTGCACCGTCCGCGCGCCGGCCCAATATCTCTCTTGCCGCACTGACAGCACGATCAGAGTCCGTCGCCGCGCCATGGAACTCGACCCGATCGCAGGTCGAGATCACCAGCGCCTGATCAAATCCGCCCTGCTGCAGCGCGGCGAGCACGGCGGGCGCCTCCGCGTCCTCGATAAACAATCGATCCCGCAAGGCGGCACTGCTGGTCTTGTGGCTGGCGCCAACGACAACATAGTCGGCCGGCGCCGCCCCATGTTCAGGACGGTGGGCCATATCTATGCGTCGCTAACGGTAGGCGGCGAGGTGGTCGGTCAGATCGGCGATGGCCACGTCGGCCTGCTCGCCGCTGTCCAGATTGCGCACGGTCACCGACCCCTTGGCCAGCTCATCGTCGCCGATCAGGATCGCCGCCGCGGCGTTGATCCGGTCCGCACGTTTCAGGCCGCGTTTCATGCCGCCCTTGTAGAGCAGCTCGATCGCAAGCCCGGCGCGGCGCAGTTCGTGCGCGAGCCGGACGGTTTCGCGTTCGCCGTCCTCGCCCATCCCCACCAGCGCGATGGGACGCGTGGCGGGTGCGGTTTCTCCGAGCATCATCGCCAACCGCTCGACACCCGCGGCCCAGCCGACACCCGGGGTGGCGGGGCCACCCATGGTCTCGATCAGGCCGTCATACCGCCCGCCCGCAAGCACGGTCCCCTGGGCCCCGAGGGCCTCGGTCGTGAACTCGAAGGCGGTGTGGCTGTAATAATCGAGGCCACGCACGAGCCTGGGGTTGAGCGTATAGGCGATCCCGATCGTGTCGAGACCCGACCGGACTGCATCGAAGAATGTGCGCGCATCGTCGCTCAAATAATCGTCGAACACCGGCGCATCAGTGATCACCGCGCGATCATCGGCATTCTTGGAATCGAGAATCCGCAACGGATTGCGCTGCAGACGCTCGCGGCTATAGTCGGACAGCTTGTCGATATGCGCGGTAAAATACACGACCAGCGCGTCGCGATAGCGCGCGCGGCTCTCGCCATCACCCAGCGTATTCAGCTCAAGCGTCGTCTCCGACAGAATGCCGAGCGCATCCAGGATGTCGGCGCCCAGCGCAATGGCCTCGACGTCACCAGACGGCTCGGCGACCCCGATCAGTTCCACGCCGATCTGATGGAACTGTCGCAGGCGGCCCTTCTGCGGGCGCTCATGGCGAAACATCGGACCGGTGTAGAAACACTTCAGCGGCAGTTCGTTGCGCAACCCGCCCGAGATCACCGCCCGTGCGATCCCCGCCGTACCTTCCGGCCGCAGGGTCAGGCTGTCACCGCCCTTGTCCTCGAAGGTGTACATCTCCTTGGTGACAATGTCGGACGTGTCGCCAAGGGTGCGCTGGAACACATCGGTGAACTCGAAAATCGGCGTCGACATCGGGCCGTAGCCGTACCGGTCGGCAATCTCACGCGCGGCCTCGACGATGGCGAGATGCGCGCGCGCATCGTCACCGATGAGGTCATGTGTTCCGCGCACTGGCTGGAGTTTGGCCACGGTTTTTCTCGAGACGTATCGGGTTTATTCGGCCGCGGACGACAGGGCGGCGTCGTCTGCTTCAGCGGCTTCAGCCGCATCGATCTCGGCCGCCTTGGCTTCCACGAGGCCAACCAGATGGTCGACGATGTCCTCGTCCTGCAGACGATGATGAGGCTGGCCGCCGATATACACCTGGTGCGTACCGCGTCCGCCGCCGGTGAAACCGATATCTGTCATCGTCGCCTCACCGGGCCCGTTCACCACGCAACCGATCACCGACACCGTCATCGGCGTGGTGATGTGCGAAAGGCGCTCTTCCAGCACCTTCACCGTCTCGATCACGTCATATTGCTGGCGCGCGCAGGACGGACAGGAAATCACGTTCACGCCCCGGTGGCGCAGCCCCAGGGACTTGAGCAGATCGAACCCGACCTTCACCTCTTCGACCGGGTCGGTCGACAACGACACCCGCACCGTGTCGCCGATCCCCGACCAGAGCAGCATGCCGAGCCCGACCGAGGATTTGACCGTGCCCGATCGCAACCCGCCCGCCTCGGTGATGCCGATATGCAGCGGATAATCACAGGCCTCGGCGAGGCCCATATAGGCCGCGACCGCGAGGAAAACGTCCGACGCCTTCACCGAAATCTTGAACTCGCGGAAATCCTCGTCTTCGAGCAGACGGACGGAGTTCAACGCGCTTTCGATCAGTGCTTCCGGGCAGGGCTCGCCATATTTTTCGAGCAGCTCTTTCTCTAGACTGCCGCCATTGACGCCGATACGCATGGAACAATTGTTGTCGCGCGCCGCATGTACAACCTCGCGCACACGCTCGCGCGAGCCAATGTTGCCGGGGTTTAATCGCAGACAGGCAGCGCCCGCTTCGGCCGCCTCGATGGCACGGCGATAGTGGAAGTGGATGTCCGCGACGATCGGGACCGTCACTTCCGGGATGATCTGGCGCAGCGCTGCTGTACTTTCCTCATCGGGACATGACACACGCACGATGTCCGCGCCCGCCACTTCGAGAGCACGAATCTGCTCGATCGTGCCGGCCACGTCGGTGGTCAGGGTGTTGGTCATCGACTGAACAGTGATCGGCGCATCGCCGCCCACGGGGACGTCGCCGACCATGATCTGACGGCTTTTTCGCCGTTCGATGTCGCGATAGGGACGGACGCTCATACTTGTTTCAACCTTCGGATTCGACGCCAAAATATGACCGTGAAAATCTGCCGTAACATGCGCGCCGTCGGGTCAAATATCAACTGCACTCAGGCACCGCGGAGGTCACCGGACGACCGCAGTTCCGGCCTTAAGGAGATCAGCGTCCAAACGAACATCACGACGGCTTTCACCGCGTTCGCCGATCGCCGGGACCGCGTCACCATCGACGGAAATACCGAGCCCCCCCGCATTTCCCGTCATCAGCCGCAGCCCGTCGCGGTTGGGCACGAGATACCTGTCGCCCACCTGAAGCATCTGGGTCAGCACAACATTCTCTTCCCTGTCGCGAACCTGAACCCACGTGTTTTCCTCGGCGCGCAGAATGATCCGGGCGGCAGCATTTCTCGCACCGAAAGTACGGCCCTCCCGATCCGGCGCGGTCAATGGTGCATTTGTTTCGACGGTGTCAGGGAGCGCGATAATAGCTGGCTCAGACGAGAATACAGGCGGCGGCGGTGAGGCCACTGCGACCTCCGCGACCGCCTCGGGTACCGCCGTGGTTACTGCCGAGGTTACTGCCGTGGTTGCTGCCGCAGCTTCCGCCGGGGGCGTATCCGCTACAGGCGTATCGCCCGCTGTTGCCTCGGCTGCTGTTGTCTCCGCTAGCATTGTCTCGGCGGGTGTCGTCTCGGCGGGTGTCGTCTCGGACAGCGCTTGTTCCGTGGCCGTCGTATCCCCGGACACATCGGGAGCCGGTGTTTCGACGACCTCAACGATGTCGCGCGGCGTATCGGCGACCGGCGGCGCGTCGGCAGATGTCTGGTCGAGTAGCGGCACATCGACCATGGATGCGAGCGGATCCCCCTGCGGCTGCAGATAAGAAGGCGGGACCAGCGGAACCTCGGGTTCATCCGGGACAGCTGCAGCATCATCAGGCGCCGAAATTGTCGGGACCGCAGCCATCGTCACGGATTCTGTATCGTCGGTAGCGTCTTTGGGCGCTGCGAGGGCCGCAACAGGCGCCGCGGCGGGGACAGAAGCAGCCGCGACAGCTGCCGGCGCATCACTCGAAGTGTTCGGCTGCGGCACCGCATTCGCTGCGGGATTTGGCTGTGTATCCCCGGGTGGCGCAGGCACCCGCACAACCTCGATACTGTTTTGGCTTTGGAACCAGTACCAGCCGCCGAATGCAGCGGCACCGAGGAGCAGGCAAACTGTTACCAGCAAGCCCCCGGGAAAACGACCCTCGGGCACCGGCGTGGGGAATTCAAGCTCCTGGGGCGCCTGAATGCCGCTTGCCTCTTCCTTGAAGCGCGTAACCAGGGTGGGGGCATCAAGGCGCAGGAAAGCCGCATAAGACCGCACGAAGCCGACGGCATAGGTCGCACCCGGCAACTCGTCGAACCGGCCGTCTTCGATGGCTTCGAGATAGACGCGGCGGATGCGTAGATTCTCTGCAACATCAGCCACCGTGCGGCCGGTTGTCTCACGCGCCTCACGCAGGAACGCACCAACATGATCCGCGCCCTCAACCGGGTGCATCATGTTCGACGCGCCATCCTGATTCAGGACGCGGAACGAGCGTGGATTTAAACGTACCATCGAGTCCCCAGACAACGACGTTCGGAATATTCCGCAAGCCGCAAAAACCAGTTCCTGTCAGATGCCAGGTCCAAGTCTCCAAAACGCGAACTGCAACCTAAGTCACCATAATCAAACGCAATTTACGTCTGTGCATCGACTTAGTATCAAATGCGAGTCCTTGCCGCAACGATTTAGACTTCAACCCCGTGATCTCGCGCGAACCCGCGCAGATGCCTGCGAATACTTGGGTGTGGTGCGTGCAGCAGGCCTTCGAGATACTCCACCATGCCGTTCACGGCCATCGAACGGATCATCGCCTTCACCGGCCCGATGTTCGCCGGCGACATGGATAGCCGCCGATAACCGATCCCGATCAGCGCCATCGCCGCGACAGGGTCACCCGCCATTTCACCGCAAACCGTCAGGTCGACCGCGCGGGTATCGCATTCCTCGACAATTCCCTTGAGGAAGTTCAGCACCGCCGGTGACAATGCGTCGTAACGACCCTCCAACCTCGGATTTCCACGATCCGACGCAAACAAAAACTGCACCAGATCGTTGCTGCCGACCGACAGGAAATCGACCATGGGCAGCAGATTTTCGAACTGCATCGCGAGCGCAGGGACTTCGAGCATGACCCCCGACCGGATCGTCTCGGGCACCGGCTCGCCGCGCTGAGATGCGCGGGCAAGCTCGATATCCAGCAACCGCTTGGCGGCCTCAAACTCCGAGACTTGCGCAATCATCGGAAACATCACCGCCAGGTCGCGTCCGGCACTCGCCATAATCAGCGCGCGCAACTGGTGCCGCAGCATCGCCGGTCGATCAAGCGCGATCCGTGTCGCGCGCCAACCCATCGCGGGGTTTTCCTCGGCAACGTTGTGCAAATAGGGCAAGGCCTTGTCGCCACCGATATCGAGAGTGCGAAATGTGACGGGCCGGCCGTTCGCCGCATCAAGTACCCGGGCATAGAACTCGGTCTGCGCCGCGACATCCGGGTAGGTCGCACGCATCATGAACGGAATTTCCGTGCGATAGAGGCCGACCCCCTCGGCCCCGGTTTCGTCCAGATGGTTCATGTCGGCGAGCAGCCCGGCGTTCAGCAGAAGTGATACGGGCACCCCGTCGCGGGTCTCCGAGGCCATGTCGCGCAGAACGCGATAGGACTGCAGACGCGCGCTTCGCGCTTCCACCGCCATCTCGAAATTCGACCGCACTTCGTCGCCCGGCCGCAGGTAGGCCACCCCGTTCTCGCCATCGACCAGTACGGCATCGCCCGTTTCAATGCGCGAGAGCAGGCCTTCAAGCCGCCCAACCAACGACACGCCGAGAGCACGCGCAACAATCGTCGCATGGGCGGTGGCCGAGCCTTCTTCGAGGATCACCGCCTTCAGGTTCTCCGGCGCATAGTTCAGCAATTCGGCGGGGCCCAGCGTGCGTGCGACCAGCACCGCGTCAGCAGGCAGCTGAAATTCCTCTTCCAGGCCCCCATCGACGAGCTGTCGCAGCAGGCGGTCGGTCAGCTCTTCGAAATCGAGCAAACGCTCCCGCAGAAAGCTGTCCGTGACCTTCCCCATTCGAACGCGCGTTTCGTCCTGAACCCGCTGCACCGCGGCCTCGGCGGTCAGGCCCGAGCGGATCGCTTCGTTGATCCGGCGCAGCCACCCCCGGTCCTCGGCAAACATCCGGAAGGTTTCCAGAACATCGCGATGTTCGCCGGTTCCGGCAAACTCCGGCCGCTCCAGCGCCGCGTCCAGTTGCCCATGCATGCCGGCGAGCGCATCACGAACGCGCTGTTCCTCGGACACGGGATCCTCACTGAACATCCGCTCGATGGTGACCCGCTGGTGTTGCACGATGGCGGTGCCGATCGTCAGGCCCGGGCTCAGCGCCAGGCCCTCAAGGCGCTGGGGCAAGGCTTCGGTGACAGCGTCGTAGCGCGCCTCATCGAGGCTCAATATGTCGGCACCGGTGATCAGTTCGGCGAGGACCATCGCCGTCGTTTCCAGCGTTTCCACCTCTTCGTCGGTGTAGCTGCGCTGGGTCCGGTTTTGCACGACCAGGACGCCGAGCACGCGGCCGCCCCGCAGCACCGGCACACCCATTAACGACGAATAGAGTTCCTCACCGGTTTCGGGCCGGTAGGCAAACAAGGGATGGCTCTGGGCATCGGCAAGCGCGACCGGCATCGCCTGTGCGGCGACGAAACCCACCAGCCCCTCACCGACCAAAAGGCGAGTGTTGCGCACGGCATCGGGACGCAGGCCCTCGGTCGCGAACAATTCGAGCACGTCGCCGGCGCGGCGCACATAGATCGAGCACACTTCGGCGACGAGTTCGCGGGCGATCAGGGTGGCGATCTGGTCGAGCCGTGCCTGGGCTGAATCCGGCCCCGCCATGATATCGCGCAGTTGGCGCAACAGGCGGCGCGAACCTGCCCATCCTGCGGATACACCCGGCGCATTTCCCGGTCCGCTGCCGGGTGTTACCGGCGGCTTCATATCCGCACCGCCCGCTGCGCCGTCGCCGAAGCGCGGCTTCGACCGTGCTCGGACTGGGCGAAGCTGGGAAACATCTCGATCTCTATGCGGCGTCGAGCCCGTAGGCGGTGTGCAGTGCTCGCAGGGCGAGCTCCGTGAATTCCTCGGCGATCAGCACGCTGATCTTGATCTCCGATGTGGAAATCACCTGAATATTAATTCCGCGTTCGGCGAGCGCCGAGAACATCCGCTGGGCGACACCGGCATGGCTGCGCATCCCAACGCCGACCACCGAGACCTTCACCACGTCGGCGTCCGGCACCAGCGTCGTGAAACCGAGTTCTTCCTTGCGGGCGTTGAGGATTTCGAGCGCGCGGTCCAGATCGCCGCGCGTCACCGTAAACGTCATGTCGGTGCTGGCGCCATCTTCCGAGACGTTCTGCACAATCATGTCTACATTGACGTTCGCGTCGGCCAGCGGCCCGAAGATGGCCGCCGCCACGCCCGGCCGGTCCGAGACCTGGACCAGCGTGATCTTTGCTTCGTCGCGGCTGTAGGTCACACCGCTTACAATTTCGTGCTCCACAATATCTTCCTCGTCCACGACCAGGGTCCCCGGTCGCTCGCTGCCGACGGCTTCGTCGAATGATGAGAGAACTTGAACCGGAACCCTGTGGTTCATCGCTAGCTCAACCGAGCGGGTCTGCAGGACCTTCGCACCGAGGGATGCCATTTCGAGCATCTCCTCATAGGTGACCTTACTCAGCTTGCGGGCACGCGTCACGATTCGTGGATCGGAGGTGTAGACCCCATCCACGTCGGTATAGATGTCGCATCGGTCCGCCTTGAGGGCGGCCGCCAGCGCCACGGCGGTCGTGTCCGACCCCCCGCGCCCCAGCGTGGTGATCCGATTGTCCGGACCGATACCCTGGAACCCGGCGAGAACACAGACCTGGCCGTCGGAGAAACGGCGCTCCATTTCCTCGATCTCGATTCCCTCGATGCGCGCGCGCGCATGGGCATCCGAAGTGCGGATCGGGATCTGCCAACCCAGCCAGGAGCGCGCCGGAACGCCCTGCTCCTGCAGGCAGATGGCGAGCAGGCCTGCGGTGACCTGTTCACCCGTCGACACCACGACGTCATACTCGCGCGCGTCGTGCATGGCGTGGGCCTCGCGGGTCAGCTCGACGAGGTCATTCGTGACCCCGGCCATGGCCGACACCACGACGGCCACCTGGTGCCCCGCGTCATGCTCACGCTTGACCCGTTCCGCAACGGCGCGGATTCGATCCAGATCAGCGACGGAGGTCCCGCCGAATTTTGCAACAATACGTGCCATGGTCTCTTCCATTACGCCGGTCGCGAGCACACATATAGGCGCGCAGAACATGCGGCTTCGCCGCGTTCGCCGCCTGCGGCGCCAGCTTGTGATGCAAAGGCGGCGTATCCATACTACTATTGAACTTTAGAAGTTTGGTTACCCGATTAGTAATTTTATCAAATAAATTCAGTAACTTAAATTACATTCGATAAATCCGGTCTATTTACGGATGTCATCTGACACACCAGTGACACACCTAATTAATTATCCTGAGCATTTATTTCATCTCTGGGATGTACTGCTGACGGTATCGGCGGTCAAGGTCGCCGGGCTCGTGCGGAACAACTCTCGATAAATCGGATCGACTGCCACGCCCGTTTCTGGCCTAGTGTTAATAGGGACCCCCGGGGGGACAAAAATCGCCCCCCTGCCGAATATATATTCGAAGACGGCTCGGATAAATTTTAGGCCAGAGTAACCAGAGTTGATCTCGATGGACTGCCCTGTGTCCTTGAGCGACAGAACCCTCTTGGGTGAGGCTAGGAGGCCTGTACAGAGGCTCTGGTGGACAGCTACAGGGGCAGGGGGCAGAGACAGACAAACCTACCCTACGGCTGTATTTTGTCTGATTATCCATGCATTACCAGTGTGTTAACGGTATTCCCTCCTAGTAGTGCTGTGGTGTCTGCTTACTGATGTCTTTGTGTTCCCTCGTTCTGATGCTTAGACCATAGACCTAGCTTCTAATCTGTAATCAATATTCCAGTTGTTGTTTAAAGAATCTGTCCACCTGTCCCCGATACCAGTCAGTTGGGGTAAGATCCTTACCTTGGAATTTGATGATTACCTGATATTTGTTAAGGTGTTGTTAACAAATAATAAATCACTATTGTTACACGTAATGGAATAGGACTTCTGAAGAGACCTCTGGATCCCAATATCTATTATCCTTTTGTCTTACCTTCCTTGAACATCCTACGTAGACACCCGTCGAGACTGGTATTGATATTTCTTTTTTTTGACCATCCATCATCAGGTTGTATCAGCTATTCGATACCTCACCGATATTGGCAGGGCTACTGATCGGGGCTGGATAGTATGCTTGGGCTGAGCAACACATGGTTTGAGGATGGACATAAGTTTGTCCGCTGGACACCTGCCACCGCAACCCTGCTCAGACACGCCAAGACAGCCCTTCACGACGATTTGGTACCCCACCTGAGCCGCAGGTGCTCTCACATCAAAGGTCATGGCGGGGTTAAGCTGTCCGTCAATTACAGCCAGAGGCTCTGTAATCATTTCGCCTATGTGGCTCGGTTTGATGTGAGGTCATATTACAGCAGCACGGACCAGCAGCTTTATCTGGGTCTGGCAGTACGTAACAAAAGCCCTGAGGCTAAATTTGGCACCAGAAATTATTAGATAAACCGTCCCGGCATCATGACCCGGGCGGGATCGAAACTGGTTCTGAGAACCAGAACCGCACCGGGCCATTATCAGCAAATCAATCCGATTCAAAGACGCCTGTATTTTACAAACTAAAATGCGGATTTGTCGCGGCTGATTGCGACGTTCTTATCTACAAGTCGGCCAAACACAATAACAGACAACCGCATCGCAGGGACTGCTGTCAAGCGCCTCGTCGCCCAGACCGTCTACGTCAAAAGTAAAACTACGCATGTCGTCAGGCGCGGTCATAACTTGCCCGGTTTCGACGTCAGGTTGGCTGTCAACGGTACATAAATTATACCCACATGTCATTGCCTGAATGGGGTGCTTTCCCAGTGGTTCGTCTCTCAATTCGGTGAGGTTGAGCATCATATCTGATCTTCTTTCTTGGCTGTAATAAGTATCTTTATTCCTAAACCGCCAACTCGGCCCCTGTCTAATCATTTCCGCGCCGCAGACGAGGCAATCACCAAGCTGGTGTGTTGGGCATTCCGGGGCTGAGCCGAAAGCAAAGATCATTACGAATTACGGAGTTTGTCGATGGTCAGCCTGACCCGGGCGGGATCAAAACTGATTCTAAGAACCAGCCCCGCACCGGGCCATTATCTGTGCATCAAATGGGATTTCGCATCGCTGCTTCAGGCGCCGTCGCGCCCCCCTGTATCCCGTGCGAAACAACACGTCGCGCCACAGGTTGAACACGAAAACTGAGACACGGTGTAGCCGGGGTCCAGCACCTCGTCGCTTAGTCCGTCGACGTCGATCTTAAAAACGCCCTCGCCATCGACAGCGGCGGCAACCTGTTGCTCGGTTTGGTCGGGGGTCGGTCCGACAAAACACCTGCACGACCAGCACGATGCTTCAAGAATGTGGTGCTTTCCCAGTGGTTCGTCTTTCAATTCGGTGAGGTTGAGCGTCATATCTGATCTTCCTTCTCGGGTTTATACGTTATCGTTCAATAACTTAATACACCAACAAGGCCCACGTCTAATCATATGGACCCGCCCGGCCGGGGCAATCAACAAGCTGGTGTGTTGGGCATTCCCGGGCTAAGCCGAAAGCAAAGATCATTACGAATTACGGAGTTTGTCGATGGTCAGCCTGACCCGCCTGATAGAACGTTCTCATCAGCTTCATGAGCGAACAGCCGATTTACATCAGCTGCGAGAGTACGTCTGCAGGTGGCACCAGTGGCTCCACAGTGGGCTACGCGGACTGACGGCACGGACCAGCAGCTTTATCTGGGCATGGCAGTACGTAACAAAAGCTCTAAGGCTTAATCTGGCACCAGAAATTATTAGATAAACTATCCGGAATCATGACCCGGGCGGGATCAAAACTGGTTCTAAGAACCAGCCCAGCACCGGGCCATTATCTGTACATCAAATAGGATTTCGCATCGCTGCCACTACGCGCGGCGCCCCTGCGTATCTCACTTGCCTACCCACACGATGCACAATCAGAAACCAATGCAAACGGCGCACCCTGCGGCGTTCACTGCGGGTCGGGGGTCCAGCGCCTCGTCGCTGAGACCGTCACACCGGCAGGACACCACACAATACATCGCGGAAACAGATGGGCTATCGTCCAGAGGCTCGTCGCCAAGACCCTCGACGTCGAACGTGAAACTGCTCTCGTCGTCGGCAGCGACAACGTCTTGCTGGGCTTCCGTTAACGCAACAAAGCACAATCCTGTGCAAACTGCTGCCTGACTGGGGTGCTTTCCCAGTGGGTCGTCTCTCAATTCGGTGAGGTTGAGCGTCATATCTGATCTTCTTTCTTGGGTGTAAAAGGATAAAAATTCTAAACCGCCA
>Ga0233427_10002060_pt1 | contig 19784 bp, 13 predicted proteins | sample SI_118_April2016_5_FD_179885 | JGI IMG/M metagenome (GOLD analysis project Ga0233427, IMG submission 179885) | Seawater microbial communities from Saanich Inlet, British Columbia, Canada - SI_118_April2016_100_MG | ecosystem: Environmental > Aquatic > Marine > Inlet | place: Canada: British...
CTGAAAGTTGCCTCATAAATCGTTTGAACTCCTTCAATAAGCCATTTCTGTGTAAGAGAGATTTTCTCTTTGAAGCTCGTTCCTTTAAAGGGGACTTCCTTGCCACCTGGAAACAGATCACAGGCTAATTCGCCAACCTCATTTCCAGTCTTAAATACGGCTTGTAATTGGGGGCTTGGAGGAGTCAAGACTTTTGGCCTATATTTTTTAAGCCAAAGCGCCTTCTCGCACTGAAGACCTTTGGTATAAAGTGATTTGGAAAGGTTTAATTTTTGTAAAGCAATTCTCATAAGTCTTTAAAAAATATTTTTACCTTAAATTCCAGTCAATTAGCTGCCACTGAAAATAGACAGGTTTTTCTCTCAAATTGTCATGTGATAGGTATTTTAATAAACCAAGATACTGGTAATCATCACCTTTCCTATGTCTCAAAAATAAAAATATATTGTTGTTTTTTTCATTATGATGAATAAGTTCTTGGATGCTTTTATCTGATAATTTCTTGCTTGGTTGTGATTGCCATGAAAGAACACCTTCACTGGTTATTGCTTCATCAAACTCATGTTTTGCTTGAGAACTGCCATAAGTCACAAAAAAAATATAGTCACCCTTCCTATCTGATAAAGAAATGACGCCTTGAATACCCCAATATCCAGCCCCAGGAGTAAAGTTAGTGTCAGGTGAAAAAATTCTATGAACTTCTTCTCTAGAATATAGTTTTTTTAGGGTTAATTCACTCATACTGTATTTTTGCATTAAAGGGATGACCCCCCTTACTCCTCCAGCAGGCTGCTCTACATCACCTTTGTATCTTGGGATCAAATGCATATGCATAACTGTTTGACCAGCGCTTTGACCACAATTTATACCAACATTAAAGCCATCAGGGTCAAATTGATCTTTAAGAAATTTTTTTGTTTTGAATAGAAGCTCATTTAGTCCCTTAATCTCCTCTGCATTTGAATCAAAATAGTCAGGATAGATTCTGTGAGGAATAATTAGACAATGACCTTTATTAACTGGATAGCTGTCATATATGACAAAGCCGATCGAATTTTCAAATATTCTATCTCTATTATCAAGAAATGGGCTTTTACATTTCATAGCTTTTGAACAACTTTTGGAACTAATTTACCTGATTTTCCTTTATTCATTATTGCTATTTGTCTTGGGCTTTTTCACGTTGAATCCTTCTAGTTTAAAGAGATTTCGAAAGAATTAATTTATGAGTAACATTTTTCATTAATAAATTATATGTCAATATGATCTTCAAGTAATAGCTAAAGATTTATAATAATTTAAATTGCGCCATGGTAAGATTTTATTAAGTTTCTTTTTTGGTTTTAATCTATGAGTCTAAATGATCTAATAAATAGTTCACAAATACAATTGGTAAGTTTTTTAGAACAAAAACTACCTGAAATATCATCTGAAAATTGGTGGAAAGACTCAGTAATTGATGTTTTAACAGACTCCCAATTACAAATGATAACTGAGCACAAAATTGATAGATTAGAAAAACTTGATTTTGCCTCTTTATTAAGAGTCTTAAATAAAAATTGGTGGGAACTGAAAACTAGATTTAATCTTTCACGTGAAGGTTTCACTATAGTCAATGAAGTAATGAATATAAGAAATCGTTATGCACATGTCTCTATTGAGGGGGTAGCCTTAAACAATAAACTTCGTGATTGTGACACCCTTGCTCGATTTCTAGAAATAATAGCTGCAGATACAATAATTATTGACAAAGCTAATGCTTTACACAAAAAACTTATTAAGCAAATTGCTTCAGGATATTTAGATTCAGAAAATGCAGATGATATAGAAATTATAGGTGATGGATCTATTCCACCAGAACCTCCAAAGGTTATCGCTAAAAAGAAGATAAATGAAGGGGTGCCAGAATCATTTATACGACCAGATATTGCTCTTAATAATAAAGAGATTTCATCAGCTATTGAAAAAGCAGTTTTTATTGGAGTTGATTTTGGCACATCAACGACAGTTGTAAGCATGATGGAACAAAATAATAGTCAGTTGGCCTCTGAACCCATACCGATTATTCAGTTAGATATTGAAGGAAGAGAGATAAGAGACCATTTGTTGCCTTCTTGTATTGCTTGGCATAATAAAAAACTACTTATTGGTCGAGGCGCGCTAGATTTGAAGCAAGGAAATAAAGCCAAAGAAGGTCGTAATTTGTGGACAGAATTCAAGATGAAGCTAGGAATTAATTCGGGTCCTTTTCCTAATACAGTCCTTACACTAAAGAGTGGCGGAGTAGTGATCGAAAATCCACAAGATGCTGTAAGTACTTTTTTTAGTTTTTTACAGAAAGCTATTGAAGAATACATGCAAAGCAAAAAGCTTCCATCTCGCATTTATTATTCAGTTAGCGTTCCTGCTTCTTTTGAAGCAAATCAGAGACAAGACCTTATTAAAGCAATCTCTAACTCAGGCATAGATGGCTCAGAGGTAACTTTAATCGATGAGCCTAATGCTGCTTTTTTGAGTCACCTTTTCTCTATGGAAAAAGGAAGGGCAGGGGCATCTTTCTTAGACGGAATGACAGAGCGAGCGAGAGAGATAGCTGTATTTGATTTTGGTGCTGGGACTTGTGATATTTCAATTCTGAAGATTGCAATTCAAGATGGCTTGGTTTCATCTCAGAACTTGGCAATTTCAGAATTTATGGCTCTTGGTGGAAGAGATATTGACCGTGCAATTGCTATAAAAGTTCTCTTGCCACAGTTATGTGGAGATTCAAAGCCAGAAAATATCTTTTCAACTGAAGAGCTTAATGTGCTTGTAATACCAAGGTTGACAGCGCAAGCTGAGAGATTAAAAATACAATGCTCTAAATTGATTAATCAGAAAGGATTAAGGAAAGTAGAGGATTTAGCCAGAAATGACAAGACAATAGTTGGAAAAAAAATAGGACCTATTTTAATTAAGAAAAAAAGTTGGCAGCTTGATAAGCCAATTATAACATTATCTCAATTTGGCGAAATAATGGAGCCTTTTTTGGCTCCTATTAAGAAATATTCAATTGAGAAAGAGAAAAAGCTAAGTGTGTTGAACGCACTTCAAGGCGCAATTGATAAGGCAGATTTATCTGATAACGGTCTGGATATGGTTTTGTTTATTGGTGGAAGCTGTGAAAATCCTTTGATTCGAGAAGCCATTCAGAGCTATGTTGGAAGGTTTGTGGAATGTGTTACACCGAGAGACTTAAGATCACATGTCTCTCAAGGCTCTGCCGTTAACTCACTTTTTGTTCATGGCCTTGGAGCAGAATTAATTAAACCAATTTTGCCTGAAACTATATCAATTCTAACAAAAGATAAGGAATTTAAATCAGTGCTTAGATCTGGAACACCAGTTCCATCAGAAGCGCCAATAATTACAGAGTTTTATGTTGAGGATGATCAAGAGTATGCCGAATTACCATTTTATGTTGGTAGTCAAAGAAAAGAACTTGGAGTAGTTAAAATAAAAGGAAGATTTAAGTCAAATGACAAGATCAAGGTTTCATGTAAAATTAATCATGACAAACTTTTAGATATAAGTGTTGATAGCCCTGGCGGGGAATCAAGAGCTGAGTTGATGAATCCCTTCGCAAATGAACCACAATCACCCGTCCATCTTAATTATTTAAAAGCAATAGCTGCATTAAACAAATCTAGATTGGAAGGTGAGAAACGTAGACCCTCTAAAATAGCTGTCCAAGGCGCAGCAATTGCTGCAAAAAATGCCAAAAGATGGCGTGAGGCGGCTGAGTTTTATGAAAACCTAGAGCAGCTTGACTCAAGTTTAGATCACGGTACTAATATTTGTTATTACTTCGCTATGGCGGGTGACAATAAAAAATCTGATAAATGGGCAGAAATTGCATTTGATCGAAAACCTGATACTACTTCCGCTTACAATTTGGCATTAGCTCATCAAAAAGATGGGAATATTTCTAGATATGAGGAGTTAATGTTGAAATCCCTAGAATTGGACTCTGAAAACACGGCAACATTATGTGCATATGGCCATTATTTATTAGAAAAAGGTGGGGATTCATCGGGTTTAAAAAAGATTAATAAGGTATTCGAGATATTTATTAAAGAGCTTGATTCTGGAGAGTTAAGTGACAATGATTATTCTAGATTCAGAAGAACTGCCAATACTCTTGGAAAAAAATCTGTTCTCAAAAAACTGGATGAATATAAATTGTCAAAAGAGAAGACTAATTCTTCTTTTGACGAAGAAAATTTAGTAATTCCAATTGACAATGATGAGAAAAATCTTGGAGAAGAAAATTGAATTGGATGGTGCCAGAAAACCGCCTAGACGATTATCAGCGTGATATATTGAAACAGTGTGGTGACTTTAATAAAAAAAGTGAATGGATTCAGGGTTTTGCAGGATCTGGAAAAACTGTTCTTTTAGTGCATCTTATTAAAGAAAGCCTTTTAAAAGATCCTGAAAAAAATATTTGTGTTCTTGTTTATACTCATGCATTAAAAGATTTAATTCAATCTGGATTGTCTTCTGATTCCTTTGTTAGAGTTATTACAAAGGACAAATTCCTCAAAGAAAAAGGTTTTTATGATTTGATTTTAGTTGATGAAGTCCAAGATATTCCTAATTCAGACCTAATCAATATCAAAGCTAGAGCCAGTAAGATTGTAATTGCTGGAGATTTAGACCAAAGTATTTATCCAGGAAATTGTTCAAAAGATGAAATAAAAACCTTGTTATTGCCTAGAGAGCACTCATTGATTATTTTGTACAGATTAACACAGAGACTTAAAAATATTGTTAAGTCTATTCTTCCAGGCTCAGCTATTGAAGCGGCTCGTTCTGACCGAGGTCAAGATGTTCAAGTCACCCTGGCTAAAGCTGATGGAGAAGAAGAAGAAATTGATTGGTTGTGGCGAAAGTGCCAGGACTATTCAGACACGGGCGACCCTTCAGTGATTCTTCTTCCAAATCACAAATCGGTACAGAGGTATATTACAAAAATAGCTGAAATTGAAGATTGTGATGATATTAATGACTATTCTTGTGAGCGTTGGGGTAATAATTGCTATAGTACTCCTAATAAACAGCTGTCTGATGCAAAGATTCCTCTTCAGTACTTAGGTAATAATTATGGAAGTCTTGAAGATTCTGATGATAAGCCAATGACTTATATTATGACTTATCATAGTTCAAAAGGGTTGGATTTCAATACAGTTTTTTTGCCTTATTTAAATAATTCAGTAGAGTTTTGGAGAGATAGTGATGATCTATCTAGAAGAATATTTTTTGTTGGAGCTACAAGGAGTAGGAAGAATCTTTTTCTTTCCTACAATTCTTCTGAACCGCATCGATATTTAAAAGAAATGGATCAATCTTTACTTCACAAAATTAATTGCGAGGATTCACTTAATGAGGAAGACGATGATGAAGATGAGTTTAATTTTTAGGAATTGAATAATGAATAGAATTTGCAAAATTGTATCCTTAACCTACGGTGAGCTCCAGTCGTGGAATAGGCACGGAGAAATTAAAATTAATCCAGGCCAAATTTACTACATCGAACAATTAGATTCAGGTGACTTTGCTGAATCATTAACAATCAATTTACTTTTAGAGAGCTCGCCTCAGCTGAGCTTTGAAGAGGAAGAAAATATTCTTTTAATAGAGTTTTCATCATCAACTGGAAGTATTAAATATTCAAAATATGACTCCTTAATCATTAGCTTTTTTGATATTGAGAGAATTATTCCATTGACCACTAGAGCTAAAGGAATTCTTGAGTCTAGGTTAAGTTATTTATCTTTATCTGAGCCTTTCTTTGAAAAACAAGTGCATCAAATGTGGTTTGAAAGAAGGTTGAAAGAGGCACATTTAGGCGGTGATTCACTTATAGATTTATTTTTTAATAACGGTGAGGAATATATTGGCGAGTCATTACGAAATTCTGTGGCACATGCAATTAAGGAAATTGATTTTAGTGATATTGAAATTAATTTAGCTAATTACACAAAAACATGGCTGTCTAAAGCCTTTTGTTTCTCTAGAACTAGACAAAGTAAACTTGGCTCTTTAGAGTATTTTTTTGATTTTGGATTAATTTTTAAAGAGTCAATAGTAGACGATGCTAATGTTTTTCGACAAGAATACAAAGCTGAGTTTATAAATCTTAAAGATAAATTCGAGGGTTCTCAGCCAAGAATAGAAGTTTTGCTAAGCGATAAGTTCACGAATGATATATCCATACATTTGTCAGAAAAGTTACCATCATTTTTTTGTGCTCCAATTGAAGCCTTTATTTTATTTCTTAAGTTAAGAGAAGACTTTAAAAACTCAGATCAAACTATTGATCCTGAAATGCTTCAAATGGAGTTAGTGTCTTATCCAAAAATAAACTTTTCCCATAAGGTTATCGCGATATGGCTACTCGGTTGCTACTCAGGGTTTCAGCGAATTTCATCAATCATTTATTCTGCTAATTTACAAAAACTAAAAATTTATAAAGGTGATCCTCTTGAAATAGAAAAGATTGATAAACATGATCTCACTGAAGTTAAAGATATTCATGAAGAGAAAGTCAAAGATCAAAATAATTTATCTGAAGGTAATTTAAAGACTGAAAAAGATAACGATGCTACAGAAAATGTAAAAAATGGTTATAAGGCTGACAAAAAGAATAAAGACTTGGTCAACGACAATATTGAAGCTTATAAATCAAAGGATGATGAGGCTTTAAATACTGATACCGAAATTGAGGATGAGAAAGATAATAAGCAAAAGAAAAATCTAAAAAAGAGAGTTAAAAAGAAGCCAACCACCAAGAAGAAAATTACAAAGAAGAACAAGGCTGGATCAAAAAAAGAACTATAAATTAAGATTATTAAAGTAAAGATTGCAGGTCCTGAAATTTTTTGATATTTCCAATTTTGTATGAGCCTGTTTCAATGAGATTGGTAAAAAGTTCTTTAATATCTCCATTGTAGGAGTGATTATCAATGTATTCCTTAATTCCAAAATTAAAAACATCTGAATAATCTCCAAAAGCAATATCTCTTGGAATTTTTTGATTGAGTGATTCAGGAACCTCAAGGTTTGATGGTTTTAAATCAAGCTCTAAAGCCTTAAGAATAGCAATTCTAGCCATTATATTAGGTGTTATCCCTACCTTCTGCTTGATGTAAGAGAATTTATGGGTGGTTTTAGTTGAGAGCACAATTTCATTAGGCAAGTAGTTCAAATTTATCCTCCTTCTTTTTTGACCAAAAATAACCAGAATCTAGGCTGCTTGAGCCCTCAGACTCGTTATAGACAATCTCATAGGATTGACCAATATGAGGAGTTAGTGCGTCATAAAACTCTGAATCTACTTCAGTGTCAGTTGACAAGACAATGACTTGTTCCCCAATCTTTGGAAAGAAATTCTCAACGAGCCTTGTTCGATGTTGTGAGTCAAGCCTTCCAAGAGGTGTGTCGACAATGAAGGGCAGGGTTCTTCCGGAAACTTTACCTAGTGATTCAAGCATCGAGAAGGCGTATATTTGCTTTTCTCCAGAAGAAATCCTTTTCTTATTGACTATATTGCCTAGCTTATCAATTAACTCAATTTTGAAGTTTTCAGGATTTATATGGACCTTGTGTGCCATGTCCTTCTTTCTGGTTAGTCTTTGAAAGACTTTATTGAACTCTAGTTCGAGTTCTGAAATCTTGTCTTTTATTAGGCACTGAGACAATTTATCCATTGCCTCAATGACTTTGTTTCCAGTGGAATCAATTTTAATTGATTCTTCGTCTGATTTAAGTTTGGCATAAGCTTTATCCAGCTCATAGGTTAGCTTTATGGCTATATTGAGCTGCTCTTTAATCTTACGTTTAAGCTCCATCTTCTTAAAGTTAGCCTTTTCAATTTCAAGCTCAATAGCATTGATTGACGTAAAGATTACCTTTAATTCTGACTCATTAGGAGCTCGAGATATGTTTAGCCCGAGATCGTCGAGTCTTGACTCTATATTCTCGTAATTATCAAGAATAGCTATAAGCTCATTTTTGGATTGACTTGATTGGGTAATTGCTTTTTCGGCTTCACTAAATTGGTATGAGGAGACTTGGTGTCTTGCACTATCGACATCCTTATTCTTTAATTGCTTAACAAGCTTAAGCATAGAAGCATCACTAACCTTTAAGTCAGAAATTTTTTTATCAATCTGGTCATTAAAGTCTTTTGACTTGTTCACTAATAAATCTTTGTTGAGTTGTGCCAAAAGCTTATTAGTAAAGCTTGGCGCGGATGCAAAGATGAGATCACCACGCATCATTTCAATCATTTTTGATTCTAACTCTTTTTTCTCTGCAGACATTGTCCCTTGCTCTGTAATCAACTCATCTCTACTCTTAGACCATGCTCCACCGCTTTCATCAAGCTTCTGTTTTGCCTTTCTGAGTTTCACACCTAACTCTGCCTCATAGGGTAGGTAAGAGTTGCCATAATCGGATGTTAACTGCTCAATTTTTTCTTCAGCACTTCTTAACTCTGACTCAAGTTTATCGATTAACTTTTGGTCCTCTTTTGAGCCAGCCAACTTCTTATTTTTTCTGAGAACAACACCAGTATCAAACGCAGCCTTTTCAACTAGATCAACGCCAACAAGCTTTTTAAGGGCCTCAACAAGAATAATTCCATCCTCATCGTCAGCCATTTCCTTAATTTTCTCACCATCAAAGAAGAATAGGTCCGCAACACCAAGAGGAATCAGGTCAAAGATAAAGCTCTGTGCTTGCGAAATGTTAAGCTCTGAGAGTTCTTTACCATTTTCATGAATGGCTAGCGACTCTTTAAGTCTTCCATCATTTGTCTGCCATGAGCGTTCAACTAAATACTTATATGGTTTGCCGAGTTTGGCGTACTCAAATTCAAGGGCAACTGAGGCTGAGTTAAGGTTACCATCACCACGGTTAATTTGATCCTCTAAATAGTCACTATAGACCTTACTGGTGATATTTCCTTTCAGAAAAGCCTTACCAAAGAGTGCGAGTTTAACAGCGGTGAGTATTGATGTTTTGCCAGCACCGTTTAGCCCGCCAAATAAGACAATCGGTTTATTCTTTTCAGATTCAAGATTTATAAGGTGTTTTCCCTTAAAGACTCGAAAATTCTCAACACAGAGAGTGCTTATGATCATCTAAATAAAGTCCCCAAGCATGGATTGAAATTTTTCACGTTTAGACTTAAATTCATTGGTTGCATTGCTTTGTATTTTTTTATTTTCAAAGGCTACTTCAACGCTTTCCCAGTCTCTCTTAAGAATGTTTTCAATCTTATTATTAATTCCTCTTCTACTTCCAAGACCACTGACTTCGACCTCAACGTCAATTATCTTTTTAAGAAGCTCTGGTGAAACTTCTGCCTCTTGGCCAGCATTCTTGACTGATTCTAAGCCTTCTGGGCCAAAAAATCCTAGGTCATTCGATGACCATTCAAGTGAGTCTCCTGGATAAACTTCTTGATATATTTGAGGTAGTGAGTCCTCCCAGTCTGGTTCATTGGGGTCAGCAATCCATTCGCGCCTAATTATATGAAGCTCTGGCCTACTTATGAGCTCTATGGTACGACCACTCTCTCTAATATTTTTTTCAATTTTAAGTAGATTTTTCAGCCATTTTTTTCGAACATCAAGCCAATAGGGTCCAGGTACATTGATGCCAATACCTTCTGCATTTAATTCAATTTCATTGGTTCTGCCTTCACCTTCGGCATAGACGGTCTGGAAGCTAATCTTTCCAGATCTTCTCTTATGGTTTCTATAGGTGGCTTTATTCTCTGGTAATGTTGAAAAGTGGAGCTCATCCCTAAATTCTAGAAGTGGTTTCATCCAGTCTTCACCTGATTCTACTAGTCCGTGTATGGCCTTATCCTTGTTTACCACTGTACAAGTCCAACATCCAAATCTTGAGTTTCCACATGAGGGAGTTGTTTTATCGATAACAATAGGGCACTCACCTTGATTTGAGCCCTTATACAATAAAAATAATTCTTCGTTACTTCCTCCCCATGGTGATGGGGCGCCAAGCAAATAAGCCCATACATCATCGACGTGCCAATTCTCAATCGGCATATAAGTAAACGCATTGGGTAGAGATGAGTGTCGAGCAAGCTCAGAACCCTTTATCGTATGTTTTGCAATTGATTGAGCTCTTGTTGCACTTTCTTGGCTTCTTGAGCCTAATGCTACAATTACCTCGCCATGATTGGATACAGTACTTTGAATGAATTCACTCACCGGATTAATCTTCATTCTCTCTGTACACCACCTAAATGATTTTGTTGGGGCCGGGTAGCCCTTACCCAAAAGGTTTGACCAAAAAGTCTGACTCACCTCAGGGACAACAATTTGAGTAACTAATGGAATACCTTTTTTATTGGCACACTCTTGGACATCGTTAAGTGTCTCACGAATAAGCCCAACAACTACGGGAGTCTCAACAAGTGTGTCCGAACAAACTACGTATACCTTTTTTGTGAGCTGCTCTTTTTTGAGTGTAGTTAGTGCTTGAAATACAAGGGATAAAACTACTGTGGAATCTTTACCCCCACTAAAACCAATAACCCAGGCCTTGTCATTCTTAAGGTAAAGGTTTGCAATTTTTTCAACAGTCATGGAGAGCATTTCCCCAGCAATACCAGAAAATTCAACCATCTCATCATGTGTCTCAAAATCATATTCAAGCATTTACTTTAAACTCCTTTTCTCGTTGAAATTCATCAGATGTTAACTTTAATCCAATTTGTTTTTTTATTTGGTTTGCTGTCAATTTGACATTGGTAATTGATTTAGTAATTCTGCCATTGACTACAGCTCTCCCTTTCCAGAGCTTTGAGCTTCGAGACCAATCAATCGAAGAGATCTTATCAAGGGCTGTCCAGCTATCCTTATTGTGAATAATTTGAGAACCTATAATTCCAAAGGCATGAAGAAGTACACCATGAGCATGAATATAAGTTTCTCTAAGCTCCCAGCTATTAACCTGCCTCTCTGCAGCTAAATTCCAGTCTTTAATATTACTTGCTATGTATTTCCAGTACTCAATAGCACTTTGAACTTCATCCTCAGAGATATGGTCATTTTTGCCTTTATTAAGTAGCGCCTTGTTGGCATTTTTAATACTACTAAGAGTAAAGAGTTTAATACTCCTATTGGAGATACTTGTTAGCTCAGTCTCAGTTAGCTTACTGAAGATGTAGACGTCATTCATGACACGTCTTGCAATATTTGATAATTCTTCTCTTTGGTCGTAAAGTGTAGAAAGTGAAGGGCTTGGTCTAACAGCATGCTTATTAAGGTCTGCAAACATCTGTTGGCTTTTCTTTAGGCCATCGTCCAAAAAGAACACAACAGAGATATGGTCATGACCTAAGTTAGACTCATTTTTAACTGCAGCCTCAATGGCAGCGCGTCTGTGCTGGCCATCATTGATAAGAATTTGAGCATCCATTGAAATCTTAAAGGTTCCAATATTGTTTTCACCTGATTTATTACTAAAAGGTTCAAACTCAGTTTCACCATCAATTGAGGCAGTTAGAGAGGATAGAATATAATCTTTTTGATTATTGATCAAATAATTAGAAAGTTCGGGGATGCGCCCCTTATTCAGTTTTCTTTGCGCTCTGATTTCAGGTGGGACCTCATCCTCATTAAAAACAAATATTTTTGGAATAATTCGCATTGGACACATAGCTATATAGCATGGTCTACCTGCCTGAATACCTCTGACTGCATTAAATGAATGAAAAAAATCTGACATAAAAAAGGATATTTTTTAGATCAATTATATAGATTAAATATTTATATGGAAGTTAAATTTGACTTCCTATCTAAATAAATCTGGTAAAAATTCCTGATTAATAATTGATAGGAAAACTGCTCCATCTGGCTCTGCTCTATTCATTTTATCTCTTACTGCTTCGAATCCACCATTTGCATAATTGTTTAAAAGCTTTCCTGCATTTTCAGTAAGGTGAGTTTGAGAATTAGCTGAGAAAGTTTCTTGAATTTTTGATTTAACAATCTCTCTATTTGAAACATCAAAGCCAGACTCTTCTAGATCTGTATAAAGTAAAAGCATAGCAATTTTATATTTTTGAGATAAATAACTTTTAGGATAGTTACGAACTATCTCACCTGACAAGGTTTGATCTAAAGGTATTTTCTTCTGAAGACCTAATCCTACTAATAAAAAAATATAATAAAGATCAAATTCAATTTTTATAGGTCCGCTATCACCTTGAACTAGATCTTTACCCCATTTTCTTGCATTGTTGTGAAGTCTAAACACTAATGATCTCCCATTTCGTTCTCAATGAAAAAGTCCTTGTTGTAGGTAACATATCCATTATCAGTTTTAAGAAATTCGCTTGAGGGTAGTGCTTCTATCTTATCAATAAAACTTTTGTTTCCCTCAAGTTGTGATGAAAACATTGAAATATAGCAGACATCAGTTTGATCTTCTATGCCCTCTAAAAAGCCTGCTCTTTCAGTGTCAATTAAAAAACCAATAAATTGGTGCATTAAGGATCCAAGCTTTTTTCCTAGGTTAATTCTATTCTTGCGGTCAATCTGTGTGAAAGGATGGTCTACAATTAACGGAAATTCAATATTTGCTTCTTCCAATACAGAGCGTGCAAAGCTATATGCAATGATGATGTTTTGTGCACCACTTCCTTCAGACTGAGATGTTCCATTCCATCCCAACTTAACATGCTCTTCGATATTTAAAACTTCAATTTCTGAGCCTGAAGGAAGGCTTTCAACTATTTTTTCATTAGTTTTATCAGCTAACTTTACTTTAATTTCTTTTAAAGAGTTGTGTTTTGCACTATTGATTACTTTTTTGAGTATTTTGTAAGATTCTGAAATCCCCTGTTTGTCTGAAATTGTTCCAATCTCATTGTAGAGTTTTTCAGCAACATTTTCTGCGGCAATGTAACTTTTGCACCCATCAGGGTTATTTAATTGACTTGTTTCAACTACGTAATCTTTAAGCCTTTGCTTTAAAATATTTTCAAGTTTTAACCTTTGCTCAACAATTTTTTCATACTCCTCAAAAATTTGTTTATTTTCAGGTGTGGCAAGCTCTTTCATTTTTTTAAGATAATCCTCTTTGGCTTTAAATGCTTCATCTCTATTTTCTAAGGCTTGATCTAAAGCTTTGAAGTCATCTTTTAAAGAGTTGGAGTTTTTTAAATTTTCATAAGAATCAGATATTTCAGTCTTAATTGAGTTAACTACACTAGCCTCGTCATCCCCAAGATATTGTTCTATTTGGTTTTTTATATTTTTAATTCGAGAGTCTGTCAGCTCTTCTCCGCAAATACATCCATCATCTTCTCTTATTAATTCTTCAAAAAAACTTCTTGACCCGCCTGGAAGTTTCATTTTTTCAAGACTATCCCTAAAGACATAAAGTCTTGTTAGCAAATCACTTGAGATTAGAAGTGGATTTTTTAGGTCATTCCAAGATTCATTTGATTTATTAATGACTTCATTATTTGCTGACGTGTATTTACTATCAAGCAATTCTTGTTCAGATGAACCATCAAGCGCTTCAATTATGCGCCTTTGAGATTTAAATAAAGTTTCAACATTTTTATCTACGACTTTCTTTTCTAGAAACTTTTCATCGTAATCTTCTTTTAATGTTATAGCTCTAACTTCCCACGATTTTGCTTGTAATTCCTTTGCTTTAATGTTTTCTTTTGTGATCGGAGTCCCAGTCTCAATAGTATCACGATGATACTTCTTAATATCTTCTAAAAATTTATCGATTTGATTAAACCCAAAAAAAGCTTTTATTGTAATTTCTGCGTCGTTCTTGCTTTCATCAATAATATCTTTAGTTTTATCACCTTGGAAGCAAAATACATCAACACAGCCCTCAGAAAAAAATTGCTTTAACTCTGAGGGAGGAAGCCAGCCCTGTTCTTCTCCAATATCGCCTCTAGTAGTATAAATATCTGTTACTCCATCAGCAAAATTAAATCGTGTTAAGAAGGTTAATTTTTTGATGCTATTAGTCTCAAGTGAAAGTGTAATTCTAAATTCTCCATTAATTGATTCACCTGTTTTTATCTTGAAAGCCTTAACCTCTTTTGGTGTCCATTTAGCAATGTCACCATTAAGACTAGCACTAATCAATTGAATAATCGTAGTTTTTCCAGTGCCATTAGGCATCTGCAGTAAATTTATAACCCCGCCACTAGTTCTATTTTTAAATATGATTCGAGAATCTGGGCATCTTAGGCCTTTAGTTTCAATTTCATCAATACTAACTTTCATTTCTTTCTCTATCAGCTTTCATTAGGTCGAAGACTCTTGCGATATCGGCTGCAGCTTCAGCAGGAACACTCATGCCATTAATTTTTTTTGAAAGAATTGTTTTAACAGCTTTAAATGTTTCTGCCGATAATCCATTTTTATCGCATGCTTCTTTTAAATTTTCTTCAATATTTTTATGCATTTAACTATCCTTTAATTTTTTTATCTTAGAATATTCTGAAATCCAATGCTTTCTTTCTTCATCTGCTGGAACAATAATATCACCATTTTCATCGTATATCGGATCTTTAGTATCGTTCAAAATGAAATCTATTATATTTGATTTTTTGTCTTTATTGTTTGGGTCTATTCTAAGACATCTTCCCATTCGCTGAATAGTTACAAGTTTAGCTCTTGGCGTGGCGACTAAAAAAATATTATTTAGGGATCTAATGTCAACTCCTTCATTAAGCCTTTCACAGGCCACAACTGTATCTATGAGATTATTATCAAGAAGCTTAATAAAAACATCAGGGCTGCCTTCAACAAATAAGTGAATTTTTGTGGTGAATTTGTTGAGAATCTTAATAATTTCCTTGCCTTGCTCCTTATCCTGAACAAAGAATATAGATGACTTAATTAGTGATTTATTTTTTGATAAAAATTGATCAAGAACAAAGGGCTTTCTTTCAGCTTTTTTTCGTATATTTGATAATTCTCTGTAAAGCTGTTCATTTGGAAATTTTTTTCCATCTTGGATAGCCTGGTTTTTTCTTGCGAAGACGCTCTTTTTTTTGGCAATGTCTTTCGAAGTGTAGAAGAATTCTAGTGGATAATAATTAAACTCACAAAGAATTCCTTCACTGATAGCTTCTTCAATGCCAAAGTGAAAAATGGATTCACCAATTTCATTTTTTATAAAATCACTTCCACTCTCATCATATTCTCTTTCTGGAGTAGCGCTTAAACCAAGTTTATATTGTATCCCATCATGCGAACCTTCTAAATTTTCTACAATTGAGTTTGAGCCAAGTCCATGGATTTCGTCATGAATAATTAGAAGTTTTGATTTATTGGATTGAACTTTCCGTCTACTGAGAAGGTTTTTTAGTTTTGTTGCATCTCTGGATATAATTAAAATTGATTTTTTAATTGCAATCACAAAAGAATTCATCTCATGTAGAGTATCAAAATCTTTATAGACTTTAAAATTTGAAACACATCTATTATCTATTTTAGCCTGACTATTTTTCCATTCTTCAATCTCTCTTACCCATTGATATAGTAAAGTATTTCCATAAGTAGAAATAATCACTGAGTCAATTTTTTCTTCTTTATAAAGTCTTTTAACAATCTCAAGTGCGGTAGTAGTTTTACCCGTACCAGTAGCCATTTCTAAAACACCATGTTTTGCGTCTACAAATGTATCAATTGCTTCAATTTGATGGTCCCATAGAGGGAATTCTTCTATAACAACTGGAGGGGAGGTGCCTGGCCCCGGGCCAACGGGTCTAATTGGCGGAGTTTTGGGCGCTAGCTTTTTGATAATTTCTAGAATTTCTTCATTAAGAGGATAAATCTTAAGGTCATCTAATACACTTTCATCTTCATTCCATTCTTGATCAATCATTACTTCAATTGGTTTTAAAAATCCTTTATGGCCGGGCTCCCAACTTTTGTATACTGATGTAAATTCACGGTTTCCTGCATGGCCTTGGCGGCTTTCATTAAATGAGCCAGCAAATACAATTCTGTCTTTATTTGGGAAATCGAAATAGCCATTCTTAACGTGATATATGGGGTCAAAGTGGCCATCGGTTGGTAGAGTTTCATAATTTTTTGGGATTGCAAACTTTATTTCTAATTGTCCCTTTGCTATCATGTATGAGAGAACTTTTGACCTATAGTCTGCGTTATCTGGATTTTCAATAAAGCCACCAACAGCGTCAATTAAAATATTTTCAGCCTCTTTACGAAGAGCTTCCCTTTGTTTTTCAGTTGAGTTTTTATCTAAAATTTTGATGAGGCTATTGTCCTGAATTACAGGAGAGCACATAATCTCTAATTTGACCTCCTTTTCAATAAGGTCAGAAATTAAATCTGCATATGACTTTAGTGAGCTACTCGAAAAAAAAGCTGTGCCTCGCCTATAGAGTTCACAATCTAATAAACAGGTTCTTATAAGCTCTTCACCAATGTTTACTCCGATACCATTTGTGTAGGTGGGCTCTAATTCTCTATAATTGCTAGATGTCGTCAAAGTCTGTCTCCCAAAGCTCATCATTATTTTGATTATTGTTTATGTCATCAGACAGGTAAAAACCGTCTCCTATTCTAACAAATAACCCATTAGAATCATTATTTAATTGATTAAAAACGGACGCTTCAAGAAGTTGCCTTTTGGACGCTAATTCATAAATAATTTCAGATACTTTAATAGGGCGACTAAACTTTTTCATTAAGTTTATATATTCTTTAGCTAAAGATATAAACTCACCTTTAAATTGATCATCAGTTAAGCCAAGCATTGAGCCTCTGCCACTAAGAAATCTACTATCGACTTTACATATTTCATATAGAGTATACGAAGAAAAAAGTGAATTAGAGATTAGAGAATTATTGCATTTTAAAAGGTTTTTGAAAATTATCCCAGCAGAAATAAACTCTTGTTTTTTTAATAGAAATGTAATGGCATATTGTTTGAAGAATTCAAGCTCCTCTTGACTTAAATTTAAGTTATCAATTAAGATATATTTGCTGTATTGCGCTCTTTCTATCATTATCGCGTCTGGAAAATAATCTAAATGAGCAGAAACAGATCTAATACTGACAGTTAAATTAAAAACCTCATAAATAAAATCTTTTAATTCAATAAAGTTGGCACCTTGCTTAAAGCTTCCAAGCGCAAGGCGAACCGCATCAGAAGTTTTTATTTTCTTATATCTTATATATTTTTCATTGTGTAATTCATAAATTTCTAGATTTTTTGTTAAGTAAACTAAATCTAAAGCAACAGCTTCTGGAAGTCTCATATTGGTGGCTAAGGATTGAAGTTTGATTGGCCATCTTTCCTTTAACAACCCATTTTCAAGTGTTATTCTTGATTCTATATTACTATAATTTTGATCAACTTCATTACTCAAAAACCATCCATTATATTTTTTATTGTAAGTGAAAAATATACTTAGAAATTGCTGTAGATTTTTACTGTAAATCTTTATAAATAAATTATGGTATGTTGGCTCGTTTTCTTCTTTGAGTAGTTTTTGCGCGCTTTTAAGGCTAATAAATGAATTTTTTAAAAAGAAAAAGTCTTTAAGTTTTTTGGTACTCCAAGTAGTTATTTGGGCTTCGGTAAATTTGATTTTTAGAGAAGAAAATATTTTTTTTAAGCCTTGACTTTCAATTTGCCTCACTCTTTCTCTTGTGACCTCAAATTTAACCCCAAGTTCTTCCAAAGTTAGTTTCTTTTTTAGAAGAAACCTGGGATTAATTATCTCTACTATTCTTTCATCATTTAATAAGGAAATTTCACTATGAAGTAATTCTGCAATACTATTATATGATTCAATTTGTTCAGGTTTTTGATTGCATAATTTTTCAAAACTTAAAAGTGTATCTTCATCTTTAACAAGATTGATTAAGGCTTGGTCTAGAATAATTTTTGAATTTTGTCCAAAGTTAGGTAAATTAAGTAACAGATTTTTAACTTTTAGTGGAGCCACATATAGATCATAAAGATTTTCAAAATAAATCTCCAGCTTTTTGTTAATTTCTGATTCTAAAAGACAATTTCTAGTTCTTACATCCAAATCATTTGAATTGTTAGCAAAAAAAGCAATTGAAATATTTTTCAAAGCTTTCTGTTGAGTCTTTGTAAGTGATTTAATAAGGTCTTTATTAGTAAGTTTTTTAGTTATATTTTCAGAAATAGGATCAAAAATAGCATCTGATTTGGCTTTAATAGCTTCATCAGATTCAATGAAGTTATTTACTATGTCAATTAGCTGATTAATACTCTCTTTTCCTAAGTTAGGAACTCTGAGTAAGAGCTGGTAACCATCATTGTTATTTAAAAAATCATTTAATGTCCCAAAGTCAATAAAATCTGAATCAGAAATAATCGCATTTTTAATTCTCTCTGGTACATTATTATTTTCAACAAAAGATTTTAAAGAAATTTCATTAAGATTAATTTTTGACTGTTTTGTTTTAATATTCTTAGATTTTAATTCTGTTGATTTTTCTTTGATAACTTTAATATTCAACTGGTTTAATATTTTAATAATTGCGCTTATTTGGATCGAAGACAAAATATTTGCAGGCAAGAAGCTGCTAATTTCTGAATGCAAAACAAAGCCATTTTTCTTTGCTAATAATCTTAGTTTATTAATTGCTACTAGAGTTGCTTCATGCATAAAATATTATTCAATAATGTACATTTTTTTTACTTACTAACACTCACACGCCTATTCTTGCATATCTTTTGCTAGAATTAACTTAAGATAATTATCATTAAATATATTATCTTTCTTCAAAGATTTCAGAAAAATTAAGTAGCCAACTTTTGTAAGCAGCTCAATTTAAACTTTAGTATATATTTAATTAATTGGAATATCAAAATTATTAGATAGTATTAAAATTCATCATGCCATCTACTAGGATCTCTTTGGCGAAGATCAGGCTCACTCATTACACACTTTTTAATTGAGCTGTATGCGCCTCTTTTTGAACGACCTTGCCAAAGCTGAGAAACCTTTTTTTGTGCAGAATTAAAGCGGTTTATTCGAGCATCACTATCCTCTAAAGAGTCAACCATATAGCCAAATGCGATCGAATTATCATCATACAAACTTGAGGCCCTTTCAAATTGATTTTGCTCATTAAAAATTATTGATTCATAAGCTATTGAAGCTTCCCAGATATCAGCAACTTTTTTAACAACTTCATTGTCAATACTTGTCTTCTCTGACTCACTTATAGACACAACTTTAAGGTTTGAATTGATCACTGGACTTTCATGAACTTCACCAGTCTCAACATCTTCCCAAGTGATATGACACTCAAAAGAAACTTCTGAGCCCTCAAGGTACTTATTAATTGATGATATGAGTGCAATTGATTTTGTTTGTTCAAGCTGAAGATTTCCGACATTAATCTGAAAATAATTGCCTGATTTTATAAACTTCATTTTTGAGAGACATTTGAGCTTAACTGCATCAGGATGATGAATGTTTAGCTTAATATTTTTAGCAACAGTATTACCGATTTCTCCAAGCTCACCTAAAACAACATCAATAATGTCATCTGCAGTTTCAGTGTGATGAAGTCGACCACGTCCACCTTCAGCAAGAGCATCTAATTGAAGGGGTGAGTAGTGGGCTCCAATCCCAATCGATGAAGTTTGAATACCTCGAGAGGCTAGTTCTGAGGCGTGTATGTTGAGTTCATTAGGATCTTGTATGC
>Ga0233427_10002064_pt1 | contig 19749 bp, 12 predicted proteins | sample SI_118_April2016_5_FD_179885 | JGI IMG/M metagenome (GOLD analysis project Ga0233427, IMG submission 179885) | Seawater microbial communities from Saanich Inlet, British Columbia, Canada - SI_118_April2016_100_MG | ecosystem: Environmental > Aquatic > Marine > Inlet | place: Canada: British...
GTGCCATTTGCCCAGTTGCCATTGAAGAGTTCATTCTTGTGTACAATAAAGTAGAAATTGTCATTAAAAGCGTAAATAAACTAATATGATCTCCATAAAAAGGAATTTCAAATCCTAGGTTATAAATAGAATCATAAGAGGATAAATCATCTGCCCAAAGGAAACTTTCTTGCCTTAACTCAATAGAGGCAGGGAAGAAACGGAACATGGCAATAAGTATCGGAAATTGAAAGAGCATTGGCAAGCATCCTCCCATTGGGTTTACGCCTGCTTTTCGGTAAAGCCCCATAGTTTCTTGCTGGGCTTTCATTGGATCTTTTCCTTTTAACTTTTCATTAATTTTATCAATTTCAGGTTTTAAAACCTTCATTTTTGCTTGTGATAAAAATGCTTTGTAAGTAAAAGGAGCAAGTCCTATTTTTATGATTAAAGTAAGAATAAGTATAATCAATCCATAAGAAGAAAAGTATTTACTTAGGAAGTCAAAAATATTGATAATGATGTATTGGTTTACCCAGCCAAATATTCCCCAACCCAAAGGGACTAATTCTTCAAACCCTGAATTGTAAGCCTCTAAAGTTTTATAATGATTTGGTCCAAAATAGAATTGGAAACTTAATTGTTCATCTCGGTTATGCTTGAAAGGTAATTCAAATTTAGCCGATAAATCTTTTATGAATTTTGATCCTTCACTTTTTGTTGAAGTTAAGTAAGTTGGCTTGTCAAAACCATCTTTTGCTATAAATATTGCGCTAAAGAACTGTTGCTTGAATGCTACCCAATTTAAACGTGCATTTATTTTATCATCATCAGTTGAGGTAAAACTTAAGTAATCAACCTCATTATCTGAGCTGTATTGATATTGCAACCCAGTGTACATGTCCTGATTAGTTTTGCTTTTCTCAGTTTGTGGCGTTTTCATTTGCCATTCCAAGTTCATGTAATTTACTCCTGATGGAATGATGCTCTCCATTCCTACAAAATTGATATCAAAATCAATAAGGTAATCGTCAGTTAGCGTGTATAAGTACTCTACATAATGGCTATCATCCGCCTTTAGTTTCATACTTAAAGTATTGTTCCTTTGTTCGGAAACAAAATACAAGTCGGCAGTATTTATGTTGTGCCCAGTTGTAAATTGCAGGTTAAAACGAGAGCTATCTGCATCAAACAAATCAAGCGCTAAAGAATCAAAAGTTTGGTATTCTTTTAAAATTACGGATGTAATTCTACCTCCTTTATTTGCAACTGTAATTTTTAATTTATCATTTTCAATCATCTGAAACTCATCTTCTCCTATTGCGGCTGAAGCAAAAATTCCGTAAGTTGCTTTTAGCTCTTCACTTACAATAGAATCATTAAGTGTTGGGATGATTGGTGCATCAATTACTGTTTCAGCTATTTGAGTTTCACTAATTACAGCCTCAGTTGGTGTTGTAGTTGGCGCTTGTTCTTGTGGAACTTCAGGAAAAAAGAAAGTATTAAATACTATCAAGATGATAGCCATTAATACAAAACCAATTAGTGAATTTTTATCGTATTGTTTCATTAGTGAATCTTATGTTATTTATTGTTGATGCAGGCTTCTATAAATCCACAAAAAAGTGGGTGAGGGTTTGCTACTGTACTTTTGTATTCTGGATGAAATTGAACGCCAACAAACCATGAGTGAGTTGGTATTTCTACTATTTCAACAAGATTTGTTTTTGGATTTATTCCAGTTGCAATTAAACCTGCTTTTTCTAAGTCAGCTTTGTAGTTGTTGTTAAATTCGAATCTATGCCTGTGGCGTTCAGAAATATCATTTTTATTATAGGATTTATAAGCATTTGAACCTTTTGTAAGCTGACAGTTATAAGCACCAAGTCTCATAGTTCCTCCTTTTTTGGTTACTGATTTTTGATCTTTCATTAAGTCTATAACAGGAAAAGAAGTTTCTTCATTCGCTTCTACAGAATTAGCGTCCTTATAGCCAAGCACATTTCTTGCATATTCAATTACTGCTGACTGCATTCCTAAACAAATTCCTAAAAACGGAATGTTATTTTCTCTGATATATTTTATGGCAGTAATTTTACCTTCCATTCCTCTATCACCAAATCCAGGAGCAACTAATACACCCTTAAGTCCTGTTAATTTATCAGCAACATTTTTATTGTTTATTTCTTCAGCATTTATCCAGCGTACTTTTACCTTGCAAGCATTAGTTACCCCTGCGTGAATAATTGCTTCTGATATAGATTTGTAGGCATCTTGTAATTTAACATATTTACCTATCAATCCGATAGTAATTTCTTTTTTAGGATTTTGCAACCCTTCTAAGAAATTGCACCATTGCTCTAATTTTACTTCTGTATTGTCTTCTATTCCTAATTTTCGTAATACTACTTTATCTAATCCTTCTTTTTGCATCAATAAAGGCACTTTATATATTGTTGACACGTCCATAGATTCAATAACTGCATCACGCTCAACATTACAGAAACGAGCTACTTTCTTTTTAATTTCAGAACCTAAAGAATGTTCTGTACGGCAAACTAAAACATCAGGTTGTATCCCTGCTTCTAATAAAGTTTTAACAGAATGTTGTGTCGGTTTTGTTTTTAATTCCCCAGCTGCTGCAAGATAAGGAACTAATGTTAAGTGGATAAATAATGCGGAATTTTCTAATTCCCATTTAAGCTGTCTTACAGCCTCAATATATGGTAAGGCTTCAATATCACCAACTGTACCACCAATTTCAGTAATTACGAAATCGTATTTTCCAGTATCTCCAAGGAGTTGAATTCTTTTTTTTATCTCATCAGTAATATGAGGAATAATCTGAACTGTTTTTCCAAGGTAATCTCCTTTTCTTTCTTTTTGAATAACGGTTTGGTAAATTCTACCAGTAGTCACATTATTGGCTTGTGATGTTGAATTATTTAAAAACCGTTCGTAATGTCCTAAGTCCAAATCTGTTTCTGCACCATCATCAGTCACATAACATTCTCCATGTTCATAAGGGTTCATAGTCCCAGGATCTACATTAATGTAAGGGTCTAATTTTTGAATAGTTACAGAATATCCTCTAGCTGTTAATAATTTCCCTAAAGATGCTGAAATGATTCCTTTTCCTAATGATGAGGTTACTCCACCAGTCACGAAAATATATTTTGCAGGAAACTTACTCACAGTTTATAGTAGTTTTTGTTTTTGCAAAAATACTATTTGTTACTGATTATTCTTTTATTGATAAAAGTTTTATTGAAATTTTTTAAAAATCAGTTAACTATGATTAGAATGTGATGCTTGCACCAAAACTAGGCATGAGCGGTAATTGATTCACTCTTTTGTACTTTACACGGTTAAAATAAAAGATATTTTCTCGATTATAAGTATTTGTTACTGATAGGGTCATATCAAGTTCAGAGTGTTTGTTTAGCTTAATGCTTTTCGAAATTGAAGCGTCTAACCTGTGGTAGTAAGGGAGTCTTCCACCATTAAGTTCTGCATATTCAATTCCTAATTCTCCATTTGTGCTTGTGTAGTCCGTATTTATACCGTCAGAAAAAGTTAGGTTTTCATAAAACCCTTGTGTTTGTGTGAATGGGAAACCTGAACCTAAATTCCATCTCATATCTGCCTTCCAACTGTCATTTTTCCCAAATTTGTAAGAAGTAACAAAATTCATATTATGTCTTCTGTCAAAATGAGGATTATATGTTTTTTCTCCATCATTCCTTGTCATAATACCAATTGAGTATACCACCCAGATGTATAATTTCTTGCTTTTGAACTTAAGTAAAGCATCTATTCCTTTCGCAACTCCACTTTCAATAATAAATTCATCATCTGCATTGGAAGTCATATTTCGATTAATGTTTGTCAGCTGAGTAAAATCTTTAATATATCCTTCTATATGAAAGTCAATTCTTCTGCTAAGATCATACTCAATACCAGTAATTAAATGTCTTGCTTTTTGGAACTTATTTTTGTAAGGATTCCCATCTGCTTGATCAGGAATATCTTCAGGGGAAGATATGATTCCAGAGAATAAATTCACAACATCTCTGTCGGAAGTTGTACTTAATATGTTTTGTGAATAATATCCTGATGAAAATTTAAATCGCATACGTTCGTTGGCAATATATTTCATTCCCAATCTCGGTTCAGGCGATACGCCAAGTGTGTATTTTTGCAAACGAAATCCAGGCTCAATAATGAAACGAGTTGTGTTAAATTGGTAGTTAATATAAGCAGAGAACTCTGAAGTATTTTCCTTTTGATCAACTTTAGAATTTACAGAATTGTATGTAGTGAAATCAGTTGAGAATCCATGAATATCAAAACCATATTTTATTTTTCCTTTAGGCTGAAAATAAGTAAAATCAAATCCCATATCAAATCCATCGATTCTACTTTCTCTTAAGTTAGAGGCTTCTTCATCCAAAGCAATTTCATAAAATGAATAAGCAAAATTACCCTCAATTAAAACAGGAGAGTTACCTGGAATTAGAATAAATTCTGAACCGATTCCTTTTGATGCCCAATTGAGTTCTGAAATACCTTCATAATCTACTTTGTCCTGAAAATTAAAACCAAAAATATTTATTTTACTTCCATTGTTTCCGTGTAATGAGAATTTTCCATATAAATCTGTGTAAGAATATGGTAAGCCTTTTTCATCAAAATACAAGATAGGTTCTTTATAAAGTATCTCCGAACTTTTATCTAAATAAGAGGTTTTTCCAGAAAAAACGAATGATGATTTTCCATTGCCTAAAAGCGGTCCTTCAACAAAAAGTTTAGAACCAAAAGTATTAGTGGATACTTTTCCTCCAAACTCTTTTTTATTTCCATCAATGGTTTTTATATCCATTATGGAAGATATTCTACCACCATATTCGGCACTAAATCCACCTGTGTACACATCTGTATTTCTGATGATATCAGTATCAAAAACTGAGAATAATCCAATAGAATGAAAAGGACTATAAATAGTCATTCCATCCAATAAAACTTTATTTTGTATAGGGGAGCCTCCTCTTATGTAGAGTTGTCCTCCTTGGTCACCTGTAAATACGATGCCAGGAATTACTTGCATATATTGAGCTAAGTCTGGCTCTCCACCAATGTTAGGAATCATTTCTATATCTTGCTTGGTAATTTTAATAGCAGCTGCCTTTACTTCTGTTTTCATTTCAGATCTTTCAGCTGAAATTCTTACCTCATTTAGTTTTACACTCGATTCAGATATCTCAAGATTTTGAGTAATTACTTTTCCTTGTTTTAAAGTAATGTTTACCTTTGAGGTATCATAACCGATATAGGTAACCATTAAGATGTAATCACCAGCCAATACTTTGGAGATATTATACATTCCATTGATGTCAGTTGAAGCACCAATGGTTGTTCCTTGTAGAATTACATTACAGAACATGATTGGTTCACCACTACTTTTGTCATAAACAAACCCTCTTATGTTTCCTGTTTGAGAATAAATTGATGTAGTAAATATAGAAATTGAAAGTAAAAGTAAAAGTTTGCGCATTTTTGTAAAAATTAGTTCGCAAATATAACTAAATAAAGGAAGGAATATTATGCATGCAGAATTTTGAAAATTAACTCTTTTAAGAGTCCCTCATTTGTAGTGCTTTTATTGTTTACTCCTTTGCTTTTAAGGTCGTACTCTTTTAGATATTTAAAAATATAAAACAACTGTCGTTTGCTATAATGCTGTGCTGCAGTTTGGTATTGACTAACAAAACAAGCATTTACTTTTAGTGCACTAGCAGCAAATTTTGGGCTTTTATCTTCCAAAAAATGATATACCATTATTTTCTGAAAATAGGAAAATAAAGCGCCAAGTGTTGGAACAATATGATGGTCCTTTGGATTGGCTGCAAAATGATTAATTATTTTGTTTGCTTGTAAAACTTCCTTTTTCCCCAATGCGTTTTGTAATTCAAACACATTATAATCTTTACTTATCCCAATATGCTCTTCAATAAGTGCTGTGGTAATTTGTTCTTCCTTTTTTACCACTAACATGAGTTTCTCTAGTTCATTAGTAATTTTGGATAAATCAGCACCAATGTATTCAGCAAGTACTGCAGTTGCACTATTATCAATCTTAAATCCGTTCTCTGTTATATAGGAATTTATCCAGGCTGGGATTTTGTTGTCATATAATTTTTTGCTTTCAAAAACAACACATTTTGAAGCTAGGTTTTTTCCGAATTTCTTGCGTTTGTCAACTGATTTTCCTTTATAGCAAATCACCAAAAGGGTAGAGGGCTGTACATTGTCTAGGTACGTGTCCAACACATCAATATCTTTTAAGTGTTGCGCTTCTCTAATAATTACTACTCTTTTATGGGAGCCAAAAGGAAATTGTTTTGCCTCCGCAATTGCTTGTGCTGTTTCAATTTCTTTTCCGTAAAGGATTACTTGATTGAACTCTTGCTCATCAGTTGAGAGAACATTTTTCGTAAAAGCATTAGCTAATTTATCAATATAATAGGGTTCTTCCCCCATTAAAAAATAGACAGATTGTAAATCTTTATTTGTTATTGATGATATGATGTCTTTATAATTCACTTATTTTGTGGATATGAATATGCCTCAATTAAATTTGCCAAATGTGGCCCTCAAAACTAAATTAGTTGAAGGGACTATGCAAGTTTTTGATGCAGTAAGAAAAAAATATTTGGTTTTAACTCCTGAGGAATGGGTACGTCAACACTTTATTCATTATTTGAATTCGGAAAAAAAATATCCTTTAGGGTTGATGGGAGTTGAGCAAATGGTGAAATACAATGAACAATCAGCTAGGGCTGATATTGTTTTATATAATACTGAAGGAAAACCAAATATGATAGTTGAGTGTAAGGCTCCAAAGGTAAAAATAACACAAGATTCTTTTAATCAAATTGCAAAATATAATTTCAAATTGAGAGTGAATTTTTTAGTAGTGACTAATGGTATACAACATTTTTGTTGTGCTATGGATTATGAAAATAATAAGATTACTTTTCTAGAAGAGATTCCTCATTTTTAATTAATTTCTGAATACTCATTTTTCAGGATTTTTTTGTGCTAGATTCTAAGCTTTAGCTTGGTAGGTTTCCTTATTTTCGCGCCTTTAAAAAATAGAGACAATGAAATCAGCATTTAAATTTATTAGATCAAGCCAAGGAAATGTTAAGGATGATATTTTATCAGGATTTACAGTAGCCCTGGCATTAGTACCTGAAGCAGTAGCCTTTGCTTTTGTGGCAGGAATATCACCCATTATTGGTTTGTATGGTGCATTTATGATGGGATTAGTTACTGCTATTTTTGGTGGTAGACCAGGTATGATTTCAGGAGCAACAGGCGCCTTAGCAGTTGTGATGGTACATTTGATAAGAGAAGGAAATGCAATGGGGCCTGATGGAGTAATGATGGGCTTGCAGTTTCTTTTTGCAACTTTAATCCTTACAGGAATTTTTCAAGCACTAGCTGGAATTATGAAGATGGGTAAGTTTGTAAGAATGATACCTCATTCAGTAATGATGGGTTTTGTAAATGGTTTAGCAATTGTAATTTTCACTTCTCAACTAGGAATGTTTCAGTCAGAAGGGGAATGGCTTGAAGATTCTGCAATGTTTACTATGTTAGGCCTGGTAGCTTTAACTATGGGAATTATGTTCGTCTTGTCAAAAATCACTAAAAAAATTCCTGATGCTTTAGCAGCAATAATTGTAGTTTCATTAATTGTTATTTTTGGTGATATTGACACGCAAACAGTAAAATCCTTTATTATTGAAGGTGAAGGAGAAGGTATTAAAGCAGGTTTGCCTACTTTTAATGTACCAATGATAGCTCTTAATTTGGAGACTCTAGCATTTATTGCACCTTATGCATTAATCTTGGCAACAATTGGTTTAATCGAATCGTTAATGACTTTAAATTTAATTGATGAATTAACAGAGACTCATGGGAATGGAAACAAAGAATGTATTGCTCAAGGTGGCGCTAATATTTTGAATGGATTTTTTGGAGGTATGGGGGGGTGTGCTATGATTGGACAATCAATTATTAATATCAAATCAGGAGGTAGAGGTAGGCTTTCAGGAATCACGGCTGCATTGGCTTTATTGGCTTTTATCTTGTTTGCTTCTACTTATATTGAAATGATTCCTATTGCTGCTTTAGTAGGCGTTATGTTCATGGTAGTGATTGGAACTTTTGCTTGGAATACTTTTAAAATATGGAATAAAGTACCTCTTTCTGATGTACTGGTAATTGCTTTGGTAACTATCTTGACTGTAATTTCTGATTTGGCAATTGCAGTAATATCTGGAGTTACTGTATCAGCATTGGTATTTGCATGGGAAAATGCTTTAATGATTAGAGCAAGAAAATATACGGATGAGCATGGAATAAAACATTATGAATTATTTGGTCCTGTGTTTTTTGGTTCTATAGAATTATTTAATTCAAAGTTTGATGTGAAAAACGATCCTAAGGAAGTAGTGATTGACTTTGCAGAAAGTAGAGTGGTAGACCAATCTGCTATTGAAGCTTTAAATAAATTGGCTGAGCGTTACCAAAAAAATGAAAAAACTATTCACTTGCGTCACCTTTCTTCTGATTGTGTAAGTTTGATTAAAAGAGCAGAAAAGATCTGTGATGTAAATGTATTGGAGGATCCCGACTACTTTGTATCCATTGATAATTACAGACAAGCATTAGCGAAAATATAAATATAAAAAAGCCCACTGGAAAGTGGGTTTTTTATTTGTTAACCTGAAACTAAAGTTATGCGTTTTGCTTTCTTATTAAGTTAAGTGCAGACCCTGCTTTAAACCAATCAATTTGAGTTTGATTATAAGTATGGTTCAACATAATAGTGTCAGTTGTTCCGTTATTATGAACTGTTTCTAAAGTTAATTGCTCCCCCTCTTCAAATGCATCCAAATCTATAAAGTTGAAAGTATCATCTTCTTTTATCAAATCATAATCTGATTCATTGACAAAAGTAAGTCCTAACATACCTTGTTTTTTAAGGTTTGTTTCATGAATACGTGCAAATGACTTTACAATAACAGCCATTACACCAAGGTGTCTTGGTTCCATTGCTGCATGTTCTCTTGATGAACCTTCTCCATAATTATGGTCACCAACTACAATTGAAGTAATGCCTGCAACTTTATATCCCCTTGCTACATTAGGTACTTTATCCGTATTTCCATCTAACTGATTAACTACTGCATTTGTGTTTCCGCCAAAAGCATTTACAGCGCCAATTAAGCAGTTGTTAGATATGTTATCCAAGTGGCCTCTGTATCTTAACCATGGTCCTGCCATAGAGATGTGGTCAGTAGTACATTTTCCTACTGCTTTTATCAATAGTTTTGCTCCCATAATATTTTTTCCATTCCAAGGGGTAAAGGGAGTTAATAATTGTAATCTACTTGATTCAGGATTGACAACTATTTTAATTTCACTTCCGTCTTCAGCTGGCGCTTGATATCCATTATCCTCTACTGCAAACCCCTGAGATGGTAATTCCATACCAAAAGGTTCTGCTAGTTTTACTTCTTCCCCATTTTCGTTTGTAAGGCTGTCAGTTATAGGGTTGAAATCCAATCTTCCTGAAATTGCAATTGCGGCTACTATTTCTGGTGAACCAACAAATGCATGTGTATTTGGGTTTCCATCTGCACGTTTAGCAAAGTTTCTATTAAAGGAATGAACAATTGTATTTTTTTCTTGTTTATTAGCCCCTTCTCTGTCCCATTGCCCGATACATGGTCCGCAAGCATTAGTGAATATTTTAGTAGTTTCAAATTTCATAAACGAATCCATCAATCCATCTCTTTTGGCTGTAAAGCGTACTTGCTCCGAACCAGGATTAATTCCTAATGTTGCTTTGGGTTTAAGTCCCTTGCTTACTGCATCTTCTACAATAGAAGCAGCCCTAGTTAAATCTTCATAAGATGAGTTGGTGCACGAACCAATTAACGCCCACTCTACATCTAAAGGCCAATCATTTTTCACTGCTTTCTCTTTCATTTCAGCAACTGGAGTAGCTAAATCTGGAGTGAATGGTCCATTTAAGTGAGGAGTTAATTCTGATAAATTAATTTCAATAACTTGGTCAAAATAGTGTTCAGGATTTTCGTATACTTCTGTGTCTCCTGTTAAGTGTTCTTTAATTTCGTTTGCAGCATCTGCTACATCATTTCTGTCAGTTGCTCTTAAATATCTTTCAATGCTTTTATCATATCCAAAAGTTGAAGTAGTAGCTCCAATTTCAGCTCCCATATTACAAATTGTTCCTTTTCCTGTTGCCGATAGAGATTTTGCTCCTTCTCCAAAATATTCAACAATAGCACCAGTACCTCCTTTTACTGTAAGGACTCCTGCAACTTTTAAAATTATATCCTTAGCTGATGCCCAACCACTTAATTTTCCAATTAGTTTAATTCCAATTAATTTAGGAAATTTTAGTTCCCAAGGCATTCCTGCCATTACATCAACAGCATCGGCTCCACCAACACCAATAGCTAACATTCCCAGTCCTCCAGCATTTACTGTGTGGGAATCAGTACCTATCATCATTCCTCCAGGAAAAGCATAGTTTTCCAGTACTACTTGATGGATAATTCCTGCTCCTGGCTTCCAAAAACCAATTCCGTATTTATTACATACTGAACTTAAAAAGTTGAACACTTCATTATTGATATTTAAGCTTTCTTGTAAATCTTTATCTGCTCCTAATTTAGCTAATATTAAATGATCTGCATGAGCTGTAGAAGGCACTGCAACTTTATCTTTTCCTGCTTGCATGAATTGAAGAAGTGCCATTTGTGCAGTTGCATCTTGCATAGCTACTCTATCTGGAGCAAAGTCTACATAGTCTTCTCCTCTTGTAAATGCTGTATCAGCATTACCGCTCCAAAGGTGAGTGTAAAGTATTTTCTCAGAAAGAGTTAAGGGTTTATTTATTGCTTTTCTTGCAACTTCAATTGCTGAAGGGTATTTTTTGTACACTTCTCTAATCATTTTAATGTCAAATGCCATGATCTGTTTTTAGTTTTAATTAGGATTGCAAATATAATAATTGCATTTTATTTCTCTTGAAAATAATAGGAGATCTTAAATCCTTAAATTGGATGATAAAAAAGCCGAATGGTTAGATTCGGCTTTTAATTAATTGTTTGAATTCACTTATTCAGCAATAACACTATAAGCTACATTTACACTAACCATTCTGTGTAATCTTACTTCTGCTTCATATTTCCCTAATTCCTTTACTTTAGGAAGTTTTACAAAACTTGCATCAATTGTGTATCCTAATACTTGTAGAGCATCAGTAAATTGTGATGTTTTTATAGAGCCAAATAATTTAGTTCCACCTTCAGCAACTTTTCCTTTTAATATAATTTCTAATTTAGGTAATTCTTCCGCAATTTTATTTGCTTTTGTAATTTCAGTTTCTTCTTTTTTCGCTTGTTGTTTTAAATTTTCGTTTAAAACTTTCACGGTTGATTCAGTAGCTAAAATCCCTAATCCTTTTGGAATAAGAAAGTTTCTTCCGTAACCATTTTTTACTGAGACGATTTCATTTTTGAAACCTAATTTCTCAACATTTTCTTGTAATATAATATCCATGTTTCCTTAAGTTTTATGATTATTTTAGATTATCAGCTACATATGGTAAAAGAGCGATTTGTCTTGCTCTTTTTACTGATACAGCTAATCTTCTTTGGAATTTTAATGAGTTACCAGTAATTCTTCTTGGTAAAATTTTTCCTTGTTCATTTAAAAAACGCATTAAAAATTCAGGATCTTTATAGTCAATATAATCTATTCCCATTTTTTTGAAACGACAATATTTATTTTGATGTTTTAATTCAATATCTACTGGAGATAAATATTTTATGTCTGTTTTATTTCCCATGATTACTCAGCTTTTGCGTTAGTACTTAATTTCTTTTTTCTTCTGTCAGCATATGCTAAAGCAGATTTCTCTAATTTTACTGTTTGCCATCTGATAACACGCTCGTCTCTTTTGAACTCAACTTCAAAATCGTTAATAACTTGTCCATCAGCTTGAAACTCAATTAGGTAATAAAAACCTGTCTTTTTCTTTTGGATTGTGTACTTTAATTTCTTCAATCCCCAATTTTCTTCATTGGTAATTTTTCCTTTGTTAGCCTTAATGTGGTTAACAAATTTCTTTACTGCTTCCTTTACCTGGTCTTCAGATAAAACGGGATTCATAATGAAAACAGTTTCGTAAGTAGTCATCTTTTGTTTGTTTTAGTTAATGTTTTTACGGGCGGCAAATTTAGTAAAAAGATTCAATTCTACATAATTAGAGTAGTTTTTTAATTTGATTAAATATCTGCTTGCTATTTTGTAATAAATGTTAGTTTTGTCTTTCGTATTTTAAATTTAATAAAATGAGTGATTTTATCGTATCTGCTAGGAAGTATAGGCCATCAACTTTTAATGCTGTTGTTGGTCAAAGCTCAATCACTTCCACTTTAAAAAATGCGATTAAAAGCAATCAATTAGCTCAGTCATTTTTGTTTTGTGGCCCTAGAGGTATAGGTAAAACATCGTGTGCTCGTATTTTAGCGAAGACAATCAATTGCGAAAATATAACTGAGAATATTGAGGCCTGTAACGAATGTGTAAGTTGCAAATCATTCAATGAAAATGCTTCATTTAACGTACATGAACTTGATGCTGCATCCAATAATTCTGTTGATGACATAAGAAGATTAGTGGATCAAGTTCGGTTTGCACCTCAAATAGGAGAATATAATATCTATATTATTGATGAGGTACATATGTTATCAACTCAAGCATTTAATGCTTTTTTGAAAACTTTAGAAGAACCACCAAAACATGCTAAGTTTATTTTAGCGACTACTGAAAAACATAAAATTATTCCAACTATTTTATCAAGATGTCAAATTTTTGATTTTAAAAGAGTGGGGATTAATGATATCTCTAATCACTTGGCTTTTGTTGCTAAAAGTGAAGAAATTACAGCTGATCAAGAGGCCTTTCATTTAATTGCTCAAAAATCAGATGGTTCCTTGCGTGATTCTTTATCTTTATTTGATAGATTGATTAGTTTTTCGGAAAAAGAACTTACTTATCAAGGTGTAATTGCGCATTTAAATATCTTGGATTATGAATATTATTTTAAAGTAACTGCTGCACTTTTAAAAAACGATATAAATACACTTTTACTTCTGTTCAATGAAATACTGGACAATGGGTTTGATGGGCATCATTTTATTATTGGTTTGTCCGAACATTTAAGAGATATTCTGGTTGCTAAGGATGAAAGTACACTTCAGTTACTAGAAAAAGGAGAGACTTTACAGCAAAGATATCTTGAGCAATCAAAGTTGTCTGAGTTAAGCTTTTTAATTCGAGCTTTAAGTTTATGTAACGAATGTGATGTGCAGTACAAGGAATCAAACAATAAACGACTATTAGTTGAGTTGTCGTTAATGCGAATTTCTTCAATAGGACATCAAACGGCTGAAAAAAAAAGCCCTAAAAGTTTCATAGTTACTTTAAATGACGAAAAAAAGCAGATTTCTGTTGAAAAAGTAACTGAAATAGAAAAAACGACCGAAAGTCACAAAAAACCCGAAATTGAGAGTAATAGTGAAGTAGCTGATATTACTCCTAAATCAATTCCAAGAATTTCTTTATTGTCCAAAAAGAAGTCCAAGACTATATCCATAGCTGCAGCTTTTAAGCAGATGAATGAAAAGAAAGATGTTGAAGAAGAAATGGATATTTCAAAACTTAGAAGTACTGATTTTTCTTCAACAAAAATGTTAGAAAGCTGGAAAGAAGTAATTTCATTTGTAAAACAAAAGGGAAAATCTAATTTAGGAATTACATTGGGTGTTTTTTTACCAGAATTAAATGATAATTTTGTAATTGTATTACCTTTGAGTAATCATTCGCAAGTAGAGATGATTCTAGAAGAAAAATATATGATTTTGGAGTTTCTAAGAAATAAATTAGAGAATGATTATATTGAAATAACAACTAAGGTAATTAAAGGAGCAAAAAATAATATCCCTTACACAAATAAAGATAAATTTTCCAAAATGATGAAGCAAAATCCTTATTTGGAAACTTTAAGAATGAAACTAGGACTTGATCCTGATTATTAACAGAAAATAAATGAATATGAAACCAAAACAAATCTTAACTTTTGTGCTAATAGTAGCTGCAGGAGTTTATTTCGGAATTAACCTAGTCATACAAAAGGCTAAAACTGAAATTAATTATAACGCAAACGAACAAATGAATAAAATTGAAGATAATTATGAAACGGCAGCAAATGATCCGTTAAAAGCCAGAGTTTATACTTTGGATAATGGACTTAAAGTATACTTAACTGCTTATGTTGATGCACCTAGAGTTCAGACAAATATTGCAGTTCGTGCTGGAAGTAAGAATGACCCTGCTGATGCAACAGGTTTAGCGCATTATTTGGAGCATATGTTATTTAAAGGTACTGATGTTTATGGTTCTTTAGATTTTGAGAAAGAAGCCCCAATGTTAGATAAAATTGAAGCACTTTATGAAGAGTATCGTACCATTGATATGGATGATACTGATAATAGAGAAAGAGTATGGAGACAAATTGATTCTATTTCCGGTGAGGCTGCAAAATTTGCTATTGCTAACGAGTATGATAAAATGGTAAGTGGTTTAGGGGCTAAAGGAACGAATGCTTACACTTCTAATGAGAAAACAGTTTATATTAATGATATCCCATCTAACCAAATTGAGAAATGGTTAAAATTAGAAGCTGAGCGTTTTCGTTATCCTGTTTTTAGATTGTTCCATACTGAGTTAGAAGCAGTATATGAAGAAAAAAATAGAGGATTAGATAATGATGGAAGTAAAATGTTTGAAGCTCTCTTTGATGGTTTGTTTCCAACACACCAGTACGGACAACAAACGACAATTGGTACAATTGAGCATTTGAAGAATCCTTCCTTGACTGAAATCAGAAAGTATTTTAATAAATATTATGTGCCAAATAATATGGCAATTTGTATGTCAGGTGATCTTGATTATGATGAGACAATTATTTTGATTAATAAATATTGGGGAACTTTTGAAAGAAAAGATGATCCTATTTTTGAGGTGATTCAAGAAGCACCAATTGCAGCACCAGTTTACAGTGAAGTGTATGGGCCCGAGGCAGAGCGTTTATTTCTAGGATTTCGTTTTGAAGGGGCGAATACTGAAGATGCTAAAATGTTGACTATGGTAGATATGGTGCTTTCTAATTCAGCAGCAGGTCTTATTGATTTGAACTTAAACCAAGCACAAGAATTAATTGGTGGAGGTTGTTTCCCTTATGTTTTAGAAGATTATTCTATGCATGGTTTTTATGGTAGTCCAAAACAAGGGCAAACTTTAGAAGAAGTGAAGGATTTATTATTAGCACAAATTGAAGAAGTTAAAGCTGGAAATTTTCCTGATTGGTTGGTGGGGGCTATTATTTCTGACTTGAAATTAAATCAACTTAAGAAGCTAGAAAGTAATAGTGGTAGAGCAAATGAGTTTATTGATGCTTTTACTTTAGGAATTTCTTGGGAGGATCATCAGAATGAAATGGAAGAGTTAGGAAAAGTAACTAAGCAAGAGATTATTGATTTTGCAAGGGAAAAATATGCGGATAATTATATAGTTGTTTATAAAAGAAATGGTGAGGATAAATCAGTATTGAAAGTAACTAAGCCAGCAATCACTCCAGTATCAGTTAATCGTGAAGATCAATCGGAATTTTTAGTGAGTTTGTTAGCTGAAGAGGTGGCTGATATTGAGCCAGTTTTTTTAGACTTTGAAAATGATATTGAAAAATCTAATGTAGGTGATGTTTCATTAATCTATAAAGAGAATACTGAAAACGAAAGATTCAAATTGAACTATATCTTAGATATGGGGAATGACCATGACAACAGATTAAAGTTAGCAGTTGATTATTTAAAATATTTAGGAACATCTGAAATGTCTCCTGCTGCAAAAGAAGAAGAATTCTATAAGTTAGGTTGTGAACTTTCAGTAAATTGTAGTGCTGAAAAAATTCAAGTTACTTTAAGTGGATTATCAGATAATTTTAATGAATCAGTAGCGCTTTTTGAAACAATACTAACAGGAGCAATTGCTGATGAAGAGGCTTTGGCTGAATTAAAAATGAGTATTCTTAAAAAGAGAACTGATGCCAAACTTAACAAACAAGTTATCCTTTGGAAAGCAATGGGTAATTATGCTAAGTATGGAGTTAATTCATCTTTTATGAATATCCTTTCTGAAGAAGAATTAGACAATGTTTCATCAACTGAGTTGTTAGACTTAATACATAGCTTAACTTCTTATGAGCATAGAATACTGTATTATGGGCCTGATGAAATGGAAGCAGTAGTGGATAAATTAACAACTTTGCACACGAATAATACTGAATTGAAAGCAATTCCTGCAAAAAAAGAATTTGTTGAAAATAATATGCACAAACCTTTAGTGTATGTTGTGGATTATGACATGAAACAAGCTGAGGTTATGATCTTGGCTAAAGGAGATAAATTGAATATTGATGAGTATGCTATTATCAAATATCACAATGAATATTTTGGTGGAGGAATGAGTTCTATTGTATTTCAGGAAATGAGAGAATCTAAAGCTTTGGCCTATTCGGTGTATACTACTTATACTACCCCATCTGATAAAGATGATTCGCATTACTTAATGAGTTATATTGGTACACAAGCTGATAAATTAGCTGATGCAATGCTAGGGATGACTGAGTTATTGGATGTTATGCCAGAATCTGAAGCAAATATGAATAATGCTAAAGAGGGTATAGAACAGAAAATAAGAACAGAAAGATTAACAAAATCAAGAGTACTTTCTGAATATGAAAAAGCGAAAAAATTAGGTGTTGATTATGACCTTAGAAAAGATGTTTATAAGGGAGTTGAAAATTTTGATATGTCAAATTTAAGAGATTTCCATAATTCACATATTGCTAGTGGAACAAGGGTAGTTATGGTTCTTGGTGCTAAGGACGATTTGGACTTAGAAGTGCTAAAACAATATGGAGAAATAAAACACTTAACTTTAAAAGATGTATTTGGTTACTAATTTTAAAATTTAGAATAATAATAGAATAATGAGTAATAAGAAGTCAAAAATAATTTACACAAAAACGGATGAAGCTCCTATGTTGGCTACTCATTCATTATTGCCGATAATCAATGCTTTTGCAGCTCATGCAGGTATCGAAATTGAATCAAAAGACATTTCATTGGCAGCAAGAGTTTTATCTGCTTTTCCTGCATACTTAGAGGAAAACCAAAGAGTAGATGATGCATTACAGGAGTTGGGCGAATTAGTGAAAAAGCCAGAAGCAAACATTATAAAGTTGCCAAATATTAGTGCATCAGTTCCTCAATTAGTAACTGTTATTCAGGAATTGCAAAGCAAGGGATATGCTATTCCTTCTTACCCTGATGTACCTAATAATGATGAGGATGAACAAGTGAAATTTCGCTACGATAAAATTAAAGGCTCAGCCGTAAACCCTGTATTAAGAGAGGGTAATTCTGATAGAAGAGCACCAAAAGCAGTAAAGAATTATGCAAAAGTAAATCCTCATTTTATGGGAGTTTGGTCTGCTGATTCTAAGTCTCATGTTGTAACAATGCAATCTGGTGATTTCTATCACAATGAAAAATCAGTATGTGTTGAAAAGGCGACTGATGTTAAGATTGAATTTTTTAATCATGATGGAGCGGTTACAATTCTAAAGGCAAGTACTCTATTATTGGCAAAAGAGATAATTGACACTACTATTATGTCCAAAAAAGTTTTGTTGGCCTTTTTGGAAGCTGAGATAAAAGAAGCTAAAGATCAAGGAATTTTATTATCCTTACACTTGAAAGCAACTATGATGAAGGTCTCTGATCCAATTATTTTTGCTCATGTTGTGCGTATTTTCTTTAAGGACTTAATTGCAAAACATGAAAATACTTTTAAGGAATTAGGAGTGGATTTCAAAAATGGGTTTGGAGATTTAATTACTAAATTAAAAAATACTTCATCAGAAAAAAGAGCTGAGGTAGAACGTGATATTGCTTTAGCATTTGAAAATAATGCAAATATTGCAATGGTGGATTCTGATAAAGGAATTACTAATTTACATGTTCCCTCTGATGTTATTATTGATGCTTCAATGCCAGCAATGATAAGGAATTCTGGTAAAATGTGGAATAAAGACAATAAAACGGAAGATACAAAAGCAATAATTCCGGATAGTTCCTATGCTAGTGTATATAGTGCAACTATTGATTTCTGTAAAAAGCATGGTGCTTTTGATCCTACAACTATGGGTACAGTTCCTAATGTTGGTTTGATGGCACAAAAAGCGGAAGAATATGGTTCGCATGATAAAACATTTGAAATTCAAATGGATGGAATTGTAAAAGTTACTGATACTTTAGGAAATGTGTTGTTAGAACATACTGTTGAAGAGGGAGATATTTGGAGAATGTGCCAAACAAAAGATGAGTCAATTAAGGATTGGGTAAAGCTTGCAGTAAATAGAGCTAAAGCAACAGCCTGGCCAACTATTTTCTGGTTGGATGCTGAAAGATCACATGATGCAGTAGTTATTAAAAAAGTAAATGAATACTTGCAATTACATGATACTGATGGTTTGGATATTCAAATTCTTTCTCAGGAAAAGGCGACACAGTTTACATTGGATAGAGTTAAAAGGGGAGAGAATACTATTTCGGTAACAGGAAATGTGTTAAGAGATTATTTAACTGATTTATTTCCAATTTTAGAATTGGGTACTTCTGCAAAAATGCTTTCAATCGTACCGTTAATGAATGGTGGAGGTTTGTTTGAAACGGGTGCTGGAGGTTCTGCTCCAAAGCATGTTCAGCAATTCAATAAGGAAGGGCATTTAAGATGGGATTCTCTAGGAGAGTTTATGGCAATTGTTGTTTCTCTAGAACATCTTGCACAGATGAATGGAAATTCTAAAGCAAAAATTCTTGCTGATACTTTAGATACTGCAATTGAGAATGTATTGAAAAATGGAAAATCGCCAATGCGGAAAGTTGGGCAATTGGATAATAGAGGTTCTCATTTTTATCTGGCAATGTATTGGGCTAATGAGTTAGCTGGCCAAACTGAAGATGCAACTTTAAAAGCTACTTTTGAAAGAGTGGTCGCTGATATGAGAGCCCAGGAAAATGATATTGTTAGCGAGCTTAATAATGCGCAAGGTGAAGCTGAGGATGTGAAAGGATATTACTTACCAGACACTACAACTACTTTTGCAGCTATGCGACCAAGCGCTACTTTGAATGCTATTATCGATAATATTTGATCTTCTATTTTCCGATACAGATTTATGGGAAGAAATAAAGAAAGTGTATTATCCAACTTTATTTGACAGGGCTAAAAAACAAGTTATATCTATAAAAAAACACTTTTCTAAAATATTTTTATATTTTCACATCTAACAATAAAAAAACTTAAAAATGGGACTATTTGATTGTTAGTGTTTCACCTACTATTTTCCGATACAGAATTTACCAAAAATATTACCTAGTAAGGTGTCAGTTGTAACTTTTCCCGTTATGCTACCCAAATGAAAGAGTGCTTGACGAATATTTATTGCTAAAAAATCGCCAGTTAATCCAG
>Ga0233427_10002065_pt1 | contig 19746 bp, 20 predicted proteins | sample SI_118_April2016_5_FD_179885 | JGI IMG/M metagenome (GOLD analysis project Ga0233427, IMG submission 179885) | Seawater microbial communities from Saanich Inlet, British Columbia, Canada - SI_118_April2016_100_MG | ecosystem: Environmental > Aquatic > Marine > Inlet | place: Canada: British...
TGAAAAGAGTTTTCAAGCACAATTTTTAATACCAATGGCAATATCAGTAGCTTTTGGTGTTCTTTTCGGAACAATAATACTCCTTCTATATTTTCCATCACTAATTATGTATTTTAATGATATAAGGAGAGCAAGATGGTGGCTATGGAACGGAGGTGAAAATCCTCCAACAAAGATGGAAGTAGAGCCTTTTACGAAACTAAAGAACAGAACAAACGAAATATTAGAATAATGAAAAAAATCATAATCATATTATTTTTAATTAGTCCTTTTATTTTATTTTCACAAGAAAATTTATCACTAGAAAATGCGATAAAAATAGGATTAAAACAAAACTTTGATATTCAATTATCAGAGAGAAATCTGGACATAAGTAAAATAAAAAATAATTTAGCAAATGCTGGAGCTTTACCAACTATCGATATCTCAGCAAAGAATGAAAAATCTGTTTCAGATCAATCAAATAATCCTACATCATTTATTCAGGAGATATTAAAAGCTGAAAGTATGAGTGCTACTGCAAATATGAGTTGGACTTTATTTAATGGGTATGGAATAAAAGCAAATAAGGAAAAACTAAATCAGATAGAACAACTAAGTAATGGAAATTTAACTTTAACTATTGAAAACACTACACAAGGAATTCTTCTATCTTACTACAATTGTATTATTCAGAAAGAAAGATTAGAACTCTTACAAAAAGTAGTAAATTTATCCAGAGAAAGATTGATTTATCAGAAAACAAAATACGAAATTGGTACTAGTAGTAAATTTGAACTTCTACAAACAGAAAATGCTTTACTTACTGATAGTTCAAATCTGATTTTACAAAAATTAAATTATGATAATTCAGTGAAAAACCTGAATCTAATTTTGGGTGTAGAACTAGATAAAAAATGGAATATTACAGATCAAATAAATAATAGAACTCAGTTATATAATTTTGAAAACCTAAAAAATAAAACTCTTTCAGATAATACTAATTTACGAAATCAGCACATAAATATGGAGATTAGTAAACAAAATATTATCCTATCAAAAAGTGTGTATCGTCCAATGGTTTCTTTTAATTCAGGAGCAAATTATAATACAAATACTTATGATATTGGTGATTCTGGTTATGAAGGGGATAATACAGGAAAAACATTAAATTACTATGCAAATTTGACGGTAAGTCTACGACTTTATGATGGAGGCAAGTATAAAACTACAAGACAAGTAAATAAGATAAGAGAGAAAATAAACGAACTAGAATTAGAGAAAATAAGAAGAGAGGTACTACAACAGCTTTCAATAAATTATCAGAAATATAACAGCAATATTACAATCTATAATCTGAATAAAAAAGCATTTAGCATTGCTGAAACAAACTATCTGCTAGCAAATGATAAAAACAACAGAGGAGTGATTAATTCTTTTACATTAAGAGATATTGAAATTGCCTATCTAAATTCAGGAATTTCATATCTGCAAGCGGCTTATAATTTAAACGAAAGCTACTTAGAATTAATGAAAATTACTGGAGGAATTTTACAAGAATAAAAACAATCAAGTAATTTCTTTATAAAAAAATTATAAATCCATATACTTTTTAAAAGCGGACTGAAAAAACAACTCCGCTTTTCTTTTAATTTCTTTTTCCTTTTCAGGATTTTCTGCATGAATTTCAAAAACCTTATTATAACTCTCAGAAAATGCATAATAACCATCTTCAGTTATCAATCCGAATCCTCTGCAAAAAGCAAAAGGCACCACAACTTCTAAAGTGGGATTAAATAAATTTCTACCAAAACTATAGTCATCATTATTAATTTCTAATTGAGAAAGTATTGTGGGAGTTATATCAATATGAGAACCCATTTTATCATGAGTTTTACCTTTATATTCTTCTTCCAATACTTTTCCAAACCACAACATTGGAATTTTAAATCTTTCTTTTTCCGCTACCTTCCACCCTTTTGGAGAATTATGACTATGATCAGCAACAATTACAAATAATGTATTTTCATACCAATCTTCTGTTTTAACACTCTCCATGAAATCACCCAAACATTTATCAGTATAAGCAACCGAATTCACATATTTATCTTCTTTAGAATTGAAAAATAATTTGTGTTCTGCAGGAAAGTCGTAAGGAGAATGAGAGCTAATGGTAAACAAAGTACTCATAAATGGCTCTTTCAATACAGAGAGTTCCTCTTTAAATTGAGAAAACATAAACTCATCATGAACTCCCAATCTACCAGAAGGCAAATGAGAGTAATTGTCCTCATCTTTAACCAAGTCAAATCCTTGTGAAAGTAGATATGCTTTTATATTTCCGTAAGTGAGTTGACCTCCAAAAAAATATGAAGAATTATAATTCTTTAAAGATTTACTTAATGCAGGTAACCTTCTTGATTTATCAGCTTGATTGATAATTGCAACATACGGAAAAACAGGAAAAGAAGAAAATATGGACGACATACCTTGATCGGAAGTCCAACCGTTAGAATAGAAATCAGTAAACAACAATCCACCATTCTCTAATCCTTTAAAATTGGGAGTAATCCCTTTTAATCCTCCCAAGCTTTCCACATTATCAGCCGACCAACTTTCCAATAAAATAAAAACAATATTTGGATGTTTTACATTCAAAACAGAAATTGTTGTGTCCTTTTCTACTTTATAAAATTCGGAAATAAATTTTTCACATTCTTTATCAGAATATTTTTTGTAGGGATTACCATTAAAGTTTGTTTTACTTTTAAAAATACTTTGAAGAATATTCCAATTTGGATTTACAGCAATATCATTTAAAATCAAATTATTAGAAAAATATGCATTACTCAAATTCATAGGAATTGGTTGGAATCCTCCTCTAATTCCAAACAATAAAACTCCCAAAATAAATGGCAGAAAAATGATTTTTAAAAATGACGATTTCCAACTTATTTTTGATGAATCTAAAGGAAAAAAAAGATGAACTTTCCTTTTGTATATTCTGATAAAAACAACAGAGACAAATATAAATAATACCATTGTAAAAATGTGAGAAAAACTTGCTGTAGAAAAAACTTCTTTTGGGTTTGAAAAATGAGAAAGAGCAGTATAATTTAATTTTGTTTGCCATTCAGAATACAATGAAACTTCACCTCCATTTACCAAAGCCGAAAAAATAAGAAACATTGAGGTTATTCCAAAAATAAGTTTCGACAGAAGTTTTTTTCCTTTCTTAAAAAAAGAAAAAACCCACATAAACAAAACAATAATTACAAGCAGATAACTAATAAAGGAAATGTCTAAGGAAAAACTTTTTGGAATGATTTTAAGTATCTCAAAAAATGAAGATTCAAAAACTTCTCTTGAGAAAAACAAGACAAATACAACTCTTCCTATCAAAAAGAAAAAGATCCAAAACAAAATGTATCTTATGATAAATTTTAAATTATTCATAATCTAAAACATCTTTTATATTCTCAAAAGAATTTTTCATTTTCTCTGAGATTTCATCCCCTTTCACCCAACATACTTTGGTAATTCCTTCAATTGTTTGAGGAATCAATTCTCCATCAGAATTAGAGTTCATTTTGTACCAAAAAATTTTTTTTAGAATTTTTTCTCCATTTATTTCGTAAGTATGATATGTGTCTTTCAACTTTTTAATAATCTTTAAGTCGGACACTCCACATTCTTCTTCTACTTCTCTTTTTGCACAACTTTCAATGGACTCTCCGACTTCTAATTTTCCTTTAGGCAAATCCCATTTCCCATTTCTGAAAATCATTAATATCTCATTTTTCTGATTAAAAACCAATCCTCCAGCGGCTTCAATCACCTTATAATTATCAGAAAAATCTTTCCAATTTTCTGTTACAATTTTTGCTTTATTATTGATATAAACTTTATATTTTTGCGTCATGATATACGATATTGAAATTGCAAAACAACTTGCCAAATCCTTATTGCAAATAAACGCAATTATTTTACAACCAAACAATCCTTTTAAATGGGCAGCCGGATGGAACTCTCCAATTTACTGTGATAATCGAAAAACTCTTTCTTATCCAGAAATAAGAAACTTTATCAGAACAAGTTTGTCATCTGCCATTAATAACCATTATAAAGGGGCAAATGTAATTGCTGGAGTAGCAACAGCTGGTATTCCTCACGGAGCATTAGTTGCTGAAGAATTAGGTCTTCCTTTTATTTATGTTCGTGCAAAAGCGAAAGAGCACGGAAAGCAGAACTTAATTGAAGGATATTTTGAAGAGGGACAAACAGTTGTTTTGGTAGAAGATTTGATAAGCAGTGGAAAAAGTAGTTTGGAAGCAGTTGCAGCCTTAAAAGAAGCAGGAATGAATGTAAAAGGATTGGTTTCCATCTTTACATATGGTTTTGATGCAGCAACTGAAAACTTCCGAAATGCAGATTGCGAATTTGTTTGTCTTTCAGATTACGACAATATGTTAGCTCAAGCACTCATCACAAATTATATAACTGAGTCTGAACTTCCATTACTAAAAGAATGGAGAGAAGATCCTTCAACTTGGAAAAAATAAAATTATGGCAACATTTACAGGACCAGAAATAGTTGTAGAAAATTTATCTGCAAAACAGCTTTTTAATAAACTAAGTGATTTAAATAATTTGAAGGAAATTATGCCTTCTTCAATTGAAAATTTTCAATCGGATGAAACTACATGTAGTTTCAAAATGAAAGGAATGCCAGAACTTAATCTAGAATTATCTGAAAAAACTCCTTTTTCTAAAATTTGTTTATCCGCATCTGGAAGTCCTGTTTCTTTTTCGTTAGATTGTATTATTACAGATTGTGGAGAAAAGTGCCAAGCCAGATTAGAAGTAAATGCCGAACTAAATATGATGATGAAAATGATGGTTGAAAAGACAATCAATAATTTTTTGTCGGTACTTTCCGATAAAATGAGATCACTTTAAAATAAAAATTTTATTTCATTTAAAAAAAATTCTTTTTCTCCCCTTTCATCAATTTCTACGATTAATTTTCCAGAAGAAGTTACTGATTTTATTATTCCAACAACTTTCTTACCATCTATTAGAAAGTAGGATTTCTGACCTTTTAAGTATAAATTCTTTTGGTATTCTTTCATCAAATTTTTACCGTTCTTAATTTCATCATACCTTTTCTCCATAAAATAAAGTAATTTATCTCTTATTTTATTTAAATTTATTTCTTTTGAAAGCTCAGAAAATATTGAAGTTGCTTTTGGTGAATATTCTTTAAAAACCATCTGATTTACATTCAATCCAACTCCAATTACAGAATGAGAAATTTTATCTGATTTTACCTTATTCTGAATTAATATTCCAGCAACTTTCTTATCTCTTATTAAAATATCATTTGGCCATTTTATTTTCACATCTTTTAACTGAATTTCATTTAATAAATCACAAATTACCAAGGAAGTAAAAATTACTAATTGAAACTGCTCTTTCAAAACAATATTAGGAGTTAAAATAACAGACATTAGCAAGTTCATTCCTCTTTCTGATTCCCAACTTTTTTCTCTTTGTCCTGCTCCATTTTTCTGAAAATCTGTTATAATAACAACATGCTCCTGTACAGATTTATCTTTAATGCATGCCAAAGCTACAGAATTAGTGGACTCTATCTCTTTAAAATGAATAATATTTTTTCTAAACTCAACTTTCATAATTTAGCAGCAAATAACCGAACAAATTCTTATTTTTGCAATCGCAAATTAAAAAAAATATATGACCAAACGAAAATTAGATGCATCAGATATTCTTTTAGAAACGATAATTAATGGAATTCAGGAAGTAAAAGGAAAGGATATTAGTACCTTAGATTTAACTAAAATTGAAACTGCAGTTTGTAAATATTTTGTAATTTGTAGCGGTACATCCAGTACCCATGTCTCCTCTATTTCGGAAAATATAAGAAAGTTTGTATCTAAAGAAATAAAAGAAAAACCTTGGAGTACAGAAGGTAAAGACACTTCAGAATGGGTACTAATGGATTACTCCGATATTGTAGTTCATGTTTTTCAGAATCAAATCAGAGAGTTTTACAATTTGGAAGATTTATGGGGAGATGCAGAAATAAGAACATTAGAAAATTTATAAAATAAATGCAAAAGAAAAAAATACCAACTAAAAAAAGTCCACAAAATAACTCTCCTTTAGGGAGAGGATTTAAAATTTATTGGATTTACGGAATTATTGCTTTAATATTTTTAGGACTACAGTTTACATCCATGCAACCAACAGAAAGTATTTCTGAAACTGAATTCCTCAACAAAGTGGAAAACAATGAAGTGAAATCGGTAACATTTGTAACAAATTCTGGATATGCAGAGGTTGAACTACTCAACAGTTCAAACAACTCTAAACTTTTAAGTTTCAGATATTCCGACATAAAAGATGTAAAAGAACAAATCAGATTAAGAAACACTGATAATCATGAAATAATTATTGACAGTAAAGAGGAAAATAATTTATTTGGAGAAATTCTTGGATGGATATTACCATTGGTTTTCTTTATTGGTATTTGGTACTTTATCATGAGGAAAATGAGTGGAGGAGCTGGAGGTGGTGGTGGACAGATTTTTAATATCGGAAAATCAAAAGCTACTCTGATAAATAAAGAAGATATATCTGTTACCTTTGATGATGTAGCTGGACTTGAAGGAGCAAAAGAAGAAATAACTGAAATTGTGGACTTCCTAAAATCTCCTGAAAAATACACTAAATTAGGCGGAAAAATACCTAGAGGAGCAATGCTAATAGGCCCTCCGGGAACAGGAAAAACATTATTGGCAAAAGCCGTTGCAGGAGAAGCTCAAGTTCCTTTCTTCTCTTTATCTGGTTCTGACTTTGTAGAAATGTTTGTTGGAGTTGGAGCTTCTAGAGTTCGGGATTTATTTAAACAAGCAAAAGAAAAAGCTCCTTCTATTATCTTTATTGATGAAATTGATGCAATTGGTAGATCTAGGGGAAACAACACAATGTCAGGTGGTAATGATGAAAGAGAAAACACCCTGAATCAACTTCTAACAGAAATGGATGGTTTTGGAACCAATACAGGAGTAATTGTAATGGCAGCTACAAACAGGGCAGATGTTTTGGACAAAGCACTTATTAGACCTGGGAGATTTGACAGACAAATTTATGTTGATTTACCTGATTTATTAGAGAGAAAGGAGATTTTTGAAGTTCATTTAGAACCTCTTACTTTAAGTAAAAATATTGATAGAAATTTTCTTGCTCGTCAGACTCCAGGTTTTTCAGGAGCCGATATTGCAAATGTATGTAATGAATCTGCACTTATTGCAGCCAGAAAATCAAAAAAGAGTATCGGAAAACAAGATTTTCTAGATGCTATGGATAGAATTATTGGGGGTATGGAGAAAAAATCTAAAATCATCTCCCCTATTGAAAAGAAAACAATTGCTTTTCATGAAGCAGGACATGCAACCGTAAGCTGGATGTTGCAATATGCATCTCCACTTGTAAAAGTAACTATTGTACCAAGAGGAAAATCGTTAGGAGCTGCATGGTATTTACCAGAAGAAAGACAACTTACTACCACTCAGCAATTAGAAGATGAAATGTGTGCAGCATTAGGAGGTAGAGCAGCTGAAGAAATTTTCTTTGGAAAGATTTCAACTGGAGCACTCTCTGATTTGGAAAAAGTAACCAAACAAGCTTATGCCATGATTTCTATTTACGGAATGAGCAATAAAATTGGGAATATAAGTTATTACGATTCTTCCGGGCAAAATAATGGGTTTACAAAACCTTACTCAGAAGAAAGAGCAAAAAAAATAGATGAAGAAGTCACAAAGCTAATTGAAAATCAGTACCAAAGAGCAAAAAAAGTTCTTTCAGAAAATAAAGAAAAAGCTGAAGAATTAGCGACTTCTCTTTTAAAAAATGAAGTTATTTTCAAATCAGACCTAGAAAGTATATTTGGAGAAAGACAATGGAAAAGTTATGAAGAGGAAAAACTAAACGAAATAGATTTGGAAACAAAAAAGAAAAAGAAGAAAAAAGAAACAAAAAAACAAGGAAAGAACGACAATACAGAAACAAAGAGTGGAGAAAAACTGGACTAAAATATTTTTTTCTACTAATCCTAATTTAGTAGATTTATTGGTAACTCTTCTGGAAGAAAAAGAAATTCCTGCAGTATCGATCAATAAAAAAGATTCTTCTTATACTATTTTTGGGAATATTGAATTGTATGTAAAAGATACTGATGTGGAAGAAAGTAAGGAAATAATAAATTTATACCATGAACGAAACTCTTAAAAGAGCTCTTTCTGGTGCGGTATATGTTTCTATTATGTGGATGGGAACTTCTTATTCTGAACTCAGCTTTCATATTTTATTCTCAGTAATTCTTGTGGTATGCCTTTACGAAATGTGGAAACTACGAAAAGGAAAAACTAAAATACTTGCATTTATTTATGTTTTAGCTCCTCTTTTATTGGTTCATTTATACACCCAAAAAATAATTTTATTTATATTTATCCTTACTTGGACTTTTGATACTTTCGCTTACCTTTTTGGAGTGAAGTTTGGAAAACATAAAATAATGCCTTCTATCTCTCCTAAAAAATCGTGGGAAGGATTTGCAGGTGGACTCTTATTTACACTAATTGCAACATCTGTATTAATTAAAATAGGTTTTTTACCACAAAACGGTAGTTACCTTAACTTTTATTCAACAGCCTTTTTCATACCTTTTACCGCTACTTTAGGAGATTTTATAGAATCTCATTTTAAAAGACAAGCAGGAGTAAAAGATTCTGGAAATTTTATACCCGGACATGGAGGAATGCTCGACAGAATGGACGCCTTTATGATTACTATTCCTGTATTATACTTATTAACTAATTTATTATAAATGACACTACACAAAGAAGGGGTGAAAATCCTAAGAAATCAAACTTTATTTATTTTTTTTACTATATTAATGAAGGGTGGTTGGATATTCAACACAATCTTATCAGTTCAAATAATCCTGTTTATACTTACATTATACTTTTTTCGAATTCCAAAAAGAAAATTCGACAGAAAAGATGGTGTGATTTACTCACCTTGTGATGGGAAAGTAGTAGTAATTGAAGAAACACAGGAAATAGAATTTTACAAAGACAAAAAAATACAAATTAGTATTTTTATGTCACCATTAAATGTACATAATCAGTTATACCCTATTTCTGGAGAAGTAAAATATACCAAATACCATCCTGGGAAATTCTTGGTTGCTTGGCACCCAAAATCCTCTACCGATAATGAAAGAAGTACCGTAGTGGTAGAAAACGATAAAATTTCAATTCTTTTCAGGCAGATTGCTGGTGCAGTTGCAAGGAGAATTATCACTTATTCTAAAGTAGGGGAAACAGCTATTTCAGCTAATGAATTTGGCTTTATTAAATTCGGATCGAGAATAGATTTATTTTTGCCAATTGGCACAAAAATTAATGTAGAGTTAAACCAAAAGGTAACCGCAGGACAAAGTATAATTGCCACTTATTAAATATTTTGTATATTTGTAAACTAATTTAAATAAATAAAAATGAAAAAATTATCAATCATATTAGTAGCCTTCCTTTTTATTGGAATTACTAATGTTAACGCTCAAACAACAGACAGTCAAACAGACACTAAGATAACTGAAAAAATATGTGCAGAAACAGGAAAAGTATGTAGTGAAACTTGTGAGAACAAGAAAGACGGGACTTGTTGTAATGGAAAAAAGAAGAAATCTTGTTCTAAATCAGAAAAGAGAAGTTGTTCAAAATCTTCTGAAAAGAAATCTTGTAGCAAGAAAGAAAAAACTTCTTGTTCAAAATCTGAGAAAAAAAGTTGTTCTAAATCTTCAGAAAAGAAATCATGTTGCTCGGAAAAGAAGGAAAAATCTTCTTGCTCAAAAAAGAGTACAAAATGTTCTAAGTCTACTGAAAAGAAATCTTGTTCGAAAAGTGAACAAAAAAAATCTTGCTGTAGTAAAGGAAAATAAAAAACTATCACTTATTTAAAATAATCAAGCCACAGAAATGTGGCTTTTTTTACACAAAAAAATATGGAATTTTTACCAAAGAAAATAGAAAATTACGCTGCTAAATTCACACAAAATGAAAGTGAAATTTTATCTGAATTAAACAGAGAAACTTGGGCAAAAGTAATGACACCACGAATGCTATCCGGACATATGCAAGGAAGGATATTGAGTATGTTATCTAAAATGATACAGCCTACAACTATAGTAGAGATAGGAACTTATACTGGTTACTCTGCACTTTGCTTAGCGGAAGGATTATCAGAAAACGGAACACTACACACCATTGATATAAATGAAGAATATATTGCATTTGCAGATAAATACTTCCAAAAGTCAACTTATAAAAACAAGATAAAACAACACATAGGAATAGCTATAGATATACTTCCTGAAATAAAAGAGAAAATACAATTGGTTTTTATTGATGCCGATAAAGAAAACTACAGTAATTATTACAACTTGGTTTTCGATAAACTAGAGGTTGGAGGATATATAATTGCAGATAATGTATTGTGGAGTGGAAAGGTAGTAGAAGATGAAATGGATGAAGAAACCAAAGCATTAGTCGATTACAGTACCTTAATTAATGAGGATAAAAGAGTAGAAAATGTATTACTTCCTGTAAGAGATGGATTGATGATTTGCAGAAAAATTTCTGAATAATTTATACATTTGCAACAAACAAAATCAGAATTAATAAATGACACATTTTAACAATTTAGAGGTAGCCTTTTCTGACAAAAGTAATGCGGACCTTAATAGAGCTCACCTCCTATTTAAAACCATTAGTAGTCCTTTTCTCTCCAAAATACTTACTTCAATGGTGAAGATTTGTTTGTGGTTAAAACTTCCCATCACTCCTATTATTAAAGCTACTGTTTTCAAACATTTTTGTGGAGGAACAACAATAAAAAATAGCCAAAAAGTAATGGCTAAACTTTGGGAATCTCATATCGGAACTATTTTAGATTATTCTGCAGAAGGAAAAAAATCGGAAGAAGATTTTAACCATGTAATGGAAGAAACCATCCGAACTATTTTAAAATCTAAAAACGAGAAAAGTATTCCCTTTTCTGTTTTCAAGTTTACTGGTTTATGTAGCTTCTCCTTATTAGAAAAAATGAGTTACAATTCTGTTTTAACAAAAAAGGAAGAAGTAGAAAAAGGATTATTTTTATCCAGAATAGAAACTATTTGTAGAACAGCAGCAGAAAACAAGGTCCCTATTTTTATTGATGCAGAAGAAAGTTGGATACAAAATGCCATTGACAATATAACAATGGAAATGATGAGAAAATACAATAAAGAAGAAGCTTGTATTTACAACACCCTACAAATGTATAGAAACGATAGGATTACTTACTTAAACGAGTTAGTTTCAGATATAAAAGATAACAAATATTTTGTGGGATTAAAACTTGTTAGAGGAGCCTATCATGAACAAGAAATTGAAAGAGCAAAACAGAAAAACTACCCTTGTCCTGTTCATACTATAAAAGAAAATACGGATACAGATTACAACAAAGCGCTTAGAATTTGCATGGAAAATATTGATAGAATATCTGTTTGTGCAGGAACACACAATGAGGAAAGTTCCTCTCTATTAATGGATTTAATGCAGCAACACAATATACAAAAAGGAGATAAAAGAATCTTTTTTTCTCAACTATTAGGAATGAGTGATCATATTAGTTACAATATTGCAAACTCAGGATTTAATGTAGCTAAATATGTACCCTACGGACCAGTAAAAGATGTTCTTCCTTACCTTATTAGGAGAGCGGAAGAAAACACTTCTATTGCAGGGCAAATGGGGAGAGAACTTACTAATATTATTGAGGAAAAAAAGAGGAGAAGAAATTCTTAACTACATCTGGTTTGGAACTTCCACCCCTAAAAGTTTCATTGCATTTTTCACAACTGTAGAAACCGTTTCAGAAAGAGCAACTCTGAACATTTTCACATCTTCATTTTCTGCATTTAATACCGGAGTATTCTGGTAAAAAGAATTGTATTCCTTTACCAATTCATAAGTATAATTTGAAATAACGGCAGGACTATAATTTGTAGCTGCCTCCTGAATTATATTCGGAAAATCTAAAATTTGTTTTATCAAAGTTTGTTCTTCCTTATTTATATCCACCAACTTAATATCTGATATCTCAGAGTTATACTTTGTAATAAGCGACTGAATTCTAGCAAAAGTATATTGTATAAAAGGACCAGTGTTTCCATTAAAATCAATTGACTCTTCTGGATTAAACATCATTCTTTTTTTAGGATCTACTTTTAGCATAAAGTATTTAAGAGCTCCCAAACCAACTATTTCGTACAACTCATCCGCCTCTTTTCCCGACATACCCTCTAACTTTCCTAAGTCCTTAGCAATCGATTTTGAAGTATCTACCATTTCCTGCATCAAATCATCCGCATCTACCACTGTCCCCTCTCTAGATTTCATTTTTCCAGTAGGTAAATCTACCATACCATACGAAAGATGATAACAATTTTTCGCCCAATCGTACCCCAGTTTATCAAGTATTAAAAACAAAACTTTAAAGTGATAATCTTGCTCGTTCCCTACGGTATAAGCCATATTCGAAAATCCGAAATCTTCATGTCGTTGTATAGCGGTACCAATGTCTTGAGTCATGTAAACTGCTGTTCCATCCGAACGCAAAATAATTTTCTCGTCTAATCCCTCCTCCGAAAGATCAATCCAAACTGATCCATCTTCCTTTTTGTAGAACAACCCTTTTTCCATTCCTATTTCTACTACTTTTTTACCAAGCAGATAAGTTTCGCTTTCGTAATAATTTTTATCAAAATCTACTCCCAATCTCTTATAAGTTACATCAAAACCAGAATATACCCAAGCATTCATTTTCTTCCAAAGAGATCTTACTTTCGCATCTTTATCTTCCCACTTCAGTAGCATTTCTTGTGCTTTAACAAAAATAGGGGATTCTTTTTCTGCCTGTTTCTCTTCCATTCCAGAAGTGACTAATTCTGCTATTTCTTTTTTGTATTGCTTATCAAATTTTACGTAATACTTCCCAACCAAATGATCTCCCTTTATCCCAGAAGATTCAGGTGTTTCTCCATTTCCAAAATCTTGCCAAGCTACCATTGATTTGCAAATATGTATTCCTCTATCATTAATAACCTGCACTTTCTTTACGTTCTTACCACTTGCCTTAATAATCTCAGCAACAGAATATCCTAAAAAATTATTTCGCAAATGTCCCAAGTGAATTGGTTTATTGGTATTTGGTGAAGAATATTCTACTAAATAAGTAGGAGAGTTTTCATCTACTTCTACAAAACCAAAATTTTGTATCTTATATGCTTCAATAAACTGATTTAACCAAAAATCAGAAGAAATACTTAAATTTAAGAATCCTTTTACCACATTAAAATCGGATACTTGACTCACCTTTTCTTTTAGATAATTACCAATTTGTTCTGCCGTTTGCTCTGGTCCTTTTTTTGATGCTCTCAATAAAGGAAAAACCACCAAAGTGATATCTCCATCAAACTCTTTTCTGGTTTTCTGAAATTGGATACTTTGTTGTTCTGCAGAATATAATTCCGACAAACATTTTTCTATTTCAGTATGTAAAATTTGTTCTATCATTATTTTTGTTTTGGTAAAAATATTTCCGACATCATACATCTGGCACTACCACCACCGCATGCCTCTATCGTATCCAAAGAGCGAGATATAATCGGATTATACTTTTCTATTCTATCTATTTGATCTTGGGTTAAACTATCATGAGCAGATTTGGACATAACCAAATATTTTTCATCTCCCATAAGTTGCAACATATTACCTGCAAATCTGTGTTTTTGTTCTTCTGTTATTTCAATTATCTCTTTTCCACTCCCTTCTAAAGAACCTTTCATCCATTTTCTTTCTTCCCTGTCATCAATAGTATCTAAGCAAACAATAGCGTACTTATCAGCAATACACATCATCACATTTGTGTGATAAATTTCCATTCTCTCTCCATCTACATCCTGATTTGCAGTAAAACAAACCGGAGTATAATCAAAAACATCACACCATTGCAAAACCGCTTGCTCGTCCGTACGGACAGAAATAGCAGCATAACAAATCTTATTTTCTCTATCCAAAACCATACTTCCTGTTCCTTCCAAAAACTTATTATGGTCTTCAAATTCGGTAAAATCTTTCATATAATTTATATCAAAATTATAATCATCTACCAAAACATCAAAAATATCTTCTCTTCTTTCATCTCTCCTATTTTCTGCACACATTGGGTACAAAGCAATGTTTCCACTTTCGTGAAAAGAAACCCAGTTATTTGGGAAAATAGAATCGGGAGTATCAGGATTTACAGTATCTTTTATAACAATAACATCTACTCCCTTTTCTCTTAAAATATTAACAAAATTGGTGAATTCGGAAAGAGCCTTTTCTTGAATTTGCTCTGGAGTTAAATTATCTAAAATTTGCTGATAGTAATTATTTACTGCCGTTTGCTCGTTATAACGGAACGCAACTGGCTCCACCATTAATATAGTATTTGTTATTTGCTTCATTTTCTTTTTAGTGGCAGGGTAGAACATCTTAAAAGTCCTTCCATTTTTGATATTTCTGAATATTGTATTTCTTCTACAATAAACTCTCTTTTTCTTAACTGATTATTTAATCTTGTAAAACCTTTTTCTGAAACTATTACCTTTTCCGAAATGGAAAAAACATTAGAATTCATATGATACATTTCCTCTTTCGAGATGAAAATAATGTTTTCTTCCAAGAACAAATTTACTAAAAAATCTACATCTTCTTCATTCTTAAAACCTCCTTTGTAGATTATAGCACAATCCGTTCCAATTGGCTGAAAACAACAATCTAAATGTAAAGCATTTTCCTTAGGGTCAATATCTGATTTATTCAATTCAAAAGCTCTTACGATCTTATTTGGGAATTGCTCTTTCAAAAAATCAACTCCCTCTACATTTGTTCTGGCAACTTTATAAATGTTGAAATCTTCTTCCTGAGAATATCCTACAAAAATATAATCATTCCAAGGCATAACATCTCCCCCTTCAGCCCTTGCATTTTCTGACATTCTAATAATATTCTGTTCTGGTATCATTTTAAAGATATGTGAAATAGCCTCAACTTCCTCTTTTCTGTCTTCAATAATATTAGGAATAATTAATTTATTTTCTATTGTAAAAGAAATATCTCTTACAAAAACCTGATTCAGATTAGGGATGTTATTTGGTCTCAAAACCTCAACATTGTATTTTTCCAATAGATCCAAAAATTCATTCATTTCAGAAGTGACATCTTTCTGAATAGGAAAAGTTCCATCCAAAATATGTTGTTTGGATTTTGGGTCATAACATTTTTCTACATTTGGAACCCCTCCAAAATTATTTGGAATTCCTAAAACCACTATCTCTAATTGTGATGTTTCGTTATGTACATTTAGTTCTATCATAATATTTGCAAACTTAAGTATTAGTATTGTTTCTATCTACTTTATTAAATGTCTTTTTTCGGAATGAGAAGAGGTATATTTATTAACAAATTACCGCTAATATATCTATGATAAAAAAAAGAATTTATAAAAATAGTATTTGTACTTTTGATGAAATTATGGCTAAGAGAATTAAGAAACAAAATACACTTAAAAATTCATTCGGAAATTTTATTTCATTCTTTAAGAATGAGAACAATCAAAAGGTTTTCGGGTTTATTTTTGTCCTATTTTCCCTCTATTGTATTATTGCGTTTACTTCACATTTTTTTAATGGAAACACAGACCAAACGCTTGTAGAAAACGGATGGATTGAAGCCTTTAAAAATGACAACAAAGCTGAAAATTCACTAGGTAAAATTGGAGCATTACTATCGCATCAATTTATTTATATTTGGTTTGGAATTTCGGCATATTTTATAGCATTTTTCTTTCTACTTTCGGGAGTGCAATTGTTGGGATATATAATTTATTCGCTTTCAAAATACATCCGACACAGTATTTGGGGATTAATTTGGCTTCCTATTTTCCTTTCTCATATTATCAGTAATAACGACAATTTTTATGGTGGAATTGGACACTTTACAAATGAATATTTAGAAGATTTATTAGGTGAAGCTGGAACCACTTTACTTTTAACTTTTACATTTTTAATTTTCATCACTCTGAAATTTAATATTACTCCAGAAAAAATAAAAAATTTCGTCAACAAATTAAAACCTAAAAAACAAGAAAGTGAAGATAACAACATTACAATAAATCCTATTCCAACCACCGCTACAGAACCAACACCTTTAGAAACTACAGAAGAACAAGAAGAAAGTAATACTATTGTTGAGGAAGAAGTAAAACAAGATAAAATTACTGAAACTACTCCTCCAACAAAAAAAGAAACAGAAGATAATTTGGACATTAACATTGTAGAAACTGTTGAAGAACAGGAATTAGAAGAAACTGAAATACAAAAGAAACTAAAAGAATTAGGAGATTACGACCCTACCTTAGATTTATCTTCTTACAAATTCCCTACCATAGATTTGCTAAATGATTATGGTAGTGGAGAGATAAACATAAACAAAGACGAGCTAGAAGAAAACAAACAAAGAATTGTAGATACACTTGCAAATTATAAAATTGGGATTGCATCTATTTCGGCAACTATTGGACCTACTATTACTTTGTATGAAATAGTACCAGAAGCTGGTATTAGAATTGCCAAAATTAAAAATTTAGAAGATGACATAGCTCTTAGTTTGGCAGCGGAAGGAATAAGAATAATTGCACCAATTCCTGGAAGAGGAACAATTGGGATTGAAGTTCCAAACCAAAATCCAACAACTGTTTCTATGAGCACTGTGTTTAAATCAGAGAAATTTCAGAATAGTAAAATGGACTTACCGATTGCATTTGGTAAAACCATATCGAACGAAACATTTATAGTTGATTTGGCCAAGATGCCTCACCTACTTATGGCTGGAGCTACAGGACAAGGAAAATCGGTAGGACTAAATGTTATACTTGCTTCTTTACTTTATAAGAAACATCCCTCTCAAATTAAATTTGTTTTGGTAGATCCTAAAAAAGTAGAGCTTACCCTTTTCAATAAGATTGAAAGACACTTTTTGGCAAAACTACCCGATACAGATGAAGCTATTATTACAGACACCAAAAAGGTAGTAAATACAGTAAACTCTCTTTGCATTGAAATGGATCAAAGATATGACTTACTTAAACTTGCAATGTGCCGTAACTTAAAAGAGTACAATGAAAAGTTTATTGCCAGAAAACTAAATCCGAATGATGGCCACCGATATTTACCTTACATTATATTGGTAATTGATGAGTTTGCCGATTTGATTATGACTGCAGGAAAAGAGATTGAAACTCCTATTGCACGCCTTGCACAACTTGCCAGAGCTATTGGCATTCACCTTATTGTTGCTACACAGCGACCATCCGTAAATGTAATTACTGGATTGATAAAAGCAAACTTCCCTGCAAGGGCAGCTTTCCGTGTTACTTCTTCTACAGATTCCAGAACCATAATGGACAGTAAAGGGGCCGAACAACTAATTGGTATGGGAGATATGCTAATTTCTACTGGAAAAGATTTGACAAGAGTACAATGTGCTTTTATCGACACACCAGAAGTAGAGAAAATCTGTGATTTTATTGGGAGCCAAAGAGCGTACCCAGAAGCTTATTTATTACCAGAATATGTAGGAGATACAGAAGGAACAGGTAGTAGTGCAAATTTAGATGATAGAGATGTACTATTTGATGATGCGGCCCGTTTAGTTGTCAATCAGCAAAGTGGATCTACCTCATCAATACAGAGAAGAATGAAAATTGGATACAACAGAGCAGGAAGAATTATTGACGAATTGGAAGCTGCAGGAGTGGTTGGCCCTTTTGAGGGAAGTAAGGCCCGGCAAGTACTGATTAAAAATGATTTTGAACTAGAAGAACTATTAAATACCTTAAACAATAATGAATAAATTATCAATCCTTTTTGTATCACTTTTATTATCAGCAAGTACTGTTTTCTCTCAAGATGAAGTAGCAAAACAAATACTCGATAAGCTATCCGATCAAGGAAAAGTATACAGCGATATTACGGCAGAATTCTCTTTAAACTTTAGCAACACAACACAAGGAATAGATGAAAATTCTGAAGGAAAAATATGGATTAAAGGAGAAATGTACAAACTCGATATTTCATCCGACCTATCAATTATCAATAATGGGAGAACACTTTGGTATGTAATGAAGGATGTACTAGAAGTTCAGATAATGGATAATGACCCTGAAGATGAAATGAATCCTTCCAAAATATTTACCATTTACGAAAGTGGATACAAATACGAGTACAATGGAGCGGAATCGGTAGAAGGAAAAAGAATGCATTCTATTAATTTGTATCCCAACGAAAGTGGAACAATCAGTAAAGTAGTGCTTATTATTGATGCAGAAAAAACTGAGTTATCAGTAATTCAATTACACGATAAAGATGGTGGAGTAACAACATATACCATTACAAAATTTACTTCAAATTCCTCTCTTACGGACGATACTTTTAAATTTACAAAATCTGACTACCCAGATATTGAAGTAATTGATTTGAGGTAGATTAGTGGGGGTATTTTAGGTTGATCTTATTGGTTTAACCACCAAAGACAAACGAAAAAGAGAATCCATCCAAGTACACTTAAAATTGGATTTTTTGAGGAGTTACCAAAAAAGTTGAAATTTATCCATCTACCCATTGATACAAAAATCATATTGTAATTTTTCATAGCGCAAATCTAACAAATTAAATTGATTGAAATGATGAGTAGTATGGTGAATAATAAGAAATTTCATTACATTCTCGTTTTATTAAGGTATCAAAATATTATCTAATGAAACTTTTATTAAACTCCTTATTTCTTCTTTCTGTTTTAACAAATTGCACTACTGAAGGGCAAGAAATACAAAATACCTCAACCAAAAAAATAGTAGAAGAAGTTATTTTCATCCCTCAAGAATTTTCCGATAGTTTGAGCGTAGCTGCCATATCAATAGTAAATAATAATATTGTTTACACTCCAGATTGGGTAAATATTGATTATCCAATGGGAGATGTCCCAGCTCTTACGGGAGTTTGTTCAGATGTAATAATTAGATCGTACAGAATAATGGGGATTGACCTGCAGAAAGAACTTCATGAAGAGATTAAACAGAACCCAAGTAGATACCCCAATATTGACAGAGCAGACCATAATATTGATCACAGAAGAGTTCCTAATTTATCACGGTTTTTTACTAAATATGGTAAAGTATTGGAAGTGACAAATAATCCGAATGACTATCTGCCAGGTGATATTGTATATTGGAAATTAGGTGGAATAACAGACCATATTGGCCTTGTTACTCACCTTAAGAGTGAAAAGGGTACACCTCTTATGGTTCATAATATTTGTTGTGGACAAAACTTAGAGGATTGCCTTTTTGACTACCCTATTTACAAACATTTTAGATATAAAAATTAACTACTTAATAAGCAATACATCTCCAACTCTTTTTTGTTGAGCTCCCATTTCATCAGTAATAATAATTGCCCAAGCATATTTTCCTGAAATTGCATTTGATCCATTCCAACCTTCTACGACTTTATCTGTACTAAAGACT
>Ga0233427_10002067_pt1 | contig 19738 bp, 22 predicted proteins | sample SI_118_April2016_5_FD_179885 | JGI IMG/M metagenome (GOLD analysis project Ga0233427, IMG submission 179885) | Seawater microbial communities from Saanich Inlet, British Columbia, Canada - SI_118_April2016_100_MG | ecosystem: Environmental > Aquatic > Marine > Inlet | place: Canada: British...
AACCTGATAACAGTTGCAGACCCACTTGAAACGGCATTCAAATATCCTAGACCAACATTGCCACCATACATGACACCGATAGAACCGCAAGTAGGAAAGTTCTATAACAGTCCAGTTGCGCTCGGTGCAGGTGCTAGTGCAGTCTTAGGATGTACGTTCGCAGCATTAGGTTGTAAACTTAATACTTGGACATACAGATGGATGGCCGCTTGGTCAAAGTGGGACTAAACACCCAACCTTTTCCTTTTCATTTTATTATTTTCTCTTAGAGTATACTCTAAACTACAAAAATTGATTAAAAAATATTGCACAGGTTGTGATCTTTTATTGTCTACTTTGAGGATATGTAATCTTGTGATTATACTATGTGAAGCAACAATACGGTCAGATTCTTGTAACTCCAAAACCTTTTGTAAAGTGGGCTGGAGGTAAACGACAATTAATTCCAATTCTAAATCAAAATTTACCTCGCTCTTTTGGAACTTATTTTGAACCATTTTTGGGTGGTGGTGCACTATTATTTCATATGTTGACTGAACGAAATGGTCAAAAATGTAGCATATCTGATTTGAACTCTGATCTTGTTTTGTCATATATCACAATTCGAGATAGAATTGATAGTTTGATCACTTCATTAAAAAGTCATGAAAGAAATTATCAGAAAGATTCCAAATCTTACTATTATTCTGTAAGAGAAAGTAATCCTAGAAGTGCGATTGAGAAAACATCTCGATTACTCTTTTTGAATAGGACTTGTTTTAATGGATTATACCGAGTTAATAGTAAAGGAAAATTCAATGTGCCATTAGGAAAATACACTAACCCAAATATTGTAAATGAAGATAATCTTCGTGCTGTAAGTGATATTTTACAGGCAAGTAAAGTTTCTATAAATTGTCGTGATTTTGAAGCAGTTCTAAGAGATGCTAAAAAAGGTGATTTGGTCTATTTTGATCCACCATATCAGCCAGTAAGTAATACTGCAAATTTTACAAGTTACACTAACAAAAGTTTCTCTTTTGATGATTTGAATAGATTAGCAGAACTCTGTAAGAATTTAGATGCAAAAGGTTGCCATGTTCTTTTATCTAATTCTGATTCTGAGGATGTATCTGAATTATTCTCAAAAAAACCTTGGAAAGTAAGTAGAATTCAGGCAAATCGTTCTATCAATTCTGACTCTAAAAAGAGAACTGGTCACTTTGAGTTATTGATTAAAAATTATTAGAAGCTTCGAACGGGATCTGAACCCGTGACCTTTACATTACCAATGTAACGCTCTACCAGACTGAGCTACCGAAGCACAATTTTTCACTACATAAAATCCTTATAATTCTTCATTCTTGTCAAAATTCTTCTAAACTGTTAAATCTCTCGCAAATTTTTACCTTTTTGGAGGAGTAATCAAGCCTGGCCAAAGTAAGCAATTTGCTTTTGGACATGCAGGACTTAAGATCAAATAATGGGTGATCCTGTCTTTCAGGAGTTCGTGGGTTCAAATCCCACCTCCTCCATTGGTTTTATTTTGGATGTTTAATTCCTCTGGCATTTAATACTTCATACACATCTGGTAATGAAAATACAAATCCTACATGTACACAATCTTTCTCATCACATAGTTGACAAAATAATTCTCCTTTTTGAACTGCAACTTCTGCTATTCTATTTTTGATATTATCTTTTAGTATAACACGATCATCATCAACTGATATTTTTTCAATTTTTGGAGCATATCTTGCAAACGTTTTGTCTTTTTGCATCATCTCTTCTAACATGAAAGTAACATAACCTGAAAAACTATTGACACCTTTCATTGTAAGGTCGTCTTTACTCTTTTGATAAACCTCATGGAATTTATCGTAGACTGTTTCTGAAACTGTAATTGATTTGAATCCTGCTTTTGGCAATTTACTTTCCCTTACCGTACATTAAAGTACTCATGTATATATTGTTTTATTTTAAAAAATAGTCTTTTATTGTAAATGCAAATTAGTCTTTATACGATACTGTAATTGAAGAACAGTATGGGTAAAGGATATTCATCTGAAGAAATTAGAGAGAAATTGATTGTTGTTTTAGAGCATTCTACAACTGGAATGTCTGGTGTGGAAATTTCTGAAAAAGTAGGCGTTAATAGAATTACTATGACAAAATATCTCAAAGTATTTGCAGTTGAAGGATTGTTGAGACAAAAAAATATTGGAAATGTAACTTTATGGTCTTTAGAACCTGGTCAAGAATCTTTTAATTTTCCTGATGATTATTTCAAAATCACATCTAAATTTCTTGAAAATCTGACTAAAGGTACTGAAGAAGAAGTTTACTCATTAATTCGTAATTGTATTCATTCAGGTGCATCTGTAAATTCATTAATTTTTGAAGCAATTGTTCCTGCTATTGATTCGATAAATGAATTATATGATGAGGGAAAAATAGGTTCATCTGAATTAAGCCTTCTTAAAAATACTATTTCAAAATCACTTCAAATTTTTAATCAATTCCCAATAGTTACTAACTCACAAAAAAATGTGGTTGTGATTGCAGCAGATTCAAAAAGCACTTTACTTTCCGAAGCTGCATCTTCAGCATATCATTCTGATGGTTGGAGAGTTTCTCATTTGGGTGATATGTCACATGCAATCAATGTTTTATTTGATCTTGATTTCCAAAAATTGATTGGTAAAATATGGAAACGAAAATCTGGGATCTTAATTGTTGTTATTTTTTCACAAACCAGTGAAGGCTTGATATTTTTTGTCGATTCTATAACTCCACTTAAAGAAAAATCTAGTAAACGTATGAAATTGACATTATGTGCAAAAACATCAAAAAAATCAAAAATTAATGCTGATTTAATATCTGAAAATTTTAATGATATTTTACAATGGTCAAATACAACCTTTCAAAATTTGAAATAATACAAAATGGGCCCGATGTGATTCGAACACATGACCTTTCGATTATCAGTCGAACGCTCCAGCCAAGCTGAGCTACGAGCCCACGAACAATTCTCTAGGCTTGAGTCATTTAAGTTTAATTTTATTTCCACTTGATTGAACAACCAATTGATGGGTCAAAATCTTTTTCAATTTTCTCACCTGACAAAAGTTTCTGCATATTATTGATCATTGTTTTTTCAGTAGCTTTGTCTTCTGGTTTCATAGCATTATCAATTTTACCATGAAATACTAATTGTTTTTGACTATTGAATAAGAATGGGTCTGGAGTACACATTGCACCATATTTCTTAGCAATTTCTTGTGTCTCATCTACCAAATAATCAAATCTAAACCCTTTTTCTTTTGCTGTTTGTTTCATTGCATCAAAACTATCTTCAGGATAATCTGTTGAATCGTTACTGTTAATTCCAATAATTGCTATATCTTTGCCACATTTTTCATATAATTCATTTAATGCGTCTACTTTAGCTTTAACATATGGACAATGATTACACATGAAAATTATCAAAATTCCTTTGTAATTGTTATAATCATTAAGAGAATGTTTTTGATCATCTGTCCCCAATAGTTCAAAGTCTGGAGCAGTATCTCCTGCTTTTAGCTTGATTTGTGATTCTAAAAGGACCATGAGAAAATTTGTTTTGCTTTCAAATAAAATCCTTGTCAAGAAGACAACAATTAAAATCCACACTTTTATCATTCTTCATGTGGGCCGGTAGTATAGCCTGGTAGTATACCCGCCTTGCACGCGGGGGGTCACGGATTCAAATTCCGTCCGGTCCACTTTGATCTATTCTGAAATTCAGATTTCAGGATGGATTTAAATAGGATAACTTTTGGTTTTTACGTATGGCAAGCGCAGTCGATGGATGGCCCGTATTCATTCCACTTATTGTCGGTTTAGCACCGGGATTAATTTACTGGTTAGCAATTACCGCAAAGAGGAACTAAATTTACATCTCTTTTTATTATTTTTGATTTAGTGTAAACTAGGTTAAACGTTGTTACCTTTTTTGTTCACTATATGATATATAATACAAAATTAGTTTATACAGTTGAAGAATTTTAATGAAAAAATTAGTTTTTAGTTTATTTTTGCTTTTGTTGATTCCATTTTCACAAGCATTTTCAGCTGAATTTACAGATAACACTCAAACATTATCTGTATCACTTAGTCAAACCCCTTTTGTTTATCAAGATTCTGAAGGATATACTGTTGTAGTTGGTACTGTGGATAATAATGACCCACAAACTTCTGTGACCAATGTTAGAATACAAGTGAATTTTTATGATGATTTTAATTCAAATCCACTGGAAATTGTTCAAGGAACTAGTATTCTACAAGTAATAGGTGTAGATGGACAATCTCCATACTCAATACGTTCAGAATATCCTAATTCTGAAATAACTCAAGCATCTGTTTCTCTTTTAGGATTTGATTCTGCAGTAGCAAAACAAAATGAATTGATAATATTGCCTACTGAAGTAATAATGAATCATTTATTCCATTTTTCAGGCATTTTACAATCTAATGTTGTCTCAAATCTAAATACAAATATCCATTTTGCATTTTATGATGGATTTGAACCTCCTAGATTTCTTAAAGTTTTAACATTGGAATTAGGAGAAATTCAACCTGATTTTGAAATTCCATTTGTTTTAAGTGATAAGATTGATTCAAGGACTGTGGGGTTTTTATTATTTTCAGAATCTGATACTTCTTACTCTAATTTTATTGATGTAAAAATTCCTACACCAAAATCTGTTACAATCTCTGATGTTTTTGTGACTGATGAGACAGGACAAAGAATTTCTGATTTGACTGTCGATGTACCTGTAAATATAGAAAGTACTCTTTTGACCCAGTCAATAATTGAAGAAACTGATACAAAAACACCTTTCAACTATTATGTTCAAATTAAGGAATCTACAAGTGGCATTGTGGAGTTTATAGGAATCTATGATGATGAATTGACTGGATCTGATTCAGATTCTCTAATTGTTAATTGGATGCCTGAAAAAACTGGTTTGTATTTTATTGAGACATTTGTATGGAATAAAAATAACATTCCTCTTTCTGAACAAGGCCCATTTGTTTTGATAAATGTAAAGTAGATTTATTTTCAAAGAATTATTGATACATGTATGTCTAAATTTTCTTTAATTGCCATGGGTGGAACATTTGATATTATTCATAGGGGACATCTCACTTTACTTTCAAATGCATTTGAAATTTCAAATAAAGTGATCATCGGATTAACCAGTGATGAATTTGCTAAAAAAAGAGGAAAAACACCAAGTAATGATTATGAACAACGTCTTGAAAATTTAACATCCTCAATTTCAAAAGAATTCCCAAATACTATTTTTCAAATTAGTAAATTAGATGATGATTTTGGGCCTGCTGTTTTTGAACAAGATGTAGAAGCATTAGTTGTAAGTGATGAAACAAATAATCAAGGAAGTCTTTTGAATAAATTAAGAAAATCCAAGAAACTCCCTCCTGTTCAAATAATTACGGTTCCGATGTTTTTAGCAAAAGATGGTTCAAGAATTTCTACAACTAGAATTAAAAATTTTGAAATAGATCCTGAGGGAAACTTGTTATCTCTTGACAAGTAGCTTATAGAACTTTGAGTCATTGGAATAAAATAAAAAACTTTGATGTAAACTTATGGCAATAATCAATCATATGATGAAGAAGATTGATACTGATGTATCTAATCTTAAGCAAGGATTACATCCACAAAATCTATCCTATTGGTATGATAAAATTATTAAAGAAACAATAGAGATGGCTCCTCCTTGGCTTCAAGACAAAATAAAGGTTCATCAAGATCCTGTTCTTCAAATGAAATTTAATTTAGATATTTCAAAACGTGCTGTTAGATATTTTATGATTGTAGTAGATAATAATTTGGATGATATGCCTTATTCAACAAAACTCTATTTTCTTAAAGTTCAAGAAATTATGTCCACTGAAATGGATAAACCTCTAGTTTGAGTGATTTTTCAAATTCTAGGCACAAATTAAATCTCAAGGTATCTATAATCAATTAAACTCAAATTCTCTATCAATGGAACTACACAAATCAAAGTATTCAGACGGAAAGACTGATGGAAGAGATTCTAGACGAGACAATGAATCATATCGGTCTTATAGAAACTCTGGTGATAATAGACGTTCAAGAGATAATGATAGAGAAGATACCGAAGTAACTTGTGCTGATTGTGGAAATCAATGTACAGTTCCATTTGTTCCAAGAAGTAACAAACCAGTTTACTGCAGTGATTGTTTTAGACAAAACAAACCAGATGATTCAAGAAATGATAGATACTCTAGAGATGACAGAGGTTCAAGATATTCAAGAGATGACAGAGGTTCAAGATATTCAAGAGATGACAGACGTTCAAGAGATAATGATAGAGAAGATACCGAAGTAACTTGTGCTGATTGTGGAAATCAATGTACAGTTCCATTTGTTCCAAGAAGTAACAAACCAGTTTACTGCAGTGATTGTTTTAGACAAAACAAACCAGATGATTCAAGAAATGATAGATACTCTAGAGATGACAGAGGTTCAAGATATTCAAGAGATGACAGACGAGAATCTGGTCGAAGTAATTTGAGAAACCAAAAGCCAAAAAATGATAAACTTTCAAAAAAACAAGCCGGTTTCTTTTCTAATGGTTCTGATAAATTTTATGAAACAATCAAAGAAAAGCTGTTCGAAATCTTAGGTGGAAAAACTTGCTCAAATTGTGGATTTAAGGACGAAAGGGCCTTAGGAATAAGACCAATTTCTGACGATATTTCCTTTGACAATAATGGACGTGGTGGAGAAGCATCTTCTTGGGGAAAATATATTTCATCCCCTGATCTTGCTAGGGAAGATCTAAAGGTTTTGTGTCTAAATTGTAATGAAATAAGACAACCAATGACAAAACCAAAAGAAGAGAAACCAAAATCCAAAAAGAGTAAATATTTTCCTAGATGATTTCAAGAAATCATCTTTGAGAATTTATTAACACTTTAATTATAATAATTTAGAAATCTTGGTATGGAAGGCGACTTTAAAGCATTAGGAATTGCACTTATAACAATGGTTGGGGTAGTAGCACTCTGGACTGCATTTGGTCAATAGATGCCTCTTATTCTTTTGTAATCTCTACCTGATTTCCTATAATTTTGGTAGATTTTAGTTTGTGTTCATTTTCAAAAATTGATTGAATAAAATCTGCAAACTTTTCCACCTCTGTTTCATTTTGAAATACGATACTGTGTGCTGATTTATCTTTTAATGAAATAATTAGTTCATTTTTAATTATATTTAGAATTGAAGTGATGTATGTTTCTCCTTTGTCTTTAATGAAGATTAAACTTGCAACTTTCTGAGCTTCATATTTGTCATCACATGTAACTGTAATCTTCATTTATTCTCAAAAAGAAATTTATCAATTTGGTCTTTTGCTTTTTCTCTTTTTTCTTGATGTATTGCTAGAAAATTATTAATTTTTTCAATCAAGATTGCTTTTAGTTCTCCTGAAAGTAGTTTTCCAGATTTGTATTCTTCGTAAATTGTTTTTAATTTATTGTCATCTTGTTCAAAAAATATTCTTAGATATTGATATGATACATCGATGTCTGGATTTCCTCCAAGTTTTCTATGCTCTTCCACACTAGTTTGTCCACCTGAAAATGCATACTTGTTAATTTTCTTTTTTACTACATTTGCAGTATCTGTTGTGTAAATCGTACTGCTTTCATTTGATGCTGACATTTTACCTCCTGGTCCTTCTAATCCTGGAATCATTATGTTATGAATTAGTGCAGGTTTTGGCTTACCTATCTTTGGGGCAATATCTCTGGTAAGTCTGAAATGTGGATCTTGATCAACTCCTAGTGGAATTAAAACTGGTTTATCTTCGATGAAACATGGAGCAGATTGTAATGATGTATAAAAAATCATTCCCAGATTTGTTTCATTTGTAAATCCAAATGTTGCTTTTGTATTTGAAAAATTAATTTTTTTTGCTACTTTGGCTGCAATTGGATAAAGAGTTTGAATATTTTTTGTGTTAATTATTATTTTTGTCTTCTCAGGTTTGAATCCTAATGCAATAAAGTCCAATGCATTTTCATATGCATACTTTCCTGTTTCTTCCAAAGTGAGATTAGGTTTTGAATAAAATTTTTCATCGTCTGTTAATTGAAAATACATGTTAACATCAAATTTTTCTTGTAACCATTTTGCAAAAATCCACGGTACTAAATGACCAATATGTGTATGTCCAGAAGGACCTCTACCTGTATACAAAAAGAATTTGTTTCCTTTTTCATATTCATCTAGAATTCTATTCATTTCTCTATGTGAGAAAAAAATACCTCTTCTAAGCATAAAGTGATCTTCGTTTGTAATTTTTTTCATTCTCTCTAATAGTTCTGGGGAAATTTTTTCAGTTCCAAACTTTTTGATTAATTTATCATAGTCAATATCTCCTTCAACATGCCAAGGAGTTACAACAAAATCATCAGCTGACATTCAAATTGACTTAAGTTAAGGTTTAAAAAGTCTTTTTCGAACTTTTACTGTTGTCACAAGTTTTTCATGAAATTGAAAAAAAAATTATTTTTTCTCTAAAAAATAATCCTACCCAGACTACTCAATCTCTTGAAATATCTACAAATCTTTCATCAGATCAAATCAGACGAGGAATCGAATGGCTAAAATTAAAAGATCTGGCAATTGTTAAAGAGTCAAAAACAAGTATCATTTGTTTAGGTAAAAATGGTCTTGAATCTTTTGAAAAAGAATTACCTGAAAGAAGATTACTTAATTTATTAAATAACGAACCTAGAAAACTATCTGATTTACAAAAAGAACTTGGATTTGTTTTTGGACCTGCAATGGGATTGGCTAGGAAAAATAATTGGGTGGAAGTGTCATCAGACCAAATTTCTCTAAAAAATATCCCTGATATTCTTCCTGGTGAAAAAACTCTAAAGCATATTGGAAAAAATAAAATACCAATAAATGAAATTGATAAAAATGATTTATCTCTACTTTTTAAAAGACCTGATTTTATTATAGAAGAAATTACAAAGATTAAAGAAATCTCTTTAACTGAATCTGCAAAATCTATTGAACTATCTGATTCATCTGGAGCAATTGATGTTGAAGCAAAAGTACCTGAAATTTTTGTTGCACGAACACATCCGTTAAAAGATACACTTGATGAAATTCGTGAAATTTTTGTTACTTTAGGATTTTCAGAAATAATTGGAAATATGACTCAATCAAGCTTTTGGAATTTTGATGCCTTATTTACTCCTCAGGATCATCCTGCAAGAGAATTACAAGATACATTTTACCTTGATTCAATTACATCTAAAAAAATTGCAACACCTGAACAAATTAGAAAGGTTTCTGAATCTCATAAAAAGAATTGGCGATATAATTGGGATATTAATGAAGCAAGAAAAATGGCATTAAGAACTCATACTACTTGTGTAACAATCAAACATTTAGCTGAAAAAAAACCTGATGAGGCTAGAATTTTTTCATTAGGTCGAGTATTCAGAAATGAAAAAGTTAGTTACAAACATCTTGTAGAATTTAATCAAATTGAAGGTATTGTTGTAGGTAAAGATGCTAATTTAAGAAATTTAATGGGAATTCAACGAGAATTTTACAAACGAATAGGAATTACAAAAATTAAATTTTGGCCTACATTTTTCCCTTACACTGAACCATCACTTCAAACAATGGTGTATAATGAAAGATTAGGAAAGTGGATTGAGTTATTTGGAATGGGTATTTTTAGACCTGAAGTAACAAAACCACTTGGAATTACAAAACCTGTTTTGGCCTGGGGTGGTGGAATTGAAAGAATTGCAATGTTAAAGTATGGATTAGATGATGTTAGAGAATTTTATAACAATAATCTAAATTGGTTAAGGAGTGCAACAAAATGCCAGTAGTTGAATTATCTTATACTCGTCTTCAAAAACTAATTGGAAAAATTTCAAAGAAACAAATTTCTGATTCTTTGCCTTTTCTTGGATTAGATATTGAGTCTGAAGATAAAGATCTAGTGCGTGTTGAGTACAGTCCAAATCGCCCTGATTATTCAACTGATTTTGGAATCGCACTTGGTTTGCAGGGATTACTTGGAATTAAAACTGGGGCAATCAAATTGAATGTCAAAAAGTCCAAAAATTTCTCAATCTCTGTAAATACATCTGTTTCAAAAATTCGTCCTTTTGTTACTGGAATAGTTGCAAAAAATGGAAAAATTGATGATAAAATGATTAAACAATTCATGACTATGCAAGAAGATCTTCATTTTGGAATTGGGAGAAAAAGGAAAAAATCTTCCATAGGAATACATGATTTAGATACAATTTCTTTTCCTTTACTTTACACAACCACTGACAAAAATCATAAATTCATCCCATTGAATTTTGACAAATCTGTCACCCTTTCTGAAATTATCACAAATACTGATTTGGGAAAAGATTATGGTTCAATTCTTGGTAATTCTACAAAAGCTCCAATCATTTTAGATTCAAATAAACAAACTGTTTCTTTTCCTCCAATTATTAACGCCGCTGTAACTACTGTTACAACAAAAACAAAAAATCTATTTGTTGAAGTAACTGGAATTAACAAAGATGATGCTGAGGACATGCTTTCTGTTGTTGCAACAATTTTACAAAAAGCAGGTTTTGTTTTAGAAATTGTTCATATATCTGGTTCAAAAAACTCAACACCAAAATTTGAACAAAAGAAAATTTCTGTTACTCCTGAATTAATTAATCAAACTTTAGGTTTGAATTTGAAACCATCAAAAATTATTTCATCTTTAAAAAAATCTAGATTAGATGCATCATCTAAAGGAAAACAAATCATTTGTACTATCCCTGCATACCGATTTGATATTTTTGGCCCAATGGATTTAGTAGAAGAAACTGCTTTAGGCTATGGAATTCAAAATCTTGAACCTATGTTAACTCCTTCACAAACTCTTGGTCAAATTAATCCTATATCACGTGAATTAAAATCATTAAGTAACATAATGGTAGGGATTGGATTTCTAGAATCTTTGAATTCAAGTTTAACTAGTAAACGTGTTCTTTATGAAATGACTAATAGAAATACTGAAAAAATTATTTCTGTACTTGATTCAAAAAGTCAAGAACATACAATTTTACGTGATTTGATATTTCCTGGATTATTAGAAAATCTTTCAAGAAACATTCATGAATCATATCCCCAAAAAATGTTTGAAACTGGAACCGTTTTCACTTTAGATAATCCTATATCCGAAAAAATTAATTTTTCAGGTATCAGTGCTCATAAAGATGCAAATTATACCGAAATTAAATCAGTTCTTCAATCTGCATTAAAAATTGGTTTTGATATTCAAATTGATACTAAAACTACTACTCATCCATCATTTGAAACAGGACACTGTGCAACGGTATTACTTAATGGTCAATCTATTGGTATTATAGGTGAAATAAATTCAAAAATTATTGAAAATTATAAAATTCGTGTCCCTGTAGTTGGGTTTGAAATATCCTTATCTGAATCCATTCTCAAATCTGTTTAGAAAAGAACTCATTAAAACAATACTACCTATTACTAAAATAACAATTCCAATAGAGAATTCGATGATCAATTTTTGATAGACACTCTTTTTTTCTTCAACAAGTAAATTATATGATTTTAAATCTATATTTTCAAAATACTGGATTTGTGGATAATCAAAGACTATAATCAAAAATCCTAAAATTAAAACAATTATTCCAACAAAAAATAACGTATTGTTTTTTATTTCCATAATTTTTTAATAATTAAATTCAATTTTAATTTTAAAAAGTAATTATTTTAAATGATAATTTTCTTCAATGGTTTTTAGTAGGAGTAAACATACCGTTAAACGCCCAAGAGCAGGCACGCAGACGGATTGGGATGATGCGATCGTGATGATACCAATGATTTCTAATTCACCCAGGTGTGCTACATTATGGGCAACCCCGGTTTCAGAACGCAAGGAGGCATATGGCTATGTACCTATGATTTTGTGCGAGTCAGAACCGGGGAACATTAACTGTTACAAAAACGATTAAACGCTTCCTAAAAACAGCAAATAAAATGGTAAACTATTGGTTAGCAAAACAAGAGCCTAGTGGCCCTAGAGGATATACTTTTGAAAATTTGAAAAAAGATAAAACTACAGTTTGGGATGGTGTTCATAATAATTTAGCATTAAAGTACATGAGAGAAATGAAATCAGGTGATCTTGTTTTGTTTTATCATACGGGTATTGAGAGACAAGCTGTAGGAATAATGCAGATAATTTCAAATCCATATCCTAACCCAAAAGAACATTTTGAACGATTTATTGTTGTAGATGTAAAATACAAGAAAACATTGAAACGTCCTGTGACTCTTGATGAAATTAAAAAAAATAAAAAATTCAAAGATTGGGAATTGGTAAGAATCTCAAGATTATCTATTATGCCAGTACCAAAATTGATTTGGGATGAAATTTTGAATATTTCCCAATGTTGATTGTAACCGGTTTATTGATATAGTAGATTTGTCAGTCAAATTTATGGCAACAGCTTATGTTTTAATAAACTGTGAATTAGGTTCAGAAGAAGCTATTATTCAGCAACTAAAGGGCTTAGAAGGCGTTAAAGAAGTTCATGGTACTTTTGGTGCATATGATATTTTGGCCAAGATCGAATCTGACACTGTTGAAAAACTTAGAGAAACAATTACTTGGAAAATCAGAAAAATTGAAAAGATTCGTTCAACTCTTACCCTGATGGGTATTGAAGGTCAGACATAGAATAACTCTTTTTTTCTTATTATGATTTTACATTTTATTTTTGTTGTAAAAGAAGAAGATCGTGAAAAGCGACAGTTTGAGTTTCAATACATCCAAAAAATGAGTCAATTTTACAAAGTATGGATTAAAGAAAAGTTTGGAAAAGATTTTGAAATTCAATGCGATGAAATGATAACCAAACCAAGGAGTATTTTACAAAAACTTGATACTCATGTATTGTTACGTGATCATGAACAAAGAGGAAAAGAAACTTATCATTTCTATCTGACTCATTTTAAACCATTTTGGACTGATTGTACATGTGAAGGATATCATGCTGAAAATTTTGGAATGGTTTTTTGGCAACCTATTAAAGAATCACAAAACACATTATTTTTAGCAGAAAAAAATTGTACTACCGTTTCTCATGAATTACTTCATGAGATGTTGCGTATCTTAGGTCATAAAAAACATCTTCAAGAAGTTCATGATATTTGGACAAAACATTTGTTTGAACAATTAGAGTTTGAACAATATGATGAAAATTTTCAAAAAACCGATGGTAAGCCGATGTTTTTAACAATGGACACTTCGAAATTAAATTTATAAAATAATTTTTAAATTAACACTTTGTTACTGAGTAAATATTATTCTCAAAATTTGCCGTTTTGAAATTTAACATATTTTCAGGATCATTTTCTCTTGACTTGCTTAATGTTTCTAGTTCCACTATTGCATCTCCTCTAAAACCTACAGATGAACCATAGATACCATCCGTTAACATTGTTCCATGATCTCCTTTTTTGATATCATCTACCATATCGTAAAATCTAGTTGTTTCTTTTTTGTTTACTGGGTTTCCAGTTGCTTTGTTGTATGCTATTGCTATGTACATTCCATTATTTTTTACTGCAACAGGAACTTTGTGATTTTTGCCTGTTGCTCCTGGAATAGTATCATTAACTATGACTTCACATTTATGATACATACTTGAAACGTATGCAAAAAATCTATACTGTGCATATTTTCCAGCAGCGTCTTCTTCACAACCAACAAAAACTTTGTGTAATAATTCTAAAGATTCATCATTCATGCTTTGTAATCTATCATCAATTCTACCTCTTTCAAGAAGTTCTGATTTACATTCTTTGGCAATTAGAACTAAAATGAAATCTGGTAAATTATAATTTTTAAGAGCTGCTACAAATGCACCTGCTTGTGACATCCCAAATTTTGGAAAACCTTTATTGACCAAATCTATAGTCTCCCAACATTGTATTAGAAAGCTGCTGTTAGCTTATAATTGTTAAGAATTTCTGTGCCTGTTTAATCAATTTTTGAAATTTTTTAATTGTAAATATTAAATTCGGGATGATCAGTCATCACTTTGTGAACACTGACACAACTGCTAAACTGGTTTCTGATGTTTATTTGAAATTAAAAGAAAATATTATAAAATTTAGAAGCACAACTGGTAGACCTTTAACATTAACTGAGAAAATTTTATCAGGACATTTGCATAAACTTGATGAGAAAAATTTTACTGGTGGGAAAGATTATGTCTTTCTTAAACCAGACAGAGTTGCATTACAAGATGTTACTGGACAAATGGTTATGTTACAATTTATGCAGGCTGGTTTGAAACAAACATCTTTACCAACTTCTGTTCATTGTGATCATCTCATTAGAGCTGAAGTACAAGGTGATGTCGATATGAAAATTTCTCTAGATGAAAACAGTGAAGTATTTCAATTCTTACAATCAGCTTCTGCAAAATATGGATGTGGTTTTTGGAAACCTGGTGCTGGAATTATTCATCAAGTTGTTTTAGAAAATTATGCTTTTCCAGGAGGATTAATGATTGGAACTGATTCTCATACTCCTAATGCTGGTGGTCTTGGAATGATTGCTGTGGGTGTGGGTGGATTAGATGCAGCAGAAACTATGGCAGGTATGCCTTGGGAATTATTGTATCCTAAAAAAATAGGAATCAAACTTGTCGGAGAACTTAGTGGATGGACAGCTCCTAAAGATATTATTTTAAAAGTTGCAGATGAACTAACTGTTTCTGGTGGAACTAATTCAATTGTTGAATACTTTGGTCCTGGAACAAAATCTATTAGTTGTACTGGTAAAGCTACCATTGCAAATATGGGTGCAGAAGTTGGTGCAACTTGTTCAATTTTTCCATATGATGAAAGAATGGAAACATATCTCAAATACACAAATAGAAGTGAAATTGCTGAACTTGCAAATCAAAATAGAGAATCTCTTGTTGCAGATCCTGAAGTAGAAAACAATCCTGAAAAATTCTTTGATAAAGTAATTGAAATCAATCTTTCTACATTAGAACCTCATATTGTTGGTCCTCACACTCCTGATTTGGCAAGAACCATTTCACAGTTATCTAATGATGTTATATCTAATGACTATGCAGATCCAATTTCTGTAGCATTAATTGGCAGTTGTACTAATTCTTCTTATGAGGATATGTCAAGAGCTGCAAGTTTGGCTGAACAAGCTAAAGCAAAAGGAATAAAATCAAAAATTCCCCTTTTAGTAACTCCTGGTTCTGAACAAATTCGTGGAACAATTGAACGAGACGGACAAATGAATTCTTTAATTGATATCGGTGCAACAGTTTTGGCAAATGCATGTGGTCCATGTATTGGACAATGGAATAGACCTGAACTAGAAAAAAATAAAAAAAATTCTATTGTTACAACGTTTAACAGAAATTTTCCTGGACGAAATGATGGTCAAAGAACCACTCTTAATTTCATTGGAAGTCCGGAAATGATCATTGCATTGTCTTTGGGTGGTAGACTATCTTTTAATCCATTAAAAGATGAATTGACTGCATCAGATGGAACAAAATTCAAATTAGAACCACCTAAACCTGCTCCAGAAGTCCCCGAAGAAGGATTTATGAGACCTGAAGGAATTTTTGTTGAACCACCTGAAAATTCTGATAGTATTGAAGTTATGATAAAATCTGACAGTAAAAGATTACAACGTTTAGAACCTTTTTCAAAATGGAATGGACAAGATTTTGAAGAATTACCAATTATGGTAAAAGCTAAGGGAAAATGTACTACTGATCATATTTCTCCTGCAGGTGCATGGTTATCACTTCGAGGACATTTGGATAATCTAAGTGATAACATGCTTTTGGGTGCAGTAAATGCATTTAGTGATAAAGTCGGTCAAGGTAAAAATACTTTAAACAATCAGATTGAATCTTTTTCAAAAATTGCCAGACAGTATAAAGAAAAACAAATGAGATGGGTGATAATAGGTGACAATAATTACGGTGAAGGCAGTAGTAGAGAACATGCTGCTATGACTCCAAGATTTTTGGGATGTGCTGCAGTGATAACAAAAAGTTTAGCAAGAATTCATGAAACAAATTTGAAAAAACAAGGGGTACTGGCATTGACTTTTAGTAATCCTGATGATTATGATAAAATTCTTGAAGACGATAAAATCAGTCTCATTAATCTAAATGAATTAGAGCCACAAAAACAAGTCAAATGTATTATTTCACATAATTCTGGAAATAAAGAAGAAATTTTATTGAATCATTCATACAATAAATCTCAAATTGATTGGTTCAAGTTTGGTTCTGCACTGAATGTTTTAAGAAATAAATAAAATTTTTCATTATACCCAATCTATCAAAAAATTTCAAATTTATGTTTTGAAAATTCTAAAATTTTAACGTGGGGCCGACCGGAATTGAACCGGCGACCTACGGGTCACTACAGCTCCAAACTTACATCATCCGTGAGTCAGTTTAGCTTAGTTAACCTTTGGAGCCCTTAGCGGTGATCTTTTTCGTAGACACTGTCGCCCTACCAGGCTAGGCTACGACCCCACAAACAGGAATAAAATAGACTTGAATTTTAAGTTATTTTTAACCAAGATTTATTTGCAATATGTATCAATTTTTGATTGATTATTACTAATGGTAAAACCGATTTACTTGGTTATGGGAGCGATTCCTGTAATTATAGCACTATTGATTTCAATCCCCTTAATTACAAAAAACGAAATTCCAATATCTGCAGCAAATTCTATAGATAAAATTGAAATTGAATATACAAAACATCAATTAAAGAAAATTTCTTATGGTGTAACTGAAAGAACGGGATCACAAAAAACTGAGATTTTACTAATAAAAAATAATGGTGATACAAAATATTCTCTTACTGACAAGGGATATCTCCAACCTGATATAAGATCAAAATTAGATGAAAAGACATTAAATAAAATCAAAGCTTTAATCAAAGAAACTGGTTTTATAGCAATTCCTTCTGAATCATTTACAATTTTAGAAAATGTAACTGATTATCAAAAATCAAATGTCAAAATTACACTTAATGGTAGAACCAATCAAATTCATTGGCCTGAACAAAATGCTACTTCTGGTTTTATTCCTCCCATTATCACTATGGTTGAATCTGAATTAGATGAAATAATTTTAAAGATTAGTGAATAAGTACAAATAGTCTTTAGTAAAAATTATTCCATGTTACCACTATCTGGTGAAAGACTTGATGCAAAAGGAATCATTTCTGAAAAAAATAATTCATCTGATATCTTTCGAGGAACCTCTACTCTAAAACGAGGTTTTGCTCACATGTTAAAAAATGGGGTTGTAATGGATGTTACAACAGTGGAACAAGCACAGATTGCAGAAGAAGCAGGTGCAGTTTCTGTAATGGTTTTAGATAAACTTCCATCTGAAGTGAGAAAAGCAGGTGGTGTTGCACGAACCGCAAGCATTAGAATTATTGAGGATATTATGGATTCAGTTACAATTCCTGTGATGGCAAAATGTAGAATTGGTCATGTCAATGAGGCTCAGGTTTTGAAAGAAACTGATGTAGATATGATTGATGAATCAGAAGTATTGACCCCTGCTGATGAATTACGACATATCTGGAAATGGGATTTTACAACACCATTTGTAAATGGTGCAAGATCTTTGGCAGAAGCTTTGAGGAGAATTGAAGAAGGTGCTGCAATGATAAGAACTAAAGGTGAACCTGGAACTGGAAATGTTGCAGAAGCAATTAAACATATCAAAAAAGTAAATGATGAACTAAGAACAATAAAATCAATTTATGATTCTGGAGATAATCAAGATTTAGTTAGAATGGCTAGAGAATTCAAAGTTTCTTATGATATTGTAGAACAGACTGCTAAACTTGGACGACTACCTGTTGTGAATTTTGCTGCTGGTGGTATTGCAACTCCTGCAGATGCAGCTTATTTGATGTCTCTTGGTTGTGATGGAATTTTTGTTGGTTCTGGAATTTTTAATTCAGATGATGCAAAAGAAAGAGCTAGAGCAATTGTTTTAGCTACTACTTTTTGGAATGAGTCAGATAAAGTAAAAGAAGCACAAAAAATGATCGATGAAAGACAATCAATGCTTGGATTAGATGTTAATACTTTAGAGTTACGTATGCAAGATCGTGGTGGTTCAGCATGAGTCTTACTATTGGCGTTTTATCCATTCAAGGTGATGTTCAGGAAAATTTTTTGTCAACAAAATCTGCTCTTGATGAGTTAGGTATTGATGGTACAATTATTGATGCAAAAACACCTGATGAAATATCTCAATTAGATGGATTAATCATTCCTGGTGGTGAGAGTACCACTATTGGCCAACTCTCTTTGGTTAACGGTTCGCTTAAAGTTCTAAAAGAAAAAATTGAATCTGGAATGCCTGTTCTAGGTATTTGTGCAGGCATGATTATGTTATCTAACACTGCAAATGATAAGATTGTTGGAAAAACTGATCAACCACTTTTAGATATTCTTGATATTACCCTTGAGAGAAACTCTTTTGGACGACAAAGAGAATCTTTTGAGACTGAAATTTCTATGGATTCTATAAACATTCCAAAATTTAATGGTGTCTTTATTCGAGCACCATCTGTTTCAGATATCGGTTCAGATATTGAAATTTTGGCAAAATACAATGACAAAATTGTTGCAATTAAAAAAGGAAATATAATTGGTACTGCGTTTCATCCAGAACTTGTAGAAGATATTTCATTACACAAGTATTTTGTAAATCTTATTAGTTCTTTAAAAAACTAATTTCAATCTAATAAATTGTGCATAGATTTTAAATCTTTAATGAATGGCTTTAGATTTTCAGGAATTTCAATTTTAATTGAATCTTTTAGAGATAAGTTTTGAGATTTTTTCTCATTCCAAACTTTAGAATTAAATTCTGTAATTTCTTTTGTGATGTTACTTTGAATTTCCACGTTCTCTGATTCTACTTGTCTTTGTTTATGAATACTTTCACTAGAATACAAAATTTTCCATAAATATTCTGTGATAAATGGAGTGATTGGTGCTAATAATTTTAAAATCGTTGATAATGTTTTATGCAGTGTAAATATTGCCCCATCTCTTTCTTCATCAGAAAATTCAATTCCATAAGCTCTTGCTTTTGCCATTTCAATATAATGGGCTGCAAAAACATTCCAGGTGAATTCTCTAATTGCAATTGCCGGAATGAAAAAGTTGTAATCATCATATCCTTTTTTACATTCTTTTATCAAATTATCTAATTCTGATAAAATCCATTTATCCGATGCATTTAGTGTACCTGATTTGATTACAGGAAAACTAGACAAAAATCTTGAAACATTCCATAATTTACTAAGGAATTTTCTTGTAGATTCAATTTTTTGTTCATTACATCTAAAGTCATAACCATGATTAATTTCACTTGCACTCCAAAATCTAAAAGTATCTGCACCTAATTTCTCAATTACTGGTAAAGGATCTATTGCATTTCCTTTACTCTTACTCATTTTCATTCCTTTTTCATCAAGACCATATCCCATTATCCAGGCATCCGACCATGGTTTTTCCCCTGTTAGTTGTTCGCATCTTAGAAGTGTATA
>Ga0233427_10002074_pt1 | contig 19687 bp, 17 predicted proteins | sample SI_118_April2016_5_FD_179885 | JGI IMG/M metagenome (GOLD analysis project Ga0233427, IMG submission 179885) | Seawater microbial communities from Saanich Inlet, British Columbia, Canada - SI_118_April2016_100_MG | ecosystem: Environmental > Aquatic > Marine > Inlet | place: Canada: British...
ATTTTGTCTTTTTGGGCCTTCTCAACGTTAAGTATTTTTCCCTTTAGTGGGAGTATCGCTTGCGTTCTTCTGTTCCTTCCCTGCTTTGCCGAGCCCCCAGCTGAGTCTCCCTCAACTAGAAAAATCTCACATAGTGCGGGGTCTTTTTCTTGGCAGTCTGCAAGCTTTCCTGGAAGATTTGTTATGTCAAGCGCCCCTTTTCTTCTGGTCATCTCTCTGGCTTTTCTTGCTGCCTCCCTTGCTTTTGCTGAATCTAGAACCTTGCCCACTATTATTTTAGCTTCTACGGGGTTTTCCATTAAAAACTCTTTCAGGTATTTGTTTAGCACCGCCTCCACGATCCCTTTAACCTCTGAAGAAACGAGTTTATCTTTTGTTTGAGAAGAAAACTTAGGGTCTGGAAGCTTTACGGAGATTATCGCTGTTAATCCCTCCCTGCAGTCTTCGCCGGAGACCGTTGACTCTGATTTGGTAAAGACTTTATCAATGTATGAGTTTATCGTTCTTGTTAGTGCGCCTCTAAAGCCGGCCAAATGTGTTCCCCCATCCTTTTGCCTTATTGTGTTAGCAAAACAGTACATGTTTTCCCTGTATGACTCGTTCCACTGTAGCGCTATCTCAACCGAAACATCATTCTTTGTCTGGTTTATATATATGACCTCTTTATGAACCGGTACCTGCACTTTGTTGAGGTGCGTGACGAACGCGCTGATGCCTCCCTTGAAATAAAAGGACTCTTTTTTATCGTTTTTCTCATCTTCAAGGTTAATTCTGAGGCCTGAGTTAAGGTATGACATTTCCCTCAGTCTTTTGGCCAGTATCTCATAATGAAAAACAGTGTCTGTGAATGTTTTGTTGCTGGGCTTAAAGCTAATCGTTGTTCCGTTTTTATCTGACTTGCCTTGTTGTTTAAGGGGCCCAACTGGAACGCCATGTTTGTATGACTGAACATATAGTTTTTTATCTTTGTGGACCCTTAGTTCGAGGTTCTCAGATAATGCGTTTACAACTGAAACGCCAACACCATGTAGGCCTCCGGAAACCTTGTAAGAGTCGTCATCAAACTTTCCGCCCGCATGGAGGACGGTCATGATTACTTCTGCGGCAGAAATCTTTTCTCCCTTGTGTTTATCAACCGGTATACCTCTGCCATTATCTTTGACGGTAATAGAATCATCCAGGTGTATCATCACGTCAATAGTGTCGCAATGGCCAGCCAGAGCTTCGTCAACTGCATTATCAACAACCTCAAAAACCATGTGATGCAGGCCAGTGCCGTCATCGGTGTCTCCTATATACATGCCTGGTCTTTTTCTTACGGCATCAAGTCCCTTGAGAACCTTGATGTTTGAAGAATCATATGTGTTCTTGGGGTTCTTTTTGCTTGCTTTTTTTACCATGGTAGTAGGGCTCTTTGTTTCTGTTTTTGTTCGGTCTCTAGAGTAGGTTTCATTGTACCAAAATTAGCCTAGTTTTGCTTAAGAAATATTGTTTTTCCCGTGAGTTTTTTACACAGCATACTGTGTGGATGTGTTGCTGTAAGTATCTGATTATTAACGTTTTTTAAGTAATCTATCACCTTGTTGGTGGATGCCTCGTCTAGGTTTGAGTCTGTTTCGTCGAAAAGAATTATTGTGTTTTTGTTTGTTTGCTTTTCTATGGTTGTTTTTTGAGAAAAAATATAGCTCAAAGAGAGCATTTTTTCCTGCCCGTGTGATATGTGTGTTTGTGCCCTCTTCCCACCAACGCCTATTGTGAAATCATCTCTTTGTGGGCCGCACGATGTCCTTTTTAGGGCCCTGTCTTTTTCTGTGTTTCTCTTTAGAGCTTCGAATAGGCTGCCTCCCTTCCACCCTCTTTTAAACTCTATTTTTGCCTCCTTGCCTAAAAAAAGGTGTGACATCTCTTCAAAAGAAGCCGTTATCTCTAAGATGTGTTTTTCTCTCATCCTCGTAATTTTTTCCCCGTGAATGCTAAGGCTCTCATCCCAGGCCCCTACTTGCTTTGTTGTCTGCCTGTCCTTCAGCGCCTTGTTTCTTTGTTTTAGGCACCTGGCATACGCCCTATGCTCCATCAAATACTCTTGTTCCACGTGGAACAATGCCCTGTCTATGGTTCTTCTTCTGTTTTCGGGGGTTCCTGAGACAACCCTGTTAACAAAAGCGTCAACCAGGCAGATCGGGTGTTTTAAAAACATTTTTCCTTGTGTTGTTTTCTTGTTGTTTAAAAAGTGTGTTTTTTTATGTTGCTTATAACTAACCAGAATCTTGTTGCTGTCTTTGGTTCCGGCCTGTATTCCCTCAACCACAAACTGTTTGGTTGTATGGTTAGCAATGGTTTCGGTTGCCTTTGTTAAAAAGGAAACGCCAGTACACATTAAGTAGAGCGCCTCTAGAAAAGAGGTCTTGCCGCTGCCGTTTTCGCCAACAAGGTTGTTGACTCTTTCCAGGTCATAAATGTTGTTCTTGAGCCCCCTAAACCCGGTGAGGCTCATTCTTGACACAAACAAAAACTACAGCCTCATTGGCATTACTACGTATTCTGTGTTTGGGTTGCTTGGGTCCGTAATAAGCGCACTAGAGTTTTCATCATTTAGGCCCAAGCATATGAGGTTGCCGTCACACGATGAGATAGCATCAATTAGGTAGCTTACATTAAACCCCAATACAAGGCTTTTCTGCTCTTCGCTTAGATCTATAATCTCTTTTGCTGCCTCTTGTTCTGGGTTTTCAGAGCTAACAACCAGCTCGTTACCACTAATCTCAACCCTTACGCCTTTGAACTTTTCGTTAGCAAGAATGGACACTCTTTGTAGTGCTGGCTTTAGTGTTCCCGTGTCTAACATTATTTTTGTCTCTGTTGCCTCGGGTATAACTCGTTTGTAGTCTGGAAATTTACCATCGATTAGTTTAGTAGTAAACTCAATGTCACCATAACTAAAAGATGCCTGGTTTGCTGAGTATGAAAGCTTGCATTCTTTTTCTTCGTTCATGGTTCTTGTTAGTTCTTGGACTGCTTTTCTGGGTAAAATAAACGCATTATCGTCAATCGACCCTTTTTCTATTGTTGTTGTTGCCTTTGCAAGCCTGTGACCATCTGTTGCAACCGCTGTAAGTTTGTTTGGTCCGACCTCTAGCAACAATCCGTTTAAATAAAACCTAACATCCTGTTGGGCCATAGCAAACTGTGTTTTAACGAAGACCTTTGTTAGGTCGGCCTGGTTAATTGTGAAAGACTCTTGTGGCTTCTTGTCTTCAAATATTGGGAAGTCTTGTGTTGAGAGTGTTGCTAGTTTATATGAGCTTTTATTCGTTGTAATTGTCAGCTTGTCTTCTGCTAAGACTAGGTTTACAGCTTCGTCGTTTAGCGATCTAATTATGTCATAAACCTTTCTCCCTGAAACAGTGAAAGATACGTTATCGCTTTCTGTTTCGTTTGCTTTTGCATAAGACTTTATTTGTACCTCCAGGTCAGTGGCTGTTAGTGTAAGTTTTTTGTCCGCTAGCTCAAATAAAATGTGGCCAAGAATGGGCATCGTTTGCTTTTTCTCAACAACCCCAACAACATTTTGAATGGCTGATAGCAGAGCTTTAGTATTAATGGTTAGTTTCATATATTTATTCTTTATTATTATTATTAGTGTTGTTAGTATGTTAGCAATCCAACAAAAGTATTATTTATCATGTGCTTAGAGTATACTTTGTTTTGTGTATGCTGTTAATAAGAGCCACCATATGTGGATAAAATGTTAATAAGTTTATCGTCTTTTTTTATAAACATCTTATTCACAACCTTAGGAGTCTTGTGATGTTGTTATAGTCTTCAGAGATTTTAATGTCGTTTGCCTTTAGCTCTTCGGTTTTTTTACAAGCATGAATAACCGTTGTATGATCTCTTCCGCCAAAGTGTTCACCAATCTCTGGCAAGCTTTTATCAGTTAGTTCTTTTGAGATCGCCATCGCTATCTGTCTAGGTCTGGTTATTGATCTCGTTCTTCTTTTTGAGTGAAGGTCAGAAACCCTTATGCTGTAGTATTCAGCTACTGTTTTTTGAATGTTGTCTACCGTAATTTGACGAGACTGGAGAGCCAACAGGTCCCGCAAAGACTCTCTTGCTAGCCCCACCGTTGGGGTTCTGTCTGTAAACTTACAGCTCGCAATAACCTTTCTTAGGGCGCCCTCAAGCTCTCTGACGTTAGAACGAATCTTGCTTGCTATAAAAAACGCGACGTCTTCAGGAAGATCAAAATTCTCTAACTCTGATTTTACCTTCAAAATGGCAACACAGGTTTCCGTCTCAGGCGGGTCAATTGAAACCGTGAGCCCCCAACCAAAGCGTGACCGCAGTCTTTCTTCTAGGCCGCTTATCTCTTTCGGGTATTTGTCGCTTGTCATTATTATTTGTTTGTTTGCTTCCAGCAAAACGTTAAAGGTGTGAAAAAACTCTTCTTGTGACTTTTCTTTTCCTGCAAAAAACTGGATATCATCTATAAGCAAAACATCTAGCGCTCTATAGGACGACTTAAATCTGTCTAGTGAATTATGTTGCAGCGCCGACACCATTTCTCCCACGAACCTCTCGGAGTGCACATAGGCAACCTTTGCCTCAGGTTTGTTTTTTATAAGCTCGTTCCCAACGCTTTGCATCAGGTGTGTTTTGCCCAGCCCAACGCCACCATAAATAAAAAAAGGGTTATAGGACGTTCCTGGGTTTTCTGTAATTTGTACAGCAGCAGCACGTGCAAGCTGGTTGCTTTTTCCGCCAACAAAAGTAGCAAACCTGTAGTTTGGGTTGAGGGCCGAGCCAACCGCAGCTTTTTCACTTGTTCGAATACTCGTGTTTTGTGATGGCTGAGGCGCGTCATTTTTTTCTTCGCCGACAGAGATGGCCACAGTGGTTTTTTGCTCACCCCTGTTGTCAGCTAGGGTCTTAATTTGATCTAGGTAGTTCTTTTGAACCCAGCTCACAACAAACTTGTTTGGAGCCAGTAGAGTAAGGGTTTGGGCGCTTTCGTCTTCAATGGCGGAGAGCGGTTTTATCCAGGTGTTGAACTGTGTTTCAGTTAGGTCCGATCTCAATGCACTTAGACAATCTTCCCATATACCTCTTTGCATTCTTACTTCCTTTTTTCTCAGTTTTTAACGATTAATGAAGACTAGCCATACTATACTGTTAGTTTATAGTTATCCACAGGTTGTTTTTTTGTTGACTTATTAGCCTGTCTTTCATAACCTTCTACCCCGATATTGAGTTTGGTATCATATTGTTTTTAAAAAGAGTTTTTATATATTATGAAAAGAACATTTCAACCTAGCGTTTTAAAAAGAAAGAGAACACACGGCTTCAGGTCGCGCATGGCAACAAAAGCAGGTAGAAGAGTGATCAACAACAGAAGAGCCAAAGGAAGAGCAAAGCTTGCCGTCTAGGCTGTGACCCTTAGCAATAAAATTTCTTTTGACGACGTCCTTTCTCGCGGAAAAAAAGTAGCAGACAGCCTCTTTTTAGTTTCATATTTAAGAAAAGAACAAGGGGTCGGAAGAGTGGGGATTAGTGTTCCGAAAAGGCTGGTTGGCAGAGCAACCGAAAGAAACAAAATCAAAAGAGTTGTTAGGGAGGCCTTTATTACATCTCTTAGGCCTTTACCGGTGGACGTAATAGCCGTGTATAAAGACAAGCCGGCTCAAAAAAGAAGTGTTAAGATTGTTCGAGAAAGCATCCAGAAAGACTTTGATAAAATTAAAACAGAACTAGAAACAAGAGAGAGCCAATAATGGAAAAGCTTAGAGTGCTGCTTTGGGGCGGCTTTATAATGTCGCTCTATTTGGTCTACTCACAGTGGACAGCAGATTATGCGGTCGTAAAAAAAACACCGACCAACAACACCGTGTCAGCAACAATGCCAAGATCTGCACAACCACTGCAGGGCTCCCCCCCTTCTACCAACACCCTCCTGTTTTCTGACTCAAAGCCAGAGCTTTACTCTTTAGAGCAAAACGAAACAAACAAAAGTGCACAGGCCCCAACCAACCTGGTGACGCTCTCAAACGACGTTCTAGAAATTAAAATTAACCCCGACAGAGGGGCTGACATTGTTAATGCCGTATTGCTGGGATACTTCTTGAGCAAGGACGACACAGAAAACAGGGTGCAGCTACTCTCCCTTAGCGAAGATTCCTACCACTATTTTCAAACCGGCCTTCTTTCAACGGAAAACAACAACAACCCTGAGCCCAACCACCAGCAACCATTTTTATATATAAGAACAAGCGGAGCCAATGATGGCAGCAAAAGCGCTATTTTTAGGTGGGAAAGCAGCAGCATAGCTGTTAACAAAACATACACTCTGACGCCAGGTTCCTTCGAGGTTAAGCTAGCGTATGAAATAATAAACAAGGGCTATAGCGTCTACCCATATGTCCAGTATAGCCAGATAATAAAAAAAGACGCAAAGGTTGAGCGCTCCATGTTTGATGTTGAGACCTACTCTTTTGACGGAGGAATTATCTTTAATGGCGAGAGCTATGAAAAGCTCCACCCAGAGGACCTTGTTGAAAAACCAGTCATGACAAGCCACCTAAATGGCTGGCTTGCAAACATTAAGCACCACTTCGTTGTTGCCGCCATTCCGGAGGCAGAAGACAGCTTTTCCTATCAGGCAACATACGACGAAGACAGAAGCCTGGAAAAAATTTCAGCTGTTGGGGAAACAACTAAAACAGTGTTTCCTGGCACCACCCAAAAAGAAGAGATGAGTTTTTATATAGGGCCAAAGCTTCAGTCAAAGCTTAAAGAACTAAGGCCGGGACTAGAAAGAAGCGTTGACTATGGCGCTCTCTCTTTTCTTTCAAAACCGCTGTTCTGGTTGCTAGATAAAATCCACTCGTTTGTTGGCAACTGGGGGCTGTCGATAATTCTAGTGACGTTTTGTATAAAGCTGGTGTTTTATAGGCTTGCAGAGACAAGCGGTAAATCAATGGCAAGAATGAGGTTGTTGGCGCCGAGAATCAAGGCCATTCAGGAGAGGTTCAAAGACGACAAACAAGCTGCAGGACAAGCCACGATGGAGCTGTACAAAAAGGAAAAAGTTAACCCTCTAGCTGGTTGCTGGCCAATGTTGGTTCAGATACCATTTTTTATCGCCTTTTATTGGGTTTTGCTAGAGAGTGTTGAGATCAGACAAGCACCATTTTTTCTTTGGATACAAGACCTGTCGTCTAGAGATCCTTATTTTATATTGCCCCTTCTAATGGGCGCTGGAATGTTCTTTCAACAAAAACTAAACCCACCACCTCCCGACCCAATGCAAGCAAAAATAATGAATTTTCTACCTGTAATGTTCACAGGCATGTTCGCCTTTTTTCCTTCAGGGCTGGTGCTTTATTGGCTTACAAACTCATTATTGTCTATCGCACAACAGTGGAGGCTGAACAAAAAGTTTGGCACAAAGACTCCTATGGGCTCCGGATCCGGAGGCGACGGCGGTTAGTTAGCAGCTTGCCAAAAACGCCTTGAGCAACAAAATCAACAAACTCTCTGGAACCATAGCGGCACAAGCATCAGCGCCAGGGGTTGCAGGAATAGCAGTAATAAGGGTTTCTGGCGAGCTAACAAAAAAGATCACAAAAAAGATCACGAGAAAAGAGGCCAGCCACATGCAGGCAAAAAGAACAGCATTTTTTAACCAAGACGGAAGGAAGATTGATGACGGAATAGCACTTGGTTTTTTTGCTCCCAATTCTTATACAGGAGAAGACGTTTTAGAGATCTCTTGTCACGGCAGCCCAGCGGTAGTAGATGAAATTCTTAAGGCGCTGTTTGGCTTCGGCGCAAGACCAGCAGAGCCTGGAGAGTTCACAAAAAGAGCATACCTCAACGACAAAATTGACTTGGTACAAGCCGAAGCTGTTGCAGACCTTATAGAGAGTAAGTCAATACAAACAGCAAGGGCAGCAAGAAGGTCGCTCGAGGGTGTTTTTTCAAAAAAAGTGTTCGCCCTTTCAGATCAACTAACAGAGACCAGAACGTTGGTCGAGGCCTCGCTAGACTTTCCTGATGAAGATCTGAACGAAACAAATTATAAGAAAACGCTTTCAACAAAGCTGGATGAAACCAACAATGCTTTTTTGTCTCTTTTAAAAGAAACAAGAACCGCATGCAGGATAAGGGAGGGGGCAACTTTAGCGATAATAGGAAAACCCAACGTTGGCAAATCAACACTAATGAACACGCTTAGCGGCCACCAAAGAGCAATTGTTAGTGAGACCCCCGGCACAACAAGAGACACCATTGAAGAGACCATTATATTAGACGGTTTTTGTTTAACAATAGTTGATACTGCAGGGATTAGGGACACCAAAGATGCAATAGAAAAAGAAGGGATAGAGCGTGCAAAAAAAGCAGCAAAAAACGCAGACATAATCCTTGAAGTGTTTGATGCCAACAAGCGAGAGCAGGGCACAAAAAAACCAGAAAAAAACACGCTGTTGCTTTTCAATAAGGCCGACCTTCTAAAGACGCAGCTGAAAAACAAAAATCAAAACGAAGGTGTTTTTTATGTTTCAGCAAAAGACGGAAGCGGGATTGATGACGTTGTTAGTGCAATAGCAGCTTTTTTTGGCAAAAGCGAAACACACGAATCAGGACTAACCGCAAGAAGGCGACACCTCAATAATCTTGGGGATGCTTTTAGTTTTTTTAAAAAAGCCAAAAGCAAAACAGAGGCCAACAAAGCAACTGACTTGGTTGCAGAAGAGCTACTTCAGGCGCAAAATACACTTTCTGAAATAACGGGCGAGTTTTCGACAGAAGACCTTCTTGACAAAATATTCAGTGAGTTTTGTATAGGGAAATAGCGTGAAAAAAAAGAAGTTAAGTTTTGATGCAATAGTGGTCGGCGGAGGACACGCAGGCACAGAGGCAGCTGCTGCCTTGGCAAGAATGGGACACGAGGTACTTCTTCTGACACACGCTAAAAAAACCATTGGTCAAATGAGCTGTAACCCAGCAATTGGCGGTGTCGGAAAAGGACACCTAACAAAAGAAATTGATGCCATGGGAGGCCTTATGGCAAGAGCAGCAGATAAGGCTGCAATTCACCTAAAGACACTCAACTCCAGCAAAGGAAAAGCCGTTCAGGCAACAAGGGCGCAAGCTGATAGAGCGCTATATAGGGGGGCCATTCAGAAAGAGTTGGCTCAGCACTCAAACCTGTCCATCTTTGAAGGCGCGGCATCCGGCCTAATTATCAAAGGCGGCAAACTCCACGGCGTAACCACGGAATGCAAAACAACCTTTACAACAAAACAGCTGGTACTAACTGTGGGCACCTTCTTAAATGGAAAAATTCACATGGGGAAAGAACAAACCAGCGGAGGAAGAAAAGGCGATGCGCCTTCTATAATTTTAGCTCAACAGCTTCATGAAATTGCCCCAAGAACAGGAAGATTAAAAACAGGAACCCCACCAAGAATTTTAAAAAAGAGCATTAATTTTAGCAGCCTTGAAGAACAAAAAGGAGACAGCCCTAGGCCTGTTTTTTCCTATCTTTCAAAACGAGAGGACCACCCAAAACAAGTGAGTTGCTTTATTACATACACAAACAACGACACGCACGAGGTTATCAGGGCCTCACTCAGGGACTCCCCTTTATATTCTGGCTCCATAAAGGGCGTTGGGCCAAGGTATTGCCCATCTATAGAGGACAAGGTTGTGCGGTTTGCAGATAAATCCAGACATCAAATTTTTATAGAGCCAGAGGGCCTAACCTCTAAAGAGGTTTATCCAAATGGAATTTCAACCAGCCTAGGCGTTAAGGCACAAGAGGCCTTTCTCGGGACCATAAAGGGGTTTGAGGACGCTGTTATTACGCAACCAGGGTACGCTATAGAGTACGACTACTTTGACCCCAGAGACCTTGCAGAAAACCTAGAAACCAAAGAAGTGCAAGGCCTTTATTTTGCAGGCCAAATCAACGGAACAACTGGTTACGAAGAGGCAGCAGCCCAAGGGCTTTTGGCAGGCATTAACGCGGGGCTCGCAATAAAAGAAAAAGACAGCTGGGTGCCAAAAAGAAGCGAGGCTTATATTGGCGTTCTCTCAAGCGACTTAATAACGAGAGGAACAAATGAGCCATATCGAATGTTCACCAGCAGGGCTGAACACAGACTGCTACTAAGAGAGGACAATGCCGACCAAAGACTAACGCCTGTTGCAAGAAAAATGGGGCTTGTTTCCAAAGAAAGGTGGGAGCTGTTTTTAAACAAACAAGAAAAAATTAAAACCGAAAAACACAGACTAACTAAAACCAGACTATCGTCATTAGAAGTAAAAAAAATAGACAAAGACGCCAAGAAAGAAACAACAGAAAAGACGGCTTATGACCTGTTGAAGCGCCCCCAAGTAAAATACAAGGACCTTTTGAATGGCATCAAAAAAAGAGACGGCTATGACGCAGAAGACGCGCTCTCCAAAGAGTTGGTTGATGCACAAATTGAAACAGAGGCAAAATACGAAGGCTACATGAAGAGGCAGGCCAAAGAAATTGAAAAACAAGAGACCTATTCTGGTGCAAAGCTCCCAAAAGACATGGACTACTCAAAACTGTCTGGGCTTTCCAACGAGGTCAAGCAAAAACTAGAAGAGTTTACGCCAAAAACCATTGGGCATGCTGCTAGGATTCAGGGAGTTACCCCAGCATCTCTTTCTGTCTTGTTGGTACACTTAAAAAAAGAGAAAACAAAAAGAGTACAAAACCAATGAAAAAAAATACAGCAGCCTTGTTGGCGCTCTTACTGATAGTAGGCTGCGGAGAACAAGAAAAAACAGACCAAACGATTGAGAGCGGAGAAATATATGGCGGAGACTCCGGGTTTGAGCTTGCCAAAGAGCAGGTGTTTAGAAAAAACAACGGAGCAGAGCCAGGCACTCTGGACCCACATAGGGCAGAAGGGGTTCCAGCTTCCAACATTCTCCGAGATCTGTTTGAGGGTTTGGTTGTAGAGCTTCCTAATGGAGAATATATTCCAGGCGTAGCAGAGTCATGGACTGTAAGCGAGGATTCAAAAAGATATGTTTTTAAAATAAGAAAAAATGCAAAGTGGAGCAACGGCGATGCGTTTACCGCCTATGATTATGTTTACTCGTTTAAGAGGAGCGTTGACCCCAAGACACTTTCTAATTACTCAAGCATGTTGTATCCCATTAAAAACGCAAGAGCAATTGTTATGGGCGAGGCGTCACCCGAACAATTGGGCGTTTACTCAGAAGACGAGAATACTCTTGTTGTTGAGCTGGAAAAGCCAACACCGTATTTTTTGAGCCTTTTGACACACTCCACAACATACCCCGTTCATCGGGAAAGCATAGAAAAACTAGGGAAGCTTTTTACAAGGCCTGGAAACCTAGTTAGCAATGGCGCCTTTAGGCTAGAAGAGTGGAGAGTGCAGTCCCACATTAAGATTATTAAAAACGAGCAATACTGGGACAATGAAAACACAACCCTAGAGGCAACCTACTATTATTCTCTTGATGATGCCAACTCTGCTCTTAAGCGATATAGGGCAAACGAGCTAGATTTTACCGACACCATACCGCTAGAGCAACTAACACTAATTAAAAACCGTATGGCGGACGAGTATAGGGTTGCCCCTTATTTTGGCAGCTATTACTATGGGTTTAATAACACCAAAGCCCCATTCAAAAACAACCCCAAACTAAGAACGGCTCTGAATATGGCCATAGACAGGGACATTCTAGTAAACATCGTTATCGGCGCAGGGCAAATTCCAGCCTATAGTTTTGTTCCACCAGTAAAGACGTTCCAACCCATAGAACCAGAGTGGTCAACATGGAGCAAAGAAAAGAGAGAGGCCGAAGCCCTTAGGCTCTATCAAGAGGCTGGGTACAGCAAAGACAAACCACTAGAGGTTGAAATATTATACAACACCAGCGAGAACCACAAAAAAGTTGCACTCGCCGTAGCCGCGATGTGGAAGCAAGCGCTGGGAGCTAAAACGATACTTAGAAACCAAGAGTGGAAAGTTTTCTTAGACACAAGAAGAATGCAAAACGAAACCCAAATATTTAGAGGGGGTTGGATAGGGGATTATGATGATCCTTATACCTTTAGCCAGATGCTCCACGCAGAAAATGAGATGAATCACCCCGGCTATAACAGCAAGGAGTACAACAGGCTTGTCGACCTGGCTGCTACTAAAAATGCTGGAGAAGACCGGCTTAATGACCTAAGGGCGGCAGAGAGGGTGCTTACTAAAGACCTGCCAATTATTCCGCTTTATTTTTATGTTAGCCAGCACATGGTTAAACCCTGGGTGATAGGACTAGAGGATAATGTTATGGACCATCATTATTCTAAATACGTCAAAATCCTAAAGAGAGAAAAACGACAACAAAAATGAATACCTTAAAGTTTGTTGTCTCGCGATTTCTAGGCGCTATACCCACATTATTGGCACTTATTTGTTTTGCTTTTTTGTTGGTTAAGGCCGCACCTGGCGGACCATTTGATATGGAGAGAGCCCTGCCCGTAGAGGTTGAGGCCAATCTCAGAGCTGCCTATAACCTTGATGACCCAATACACATTCAGCTGATAAAATATATTGGAGACATTCTCCAAGGCGACTTTGGGCCCTCGTTTCAGTATAGAGACTTTACAGTAACCGAACTCATTGCAGCAGGCTTCCCTGTGTCCTTGAGGCTGGGGCTTAGCGCCATTATTATTGCCCTCTTTTTTGGGTCTCTAATCGGCACTATCGCAGCACTAAAACAAAACACCAGAATAGATTACTTAGCCATGTTTTTTGGAATGATAGGCATCTCTATACCTAATTTTGTTATGGCCCCACTTTTAATTTTATTTTTTGCAATTTTTTACAGTCTCCTGCCGGCGGGGGGATACAACAACGGCAGCATAGAAAATATGATACTGCCTGTTATTTCTCTGGCGCTTCCACAGGTTGCGTATATTGCCAGGCTAACTAGAGGCTCTATGATAGAGGTCCTTAGCAGCAACTTTGTTAGAACAGCAAAGGCACAAGGCATACCTATGAAAAACATTGTAGTTAGCCATGTTTTGAAGCCAACCTTTCTGCCAATTGTTTCATACATAGGGCCCGCCACTGCAGCAATTATTACAGGCTCTGTGGTCGTGGAACAAATATTTGGACTCCCAGGTCTTGGTCGATATTTTGTTCAGGGCGCCTTAAACAGAGATTATACTTTGGTTATGGGGGTGGTGGTTTTTTATGGCTGCTTAATAATAGCTTTTAACCTTCTTGTTGATATTTTATATGGTTTTATTGACCCCAAGATTAGGGCGAGCAGATGAAAAATAAAAGCTCATTGATGGCAGATGCGTGGGGCGCCCTTAAGCAGAATAAGGCGGCACTGTTTTCGTTTGTCACAATGTCGGCCATGGTTGTGTTGGTTATTTTGGGGCCGCTATTAAGCCCTTTTGCCATAGACCAAACAGACTGGTACCAGCTTTCTGCAAAGCCAAGTTTTTCAAGCGGGCATATTTTTGGAACAGACGACCTAGGAAGGGACTTGTTTGTGAGGGTCATGTATGGGGGAAGAATATCTCTCATGGTGGGTCTTGTTGCAACCATGGTTAGTGTTTTTATTGGCGTTTCTTATGGCGCCATATCAGGATATTTGGGCGGCAAAACAGACGCCATAATGATGAGGGTGGTCGATGTTCTATATGCCATGCCATTTTTGTTTTTTGTAATCCTGCTAATGGTTTTTTTCGGTCGAAGCATTTTATTAATTTTTATCGCTATTGGCGCCGTTAACTGGCTGGACATTGCCAGAATAGTAAGAGGGCAAACCCTTAACATAAAGGGAAAAGAATTCGTTGATGCCGCTAGAGCTGGCGGCGTGTCTAACACTAAGATTGTCTTCAAACACATTGTGCCTAATCTTTTAGGCCTCGTGGTGGTTTACGTTGCTCTAACCGTTCCCCAGGTCATTTTGGTGGAGTCTTTTTTAAGCTTTCTGGGGCTGGGCGTTCAAGAGCCAATGACATCATGGGGAGCGCTAGTCAACCAAGGCGCAAAGCAAATGGAGACCTCTCCTTGGATGTTAATTTTTCCAGGACTGTTTTTGGCTACCACTTTGTTTTGTTTTAATTTTATTGGCGATGGGCTTAGAGACGCCCTAGACCCAAGAGATAGGACCAGGCAAAATGACTGAGTTGTTGTCAGCATCAAACCTGTCTGTTGAGTTCACCTCAAGGGGTAAAAAAATTCAAGCTGTAAAAAACCTAAACTTTGCTGTAAACAAGGACCAGTCTTTAGGCATAGTTGGGGAGTCTGGGTCAGGAAAAAGCCAAACAGTGCTTTCAATAATGGGCTTGCTAGAAAGCAATGGCAGGGCAACGGGCAGCGTTGTTTTTGACAAAAAAGAGATTTTAGGAATTAAGGCTAAAAACCTAAACGAAATAAGGGGCAGAAGCATTGGCATGGTTTTTCAGGACCCAATGAGCTCACTAAATCCATATATTTCTATTGGAAAGCAGATGGCAGGCGTTCTAAAAAGACACACAAAGCTTAACAAGAACGAAAGAAAAGAAAAATGCATAGAGATGCTTGATGCAGTAAAAATACCCAGCCCATCTCAGAGGTTTGATGGCTTTTCTTTTGAGCTCTCTGGGGGAATGAGACAAAGAGTTATGATCGCCTCAGCTCTACTTACAGGCCCTAAGCTACTGATAGCAGATGAGCCAACGACAGCGTTGGATGTAACGGTTCAAGAGCAGATCCTTGACCTTCTTTTAGAAATGAAAGAAAGGTTTTCTATGTCGCTTATTTTAATCACACACGATCTGGGGGTGGTTGCCAGAAGTTGCCAAAAAGTCTTGGTTATGAAAGATGGCATGGAGCAAGAAACAGGAACCTTGGAACAAGTTTTTTATTCGCCAACAGCAGACTATACAAAGGAGCTCCTTTCTAAGTCTAAAGAGATGAGTTTGGACACAAAAGCACCAACGACAACTAAAAAACAACAGGATGAGATTACAGCAAAAATAAACAAAGTAAGCGTTCTCTTCCCAGTTCCCAAGCAAACGATCTTCTCTAGACAAGAATACTTAAGAGCTGTGGACGAGGTCTCCCTGTCTATTTATGAAGGCGAGATTCTCGGTGTTGTTGGAGAGTCTGGCAGCGGAAAATCAACGCTGGCAAAAAACATTCTAAAACTTATTGAACCCACAACAGGGACAATTGATTTGTTTGGAGCAAGGCTTGCCGAGCTCAGTAAAAAAGAGATGAAGAAAGCTAGAAAAAAAATGCAAGTGGTGTTTCAGGACCCCTACTCGTCTCTCAACCCAAGGATGACTATTTTTGAAGTGTTGTCAGAACCACTGAATTCTTTTTTTCCAGGCATGACCCAAGACTCTATAGAGCAAGATGTTGAGGCAGCCATTCTTGAGGTCGGACTTGATGTTGATTTTTTAGGAAGATACCCTCACGAGCTTTCAGGAGGCCAATGCCAAAGGATAGCGATAGCAAGAGCGCTGATGCCAAAACCACAACTGTTAATTTGCGATGAGGCGGTCAGCGCTCTTGACGCCTCTATAAGAGCAGAAATAATTGATTTATTGCTCAACATTAAGCAGAAACGAAAACTAACCATGGTCTTCATAGCACACGATTTAGCGGTCGTAAAAAAAATATGTGACAGGGTTATTGTTATGCAAAAAGGCAAAATAGTGGAGTCAGGCAAAACAGAGGATGTTTTTTACAACCCTAAAAAACCATACACAAGGCGCTTGCTTGAGTCGGTGCCGGTTCCTGATCCAAAAATAGAACAACAAAAACTTGAAAAGAGAAGAGCACGGCAGTAAGTTTATCAGCCAAGAACACACCAGAAAAAAAGGAGAAACAAGTGACCATTCCGAATAAGTTTTTAGCGTTTAGAATTCACCAAGAAGAAAAATCCGTCAGGCCTGCATTAGAAGAGATAACGCTGGGAGACCTTACTGAAGGCGAAGTCATTGTAAAAAACAGCTACTCAAGCATCAACTATAAAGATGCTCTTGCTGCCACAGGGGCTGGCAAGATACTAAGAAAGTTTCCATTGGTTGGGGGCGTGGACGTAGCCGGTACTGTTGTAGAATCATCTGACCCCACACTTAAACCAGGCGATAAAGTTTTAGCAGCATGCTCTGGCTTAAGCGAAACCAATGATGGGGGTTATTCCGAGTATTCAAGATTGACCAGCAATGCAGCAATTAAAATTCCTGAAAACATAACACCAAGAACAGCAATGGCAATTGGAACAGCAGGGTTTGCCGCTGCTTTAGCAATCTATAAAATGGGCCTCAACAACCAAAAGCCCGACCTCGGACCAATAGCGGTAACCGGTGCAACAGGCGGCGTTGGGAGCATAGCCATTGATATGCTTTCTTCTTTAGGCTATGAAACTGTGGCGATTACTAGCAAAAAAGACAACGAAGAATACTTGAAAAACATAGGCGCAACCTCGGTGAGGTTTTTCGATGAGCTAGACATTGGAGAGAGGCCCCTTGAAAGAGCTTCTTTTGGGGGAGCTATAGATAACCTTGGCGGCAACGTACTTTCTTGGCTGTTGCGCTCCACTGTTGAAGAAGGCAATGTAGCGAGCATAGGTCTTGCCTTAAACTACAAGCTAGACACAAACGTGATGCCTTTTATCTTGAGGGGCGTAAACCTTTTGGGCGTCAATTCAACCACCTTACCCAAGACAACAAAAGAAACGGTTTGGAGAAAAATCTCAGAAGAAATGATGCCTAGAAACATAGGCTCTATTGTCACAAAAGAGCTGACACTAAAGGATTTAAGTGGAAACTTTCAACAATACCTGGATGCCAGTGTCGTTGGTAGGGTTATCGTGAACATTGATGGCTCCTAGCACAAGGTGGACGAGCTTAAAACACTGTTGAGCCGAGGAGCCGAAGCCCTTGGAATGGAGACCACCAAAACACAAGAAGACAGTTTAGCTCTGTTTTTAAATAACGTTCTTTCAGAGAATAAAAAGTTTAATCTTACTGGAATTAAGGACCCTAAAGAGGCAACGATAAAACATCTTTTAGATTCGCTTAGCCTAGCCAATAACATTGAAGGCAATACAATAATGGACGTTGGGTCGGGGGCGGGGTTTCCAGGAATTCCTTTAGCAATAATTCAACCAAAAAATAAATTTATTTTAGTGGAGTCTAAAAAAAAGAAAGCACAGTTTATTTTAGAAGCAAGTCAGGCCTTGGGCCTTGATAACGTCTTGGTTATTGGCAAAAGATCAGAAGAAGTAGGCCCGAAGCATAGCGCTGACGCTATCGTTTCTAGAGCGCTAGGGAGCCTAAATTATTTTATTGAAAAAACTAAACACCTGCTTGCAAAAAATGGGAACCTCTATGCCATGAAGGGTAAAAATCCTGAGGAAGAAATTAATAGTCTGATTAAAGGCTGGGCGGTTGCACAAATAAAAAAAATTGATGTACCCTATCTTGATGCAGAGAGGCATATTATTACAATAACAAGGAAAAAATAAAATCGCTGAAACCATAGTCATTGCAAACCAAAAAGGAGGGGTTGGAAAAACCACAACAGCGGTAAACCTATCAGCCGCCCTAGAGACCTTAAGTAAAAAAGCATTATTAATAGACCTTGATTCACAAGGCAATGCAACGAGCGCTTGTGGCATTGATAAAAAAACAGTTACAACATCTGTTTACGACCTTCTAATCGGAGAAGCGAGAGTGGATGAGGTTATGATGCAGTCTGGAAAAAACAAGTTTTCAGTTGTTCCTGCAAACAACGACCTAATGGCAGCTGAAATACAATTGTTGGAGTATGAAAACAGAGAGTTTTTATTAAAAAATGCTCTTTTAGAAATACAAGGAGAGTTTGATTACATAATCATAGATTCCCCACCATCCATGAATATTTTGACATTAAACGCAATGGCGGCCAGCAATAATATAATCATACCCGTTCAATGCGAGTATTATGCGTTAGAGGGAATGACAGGTGTTTTGGAAACAATATACAGAATCAAGGAAACAGTTAACCCAGGGCTTGAAATTAGCGGCGTAGTAAGAACAATGTTTGACTCTAGAAACAGTCTCGCAGGAGAGGTATCAGGACAACTCAAAAGATATTTTGGCGAAAAGCTTTTCTGGACATCCATACCAAGAAACGTTCGTTTGGCAGAGGCACCAAGCTTTGGCTTATCAGCTATAGCCTATGACCCAGAGTGCCTGGGCTCAAAAGCCTATGTTTCATTGGCAAAAGAGGTAGTTAAAAAAAGCATGCAATGATTTTTTTTGCAGTTAAAATTAGAACGCAATGAATGAAAAAAGAAAAAGTTTAGGTAGGGGGCTAGAGGCCTTATTAGGAACAGCGCCAGAAGGGCAGCCAAAAAACAAGAGCCAAGGAATGCAAATACTTGGCCTCGAAGAAATAGGGCCCGGACCCTTTCAGCCAAGGAAAACCATAAAAGAAGAACAGCTTAAAGAGCTCTCACAGTCCATTGAGGCCCAAGGGGTAATTCAACCAATTGTTGTGAGAAAAAGAGCGGTTCAAGACTCCACAACAGGAGTAAAGTATGAAATTATAGCGGGAGAAAGGAGGTGGCGAGCATCTCAATTGGCAGGCCTAGAGTCAATTCCCGTAATTATCAAGACGATGACAGACGCAGATGCCGTAGCAATCGCCTTGATAGAAAACATCCAGCGAGAAAACCTAAACCCGCTTGAAGAGGCAAACGCCTTTCAAAGGCTGATCATTGAATACGAAATGACACATCAAGAGGTTGCCAATGCTGTTGGAAGAGCAAGGGCAAGCATATCAAACATCCTAAGGCTCTTGGAGCTTCCAAGCGCAGTTCAAGACCTTGTAAATGAGTCGAAAATCAGCATGGGGCACGCAAGAGCTATGTTGGCTATAAAAGACCGCTCCATGCAACTCGAGGTGGCAAACCTAGTTGTTGAAAAAAACCTATCTGTTAGAGAAACAGAGGCCCTTGTTAGGGGAATATTAGAGGGTAAAGAGAAGAAAAAAACAACCAAACCAAAAGACAATGACATTGTCTCTCTAGAAAAGGAATTATCCGAAAAGCTTGGGGCCAAAGTAGCCATCCAGCATGCCAGCACAGGAAAAGGGAGGCTTACCATAAGCTACTCGAGTGTTGATGAGCTAGAGGGAATACTAGAAAGAATAAAATAACCGAGCAAGAGCTAGAAAAATAAACAACACAACCCCCATGTTTGGAAACCCAAGAAGAGCAGCGCTCAGTATTCTTTTTATGCAGTTGATTCTTGGCACCATTGCTGCACTATTTTTTTTCTACTTTTCGGGGCTGACGAGCGCAAAATCCTCAATCATTGGTAGCTTGATAGCTCTTTTTTCTTCAGTGCACCTGTTTAAATTAATAATCAATCCACTTCAGCCCGAACCCAAAAAGATAGTGAACTCGCTGTATCTGATGGAGGCACTAAAGTTTATAGTAACAGGGGCACTCTTTGGCGCCTCAATAATCTTTTTAAAACCCATGTTTTTCCCACTAATAATAGGTTATATTGTTGCCGTTTTTGTATATTGGTTGTCACTATTGGTTGTATAAATAAGCAAGAGAGAGGAACAAAATTAGTTTTTTAAAAACAACCCTGTTTTTTATTCTGTTAACCGGATCA
>Ga0233427_10002075_pt1 | contig 19686 bp, 14 predicted proteins | sample SI_118_April2016_5_FD_179885 | JGI IMG/M metagenome (GOLD analysis project Ga0233427, IMG submission 179885) | Seawater microbial communities from Saanich Inlet, British Columbia, Canada - SI_118_April2016_100_MG | ecosystem: Environmental > Aquatic > Marine > Inlet | place: Canada: British...
TGAATACTTTATCTGAAAATAATAAAGAACAAATGGATACCTTAACTGAGTCTGCTATTAAAAATGCTGGAGCATCACAAGAAGATGCTGATCTAATTGCACAAGTAGTTGCAAATGTAAGTGATGAGTTCTCAAATCAGATTATTGGTGAAGTTACTAAGAATTCAACAGATGAAAATCAAGCGCTATCTGCTAAAGTTATGAAATCAATAGTTGAGACCAATCCTGATAAAGTAGAAAATCTTAGTGATGAAAATAAGGATAACTTAATATCTCAAACTATTGAAGCAGCAAAAAATCAAGCAGAAGGTACTTCTTCAGATGAGTTAGATCTTTCTAATATGATAGCTCAAATTCTTACAAATTCTGATACTGGAACAGCAACAAAAGTTTTAGAATCTTTAGAAGAAGCAACAACAGATAGTGATTCAAAATTATCATTAAGTGTAGTTTCAAATTTAACTAAACAAGAAAATTATGAAGAAAAAATGGAAATCCTTTCAGTCACTTCATCAGTTGTTGATCAAAGTATAAATAAACTAATAGAAAAAGCAGTTGAAAATGCTTCATCTGAAGAAGATCTAGAGTTAGTAACAGATATAGTTGAAAATAGTAAGGGAACAATGGGAGATAAAATAGTTAACAGTGCAAATAAAAGTGAAGAAAGTAAGAAAAAAATCACAGAAATAATTGTTAAAGTTGTTGAAAAAAATCCTGAAAAGGCAGTTGAAATTATAGAAAAAAATCAAAATACTAACACAGTGCTAGAGACTGTGAAAACAAAAATAGAAAATAATGAAGCAGTTACCTCAGAAGATTTTAAAGAAGTTTTTGATACAAACGTTTCACCTAATTAATGATGCGATTATCTAAAAATAAAAAATATCAGTATTTATTTTTTTTTATATTTTCACTATTTGTAATATTTAATGGAGGAAATTCAAACTTATTAATTCAAATTAACTATATTTTAATAGGTTTATTATTCTTATACTGCTTTAAAGATAAAAATTACTTCACTCATTTTAAAATTTTTTATTTAAAAAATAAATTTTCAATATTTTTTTATATATTGTTTTTGTTATATTTAATATTTCAGATTTTACCTTTACCAATTGACTACCTTAAATTATTTTCATCATTTAAATATGATTATATTACTAAATTAAGAAACGATACATCGTTTTCGCCTATATCATTATCACCTTCAAATTCTTATTTTCAAATATTAAATTTTACTTCATTACTAATTTTAGTTTTTATTTTAAAAATGATATTTTATACAGAAAGGCATAAAAACAGATTATTTTTATTTTTATCATTAATTGGTTTTTTATCTGCCTTATTTGCAATTGTGATTTATTTAATCGGGAATCCTAATTTTTTTATTTTTTATAATTCATACTACGCAAATTCTTCATCAGGTTTTTTTATAAATAGAACAGTTTTTGCTATTTTTTTATTATTTTGTTTAGTTGCTAGTTTAGAATTTCTAAAAAATTTAGACACCAAAAAAACTATTAGAAATCAAGATAATTTTTTTTTAAAAATTTATATAAGACTGTTTATAATATTTATCACAATTGGTATCATTACCAGTTTTTCTAGAATAGGAAATTTTTTACTTTTAATTACAATATTTTTTTATTTGATAAATGAATTTTTTTTCATAAAAAATGATAATAAATCTTTTAGATATATCCTTTTGTTAATAATATTTTTTGATATTCTTATATTGGGTATTTATTTTGGATCTTATCAATTATTTGACAGATTTTACTTCTTAAAAGATGAATTAATTACAACAACTTCCTCTGAAGTTAATTTAAATAGATTTGAGATTATAAAATTTGGTTTAAGTCAATTATATAATTTTAAATTTTTTGGTTATGGAGCAGGTGGTTTTGAAACCTTATTTAAAATTAATTATATCAATTTGGATAGTGCTTATGCAAATCACGCTCATTCAGATGTAATAGAATTTATTGGTGAATTTGGTTTTGTAGGTTTTGTTATATTAATTATGTCTTTAATAAAATTTCTCTTTAATAAGATAAATTATAGTTTTATAAATTTAATTCTTATAAGTTATTTAATTACTTTATTGTTTTTTGATTTTTCTTTACACATTCCCTTAATTCAAATAAGTTTTTTAATATTCTTTACACTTAATAAAAATTATTCAGTTTGATTGGCACTTTCGAATTTTGCACCTTCTTGAATTATAGGGTTATAAGATTTAAACAAATCAGTTTGTGGTAGCAGTAAACTAATAGTTCTGTTCCATTTGACTATTCCAGCCGCAGGAATAAAAACTATATCTTTGGAATGTAAGTTAAATTTTCTTCCTACAATTAGATTAACTGGATTTTGAACATCTAGTTGAAAAACACTAACTGATAGAAATTTATTAAAATTTTCTCTAATTACATATATTTTTTTAGCGTTAGACGTTAATTGATTTAAACCACTAGTTGAAATTAATTCAGTTAAAGAATAACCAAGGTTTGGATAATAAACCCCTGGTTTACTTATTTCGCCAAATATGTGTATTGCATCTGAATTTCTATCAACAAAAATTACATCATTTTTTTTTAGGTAAAAATTTTCTTTATCATCAACATTTTTAAAAGCGTTTTCTAAATTTATTTTATAAACTTGATTATTTCTTCTCAATATTCCTTTGGTACCAAAATTTTTATTTCCAGAACTTGGGTTAAATCCTGCATTTATTGCAGCTTCAATCAGTTTTATTGGTTCTTGATTTAAATTTAAAGTTGTTTGTGTTTGTACAGCTCCAACTAAATAAGCTTTGCTACTATTATAATCTTGAATCTTTACTTGCAAATCAGGATTTCTATAATATTTTTTTATTTCCGTATACAAAACTTTCTGGGCTTGATCCAATGAAAGGTCATTAATTTTAACTTTACCAACAAAAGGTAAATCTATTTTGCCATCTTGATCAATTATATAAACTCCATTTAAATCTTCTACATCACTTAAATTAATTGATACTGTATCTGACGTACCTAGAATATATCTATATTTATAATTATAAATTTTTTCAAATTTTTTAATTTTATGATCAAATTCTTCAATTTTTTTTTGATTATAAAATTTAATTTGACTATCAGTTAATTCATTTAAAGAAATAATATTTATTTCTACCTCATTAATAGTGTTTTCACTTGATATAATTTTTGGATTTTGTTTGCTTGGATTTGTATTAATTCCTGGTGTTTTTATACAGGAATTTAAAAATACAATAATTATAAAAAAAATAAGAAATTTCATAACTAATCTTTATAATTTTTCAAATATCATTTATCACAAATTAGCAAAAATATATTAAAATGATATAAATTTTAAAAAAAATGAAATAAAATTCATTTTATGAGTCAAAATGACTCTAAAATAAGAAAAAAATCAATTTTTATCTAAAATTTATTTTTAATTTTAAGTTATATTTAATATAAATTGTCTAAATAATAATTAATTACTTTATGATAAAAGAATTAGAAAAACTTGTTAATTTTTTTGATGTTGGTGATCTAAAGTTTATTTTACTAATTTTTAAAAAAAATATTAAAAATCTTTTTTTTCTCTCATCCTTAGTTGCTATTTTAGCCTTAATTATATCTTTGAATACTGAAAAAAAATATATAAGTGAAGCTACTATAGTAATTTCACCTGAGGAAAATAATATAGTTAATATTGAAGAAGTTTATTCCATAGAAAATCAAAGTAATAGAGTTAATAATCAAGTTGCTATTTTAAAAAGTGATGAAGTATTAGAATATATTGTTCAAGATAAAAAGAAACAACTTGAATTTGAAAGACTATATTCAAAAGTTAAAACAAGCACTTTGCAAAGATTAACAAAAAAAAAAGTTGTCTTTAATAAAGAATATATTAAAAATAGTTTAAGTAACAATTTTCAAGTTAGCAACATACCTCGAAGCGATGTTTTAAAATTAAAATTCACATCTAATGATCCTCGAATATCCCAATTGGCTTTAACTAGTATTATTAGTTCTTACCAGAGGTATGAGGTAGACAGTAAGATACAAATTACCAATTATGCAAAAAGTAAAATAACTTTAAGATTAGAGGATTTGGTTATGCAAATTGATATAGCTGAAAAAAACCTAGCTGAGTATAAAAAAGAAAATAATTTGATAGATACTGGGGGAGTGAAAGAATTAAAAATAGGTGAAATTCAATCAATTTCAAAAAGAATTATAGAAGCAAAACAAGAATTTCAAAAAAAACAAAATGATCTATTATCAATTAAAATTGCTGATGGAGATGTTGATGCCTTGTTAGCAATTGAAGATTTAAGAACACTTAATCAAATTAAATCAATAAAAGATAGCTTGTCAGCAAATGATAGTCAGATACAATCACTCTCTCTAATTTATACTGATAATCATCCAAAATTAACTAAAGCTTATGATTATAAAAATAATCTAAATCAACAATTAAAAAAAGAGATTAATTTAGGAATTGAACAAAAAGCATTTGAGCTTAGTAATTTAGATGGTTTTATAAAGTTATCTGATGAAGAGTTAAAAAAAGCAACAGACGAACTTCAAATAATTGAAGAAAAAGAATCAGGAATGATGAAGTTTTTAAGAGAAGTTGAAAGTAGTAAAAAATTATATGAATCTTTTTTACAAAGGGTTAAAGAGACAAATGAAGCTCAAAATTTACAAGTGTCAAAACTTAAAATTATCGAAATGCCAAGTTTATCTGAAAACCCAATTTCACCTCATCCAAAGAAAAATTTTATTTTAGCTATGTGCTTTTCTTTTGTAGGATTTTTTGGTTTGATTTATTTTAAAGAGTTGAATCTTTCTGTTCTAAAAAGTCCTGAGTCCATTGATTCACTCGATATTCCACAAGTAGGTGTCCTACCAAGAGTTGAAAAAATTAAAAAGGGATATCATATTTTACAAATGTTCTTGGAGGATAGTGAGTCTAATTTTTCTGAGTCAATTAGGTCATCTAGAGCAATTATTGAGTCTAAATTTAAAAAAAATTCAAGTTATATGATTACCTCAAGCAATCCATCAGAAGGAAAAACATCATATGCGTTTAATCTTGCGTTATCACTTGAAAAAAATAAAAAAGTTCTATTCATTGAGGCAGATATTAGAAGACCCTCAGTTTTAAACAGTTTTTATAAGTTTGATAAGGAAATTTTTGGTTTAGGAGAAATTATAACTGCTACTGCTAGTTTAAAAGAAACAATTTTTAAGGTTCCAGGCACAGAACTTGATATTATTACCTCGGGTGAAAAAAGATTTGATATGTCGGATATAGTAAACAGAGATCAAATTAAAAAGTTCTTTGATACATTAAAAATGGAATATGATTATGTAATAATTGACTCTCCACCAGTTCAGCCAGTTTCTGACACATTAATTTTAGCACAAGCAACAGATTACAATTTATTTTTAATAAGATCAGAGGAAACAAGAACTGTAACATTTATGTCAGCTATAAAGAAAATTCAAAATGTCGGAAGCAAAATTCATGGAATAATTATTAATGATTTGGACACCTCAAAAGACAGTTATTATTCTTATTACTATAACTATTCGCCAAGTTATTATAGTTATTATTCTGACAAAAATTCATAAGAGATGAATAGAATTGAAAAAGTTCTTCAAAATGATGACTCTGCCTATATTTATTTTATAAAACTAATTAAAACATTTATTGTTTTTATCAGTTTTTATCTATTTTCAATATTAGAAAAAAATTCAATACATGAATTAATAGATATAGAAATATTTATTAATTCAAAATATTTTTTAATCGCATTTTTTTTTTCAATTTCATATTTTATAATTACAATTTTTTTTATTCAAAATAAAATTTTTAAACATAACTTTATTTCATTTATCAAAGAAGATTTAGTTCCTATTTTTATTTCACAAATATTAATTTTTTCTATTTATTTTTTATTGAATAAAATTTTTATAATTAATTTGGAATATTTGTATTTATTAATATTTTTAACAATAAATTTATTTTTTACAAAAAAAATATTTAATTATATTTATGATTATATGGTTAATAACGATATCATTCATAAGAATATAATGTTAGTCGGTAACTATAATGATTTAGTTTTTTTTTTAAAAAATAAAAAAGAAAAGATAAATGTTTTTAAATGCTGTATTATAAATGATTTATCGGATTTAAATAAATCAATAGTAAGAAATGAAATAAAGATTCCGGCTTTCAGTCAAGATGAAGATATTAGGTCTATACTAGAATATCATGAGCTAGGTCAAATTTGGGTATTAGAAAGTAATCCAAAAAATACTGAAAAATTAATTTCTAGTATTATTAAATTTTCTGTAGATATATTAATTGTCGATATTTTTAATAAACCAAATATATTATCTAAAAATTTATTATATAATAAATTTGAATTTAGAAAATATGAAATTTCTAAATTTTATGGTCCAAATCTTCTTTTAAAAATATTTTTAGATAAACTTCTTTCAGTTATTTTTTTAACTTTAGCCTGCCCAATATTATTAATTTCTTCACTCTTAATTTTTTTAGAAGATGGTTTTCCAATTTTATTTACTCAAGATAGAACTGGTTGGGATGGAAGAAGATTTAAAATTTATAAATTAAGAACCTTAAATAAAAAAAAATTCGATAAAACAACACAGGTAACTAATAATGATGATAGAAAATTAAAATGTGGATCTTTTATTAGAAAATTTAGTATAGATGAAATTCCACAATTATTAAATGTGATATTCGGAGATATGTCGATTGTAGGACCAAGACCGCATATGGTAGAACATGATATCAAATATTCAAAATTATTTATGAATTATTTAAAAAGACATAAGTGTAATCCAGGACTAACTGGCTGGGCTCAAGTAAATGGGTTGAGAGGCTCAACTTCAGACGATCAAATGAGAAAAAGAATGGAGCATGATTTGTGGTATTTAAATAATTGGAATATTGCACTTGATTTATACATTATTGTAAAAACTTTTTATGCAATATTTAAGTTTAAGGGTGAATAAAAAAAATAAAACCAACTTTCAAATAGTATTTTCTATTTCTAAGAGAATACCAAATCAATCTCGTCAGCATCTGGGTTATTTTTTTGATCGAGGTTATGTGGAAAGGTTATATTATTATTTAATAAGATCGGTTTCTTTGAAAAACTCAATTCTATGCTTGAAGGTATATCATTTAAGCCATGTGTTGACCAGTTGTTGGCATGAATATGAATTAATTTTAGATTAAATTTATTAATAAAATTTAATACTTTATCCATATTTATGTCCACATCATGGAATTCAATTGTTAATCCCTCAATTCTATCCATAAATTTAATTAAATCGTTTAAAATTCTGTACTCAGATCCTTCAATATCAATTTTAAAAAAAATTTTTTGATTAATGTCATTCGTGTTTATTATATTTTCAATAGAAATATAATCATGAAACGCATCACCACCTTTCCCAATTTTTTTTAAAAATAATTTATTTTTCGATTTATTAAAAAATTTTTTAAAATTTATCCAATTTAAAAACTGATTAAAGAATAATATTAATTTTAATTTTATTAAACTGTGAAGAAATTTTTTTAAAAAAAAGTTTAAATTTACTGTTGGATCGTATGCAAAAATATTGACATTTCTGATTTTTTGAAAGTGTTCCTCGAATGTAAAATCATCACTTATTCCAAAAGAAATAAGGGTGTTTGAATTCATCACACTATTTTCACAAACTAAATATCCTCCGTCGTTATCCTTTCCAACTCTTATTAGTTTATATAATCCATCAGGTTTAAATTTATTTGGAAGCATTTCGTTAAGTTAACATCTTATTTGAAAATTAAATATATAATTAATCTTTTATAAAATTATATGTAATTTATATTTAATTATAAATGTATATGATATTAATAAAATTAATTATAATTAAATGCAAAATCCATAATTTATGAATATTTTAAATATTCCAAATAATCGTTTAAAAAGTATTTATAAAAACTTTATTTCTTTTTTCACAATTTTTTCTACACAAACAATAATACAAATTCTTTTCCCACCAGCAATGATTTTTGCATGGGGAGTTGAAAAATTTGGTATATGGATCTTAATAACTACTATTCCATCAGTATTAACAATCCTTAATATAAATTTTTCATCTGCAGCAAGATCAGAAATGTCAATAAATTTTGAAAAAAGGAATTTAATTTATATCAACAAAATTTTTCAAAATACTTTTTGTTTAGTATTATTTAGTTCTATTTTTTTTTTTTTAATTTGGATTACTGCTTTTTCTTTTGATCAAATAAATTTAAAAACTTTAGAAAATATTGATTACGATGAACTTAAAATAATTTTTTTGTTTATAGCTTTATCATCTCACTGCTTAATTTTAGACCAAATATTTTATTGTGGTATTACTTATACTGGTGATACTTCAAGATATAATTATAGTATTTTATTTTTTGATACTCTAATAAAAATATTAATTCCTTTTTTAGGACTATATACAAATAACTTATTATACGCATCATTAATTTTATTTATTTTGTCTTTTTTCAAAACTTTTTTTTTGTATATTATTTTTAAAAATCAAAGCAAAAATAATTTAAATTTAAAAATAAATTTGTTTGATATTAAATTATCTATCAAAATCTTTAGATTATCCTTAAGTTACCATTTAGATAACATTTCACATATAATTAGAAATAATGGATTTATAATATTAATTGGAATTTTTTTTAGCCCTGTTGTAATTGGATTAATCTCTACGGTGAGAACTCTATTTTATTTTTTACCTATAAGATTTTTAGATATTCTTAATAGCACTTTATTTTTTGAATTTTCAAAAATGCATGGCAAAAATGATATATTTTCATTAAAAAAGATATTTAAATCACATATTTATATAAATATTTTTTTACTAACAATATTTTTTACATTATCATTGCTTTTTGGAAAACTAGTTTACGAGTTTTGGACAAATAATGAGTATAATTTACCTCTTTATTTATTAATTTTAATAATAATAGATACGGTATTGTTTAATTTTTTTAATAGTATTGAAACATTTATTAAATCAATTAATAAATTTTTCTACTCATCATTGGTTAAAACTTTTCTATCAATACTTACAATTCTTATATGTTACGTTTTATTTACTAAGGGATATTCATATTTAAGTTATTTTATTTTAAATATAATTGCATCTATTTCTGTTTTGATTTTTGTTTCGATAAATACGTTAAAAATTTTTAAAAAATATCATAAATGAGATTTTTAAAGAAAATTTTTATCCTTTCCCAAAATTTTTTGTGGATTTATGGTTTATTTAAGGGAGTAGCTGCTAATATTGAATTATTACCATTAATTAAAAAAATTAAAAAAATTAATACTTTAATAGATGTAGGATCTAATCAAGGCCAATTTATTTTACTTTGTTTAAAATTTTTCCCAAATCCAACTGTTTATTCATTTGAACCTATAAAAGAAATACTTGAAAGACAAAAAAATTTTTTTAAATTTAAAAAAAAATTTTTTACTTTTAATTTTGGGATTGGTAATGAAAATAAAAATTTAAATTTTTTTATTACCAACAGAAAGGACAGCTCATCATTTCTAACTTATAATGGGTCAAGTCATTATAATAGAGATTATCTTTTAACAGAAAAAAGAAATATAAAGATTAGAAAATTAGATCAAGTTTTAAAAAATAAAAATTTGATAAGACCAATTTTAATAAAAATTGATGTACAAGGTTATGAGTTAGAAGTACTAAAGGGTTCTAAGAAAATACTATCTAAAATTGACTATTTATTAGTAGAGGTATCAAAAAACAGAATGTATAATAATCAAGCTACTGAAAGAGAAATTGTTACTTTTTTAAAAAAAAAAAAGTTTACAATAATAAAATCATCAAAATCGATGAGAATTAAAAATACTCAATTTATACAAAGAGATATTCTATTTAAAAGAAAAACATAATTTGAATTATCAAATTTATAATTGTAATAAATACTTATGTTAAAAAATAAATTAAAAAATCAAAATAAAGATATTCTTGTTTTAGGGGATATTTTTTTGGACATTTTTCAAACTACAGATATTCTAAAAATGTCACCAGAGAGACCAGTTCCAGTATTAGAGCCCTTAAAATCTATAAATTTATTAGGTGGTGCGGCCAATGTTGCTAATAATATAAAATCTATTGGAGGTTCAACGTTTTTAATTTCAAAATTGTCAAATGACAAAGTAAGCAGAACTATTAAAAAATTATTAGCTTATAATAAAATTGGATTTAAAATTGTTACTGATAAAAACTATTCATCCCCAGTAAAAAAAAGAATAGTTCAAAATGATCATCAATTTTGTAGGCTTGATGATGAAAGTTATATTCAACTCAAAAAAAAGGATGAGATTAGTATAATAAATTTTATAAAAAAAAATGTCTATAAATTTCAATCATTAATAATATCTGACTATTCAAAAGGTTTTCTTACCCCCTTTTTAATTAAAAATGTAATTAATATCTTTAAAAAAAATAAAAAGAATATTTATACCGATCCAAAAAATAGAAACATAGAACTTTATAAATATTCAAATTTTATATGTCCTAATCTTAAGGAGTTTTATGATTTTTTTGATTATCAAAAATTACCATTTACTAAAAAATCTACATCTAAATTATTTAATAAAACAAAGGCAAATGCTTTTGTAGTTACAAGAGGTTCAAGTGGAATTTCAGTTTTTTTTAATAAGGGTAAAAAAATTAATATTTCTCAAACTGATGTAAATGTTTATGACGTTACTGGCGCTGGGGATACTTTTATAGGTTTAATCAGCTATTTACTCTCTAATGAGATAGATCTAGTAAATAGTATTAGAATATCTTCGTATGCATGTAGCAAGGTTGTTCAAAAAAAACATACCGCAGTCTTGTCCTTTGTTGAATTTCAAAAAATAATTGAAGAATTTTGTGAAAATAGTTTTGTTAATCTTCAACTTAAAATTAGATTATGGAAATTAGTAAAACTTAAAATAGGTGTGACTAATGGATGTTTTGATGTTTTGCACTCAGGACATTTACATCTTTTAAATGAAGCTAAAAAAAACTGTGATAAACTAATAGTACTTTTAAACAGTGATCGCTCTATAAAAAAAATAAAAGGTAAAAAAAGACCTATACTTAAATTAAATAAAAGGATTCAAATATTAAAAATGATTAAAAATGTAGATGATGTTGAGGTTTTTGAAGAAAAAACACCTGAAAAACTTATTAGCAAAATTTTACCCAACATTTTGTTTAAAGGATCTGATTATAAAGCAGCTGAAGTTATTGGTTATAAATTGATTACAAATAATGGTGGAGAAGTAAAAATTATTAATAAATTAAAAAATTTTAGCTCTACTAAATTAGTTTAATTATGATTATTATAACAGGTGGTGCAGGCTTTATTGGCGCAAATTTAATTAAAGAGATTAATAAAAGAAACGACAAAATAATTGTTGTAGATAATATAAGTAAAAATTTAAAAAATTTAAAAAAATTAAAATTTAAAAATTATTATGATAAATATGATTTTCTAAAAAAAATAGATAATAATAAGATCAACCATAAGATTGATGGAATTATTCATCTAGGGGCCTGTTCTGATACTACTGAAAATAATTGGGATTACTTAAAATTTAATAATATTTTATATACAAAAAAAATGTATGAATTTTCATTAAAAAATAATTGTCAATTCATTTATGCTTCATCTGCATCAATATATGGAAATAAAAATGGCAACACTTTGCTTAATAATTTTAATCATAAACCTTTAAATCTCTATGGAAAATCTAAACTTGAGATTGATAAATATTTTTTTAAAGTATCAAAAAAAAAAGTTATTGGTTTAAGGTTTTTTAATGTTTACGGAAATTATGAAAATCATAAAAAAGATATGTGTAGTCCAATAAATAAATTTACAAATCAATTAAAAGATAATGGAAATTTAAATCTTTTTGATTTTAGAGAAAAAAAAGAGCCACTTAGAGACTTTATATACGTTAATGATGCTATTAAAATGTTAAATTTTTTAATGATTAAAAAAAGACCAGGTTTATATAATATTGGCACAGGTAAACCACGCACATTTATTAATGTTGCAGAAATACTTATCAAAAAATTAGGTTATGGAAAAATTAATTACATTAAATTTCCGAATATTTTAAAAAATAAATATCAATATTTTACAAAAGCAAATATTTCAAAACTAGTAACACTTGGTTATAAAAATCATATCAAAGATTTAGAAAAAGGAATAACTAATTATCTTAAATTTTTTAAATCGTAATAAATTTTTTTAAAAATATAATCTGGATTAAATTCATTAATGTCTTTTTTTGGATAGAATATTTTTTGTTTTTTATTTAATGGAAACCATCTACCTTTAGGGGCTGTAAGTCCAAAAATGACTGCACCTGTTTTTTTATAAACACTTGCAACATGCATTGTTCCATCATCGTGTGAGATATGATACTGACTTGAATTTATCAGTTTAAAAAGAGATTTCACTTTGGTTTTTCCACACATATTAGTTATTTTATTTTTATTAATCTTACAGATTTTATTTGCATTAAATATTTCATTTTTAGATCCTACTATTTTAATTTTCAAATGAGGGAAATTATTTAATATTTTCTCAACTAATATTTCCCAATTTTTAAATTTCCATGTTTTTTTAACATTTCGCCCACCCATCGAGATAGTCATATATTTTTCTTTTATACAAAAATTATTTTGAAAAATATCTGAGTATGAAATTTGATTATACTTAATATCTTTATCTACTGTTCGACACAGATAATATGTTTCATTAAATTTATTATAATTATGTCTTTCTTCATCTGTTTTTTTACCTTTTAAGTTAAAACCGTACATTTCTTTAATTTTGCATAGTTTAAAAAATAAATAGTCTCTCTTTTCTCTAGATTTAGTTGTAAATTCATGAATATAGTAAAGCTTATCAAATTTTGTTCTAAAAATTTTTATAAAAAAAAATAATAGCGATAAGTAGTTATCATTATAAATTATGAACTCATCTATAATTTTTTTTTTAAATGGTAATAAGTCAGGTGTTACAAAACCTATGGAATTTTTTTTTTGTGAAGAAAAATAAATTTTAGCCCCTGGATTGTTCTGTCTAATTAATTTTATTGCAGGTGTTGCGTGTATAAAGTCACCCAGGCTAGAGACTCTAAAAATTAAAATTTTTATAGGTTTCATTATTTTTTAATAAAAATATATTATTTATATAGATAAAATAGTAAATATTTATATCCTGTAATACGTAAAAATAATAAAATTTAACTAAAATTAGATGTGTGGATTTGTAGGCTATATCAATAAAAATTTGGATCAAATAGATCCTTTAATGATTAAAAAAATGATGCAGTTACAACAACATCGAGGACCTGATGATAGTGGTTTAGCATTATTTTCTTCGAATAATAAATTCTCATTTACGTATAGTCAAAATGACTTAGAAAATTTAAATACAAAAGATGATATTTCTAAATATAATGGAGGAATTGGTTTTAATAGATTAAGCGTTATTGATATTACAAAAAATGGACATCAGCCAATGTCCAATGCAGATAAAACTATTTACGTCACGTTTAATGGTGAAATATATAATGCTTTTCAGCTAAAAAATGAATTAATTGATTCAAATTATAACTTTAAAAGCAAGACAGATACTGAAATTATTTTAGTTTTATATGAAAAATATGGATTAGAATTTACCTTAAAAAAGCTTAATGGAATGTTTGCAATTTGCATTCTAGATTTAAGAAAAAATAAAATTTTTTTAGCAAGAGATAGATTCGGAATTAAACCTCTTTATTACATATTTAATAAAAATTTTTTTTCTTTTTCTTCTGAGATAAAGTCATTTTTAGCTATAAATAACTTCAAGTTTAAATTAAATAAAGATCATCTCTCCGAATATTTTATTTTTAAATATCTAATGCCTCCTAACACTCTTATAAAGGATATAAATTTAATACCTCCAGGAACATATATAACATTTGAAAATAACAATATCAAAGAAAAAACTTATTTTGATTTTCAAAATATAAAAAAAAAAAATTATAACAGGATAAATAAATTAGAAAAATTAGAAGAACAATTAAAATTATCTGTTGAAAGACAATTAATGTCCGACGTTAAACTCGGATGTCAGTTATCTGGAGGTATAGACTCTTCATTAATTACATTTTTTGCCAATAGGTTAAAAAAAAAATTAGATACATTTTCTATTCTGTTCGATGAAAAAAATCTTACAGAAGAAACTTATATTAAAAAAGTTGTTAACGATCTTGATTTAAAAAATTATTCTTCAAAATTTAATTATAAAAATTTTTACAAAGATTTATCTAATTCTATTTGGTCATTTGATGCTCCACTCAGCCAGATTAATTCTATAGGAATCTATAATTTAGCTAAGCTATCAAAATCACATGTAAAAGTTCTTTTGACTGGTGAGGGAGCAGATGAAATCCATGGAGGGTACCCAAGATTTACTAGACTCAATTTTTTTAATTTTCTTAACACGTTGCTAAATAAGAAAATTATTCCTTTAAGTATTTTATGTAAAAGGTTTAAAATTTTTGAATTTAATAAGATTATGAAATTAGATGCGAATGATATAATCATTTTATTATCATCTGTTCATTCATTTAATGATATTAAAAATCTAATCCCTAAAATAGATTTATTTAAAGGCTTAATTTCTAGAAGAAAAACTATTGAGAAAATTTATTTACCTTACAAGCAAAAAAGTCTTATTTATGAGATGAAAACATATATGCATGATTTATTTTTAAGACAAGACAAAATGACTATGGCTCATTCTATAGAAAGTAGAGTTCCATTTTTGGATAACGATTTAGTTGAATATTCTTTATCTTATTTATCACATTCAAATTATGATTATTCATATTTTTCAAATATAACAAAAAATACAAAAAAATATTTAAAATTAATATCAGAAAAATATTTTGGTAAATCATTTACTTATCGAACTAAAAGTGGATTTTCTTTCCCCTTATTAAAAATTCTAAAAAGTAATTATTTCAGAGAACCTGTTGAAAAAGAAATTATACCAAAAATTAAGTCCAATAATTTATATGACTTTAAAAAAATTTTACGAATTTGGAAAAATATTGACAATTCATCAAATTCCGAGCTCGAATTATTATTTTCAATTATTACTTTTGAAATATGGATAAAAAAATTTAAAATTAATATACAATAATTGAAATCGCTTCCTAAAATTTAAATTAGTAATATGGATTATTTTATAAAAAACTTTATATTTAATAAACGATTAAAACTAATTAAGTCTAAAAAAAAACTTTATCAAATTAATTATACAGAACATGAAATAAACAAATATCAGATAACAAAATTTAATAAAATTTGGCAAAAAGCATATTCTGAAATTCTCTTTTACAAAAATTGGAAAACAAAATATAATTTACCAAATTTGATAAGTAATATAGAGGAATTAAAATCCTTTCCAGTATTACGTAAAAAACATATCCAAGAAGATAGAAAATTAATTTTCTCATCTTTAAAAAATTATAATTTAATTTCAACAGGAGGCAGTACCGGTAAACCAACAATCTTTCCATCATCTAAAAATGAATCTTTAAATAGTTATGCAAATCACTATTTAGCAAGGGGCTGGTGGGGTATAAACCCATTAGACCAAATCCTTTTTTTTTGGGGACACTCCCATCTTTTTGGATCTGGTTATAAAGGAAAACTAAATTATTTTAAGAGATTATTTTATGATTGGTTAATAAATACAAAGAGGCTAAATGTTTATAATATGTCTTTAGGAAATTTAGAATCATTTTATAAGATAATTAAAAAATCAAATCCATCTATGATAATTGGATATACAAGTGCTATATTTAAGATGGCTAAGTATATTGATGAAAATAAACTAGATATAGGAGATAAAAAAAATCTAAAAGGTGTAGTAGTTACCTCTGAAACTGTAACAGATTATGATATTAAACTTATTAAAAGAGTATTTAAGGTACCTTGTATAATAGAATATGGTATGGCAGAAACAGGTGTTATTGCTTATTCCAAAGAAAATTCACTAAACATTAAAATATTTTGGGATAGTTTTATTGGACTAAGAGATGAGCAAAATATTTTAAATATCACAACTATAAATGACAGGGTTTTTCCTCTAATAAACTATAGAACAGAAGATTTAATTGAAACAAATGACAATAATTCAATTTTACAGTTTCAAAAAATTTTAGGTAGAAAAAACGATTTTTTAAAAATTAAAATTGGAAACAATTTAATTGAAAGTCATAGTGAATTTTTTACTCATATTTTAAAGACAATTAAAGGGATTATAAGTTTTAAAATTATACAAAAAAGAAATCTAAAAATAGAAATTGAGTATGTTTCACGTAAAAAATTAGATATTTCCAATTTTTTTTTTAATGAAATCCGTAAAGAATTTAAAAATATTGATCAAACTATTTTCAGTTTTAAACAAGTAGAAAACATACCGCAAACTATATCAGGCAAGGCAAAATGGATAGAACTTCAAAAATAAATTTATTTGAATTATGAAAATTTTTTATTAAATAAAAAAAATAAAATTGGTTTTTTATTAATTGAGTTTAACTTTTTTAAACCCTCATCAAAAATATCAATCCAATCATCATAAGTTATCTCTTTATTTATTTTGCAAGATTTCAGTTAGAATTTTTTGATTTTTTAATTCTTCATTTATGGTAAAGAATGTACAAGTTTTATCTAAATTATAATTTCTTAAATATTATAAATAAAATTAATCAATTTAAATTATCAATTTTTTAAAACATTTGATATAAATTTAAAAGAATAATTTTTGATTAATGAAGTGCTTTGTAGAAAATATGAAAAAATTTAAGTTTTGGGATTTTAAGGACAGCCTAGATAACTATTTTTTTGAATTTGCGAACATAGCTCAAAAAGTACTTTTTTTTCTAAAATCATTGAGTGGAAAGTTTAATTTTATGAAAAAAAATTCTGAATTAAAAAATATTTTTAAAGATAAAAGAGGTTTTTTAGTTGCAAATGGACCTTCTATTAATCAACAGGATTTAAAACCATTAAAAAATGAAGTTACTTTTTTCTTAAATCGAGGTTTTTTACATAAAGATTATGAATATATAAAACCAAAGTATCATATTTTTATTGACCCTAAATTGGCTACGGGAGAATGGGATATAACTTTCCTTGATGAGGTTGTAAAAAAAAATCCAAAAGTAACCTTTCTTCTTAATTCGAAGTGGTATTATCTTGATAAGTTTCAGCCTTATATTAAGGATAAAAAATTTAAAATTTATTGGGTAAATATGAACCTATTCCCAACACCATTTCATAAAAATAGAAAAATAGATTTAACAAAAATTACGTATGGCTTAGGAGCCCCAGGTGTTGCTTTGATAAGTATGATGTATATGGGAATGAAAAATATTTATTTTGTTGGTTATGATGGAAATGGTCTTTGTTATGAATTACTAAATCTAGATAGCCATTTTTATGGAACTAATCCAGAAAATCATAAAAAAACTATGTCAGACTATTCTAGAGATCTATTTATGATGTCTGTAGGTTTCAAAAATTTAAGAAATTTTAATGAATACTCAAAACAAATTGGAGTAAACGTTTATAATTGTACAGATGGAGGAGCTTTGAATATGTTTGATAGAAAAAAATTTAAAGATGTCCTTCAGGAAAAATAAAATATTTTAATGTGTGGTATAGCTGGAATTATCGGAAGTTTTGAAACTTCAGATATAGATACTGTTAAAATAGCTCTTAGACATAGAGGACCCGATAGACAATCAAGTTTCAAAAAAAAAGAATTTTGTTTTATACATTCACTCCTTAAAATAATGGATCTATCTGATCAATCTCTGCAGCCAATGATAGATGACAAAACTGGTAATGTAATAATTTTTAATGGTTCAATTTATAATTATAAAGACTTAAAGAGAAATTATTTTCAAAATGAGAAATTTAAAAGTAAAACTGATACTGAAATTTTATTAAAAATGTACCAAAAATTTGGATTAAATTTTCTAAATTATCTTAAAGGTATGTATGCATTTGCATTATTTGATAAAAAAAAAAATAAAATTTTTATTTTTAGAGATAAATTTGGAATTAAACCTTTATTTTATTTTTCAAAATTAAAGTTTTTTATTTTTGCATCCGAAATAAAAATTTTATTAAAAAATAAGATAGTAAAAAATTCAATAGAAGTAAATTACAAAAAAGTTTTAGAATTTATAGCCAATAGACATCTTAACGGTGCTAGCTCAACATTAATAAAAAATATAAAAACACTAAATCCAGGAAATTTTATAGAGTACGATCTTAATTTGAAAAAATTTGAAATTTTTGAGTTTGATTTTAAAAAAAATCAAAACCAAAAATATTCAAAAGAAAATAATTATAATTTTGAAGACGTATTCAAAGAAAGTTTAAATTACCTTTCAATAACAGAACACAAAAAAATAGCATGTCTATTATCAGGAGGTCTAGATTCAAGTTTGTTAAGTATAGTGCTAAATAGCCAAAATAATGATAAAGAAATCCACACATTTTCATCTATTCTAAATCAACCAAATATAGAAAATAAAAATGTACATAGATTAGTTGAAGATTATAAATTCAATCAACATTTTATCTCGGAAGATTCAATTAATTTTTTTGAGGATCATTTAAAAACAATTAAAGATATAGATCAACCAACTCCTGATGCATCATCTACTTTACACAATGTGTTATGTAGAAAAGTAGCAGAAAATGGTTTTAAAGTTTTATTTACTGGTAATGGTGGAGATGAAAATTTTTTTGGCTATCCTTTACATGCATATGGCTATTTGGCAAATCTTTTGCAAAGAGGGCAATTCACAAAGTATTTTAATAAACTTTTCCATTTTAAAAAACTATATAAAAATAAAAATATTTTTCTTAGATCTTTAAAAGAATTAATTAGTATAAATGTGCTAAATACAATTAAAAGTTATCAAATAAAATCAAGAATAAACCATTTAAACATAGATATGAATAAATATTCTATAAATTTTTATGAAAAATTAAGTAATGATATTTTTAATAATATTGTACTTAATTATAATTCACATTGGGGATTGCAATCTTTTTTAGATTATGAGGATAAAAACTCAATGGCTTATGGAATTGAATGTAGGGTTCCTTTTTTATATGATGATATTGAAGAATTCTCTTTAAACACTAACTTAGACTTACATTTTGAAAGTGGACCTAAATCTATCTTAAGAAATCATCAGAAAATGCCAAATTATATAAAAAACAAACCTAAATTTGCATTTGCTGCAAATTTACAAGGTTATTTAATTAAAGATAAAAAAAAAATAAAAGAAAAAATTTATTATGATTTCAAAGATATTCCAATGATAGATAATAAAAAATTAATAAAACTACAGGAGGAACCATCAAACAATGATAGTTTTTTTAGAACTTACAGTTATGGTATTTGGTATAATAATAATTTCAAAAATTAATAATGAAAAAAAAGAAATATATTTTA
>Ga0233427_10002076_pt1 | contig 19685 bp, 12 predicted proteins | sample SI_118_April2016_5_FD_179885 | JGI IMG/M metagenome (GOLD analysis project Ga0233427, IMG submission 179885) | Seawater microbial communities from Saanich Inlet, British Columbia, Canada - SI_118_April2016_100_MG | ecosystem: Environmental > Aquatic > Marine > Inlet | place: Canada: British...
TTGCTGATGGAAGTATAACGGATAGTAGTGGTACTATTACTTTTGTTAATGAAAATCTTGTCACCACGGGAACTTTAGGGTGTGGTGTATTAACTGCTGCTACTGCTTCTACAATAGGTAACTTAACATTAGGAGATGGAAGTATAACGGATAGTAGTGGTACTATTACTTTTGTTAATGAAAATCTTGTCACCACGGGAACTTTAGGGTGTGGTGTATTAACTGCTGCTACTGGTTCTACTGTTGGTAATTTAACTCTTGCTGATGGAAGTATAACGGATAGTAGTGGTACTATTACTTTTGTTAATGAAAATCTTGTCACCACGGGAACTTTAGGGTGTGGTGTATTAACTGCTGCTACTGGTTCTACTGTTGGTAATTTAACTCTTGCTGATGGAAGTATAACGGATAGTAGTGGTACTATTACTTTTGTTAATGAAAATCTTGTCACCACGGGAACTTTAGGGTGTGGTGATTTAACATTAGTTAATGGTTCAGTATCTATTACCGATACTGATAATGCTGCTTCTTTATCAGTTGTTAATAATACAGTTACAACAGCAGATGCGGTTACAATTGTATCAAATGTTCTTACAACTGGTAGTGCTTTAGATATTACATCTTCTTCTTCTGCTAAAACAACAGGTGGTTTAGTTAATATTGCTCAAACTGGTGCTACTACAACTCAAGAAGCTCCTTCTCTAACTGTGTCTACTAGTGCTACTACACATGCAAGTGCTGGTGTTGCTAGTTTTATTGCCGATGCTTTAACTGTTGGTGATGCTGTTTCTATTAGTGCTGATTTGTTAACAAGTGGCAGTGCTTTAGATATTACATCAACTTCTGTTGCTAAAACATCAGGTGGTTTAGTTAATATTGCCCAAACTGGTGCTACTACAACTCAAACAATACCTACATTAACAGTATCAACTACAGCAACTACTCAAGGAGGAGTATCATCATTTACTGGTGATGCTTTAACAACTAGTGATGCTGTAAATATTTCATCTACTGCTCTTACAACTGGGAGTTCTTTAAAAATTACTGCAGCTGCCAATAAAATGGGTATTAATGTAAATGCGGGTGTTTCAAGATTTAATGGTGGTAGTATTACACAAGGAACAACTGTTGAAACTGGTGGTGGTGGTGATGTTATAACAGCAGCACAAATAATAAATGGTTATGCGTATGTTGGTGTAGCTGGCGGTTCAGTGGCTTTAACTTTACCTGGTGCTGATGCTATTCAAACTGCTTTATCTAATATGGGGATTACAAGTGCTGCTGGAACAAGATTACCACCTCTTATAGTAGAAGTAACTGATGGTAATAATTTAACTGTAACAGCAGGTACTGGAGAAACAGTTCATGGGACAGCTGCTATAAATGATAAAACAGCTATTATTCATTATATATTTACAGGTGCTGCTTCGGCAGTTGCTATTGTTACACAAGCATAAACATAATTAATTTAATATTAATAAAATATACATAATAAATCCAAAATTTAATAATTTATATTAATACTAAAAATAATAAAAAATATATAATTAAAAATATATAATAAAATCAATTTAAAAAATTAAAAAATAATAATAAATAATAATAATTAATATAAAAACATAATAATATATAATAATAAATACTCTAAACTAAAAATGTCTTCTCAACAAACTAATATTACAATTACAATAAATCATTTAAATTCTCTTTTAAATGGTGTTATTTTAGCACAAAAAAGAGGTGTTTATTCTTTTGAAGAATCTGGTATTTTAGCCGAACCAGTAAAAGTTGTTTCACAATTTATTAAAGTTCATAATGAAAATGAAGAACGAAAGAAACTAGAACAGGTAAAACTAGAACAGGTAAAACTAGAACAAGACAAAAAAACTAAAACACAAGTAAATACTAATGTTCAAATACCTTCTACTATTCAAGAAGAAGATTTAACATTAAAAAATTTAATTTAATATTATATAATAAAATATAATATAAAAAAATATTTAAAACTATATTTTATTTAGTATTATTACTTTTCTATAAATTTTCTATAATTTTTCCTTTACATTATTATCATTACCATCAACTAATATATTATTAACATAAAATGGAGTAGCCATTTTTAATTCACTATCATTATAATTAAATGTAATTTCATCATTAACTTTAATATCACGTAGAGCAACAACATTATGTCCATCAATACGTGTTGAAGGTGTAAATGAATGGTTCATAAATATACCAAATTCATCATAAATATGTTTATTATCTCCTATATAGATAGTTTCTCGTGTAGGATAATCATATAGTTTACCTGCTAATGTAAATACAATTTCATCTTTTAAATATGATTTTGTAGAGTATAAACCTTTCGCATTTAATTCAGGATTAGTTTTAATATACATAATGATAATGAATAATTTAAAATTATATTTATTATAAATTATGTTTTTATATTAATAATTTCATAAAATTTTATAATTTTATTAAATTATATTTTTCAATATTTTTTAATACTTTTTAATTTTAAAAAATTGAAAAAAAAATTATTATAATACAATTCTATATAATTATGATGATATTTAACTTCTTACTATGGAAGCAAATGATTTTGAAAGAGCACTCGCAGAATCATTTAATAACGCATATAATAATAATGTGCCTATAAGCACATCTGAGGCTAATAATGTAAATGATATTTTTGTAGGTAATGAAGTAAAAACTGAATGTATTATTTGTTATGAAGAAGATAGTCCTTGTATTAAATGTTTTCAATGCACTGCTGTTTATTGTAAAACGTGCTTAACTAAAATTGCTTCTGAAAGTAATAAATGTATTTGTTCAATTGATATTAGAAATAATTATTCTAAATTAAAAAAATACAATCAAAATTTAATAAAAAAAGCAAAAGAAGATAAAGAAAAAGCAGATAAGGCTAAACGAGATAAGGCTAAACGAGATAAAGCAATAAAAGAAAAAGAAGAACGACAAAGACTAGAACGTCAAAATAGTTTAAATAATAATCATAATTCTAATACTCAAACTTCACTAAACTATGATTATATTAATAATCATATTATTAATAATTCTAGTAATAGTAATTTAAATAGTAATCGTAATTTAAATAGTAATAGTAATTTAAATCGTAATACAAATTTAAACAAATATAATAGTAATTCAAATAATACAAATTTAAATGATACAAATTTAAATGATAAATTAAATTTTATAAAAGATTTAACCGATAATAAAATTTATAATATTGATTTTAAATCATTTTGTAATGAATTAAATAATACAACACCAAATTTTGATTACTTATGGGATTATCAACATAAAACATTAACATTTTATACAGTTCCTAATACAAATCAAGAACTTAAAAACATAGTTATAAATTATAATATTTTAAATGCTGAATATCAAGCCGAAATCTATGTTTATATTTTAGAATTATTAAAATTACCTTTTTCCCAATTTAAAAAAAATTGGAATAAAATTGCTGATATATTTCCAAAAATTACTGAAAACAATAAAACTTTATTGGTTAGTAATATTGTAGAAATATGTCGTGGCTAATCATATTATAAAAAATATAATATAAATACATATATATTATAAAAAATATTAATTAAATGAAAATTATTAATTAAATGAAAATTATTTAAATTTTTTTTTTGTTATTTTTTAATTTTTAAAATATCCCATTTTTATTAAAGCAATTTTACTAGCATCTTGTTCTGCTTTTTTATTATTTTGTCCTTTACCTTCACTAATCACTTCTTTAGTATTTGGATTAATAAGTTGAACTGTAATAATTTGTTCTCCTGTTCTAGAGACATCACTTTTAGAAACCTTAAATGTGGGATTATATTTATGTATTCTTTTAATTAATTTTACAATTTTATTTTTATAATTTCTATCATCTAGAATAAATGTTGTAATATCTAATTGACTTGCTTCATCTTCTATTAAATTAATTAGAAATAATTCGGCTACTTGATAACCTGCTCCAGACATAAAAGAACTTAAAAATCCGTGTTTATCATTGTTAAAATCAAGATAAATAGCAGCAATAAAAGCCTCAAAAACATCACAAAGAATTTTGTCTTCTTCTCTAGCATTTTGTAAATCATCTAATGTTCTTCCAATAATTAAATAATCATTAAGACCTATTACTTTTGCTAGATGACCTAATGTAATACGATTAACTAAATTCATTTTCATAGAGGATAAAAATCCTTCACGTTGGTCAGGATATCGTCTATATAAATAACTTACAATAATATTTTCAATAACAGCATCTCCTAAAAATTCTAATCTTTCGTATGAATTATCACGTAAGAGAACACAACCATCAGGATTTTTAACAATTTTTACATTGTCTCTAGAACAAATCGTTTTAATTTTACCAACAGTATAGCTTTCATGAACCATAGCATCTTGATAAAAATCTAAATTATTAATATTTTGAAATACACCATATTTTTTTAATATATTTTGAACTGTATTTTTAGTAATTAATTTATTTACTTTATTAAAAGGATTAATAAAGCCAGAAACAATTTCATCAGGAGTTGCTACTAATTCATAAGAAACTTTATTATAATTTTGTTGGGACGTCATTTAAACTGTTATAATGTTATAATTTATTAATATTTATTAAATTTATTATAGTATAAGTGTAGTATAAATGTATTATAAATGAATAAAATATATAAAAATGTAAAATATAACAAAATTCTTATTTATAATTTAAATTATAATTATATCTTTAAATCAATTTTTAAATGTATTAAAATTTGTTATGTATAGTATTAAATTGCGTCAGTAAAATAAAAAATAAAAAATGGATAAAAACCAAACAACAAAACAAAATTGAATTTTATATATAAATATAAATATAAATATAAATATAAACGCGAAAATGGCTACTCTAATTACGTGTGAGTGTTGTTCTGCTGTGGTTTCGGCACTTTATATTCATTATAGTTATGGATGTTACTGTGCCACATGTTATCATCACAAGTGTGGTAAATGTGCTTCATCAAATTAGTGAGTGTGGAGTAGAAATACCTACTCCCTACACTTAATCCATTACATTCTTAACTTTCACTATAAGTGAAACTATTATTTTTTTCTATTTTTTTTATTATACCTAAAAATATTTAATGAAATTAATATTTATTTTTTATAAAATAATTCTTTTGTTTCTTCTTTCATATTTTTAATTATAGTATTAAAATTCATTTTCATTTCATTTTTCTTTTTTTCATCCCATTTATTTTTATTACTATTTAAAACAATAACTAATAAATCAAATGTTCCATTGATAAGTTTTCCTTTATCTTTTTCTTGTAAGATATAATTACCTCTATTAACTACTTTATACTCAACCATATATTTAGATTTTATTAAAGATTGTATATAATCAGCATCATCCCAATTTGGTAAAAATGAGAATATGGTAAAATCAAATTTATGTTTATTCATTTTATCCAAAAGTGTTAAACATTGGGAAGAACATTTTTTCATAAGAATAGGTAAATAAGGTGGATTAAAAAAAACGCCTTTTATATTTTGTAATATTAAGTTCTCATAATTTAGATTATAAAAACTTCCTACACTTCCAAAAATACTATCTGTATCTTTAAAAATAGAACAAAAACGATACATATTAAAATTTAAAGGACTAGCAAATGTTTCAAAACTAATATCAAATAATTCACTGATTGTTTCATATAATTCTATACCAATACTCCATTGTTGGCTTGATGTATCAAAAATACCATATCTTAATATCATACGTATAATATCATAAGGAAATGGTTTATCATAATTTTTCATTAATTTATAATAACGATTAGAATTTATAATTTTAGTATAATCTCTATATTTTATAATAAAATGAGTATCATTCTCTAATTTTATAGAACATTCAATTTTTTTTCCTAGATTAATAATCTGTGTTTCTATAATATGTTTAAATTCAGTATGGCGTTTTCTCAATTCATTATTGGCTTTTATAAATTCTTTTTCTATTTTTGATATTATTTCTGTAGATACTTTTATTTTTTTTTCATTATATTCATTAATCATTTTATTGAAATAAAATATAGAACATAGTTTTGATCCATCATTTAGTATTGGATTAAATAAGAAATAATATGATAATGTTTCATAATTTGTTTCTGTTTCATAATTCGTTTCATTTAATAGTGTATTATAATTATTATTATTACTATTTGTATTATAATTATTATGTATTATGTCTGGTGATACTCCATGATTAATACATTCCAAAACAAATCGTTCTATTATATTTTTATTTTCATATTTTTTTCTTTTATTTTGTTCGCTATTTTCATTTATACTTAATATTTTTTCAATGTTAGTTAAAAGTGTATTATACAGTATAGTTCTATTATATTCTAATTCTAACTTACTATATTGTTCTTGTGTAAATGTAAATTTTTTAACTTCATTTGTATTAAAATATGACGTTTTTTGTTTTTTTTCAGTCATATTTTAATTATGTTTATGTATTTTTTATATACTTTTATATGTAATTTTTATTTTTATGTCTAAATAATAGTAGTTAGTTTTTATTTATATTCTTTTTTTACAATAATAAATTTAAAATTATAAAAATAATAATTAAAATAATAATAAATATAATAAAGAATAGGTAAATAATTAAATTACATATCAAATAATTTATAATTTAAGTTCTTTAAAGAATTTATATAATTATTGTTAAATATTAATGGTAAAGGTTCTTTTAGTTTGCTTAATAATTCAACAACAATATAAGCACTTTCGTTTAATGAAATATTTTTTACTGGCATATTAAATAATTCTTTTCTAAAATTAGAACTCATAAAATTCATTAATGTATCATTTATTTTATGTTTAACTATATAATTTCTCATATCTTCAGTTTCAATTAATCTTATAAAAAATGTATATAAATCAAAATCTCTATATAATTTAATTCCTGCTGAACGTAATACAGTTATTGTTGGATCTATTTTTCTAGGAATTAAATGACTAATAAATAATTTTTTAATTTTAATATCTTTTTTATAATTATCAGGGTCTATATCACCATAGTCTTTAATAATATTATTTACATAATTTGTTAATAAAGGTTTAAATAAAATAGGTGATATTAAACGATATTGTTTATCTGTATTTTTATAATAACTATTTAATGTCATTGACGATCTATCAAAATCAGCAATTAATACAGCAAATCCTAAATTTTTTACTTTTATAGATTTACCAAAAACATTGTATTTAAAGTATTTAGTTTTAGTTAAAGAACATTTTGTAACAAATACATTTTCTGGTTTATAATCACCGTGAAAAAATTCAAGAGATGAAGATTGTAAATGACCTATTATTAATATTATTTGTAATAAACCATTTATAAAAGTAATATATCTTTTTTTATCATTCGTTATATTAAAATCACTATCAAATTTACCATTAATTATATTTGTTAAAAAATCTCTTCCTGAACCTAAATTTGCTTCTGCCATTAAATTATAACCTTGATATTTACCTTTTGATGTTTTATATTTATTACATACACCAGAATTAAAAATTTTAACTGTATTTAAAGGTAATTCATTATACACATATGTATTAATTAATGTTTGTATTGTAAACCCATCTAATTCTACAAACATATATTTATTTGTTTCTGTTCTTAATTTTATATAATAATTATTTAAGGGAACAACTTTTAAGATTTGTTTTTCATAGTTATTTTCATTGTTAATTTGTTTTTTTTTACTTTCTATTTTACACATAATAGAATGAATAGATGCTCCGCTTTTGCCTTGAGAACTATAGGTTTTCATTGTATTACATTTACATTCTTCTTCTAAATGTAATTTATGTAAATTACTACAAATACAATTTAATTTATCATCATTAAATAATTCACTATCTAATTTTTTACCTTGAATTATTTTTTTATTTCTTAAATTATATAAATTATCATCTAAAAATTCAATCACTTTATCTGTTTTATTTTGAGATACTTTATTTTGTTTTATTGTTTTTACTTTTGTTAAAAATGTTTTATTACTTTTTTTACTTGTTTTACTTTTTTTATTTTTACTAAAATTACTATTGATTATTGAAAATGTAATTGTGCTTTCAGTATCATTTAAATTATTATTTAAATTATTATTAAAATTATTATTAAATAGTGATTTTGATTTAGTTTTTAGTAATGATGATTTTTTACTTTTTACTAGTGAAGAATTACTATTAGAATTATTATATTTTATCATATATACTGTTACGATATTACTATTATATTACTATATAATTATATTTTTTTTTATTATTTATAAATTAAATATAATATAATTTATTATATTAGTTGTAAGTATATTTATGCAACTATTTATAATTAAAAAAAACATATACTATTATATTTATATAATTAAAATATAAAATATAAAATATAATATTATATTAGATAAACTAATATTAGTAATTTATAACTAATTTATAGTAACATAATTAAACTTATATTATGCCTAAATTAACATTAAAAAAACCCAAAGGTAAAAGTAATTCTAAAAGTAATTCTAAAAGTATTCCTAAAAAAACTATTAAAGTATCAAAGAAAAAACAATTTATTACAGTTAAAATAAATGATGATGACAATAAAACAGGACAAACTAAAAAAGAAATAATGGTAAAAGAAGATAAAAAAGAAGCAACAAAAGAAGATAAAATAAATAAGTCTCTAGAGAAATATATTCCATTAGAAATTAAAAATAAAGTTTATCCTAAAAATAGTATGTGGGAATTACCTAATCGTAAGCATTTTTATAATTGGGTAAATACTACTTTTGCTCAATATGATGAAACCAATAAATCTTATACTACTAAACAAGAAATACCACGTATTAAAGAACAAAACGAAATGCGACTAAATACTATTCAACGTTTAACCCGTGATTATTTACAAGATGGAAGTCCTATGAGAGGTCTATTATTATATGTTGGTTTAGGACACGGTAAAACATGTGCTTCTATTGCTATTGCTGAAGCAATATATACTAAAAAAGAAGTTCTTTTTGTTAGTAAAGCAAATTTAGAAGAGAATTTTAGAAAAGAAATAAAACAATGTGGAACAGATTATTTCAAAAAATTAAATCATTGGGTGTTTAATAAATGTGAAAAAGAAAGTGAAAAACAATTGGCAAAAGAGTTAGGTATTACAGAAAAATCTATGAATGATAATAAAGGGGTGTTTTTTATAGATTTTACAAATAATAATTCTAATTACAATGATTTAACCCCCACACAAAAAGAAAAATTAGATAAACAAATTAATGATATGATAAATAATAGATTTAAATTTTTACATTATGATGCTCCTAATAAATCAACTTTACTCAAAGAAGGTATTTTTGATAATAAAATTGTTATTGTAGATGAAGTTCATAATTTAGGTAATACAATGAATTCAAAAAGTATTAGTGGTAAATTGTTTTATAAATTATTTATGGATGCCAAAAACCCAAAATATGTATTTTTAAGTGGTACACCAATTATTAATCAAGTTATTGAAATTAGTAAAATTTATAATATTTTACGAGGATATATGAATGTTCTAGAGATTAAATTTAAAACTTTGTATGATGGTGGATTAAATATAAATTATGAAAATATTAGATATAAATTAAAACAAAACGAATATGTCGACCAAATTATTATTGATAAAACACGCAAAATTATTAAAGTCACTAAAAATCCCGATGATTTTATAACTGAACCAAAAGGGAAGGGAATTATTTATAAACCAGAAAATAATATTGATGATACTACATTTTATCAACAAATTGAAAAATTAATACAACAAATGGGTTATAAAATACTTATTGTTGAGAAAAAAGAAACGTGTTTTCCTGAAGATAAAGATGAATTTGAAAGACAATTTTATAATCCTGAAATTAATAAATTAAAAAATGTAGAATTAATTAAACGTCGTATTGTAGGTTTAACCTCTTATTATGGTTATCAAGATAAAACACGATACCCTAAACTTGTATCTACTAATATAGACCCAATACCAATGAGTTCATATCAATTATCTAAATATGAAAAATATAGACATGAGGAAATAGAAGATGATAGAAAGAAAAAACGCCACGGTGATAAAGAAGATAATGTATCATCAACATATCGTTTATACAGTAGGTTAGCCTGTTCTTTTGTATTTCCAGAAGAAATTGGTAGTCCTTACGATAATAAAGAAGTGAAAGATAAACTTTTACAAGTTGAAACTTTATCCGAACATTTAGATAATGATTTAATAATTACTGATGATGAAATAGATACAATGTCAAAGTCAGTCTATGAAAAAACGATTAAAGATACTTACTTAAAAATATTAGCAAAAGATAAACATAAATATTTAGATATAAAAAATGGTAGTCTTGCTAAATATTCACCAAAATATTTAAAAATAATTTCTAATATTTTAAAAGAAGAAGGAAAACTATTTGTCTATAGTAATTTTTTAACATTAACCGGATTAAATACATTTGCTCTTGCTTTAGAACAAACTGGGAAATGGTCACAATTTGATATAAAAAAAACTAAAGTAAATAATGAATGGAAATGGGTATTAGATATGGATGAAAAAGATAAAGATAAACATAAATATATGTTTTATACTGGTGCTATAGATAAAACAAAACGTGAAATTTTACGGAATATCTATAATTCTGAATTTGATAAATTAGACAGTAGTTGTTCTTTATTAGTTGCTGAATTAAAGAAAAATTATAAAAATAATTATACTGGGGATGTTATAAAAATGCTTATGACTACAAAAACTGGGGCTGAAGGTTTAGATTTAAAAGAAGTAAGATATATTCATATCATGGAACCTTACTGGCAACCGGTCTTAATAACACAGATTATTGGGCGTGGTGTGCGTAATGGGTCTCATTTAAATTTACCAAAACAAGACCGCACAGTAGAAGTATTTTTATATATGTCTACAATTACACCTGATTTAGTAAAGACAATTACAAAACAAGATGTGCGTTCTGATATTTATACTTACACTAACCCTGCTTTAAGTAATAAAGCATTTAAAGTTGTAACCAGCGATGAACATTTATATATGGTTGCTGAAAGAAAGAAAAAAATTGTGAATGAATTTCAAAATTTAATGAAAATGTCTGCTTTTGATTGTAGTATAAATTATAGTAAAAATAAATTATCTCCTGAAAATGAAAATCTTATATGTATGGATTATGATACTGAAAATAGAGATAATTATATTTATTCACCATCTACTCAAGATACGATTGATACAATTGATATTACACCTGAAAAACTTGTTTTTGATTTATATGATAAAATGAATATAAAAGATAAATTATATTATGCTGATAAAAAACCTAACGCAATGGGTAAAATGTATATTTATAATGAAAATTTAGTATATAAAAATAGATTACCTAAACCTGTAGGAGAAATTAAACTTAAAAATGGTAAAAAACAAATTATGTTTTATAAAAAGAAGAAGTAAGTAGGATTTACAAATCCCGCACGCAAATTTTGGTTAAGTTTTTTTTTAAAACTTAGTTTTGGTTAAGTTTTTTCTAAAAACTTATTTATATAAATCCAAGAGTAAGTATGGATGCTCCTTGAACTAAAATCATATAGTTTTCAAATGAAGGAAATAATTGAACTACTTTATCTTCAACTATATTTATTTTACTAACACCTAAACCAATAAATCCTATTAATGCTAATATTGTTATTAATATTAAAATATTTTTTTTAGTTTTAGTTTTTATTTTTAATTCATTATAAATTGTATTACTTGTTAATGTAATATTTATTAATGCTGATATAAATATAATACCTGCTAAAATATAATGATCCATTTTACTATAAAATGTTGTAATCCATATAAGTGTAATTATTAATGAAGATATGACTAAAACTAATAATAATCTAGTAAAAAGATATGCACCTCCTCTATAATAAGTTAAATAACCTAATATACCAAATGATAATACTAATAGTATAACCATCGCATATTTATTACCAAAGGCTAAAGATTGAGAAACTGTAAAATTTTTATCATCTATTTCACCTTTAAGGGCACTTACTAAATAGGCACTTAATCCTATACATAAAGCAAATATTAATAAGCATAAAGATGCTAAAACTTTAGAAACTGTATCTGGTGCTCTCATTTTATTATTTTTAGTTTTATTTTATATAAAATTATGTATTAATTAATATATATATATATACAAAATTTTTAGAAATTATTAAAAAATAAGAAAAATAAATTTTGTATATATATATATATTAATTAATACATAATTTTATATAAATAATTTAATACTATTTATTACGAAGAACACATTAAACATTCAGGTTCTTCTTTAATTTCGATATGAATTTGAGTTTCATTTGTATTATGTTGTGTTATATTATTATCTTTATTATCTTTATTATTAGTGTCTTGTTTTGTAGTATTCGCTTTTAAATCAACACTAAATTTTTGTGCTGATGTTTTACGTATATACATTATTATTAATTAATTATTATATTCCCATAAAAATCCTCCATGAATTGTTTTATTTTTAATTGCATATATTAATGTTGAACTACAAAAACTATATTTTATATATATTTCATTAAAAGTATTAAATATTACGACTTCATTATTTAATGGATTTATTTGTTTAATTGATTTTGAATTAGTTGGTATTATTCTATTTATTGGTTTATTGTATTTAATTAATAAATCGTCAGGACATTTTAAATATTCTATATAATAATTATTATTATATAATTCATTATTTGTAATAATATTTTTAACTTTTATTTTACTTATTTTTAATTCTTTTCCTAGAAATTCTTTTGTATAAAAAGAATCTAAAATTTTTGTTTTAGTTGAATTTAATTTAAGTATTGTTGAACGTATTGGAGGTTTTGCTTTAAAATTTACTGTTGGTAAAATATTAGCAATTGTAGGGTCTTCACCTTTTTTTACAAAATTCCATCTAAAATTTTTATATATTTTATTATTTTTTATTGCTGTTTGAATACTGGATTTTTGAAAACCATTATTTTCTGGACTACGTAAAAGATAAATCATACTATCATATATTTTTATTATATTTTTAAAATTATCTGGGTCTATTTTTTGTATTTTTTGCCCCTTAGGCGTTTTACCCTTAATATTTAAATTTATAGTCATATTATAATTAGGATTTTGTGTTTCATTTGTTTTTAATTGTCTATTTTCTATATTAGTTATTGTTTCAATTATAGGTTCAATTATAGGTTCAATTATAGGTTCAATTATAGGTTCAATTATTGTTTCAATTATTGGTTCAATTATAGGCTCACTTATTGGTTCAATTATTGTTTCAATTAGTGGTTCAATTATAGGTTCAATTATAGGTTTAATTATAGGTTCAATTGTAGAATTAGATAATAATGTATTATTATTTATTATATTTTGATTTTGTTGATAATCTTTAATATTAGTTATTAGACTAGGCAAATTATTATTTAATATTTCTTTTACTGTATTAATATATAACTCATTATTTAATATATTAGATATTAGATTATAATCTAATTTTTGTTTTTCTAAATCTAATTTTTGTTTTTCTAATAATTGTATTGGTGATAAAAACATAATTTGTGATACATAATGTTTAACAATATTTAATAATTGATTATAATTAAATTCATCATTTAATAATACTATTTCTTGAGGCATATGACCATTAATTGGTTGTCTATGTAAATATTTTTTTATAGTAGAATCTGCCAATATACTTTCTTCAACATCTCTAAAATTATCACATTCAAATATTTCTAAAAACATTGAATTACCATACTGTCTATTTAATTGATTATGTCTTGCCAAAGTTTCTTTAGTTGAACCAATTTTTATAAATTTATGTTCTTCAATTTCAGAGATATAAACACATCTTTTACCTTTTGTTTTTTCAATTAATATTTTATGTTTATTTAATTTTAATTCAAGTTTATATTTGTCTTCATTTTTTTTATATTTTTCTTTACTTTGTTTTATTTTTTCATCTTTAATTAATAATTGATTTCGTAATTCTACTGTTTCTTCATTCATAGTGTCATGTAATACTTCTTCAAGTTTTATATAATAATTATGTATTTCATCTGATTTTTTAGTATTTGCCTTTAAACAGAATTTTTTAAATGTATTAATTGTTAATAAAATAGTTTCTTTATTATTACCTCCTCGTTTATTTTGGTTATCTTGTTTTAAGTTTTGCTCCACCGAAGAGTGGAGCAAAATTTCTTTAGTATTTTGCTCCTCTTTTGGGAGGAGCAAAACTTTATAATCTAAATCTAATACAAAATATTTTTCAAGTAATCTTTTAGAATTATCTTTACGTGTAAAACCACACCATTTCCAAATATTATCAAAATCTATTATAAAATCATTATTAGAATTATGATTTAAATAACAATAAAAACTTGAAACAAATAATTGTTGCTCTGAATTAGTAAATTTTTCTTTAACTTTTGTAATTAATTTACTTTGATAATCTTTAGAAAGACGTGTAATAGGATTTTTTTCTATAAGTTTAACTATATCTAATGTATCAGTCATTTTTATATTTTACTAATTGTAATTATATGTTATAAATGTATTCTCTTTAAGTTATAAAATGTGTTATTATTTGTGTAAAAAAATACACAATTTTTAACAAATTAAAAAATAAAAAATAAAAAATATAAATAATTTAATACTATTTATTACGAAGAACACATTAAACATTCAGGTTCTTCTTTAATTTCGATATGAATTTTAGTTTCATTTGTATTAGGTTGTGTTATATTATTATCTTTATTATTAGTGTCTTGTTTTGTAGAATTTGATTTTAAATCAACACTAAATTTTTGTGCTGATGTTTTTGCTTGTGAGCGTAAATAATAGATGCCTGTTTTTAACCCTTTTTTCCAAGAGTAAAAATGCATAGCATTTAATGTTTTATAAGTTGGATTTTTAACAAATAAATTCATTGATTGTGTTTGGCATACAAATGGGGCTCTATCTGCTGCTAAATCAATAAGTGTTTTTTGTTTCATCTCCCAAACTGTTTTATAAAGGTCTTTTATGTTTTGAGGTATTTCATCTATGTTTTGAACACTACCATCATTCATAATAATTTTATCTTTCATTGATTGATTCCACATACCTAAGTCAAGTAAATCTTGTACTAAATATTTATTTATAACTACAAATGTGCCTGCTAATGTTTTACGTGTATATATATTATTAGTAAATGGTTCAATACATTCATTCCAACCTAATATTTGACTTGTTGAAGCAGTAGGCATAAGGGCAATTAAGAGTGAATTTCTAATACCATGTTTTAAAATATCGGCTCTTAATGTATCCCATTCTGGTTTCATTTCTGGGCTAGGTTCAACATTCCATAAATCAAATTGAAATTTACCTTCTGATATAGGACTACCTATAAATGAAGCATAAGAACCAGCGTATTGATTTGGTAATTTTAATTCATCATCAATAATAAAATGAGTTGCTTTTAATTCTTGTAGTCTTGCCTTATCTTCTTGAGACAATTCAGTTGGATTTTCAGCGGTTCCAGAACCTAATTTAATAATACGTTTATATTCTTGGACGTATTTCTTTCTTTTACGGGCAATTTCCATACTACATTCTAAAGCAGCAAAATACATATTTTCAAATATCTTACGATTTATGACTCTGGCTTCATCACTATCAAATGGTATTTTTAACATAGCAAGAAGGTCCACCAGTCCTTGACATCCAATTCCTTGGGGTCTGTGTTTCCTATTACTATACTCGGCTTCCTTCACTGGATAATAATTATAATCTATAATTTTATTTATATTACGAACAACTTGTTTAACAACTTCTCTTAATTTTTCATAATTAAAAAAAAGATTACCTTCTTTATTTGTCTCTATCATTTTAGGTAAAGCAATACTTGCTAAATTACATACAGCAATTTCATCTCGTGATGTATATTCACATATTTCGTGACAAAGATTACTGCTTTGTATAGTTCCTAAATTCTTTTGATTATTTTTAATATTAACAGCATCTTTAAAACCAATATAGGGTGTTCCTGTTTCCATTTGTGATGTAAGTATGGCTTCCCATACTGTTCTTGCTTTTAAAACTTTAATATAACGCCCTTCTTTTTCATATTGTGTATAAAGTTTTTCAAATTCGTCTCCATAAGTTAAATATAGATTGGGGCATTGGTCGGGGCACATAAAAGACCAATCGCCGTCTTCTTCTACACGCTTCATAAATAAATCAGGTATCCACATAGCATAAAATAAATCGCGGGCACGTTCTTCTTCAATACCAGTATTTAATTTTAATTTTAAAAAGTCCAATACATCAGAATGCCACGGTTCTAAGTAGCAAGCGATGGAACCTGCTCTTTTACCTCCACCATTATGTGCAATACCTAAATGAGCAACAGTATAATCGTGGGGTGTATCAATTTCAAAATCATGAACTGTTCCTTCATATTGTATTTTTTTAATAGTTTCTATACGTGAATAAATATAATTATTATGACACAAAAATGTAAAATAATTACTTTGTGGAGCATTAGGAAACATTTCAAGTATTTCAGGGATACGGGGTATTCTAAGAACATATGTTGGTAATTTAGTAGTTATATTTTTATATGTTGATACATTACCAACACGATTTCTTTCATAACCTGAACTTAATGCTCCTAAACGTAATAACATATATCTTAATGCTTCAATAATAGAATAAGATGTCATTTCTATACTTATTTCTTTTTCTCCAATACAACCATCAGTTTTTATTAACCCTTTAATAATTTGTTTTATTTTATTTAATGGTAAATGTAAAAATTGTGGTTCAAATCGTTTAATTTTATTATTATCATAAATTTGAGATTGTAAAAATTTAAAGCCAGGGTTAGCAGATGACCATTTTAAACATACACATTTAGTTGATTCATCATCTGTGTAAGAATTTACTTTTATACCTCTATCTTGTAAATAAGATGTTACAAAAATAATAATATCATTTTTAGTTGTATTATTTAAAGATACACCAGAAGCAGACTTTGAAATATAACCATCTCCAAGTAAAATACCATACATATAACAATCATCTTCTGTAATAGTTTGTATATCTAATTCATACATTGGTTTTGGAAAGACTAAAAAATCATCTATTTGTAATTCATTTGCATCGTAAAACTCTGGTTTTATTATATTTTTATCTAATCTATTACATATTGTATTAAAATTTAAGCCTTTAGTTTGTTCTTTCAAAGCCATTATTTGATGTTCTCCTGTTACTTTTATTGGATATAGTGCGTGTTTAATTTGTATTTCTAACATTTCGCCATTATATTCATGACGAACAGGTAAATTTACATTAGCATATGACCCATTACTTGTTAGCACTTTTTCTCCAATAGCAATATCTTCGATAGCCTTAGGACCATTTAATGTATAAACGATTGTTTCTGGTGTAAAACATTGGTCAACGTAGCGTGCGGTTTCATTAAATACTTTAAGCATAGGAACAATACCATTACTAATGCCATTGGTTCCTCTAATACGACTACCTTTCCCTCTAATTTTATGAAACGCAACACCAATACCACCAGCACATTTACTAATTTTAGCACAATCTTTAATTGTTTTATAAATACCGTCAATACTATCTTCATCTACAGTAAGTAAGAAACAACTTGATGCTTGTTCTCGTTGAGTTCCCATATTAAATAAGGTTGGTGTTGCGTGTGTAAAATAACCTTCTGACATTAATTTATAAGATTTTAGTGCTTCTTTAATATCATCTTTATGAATACTTAAAGCAACACGCATTAATAAATGTTGTGGGCGTTCAATAATTTTACCATTAATTCGCATTAAATAAGCACGCTCTAATGTTTTAAAACCAAAATAATCATAATTAAAATCTTTTTCATAATCTAGAGTAGCATTAATTTTATTTTTATGTTCCATTACCATATCATATAAACGTTTATTAATAAGAGGACAGTGTTCTCCTAAAACATCTTTGTTGTCCCATAATACTTGTATAACTTCACTATAACTTGGACTTGTATTTTTATTATGATTACTAATACTAATACGGGATGCTAATTTTCCATAATCAGGATGTAATGTTGTTTTTGCAGCACAAATTTCAGCAGTTAATTCATCAATCTTATGAGTTGGAATACCGTCATAAATTTGGGCTATAATTTGTTGTGCTAATTCAATAGCATTTAATTTAGTTAAATCTTTAGAATATTTTTGGATACGTTTAATGATTTTATCAAAAGAAACTTCTTCTCTTTCATTATTACGTTTTAATACATACATTGACATTGTTGATGCCATTTTAGTAGTTATGAATTTGTTAATAAGTAATAATTAAAATTTTTTGTTTTATTAAAATAAAATTAATATATTAAAAATACAAATATTATTTTATTAATATTGTTAATATATTTTTTTATTTTATATTAATCTTAAAGTTTTTATTTTTAAATTTATATATTTTAAATTTTATATATTTTTTAAAATAAAAATTTAACACCTAAAAAATAAAAAACTAGAAATTAAAATAATAAAAAATAATAAAAATAAATAATACTATTATTGACTAACAAATATTCCTTTTTTTGTTTCTTCTTCCACTTCTTCTTTAACTTCTTCTGGTTGAGGTAATAATTTTTTAATATTTGCTTTTGTTTTATTTTCACAATAAAATTTAACTTTTTCACAATAGTATAAATCAATTAAATTATTATTTTCTAAATGATTAAATATATCATAAACATTTAATACTGGTATTATTTTCTCTTTTTGTGTTGTTAAATTTACATATTCTCCTTCACATAAATTAACAATTAATATTAAGCCTACTATATTGCCACCATATTTTCTAATTTTATTCATAATATTATTTAAAAGAAAATCATTACTTACAATTGTTTCAATTAATATAATTTTATCATCAATTTCCATACCACCTTCTATTTTAATATGTTTAATATTATCTTTATCATTATTATCGTTTCCAGAATGATTTATATATAACATACCTTTTTCAAAACTAGTTGCTATATTAGTAGCATAAGGAATAGCGCTTGAACTAGTTGCACAAATTTTATTAAACTCTATTTCTTTATTTGTTTCTTTTATTTTAATTGTATTTTCAACTAGTAAAGAAATAGTGTCAAATAATTCTGGATTGGATAATACTTTATTAAAATTCATATGATAAGGTAAATCTCCACTAAGAGGGCATTCTTTTACAGTAATTGTCTTTGAAGACATTAAACTTGTATAAATCGTTGCTTTAGCCATAATGAAATGAGGTAAGAAATGAGTTAAGAAATGAGTTGATAAATTAAAATAATAAATAAATAAATAATTATAATTATTATTATAAAATAAATTTTAAATTAAAATTTTACTTAATTAATAAATAAAAAAAATATTAATAAATATTAATAAATAAAAAATATTAATAAATAAAAAAATATTAATAAATAGTTTAATAAATAGTTTAATATAAAATGCTAACTAAAAAAAATTTAACTTTAACTAAA
>Ga0233427_10002079_pt1 | contig 19672 bp, 15 predicted proteins | sample SI_118_April2016_5_FD_179885 | JGI IMG/M metagenome (GOLD analysis project Ga0233427, IMG submission 179885) | Seawater microbial communities from Saanich Inlet, British Columbia, Canada - SI_118_April2016_100_MG | ecosystem: Environmental > Aquatic > Marine > Inlet | place: Canada: British...
ATAAATAGTTTAATAAATAGTTTAATAAATAGTTTAATAAATAGTTTAATAAATAGTTTAATAAATAGTTTAATAAATAGTTTAATAAATAGTTTAATAAATAGTTTAATAAATAGTTTAATAAATAATATATTTTATTATATTAAATAAATAAAAATTATAAAAAATATATAAATAGTATATAACTAGAAGTAAATAATTTAAACTATTTTATTAAAACTTTACTTATAAATTTTTACTTTATTTATAAAACTATAATTTACTTATAATCCTAACACTAAATACAGATGTATCATTTAAATTTACTATCCCTATTATTAATTGTTATAGCATTATGTATTTTTTATAATGAATATAACAATAAATTAACTTTACCTGAAATATGCTTATTTGCTATTGCTTTTATTGCTATTATTAGAGCATCTTATAATTATATTGAAATAGATAATAAATTAAATAAGACTAATACTTATGAAAGTTTTGTTTCAAATGAAAAAGGTAAAAAAAAATTAAAAGGAAATAAAAATAATAAAAATTCAACTAAACACTCAACTAAAAACAATACTAAAGATAAATTTGATGTAATTTTAAATTCAGAAGAGTCTGAAGAGTATTTTGATATTGAAAATGAACAAAAAACTATTAATAAATTAAAACAAGATATTCATGAATTAAAACAAAATAGTATTGTTGATAAAAATGCTGTAAATGAAGTTAATAATTTATTTGGTGTTGGTGTTGGTATTAATAATAAAGAATTATTTGAAGATAATAATAATTCAAATACTACTTCAACAACATATTCAACAACAACTACTAAACCAACAACTACTAAACCATCACCAACTAACCCAACACCAACTACAAAACTATTAAAAAATGGTGATGAAATAAAAAGTGTATTTAATCCTAAAATAGTAATTGGTAAAAATAATAATGGATTTGGAAATACGGATAATAGCAAATGGAATGATGCTTTTAAAGGTGCTGAATTCAATGCTAACTTTTATGAAAAATATAAAGATAATAATAAATGTGAACAATATAATACATTTAGTAGTAATACAGATGAGGCTTTAAGAGTTCAAAACTATAATGATGCTAAAAAATTTGTACCTGGATATACTTATGTCCCTCCTGAAAATTGGAGTGTTCCTCAATATAGACCTCCTGTATGTATATCCTCTAGTCCAAATCCTCTTAAATTAACAGGACTTGTAGATAGAGGATTACCTCTTAATGTTCTTGAATTAAATTCTCAAGGTGAAGTAGCCGATACTGAAACAGATGTATCTTTAAGCAATGTTGGAAGTATGATGCCTAATTTTAAATATGAAGAAGAACCATTTAGTAGACCCTATGTTTAATTTATAAATAATTTAATATTATTTTTAACTATTTTTTTTTAACTATTTTTTTTTACTATTTTAATTTTAACTATTTTAATTTTAACTATTTTAATTCTCTTTGTAAATAATAGTATAATTCATATTAAATAATAAATATAATAAAATGTATAATAATGCTCAGCAACTTAATATAACTACTCTATTACCTTATAGTAATCAAAATACAAAATCTTTACAAAACATAAATTATATAAATACTAATCTTAATCAGTATGATAATTATAATGATTATAATAAAAATGTTGTTTTAATTAATACTATTTTTAATAATAATACTAATACTAATCTAGAACAATCAAATAATAATAAACATAATAAATATAATAATAATAAACATCATAATAATAAATATAAAAAAAATGAATATACTTTAAAAAAATATTTAGGGGAAGGAATACAAGGAAGTTTATATATGGCATATGACGCAAATAATAATAAATATATATGTAAAAAAATAACTCTAGAACCATCTCAAAATCCAAATCAATTAGAACAATTAAATTTTGAATTAAATTTATTAAAATTTCTATCATCTAATAAAATAACAAAAAATTATATTAATCCTTGTGTCGAACATCGCATTGTAGATAATCAAGTATTTACAGTATTTCCAATATTTGATGGGTATAGTTTAAGTCATTTAAAAAAATATTTTCATAAAATGACACCTAAAAATTACTATACTATGTTATTTCATATAATAAAAGTAATATTATATGCGATGTCTAAAATCCATCAAAATAACATTGCACATCAAAATATAAATGAAAATTCTATTTTAGTATCTACTCATAAAAAAGTAGATGATATAAAAGTAAAATTTACAGATTTTGGTTTAGGTTGTGGTGTTAATAATAAAAATAGTTATATAAATTCAATGCTTACAACTATAAATAAATGTAAATCATCCACATCATCATCACATTTAACACCAACCTCTTTAATTACACCATCATTGTTAAATCAAATCTCTCCTACTAATAAATTTTTATCTCTAGAACAAAAACACGATATTACTGGGTTATGCTATATTTTTATACAATTATTATTATTGTTTGAAAATATAAAATTAGATTTATCAAAAGGATATACAAATGAATTAAAAACAGAAATAAAACACTTAATAACATCTAAATTTGTATCATTATTAAAATTAGATAGTGTAGTAAAAAAAGATATTTTAGAATACTTATCTATTTTAAATAATTATATTTTATGTGAAGAAAAAAATATGAAAGATTGTCAGTATATTCTAGATAAACTGATTATATATGAAAAATATAAAAATGATACGTTTTAACAAATAAATAATAAAATAACTACGATTTAATACAATACTTATCACTATCTAATGTTTTGCTAGAAATATAGGCAAGTAAATTACTGCCTTTATTTTTAATTAGCAAATCAAAGATTGCGACGAGTTTATCAACATCATACGTATGTAAATTCTTATGAAGAATATAGACTATTTGAGTATAAAGTTCTTCAATCAAATTGATACTAAACGTAGTTTTACCTATAAACGTAAGATTGATTGGAGTTTGTTTACGTGGAGTATAAGATGAAATTGTTGCAATACGTGATTTATTTGATATACTACACGATGGTGTTTTCATTAATGGCTTTAAAAGTGTTTGTTTTATTTTACCATTTCCAGTTGTTTGTTTCCATCCAATAAATCCAGGTTGTTGATGTATATCTCTAATTATTTTAATAATATAATCAACAATAGTGTTTAAATCATAAAATTCTGTTTTTGGTTGTTCTACGCGAGATGCAGTATGTCGTGTGCCGTTTTTTTGACCATGTTTTTTTAAATCAGATTTCGTGATAACTTTATCTACTCTGTCTACTGGTGGTTGACCGGGTATATTACCAAATATTTGCGTAGGTCTATATACTCCAATTGTATCCATAGATGACGAAGCAGATGACGAAGCAGATGACGAAGCAGATGGCGAAGCAGATGGCGAAGCAGATGGCGAAGCAGATGGCGAAGCAGATGGCGAAGCAGATGGCGAACCAGATGGCGAAGCAGATGGCGAAGCAGATGGCGAAGCAGATGACGAAGCATCTTCATCTTCGTCATCACTAACATCCCATTCACAATCAGGTGACTGTTCATCTATTGATGTATTAAGCATTTCTTTATCTGCTTGTCTTAAACTATTAAAATCAGTTTCTGCCGAGTCTCGGTCTTGTGCATCCCAATCAAGAGTATTTATACGTGATGACCTTTCTTGCCATTTTTCTAGTATTTCATTTATTTGTGCGATGAGTTCTCCATTATCACCATATTTTGCACGTGCTTCTAGTAAGGCTTGTTCATCATTTTTATATGTGTCTTTGGTAAGAGGTAATAAGTTGGACATTTTACAAATGTTTTAGTAGTAAAACACAGATAAAATTCTAATAGCGATTGGTTTTATAAATATATATAAATATTTATTTTAAAATCAATTTTTTACTAAAATTATAAAAATTCCTATAAATATTATTTTTAATTATTATTTTATTTAGTTATCTAGATATAAATATTCATATATTCTTTTACTAATAACTTTTCCTATATGTCGTTTTTGTTTTTCTGTATGTGTAAGAAGAATAGTAGATAATAATTTAATTCTATCATTGTCTGTTTCACAATTAGTATAGGCATTAAGTAAAGATGTAAGTGTAGGATATACTTCATTTATTTTAATAGCAATAGATGTGCTAACTCCAGGTATATTTGTAAGTATAAGTTGGTTCCATAATTTAGGTGTCATATTATCTTTTTTACATTTTTTAATAGAGTGTAAATATAAATTATTATTTTCAGTATTTTCATTATTAATAGTTTTATTAGTTTCATTATTATTATTTTTATTATTTAAATTATCATTTAGAATAATAGGTGTATCCAGAATATAACTATTAGAATTACTAGTATTTACAATAGAATTACTAGTATTTATTATAATTCTCTCTGGAGTATCATTAATTTCTATATCTTGTTGTAAATTATTATTTTTTAAAATAAAGAAATCATTTATATTTTTATTCATTCTTTCATATAATCTTATTAAAATATCTAATGTTTCTTGTAATGATGTTGTTCTAATAATAGGTATAGTATCTCTAAATATAGAACTAATAATGCTTCCATATAAAAGTGTTTTATCATTTGGTTTTCTTAAATCATTAACTAAACCTTCTAATAAATAACAAATAATAGTATTCGAATTAGACCTTTCGGCTTGTAACCTAATTTTTTGTTCTTTATAACGACCATCTTTTATACTAGAAATCATATCAGTCATACATTTCCTTTCAATAATTAATGATTTATCGGGATGTTTAGATGATGAAATTATAATATCACCAATATCTAATTTTTTTATTTCATAAGGTATAGTAAAAGAAGATGTATTTTTAATTAATTCTATTAGTTTATGTTCTCTATTGTCTATAATAATCATTTTATAAATAAATAATATATTTTAACTATATAAAATAAAGTAATGTGATTGTTAGATAAAGTATCTAGATTGTTAGATAAAGTATCTAGATAGATTATGTTTATATTAATATTAATAAAAAATAATAAAAAAATAAATAATTTTATAAAATAACAATAAAATAATACAATAATAATAAATTTATAAATTAGTCAATAATTTATTCAACACTAACATCAGGATAATAATCATAATCTTCAGTAAATGTAGTAACATCATTCAATGACATTTTAACATTAATATCATTACAATACTCTGATGTTTTAAAATAACTATCAAGGTCTTCATTTTCTTGTTCTTCGTCAATTGTAGCCATAGTATCAGGTTCATCATATGTATTTAATAAATCTTCATCTAATAAAACAATACTATCACCTGTTCCACAATTTGGTATTTGACCGACCATAATATTACTTGATACACCTTTAATATTATCAAAAGAGCCAAAAAGACTAGCCTCTAGCAATTGGTCTGTTGATTCTTCAAAACTTGCTTTAGCCAATGGTCCAATATTTTCTTTCTTAATACCAAAACGACTAATTGCCATTATATCACTATTTTGACACATTTTATCACAAAGTAAATCAATATGACGCGGACTAATATGAATACTATTAGAACTCAATACTTTCAATAATTGATATTGTATTTGAAAGCGTGCTGATTCAAGACCGTAAATAGAATACATTTCATTAGGGTCAATACTATAGGTTCTATTAACATCTACTCCAGGCATCATTAAAATATCAAATAATATAGTTGGATTTAAATGTTTAGAACCATCTGCAGTAATTGTAAATTCTTTTTCCTCCACAAATGAACCATTTTTATTTACAATAATTGGTAATAAATTTTCATCAGAAGGTATTTCAACAAATGTAATACCATCAACACCTTTAATATTGATTTCACTAATTTCTTTTATTTTTTCTTCAATAAAAAGTATATCATCATCTGCTTTATGTGTTTCAAAGTTAATTCTAATTCTAAATATAAGTTTAGAAGCATTGTCATCCATAAACATAAGAGAAACATTGGGATAATTTTCTTTTAATACAATTTGTATATCTTCCATTGTTATTTTATGTTCAATAATTTTTTTTCTATTAAATTCTAATCTAATTAACCAAGGATTTGTATTAGGTACGTCAGTATCTTTAGTCATTTCATTAAATAATTTATAAATCTCCATAATTTCACGGTCTTCTGGTAAAACATTATCATAATTATTAGTTGGTTCTAAATAAATAGAACTAGAGTCTAATACATCACCAATAGTAATCATATTAATATTGTTTTTTATGTTTTTAGCATTTTCAATATCAAAGCGATTAGTTTCAGTTAAATATATTTCATATGAATTATGTTTTAATGTTTTAGTATTACTTAAAATTTCTTCTAAACGTGGCACACCTTGTGTGACAGAAGATTTAGAACCAATACCAGCGTGGTGAAATGTATTTAAAGTCATTTGGGTAGATTGCTCTCCAATACTTTGAGCGGCAATTGGACCAATCATTTCACCACCTTCAATTAAAGCATTTGTATAAATAGATTTAATAGACGTAATAATATGGTTAAAGGCAATTTTATTAATTTTATGGTCACGAATAAGTTTTTTAGGTGATAAATAATCCCAAATTAATAATTCACTAATTAAATTAGTTTGCCCGTTAAGTTGGCAAAATTTAATAATATCTTTTAATTCGTTAATAATTTCAATAGGGTGTAAATCACTTTTATTAGATGTATCATTAAGTTTAAATAACTGTGTTGTATTTAATATTAATCTTTCAAAATTAATAGGATAGTGTAATTTGTCTTCTATCTTATTAAAGTTAGTAAATATCTTATGATATTCCGTTATAATGTCTTCAATATGTTTATTATAATGAGAAATAGTTTGTTTCCAATGTTCTATTTTTTTCATCTTTGTAAGTTCTGATTTCAATACAAAAGCAAATTTATCATTTACATCAATATAGTAATCATTATTTAATTTTTCAATTGAAATTTTAGTAAAGTTTGTTTTTTGTTTTTCTAAACTAATACTATTAAAACCATCATAACCATAACAGAATTGAACAATTTCGTTATTACTTGTTCTTACTGTATAATCGTGTGCAACTTTTAAATCTTCCATTGCTTTAATTAATTTTCTTTGTAAATAACCAGAGTTAGCAGTTTTAACAGCAGTATCAATAACACCTTCTCTACCAGCCATAGCGTGGAAAAAGTATTCTTGTGGATTTAATCCATTCATAAAATTACTACTGATAAATCCACGACTTTCAATACCATTTTCAAAACGTGGGTAATGAGGTAAAGTGCGATTACTAAAACCAAGAGGCACACGTTTTTGGTCTATTGTTTGTTGTCCTAAAAGACACATCATTTGTTGTATATTCTTTTCACTACCTTTAGAACCACTAGTAACAATATAATTAATACGGTTGGATAAAGGCATTTTTTCAACAATTTGTTTTTCAATCGTATCTACCGTATTTTTGTTAATAGTTGCTATTTTACTATCATAGAATTCGTCTAAATTATTAGAAATATCACTAAGAATATTTAAATGTGTTTTTTTGGTTAATTCAACAACTTTTTTCTTAGTTTCAATAATATAATCTTCATTGCGTTTTTTAATATCTTTATGAACGATTAAATCACTAATACCTACACTAAATCCACTTCTAATTAAATAACGTGAAATTAGTTTTTGTAAATCATTTAAATAACGAGTTGCTTCTTTTGATCCATAATCATTAACAATATGATGTAATATAGCAGATGACGCACCTTTTTCAATTTGACCTTCTTTTAAAATACCATTATCAATTATAATAGATTTTATTTTTTTATCAAATTTTTTACTATAAGTAATAGGTGGTAAAATTAAAGAATACAATTGTTTTCCTGTCCATTTAACAATTGAACCATTAATATAGTCGGGTTCAGGTAAATGACCGTTAAATTTTTCAATACCAACTAATAAATTCATAATTTCTTGATGTGAAAAATATACATTATCATCTGTAAGTTTAAAAAGACCTAATAAATTATCTTGTGCGGGAGCAATAATAGGAGAACTTGAACTAGGACTAATAATATTTTTAGAAACTGCCGCTAAATATTCTAATTCTACAGCAGTTTGAATACTTTGTGGAACGTGCATATTCATTTCATCACCATCAAAATCAGCATTATAAGGCTTACAAACATCAACATTTAATCTAAATGTATTACCTTCCATTACTCTAACCCGATGACCCATCATACTCATTTTATGTAATGAAGGTTGTCGATTAAATAATACCCAATCACCATTAATTAAATGACGATTAACTGTATCTCCATAATGTAATTCATATTTATTTTTATCCATAATATTATATTGAGTTCCATCTTTAATTCTTTTAATACTTTTTGCTCCAGGATAAACTTTATGTCCATTTTTAACATATTGATAAAGTCGTGTAATATTATTTTTATTTACAACTTCAGGAAACGTTAAATTCATTGCAATTTTCTTAGGAACCCCTAATTCTTCAATGGCTAAATTAGCATCAGCAGAAATAACACTACGGGCACTAAAATCAACACGTTTACCCATTAAATTATTTCTAATACGACCTTCTTTACTAGAAAGACGTTGTTTTAATGTTTTCATTGGACGACCACCACGCGTTGTTGATGGAGCAATCCCTTTAATTTCATTATTAAATAAAGTAATGACATGATATTGAACCATATTATTTAAAAGATCAATATCATCTTGTGTAAGTGTTGTATTTTTAAGTTTTTCTTTTAACATTCTAGTCCATTTAATAATTTCATAATATTTATTAGTTAAATCATCTTCACTACGTTGGCTATTATATTGTCTCACACTAGGTCGCACACATGGTGGGACTACAGGTAAAATAGTCATAATAAGCCAACTAGGCATACACCATTTAGGACTAAATCCCATAACTAAAGCATCATCTTCAGAAATACGTTTAAAAATGGAAAGGATAATTTCAGCATTAAATTTTTGTATAATATTTACAGGCGTATCATCATTATCATCTTTCCATTCAGCAATAATTTTAAAAGTTGTTCTTAAATTTTTAGTATCATATTTAGAGGGTTGGATTGCTCCACACCCTCCATTATCATAAAGTGTTTCATTTTTTTTTTCAATTGCTCCACAAATACGGTGTGATTTTTGAAGAAGTTTAAATATTTTTTCAAAACGTTCTTTATTATTATTTTTAGTACTATTTATAATTTCTTTAATTTTTTTATCATTTTTATTTACTAAAAGACGACTACATTTAATACATATACATTTTAAAATTTTAATAATATCACTTTCAAATTGTAAATTAAAAATGGGTTTAGGTAATTCTATATGACCAAAATGTCCAGGACATTTTATATAAGTTTGTTCGCAGGATTTACAGTAAACATTAGGTTCAATAGGACCCATACGTAAGTCAAATAAACCATTGATTTTAGGAATTCCATTGCTATCATATAATGTTTCACAAGTTATATGAACAACTGATTTTGCACGTATAACTTCTGGACTATATATACCAAATTGCATACCATTTACAAAACCTATATCTATATTATTTTCATTTGTATCAATTAAATTAGACATTTTTTATTTTATTATGTTTCTTCTAAATATAATTAATATTTTTAATAATATTATTATTTATCAAGATTAATAAATTCAATTTTTATATTTAGAAAATATATTATAATATATAGTTTATTTTTATATTTAATATTTAATATTTAATATTTAATATTTAATATTATTTATTTTATACTATTTATTTTATATTATTTATTTAATAAGTATAAAATTAAATAATATTACATACTATTACATAAATTAACTATAAAAATGAAATCTGATAAAGAAACTATAAATAATTTAAATAAAAATATAAAATCTAATGTCTCTAGAAATAAAATATATATTAAACCATACAATACTAGAGAAAGTAATAAATATATTAAATTTAATATAAATGATGATAATTTAATAGAAACTGATAGTGATGATAATGATTATAATGAAGATGAAGACAATGATGAAAATAATGAATGTGATGAATATGAAGATACTTATAAAGATATAAAAAAATATATTGATAATCATATTAAAATAAAAAATAATAAAAATAAAATAGATGAAAAAACACAAACGTTAATAAAAACACAAACTTATACATTTTATGAAAATTTAATACATTATCAACCTAAATTAAACTTAGATACTATTAAATATCATATTGATTTTTTTTTAGATTATGATATAGAAAAACAAACTAAATTAGTCATATCATTTGCAGAATTATTAGATTTAAAACTAATTAAAACACCACATTTATTTAAAATAATGAATTCTACATTGGATTTATATTATAAGAAAATAGCATTAAATAAATTACAATTATTAGAACAGATGACACCAGATAATAATGAATATTTTAAATTAAAGCAATGGATAGATACATTATTAGACATACCATTTAATATTAATAAAACACCTCATTATTTAAATAATGAAAAAATAAAAAATTCAGCAACTTATTTAAAAGATTCTAAAGAGTATATGGATACTATTATTTATGGACAACACAATACAAAATCACATATCATTGAAATACTTGCTAAAATGATAAGTAATCCAAAAACATTAGGTTCTGTATTTGCTATACACGGTGAAGCGGGAACAGGTAAAACAACATTAATTAAAGATGGATTATCTATTATTTTTGGATTACCATTTATTTTTATATCTCTTGGAGGAGCACAAGATAGAGCATTTTTAGCAGGAAGTAATTATGTTTATGAAGGTAGTACATGTGGTAAAATAATTCAATCATTAAAACAATCTCAATGTATGAACCCTATATTTTATTTTGATGAATTGGATAAAGTAAGTAATACTGATAAAGGTCAAGAAATAATTAATTTATTAGTTCATTTAACAGATTATAGTCAAAATAGTCATTTTAATGATGATTATATGGATGGTATTTCACTAGATTTATCTAGAGCAACATTTATTTTTTCTTTTAATGATAAAGAAAAAATATCTCCAATATTACTTGATAGAATGGAAATGATTAAATTTAATTCTTATACAAAAACTGAAAAGAAATATATAGCAAAACATTTTTTATTACCTAGTGTAGTTAAAAATGTCTTTGGAGAAAAAACTGATAAAAAAATAGAATTATTAGAGGAGCAATTAGATAAAATTATAGTAAAACCTAATATATATCGTGATATATATAATATACCAATTTATAATAATAAAAATTACACTAATCAAAAGCAATATAATAAAAAGCAATATAATAAAAATCACACTAATAAAAATAATATAAAAAATCCACAACATAAAATTATTCATAAACTTATTGAGAAAAAGAAAAAGAAAAAGAAAAATAAAATAAATATAAATATAAATTATAATAATAATTATGGAGGTGTAAGATATATAAAAAAAAGAATAGAAAAAATACTAGCAAGAATGAATGTAGATATTATTATGGGAACATTAAAACTAAAAGATAATAATATAATACCAATAGATAATAAATATATAGATAATAATATATAAATTTATAAAAAATTTATAAAAAATTTATAAAAAATTTATAAAAAATTGATTTATAAAAAAACTAAATAAGCATTTATAATAAATAAGTATTTATAATAAATAAGTATTTATACTATTAGAATGGAAACATTAAATAAATGTAATCATATTGAATGTAATAAAAAATTAAAATTATCTGATTTATCTTGTAGATGTGAAAAAAGATTTTGTATTAATCATAGATTACCAGAAAGTCATCATTGTGTATATGATTTTAAAGAAAATGGACGACAACAATTAAAAGATAATAATCCAATGTGTATTCATCAAAAAATAATTAAAATTTAAAAAATAATTAAAATTTAAAAAAATAAATTTGTAATTTATACAGTATAATTTATAATTCATAATTATAATTTATAAATTTATTATTTTTTTTATTATACTTGATAATGGTATATGTGAAATATCTTCTTCTACATAATCTTTCAAAATACTATTATTTGGAAAATAAAGAGATAAATAATCACATAATTGTATTAGTCTATCTAGAATAATTTCTTCATTATCAAAAGGAGATGTGTATGTTAGTCCATTTATATAATGTTCTAGTTTATATAGTTTTTTATTAGTTTCATAGAGTTCTTTATTATTATCAAAAAATGTTTCATCTTTAATTAGATTATATAAAATATAATATATTCTAGTTATTATTGTTAAATTAGTTTCATTCTCTTTTATATTTATATTATTAATTATTTTACTATGAAGTTTTAAATTGTTTTTAACTGTAATTAATTTTTCTTCTTTTAATTTTAATAATTGGTTATCAATAATAACATTTAGTTTTCTTTCTTCATTTATTATATTTAATTCTTCTCTTTTTTGTTTATTATAAGCATCCATAGATTGTTCTGGATATATACCATTTACCATTCTAGTAACAAAGTTAGATAAAGAACTTATAATTAAATTTAGTGTATTCATTTTATTTATTATAAATAAGTTAATACTTTTATAAATAAGTTAATAAGTAAATTAATAATAATAATAATAATAATAATAATAATAATAATAATAATAATAATAATAATAATAATATAAAAATCAATTTTTAAATTTATTAAACTATAAAAAAAACTATAAAATAAAAATAAACTATTAAAAATAAACTATTAAAAATAAAAAAATTAAATTCTCAATTTAATTATATAAAAGGGTATGCTCTAGAACCTTCTTTAATATTTCCACCTCTACTTTGGATCATTTTTAATTGTTCAGGACTATAGCAAACACAACCCATATCACTTGAAACATTAGAATGACCACAACAGTCAGGAGATACGTTATTATAAGCAAATGTAAATAAATGTTTCGCACTATCTTTTTGACCATCAACTGTAGGAAAACGTTTATTACCTAAAGGTTGAGTTAATTTAATACCATCTCCAACGGGATTAAAAATAGTAACAGGATTAATTAGAGGATGAGTAACCATATTAGATTCAAGTTTCACACCATCATATGAACCAGTAGAACTAATTTGTTGATTAATGCTTTTATAATTTAATCCATCACACGTTTTATTGTTATTTCTTAAAACATAATTAATGGGAGCATAACCTTTACTATTTGTAAAAGCATCATTGTTTAATTGAATGTAGCAAATAGCAATAATAAATACTAACATACAAAGAACAACATTTAAACGACTAGAAGCAGTATTTAATGAACCAGCATAAATACAACCGAGAATAATAAGTATAATAAGAGGTAAGAATAATTCCATTTTAAAAAACGAATTAATTATTTTTTATATAATTATTATTTAATAATATTTTATTTAATAAATAATTAATACTATTTTTATTAATTAAATAAATAATACTATTTTATTAATTTAAAAAAATATGAGTTTATAATACATATAATTAAATAGTTAAATATATTATAAATAATAAATTAATTATTTAATTCATTTTATTATTTTATTATTAAATAATTTATTTAATTATTAATAATAAAAATGGATGATACTTTAAAACAAAATTGTATTAATTTAAGTGAAATATATACATTTTGGTATCATAACCCTGATAATCTAGATTGGAGTTTAGAAAGTTATATAGAGTTATTAGAATTTTCTACAATTGAAGAATTTTGGGTATTGGATAAATTTATTAGAAAAGATATGATTGAAAATGGTATGTTTTTCATAATGAAAAAATCAGTTAAACCTATATGGGAATGTTCAACTAATATTAAAGGTGGTTGTATTAGTTGGAAGGTAGATAGAAAAAATTCATATAAATCATGGATTGATTGTGTTGGGCATTTTATAATGAACGAATTTGGAAATTTAACTAATTTAATAAATGGTGTTAGTATTAGTCCTAAAAAAAATTCAAGTATTATTAAACTTTGGTTTAAAGAAGAAATTAATATTGATGAATTAGATATACCAAAAACTTATTGTTTAGCAAATGATAAAATAATATATAAATCTCATGTGCAGAATATTGATAAAGATAAAAATAAAAAACAAAATTATATATCTAATCAATCTAATCAATCTAATCAATCTAATCAATCTAATCAATCTAATCAATCTAATCAATCTAATCAATCTAATCAATATAATCAATATAATCAATATAATCAATATAATCAATCTAATCATACATTTTATAATAATAATTTAATAAAATAATTTTTTATATATATTTTAATTTTTTATATATATTTTAATAATAATATTTATTATCTTCTAATAAAATAATAATAGTTTAAAATAAGTATAAATAAATTTACTAATATATAAATTATAAACTAAAATAAAAATAAAACATATTCAATATGAATGGTATAAATGTATTACTTAGTATTGTATTTCTTCTAATAATTTCATTTATAGGATTAATAAGAGCAGAAACATTATTTGGTGTATTATTAAATTTTATATTACTTACATTTGTATCTTATATGACTATTTATTTATTTAAAGCAGATTAATATAAAACTATAATCTATAAAAAATTTGTTTATAATTATAAAAATAACATTTTTATTAATTTAAAAAAATAATATATAATTAAATTTAAATTAATAAATAAGTTTATATAAATTTCATATATTTTAATTATTATAATTTGTATTAAGTATTTAATTATTTCTATTAATATTTAAAATGTCTACAGAAGAAAATAAAATAACTACTGAAACTAATAGTGATTTAATTTCAACAACACCAAATGATTTTTCAAAATATGTATTTCATTTATGGACTTCAAAAACGCCTCCTATTAAATATCTTACTGAACTTCTTAAAGATTTATTAACAGAAGGTAATTTAGAATGTAGTGAAGATGGTATTAAATTACTTTCTATTGATTCTGGAAGAACTGTATTAATTCATTTGAAATTAGATAAATCTAGTTTTGAAGATTATAAATGTGAACAACCTATTGTTTTAGGTGTTAATCTAGAACATTTTTTTAAAATTATAAAAAATATGGAAAATTCTGACACATTAAGATTATTTGTAGAAAAAGATAATATCAATCGATTAGGTATTGAACGTTATAATAAAGAAGAAAATATTAATAATACTATTTTTCAAAGTTTAATTGATATTCCAGTTCAAAGGCGTGATATTCCATCACCAAGTTTTAAGAGTGTTATTGTGATGTCAAGTTCTCGTTTTCAAAAAATATGCCGTGAAATTAGTCAATTTAGTGAAAAAATAGAAATTACTTGTGTTGGTAATCAATTAATTTTTAAAGGTTGTAATGAATGTTCATCTCAAGAAATTAAAATTAAACCAAGTTCAAATGGAATGTCATTTGAACAAAATAATCCTGATGAAATAGTTCAAGGTGTATTTAAATTAAAACATTTGGTTCAATTTAGTAAATGTTCTAATCTCTCATCTAATATTCGTATTCTTATTCGTAATGATTATCCTATTGTATTACATTGTGATATTGCTGGACTTGGATTTGTAAGATTATGCCTTGCTCCTAATACCGAAGAAGAATAAATTTTGCCAAAAGAAGGATTTAGAAAATCCCGCACTCAAATATAGTGCAAATTATTTTTTAATTTTTGTTATATATTTTAGTTAAGTTTTTTCTAAAAACTTAGTTTTAGTTAAGTTTTTTCTAAAAACTTAGTTTTAGTTAAGTTTTTTCTAAAAACTTAGTTATAAATTAATACTTATAAAGTAAAATACTAATCCAAATAAGACAGATTGTATAAAGTTTTTTTCAATAAAAGGGTATTTATCAAAACATTGTAATAATTTATGAAGTAAGTTAGAATTCATTATATAAAATAACATTGAAAATAATAATGCTTTTAAAGCAACATCTTTTACAATGAAATCAAAAGAAGGTGTAATATCATTTTGATAATTTAAATTAGGATTTGTATTAATTGTATTTGACATTATTTACAAGTATAGAATTGAAATAAAATTATTGAGTTAGAATAATATATTAATATTAGTTTTAATAGTATTAATAATTAATTAGATAATATATAAATAAAAATATTAAAATTATATTATAAAAATAAAAATTATATTATAAAAAGAAAAATAAGTTTATATTTATTTCATACTTTTAATAACTTTATTTTTTAAATCTAGTAAATCAAAAAAATAGTTTAAATGTTTATTAGAGTCTAATTTAGTAACTAAATTTAAACTACCAATTGGTTTTTTTTCTTTACCAAAATTTTTTGTAATTACAAATGTATTATAAATTAAAAAATCAGGAATATCTTTAGGTGGTTTATAATCAAATGATGATTTAGAGTCATTACCTAATATTGTTCCTTTAACAGTGCTAAATTTTACAAAATATTCTTTGTTTAAACCAGAATTACAAGCAATATTAGTGCTATATCCATAATATAAGCAAGCAATAACACGATTAATAATATCTTCTCTAGTTTTTGAAGCAGTTGTTGGTGCGAATTTGTTTCTGGCTTTAAATTGATTTAATGTAAATAACTCCATATATTCAACTCTACGCATAGCATTTAATTTATCATTTGTATTAGTATATGTTTTTCCACCTTTCATCATTTTAAAAGTCTTTTTATACTTATTTGTAGTCATTATTTTATTATTTAATTTGTTTGTGGTTCGCTTTGTGTTGATTTGTCTTTTAAAGATATTTTTGGTGCTTTTGTTTCTAAAGGCATTTCTAGAGTTAGTAGATTTAGAGTAAACTCCTCCAACATAGTTATTAGTTTTAGTAAATAAATTGTGCTTTGTTTTGCTATTGTAAAAAGTTGTTTGATTATTTGTTCTAGTTTCATTTTTATTATATAATAAGTTTTTATTATTTAATTTAAATCCTCCATTCATAGTAAATTTACCAATATTTTTAAACTGTTGTAATTTTGAAAATTCTTCTAATTTATATTTTTTAGTTTTTGAATTTTGTTTTGTAATTAATTCTCTTAATTTAATATGAGTGTTTTTAATTTCAAGAAGTTGTTTATTATTTAAATAATTATTTTTTGTAAAAGCAAATGGGTCTGTAGAATTTAAATAATTATTAACTATAATTAATAATGTAATATGATCGCTTTCACTATAAATTAAATTATTTATAGTTTTATTATAATGTTCGAGTTTTAATTTATCTTTTTTGTCTTCATCTGATAATTCTATAATTATATCACTTAAATTAGATACATGATGTAAAATTGCTCCTAAAATAATAGTATATTCTATACAATTAAAAAAATAACCACAAATAATCATTTTTGCAATTTTAACATCAAATTTATCAAATCCATCACTACATATTAAACCTAAACTAGATAAATCGCCATTAGGGTCTATAAAATCCATTTCTTTAAGATTAGAATACGCTACTTTAACATACTCTTTAAAACGCCCAAAAGGTTCTATCATATTTTTTACGAAGTTTAATGTTTTTTGAATATTATTTTCATTTTCTGTTAATTTAAGTAAGTTTAATAAATTTTTTGTAAAATCCTCTTCTAATATTTTAGGTTGTGTAAATTCATTAAAATTATCAAATTGGTCTTTTGTATATAATTGAATACATTCACCCTCACACGTGCGTCCTGTTCTACCACATCGTTGTCCAATATTTGCTTGTGTAGTATAATTCTTACCATTAACAAAACAATAACGTTTAGCATCAAAAGATTTTGTATAAGCAATACCTGACTCAATAATATATTTTAACTTACCTTTAAATGTAATACTACTTTCAGCCATAGGAGTAGCAATAATAATTTTTCTAGCATAACCTTTTGGTGTAGCTTCTCCAGTAGCATCATCAATTTCTGATTTAGTGTTTTTACTTGATAGTTTATAAACCATAGGTTTATTATCAGCGTGAAAAATATTTATATTATTATTAATTTTTTTAATTAATGTTTTAATATCACTTTCACTTGCTAAAAAAATTAAAATATTACCAAGTTTATCATCGGCAACTTTAGATTCTTCAATAGTTTTCATAATTTCTAATACTTTATCATAAGCCAAATTACTTATACCTGACGCATTACTAGGACCTTTTTTTGTTTGTAATTTACGAACTACAGGATATGTTGTTTCAGCATCAGGTAATGAATAAATTGAATAATCATACCCGTGTCCTATTCTTTTAAAATAATCTTCAAAAATAGAAATATCCATTGTAGCACTCATAAAAATAATTTTAAAATTAGGTCTTTTTTTTAAAATATTTATTACTAAAGAAATTACAGTATCAATATCTAAAGAACGTTCATGAACTTCATCAATAACAATACCGCCATAATCTTCTAAATAAGGGTCTGTTCCTGTAATCATTCCTTTAACACTACCATCCGTTGTAAATAATAATTTTGTTGTTTTTTTATCAAAATATTTTTTTTCATCACCGTGTTTATAACCTACAATGTTTAAACCTGTAGGATATTTACCATTATATTCATTATTAGTATTGTTTTTATCTATTATTGGATCACCTTTATCATCTAAATGAAATAACGGTACATCTAATAAAGTTGAAGCCCATTCACCATGACTTGCGGTAGTTTCTTGACGTGGTGTAGTAACAATAATTTTTTTTTCATAACCAAAATAATGTAATAATAATTTAGGAATAATAACTGTTTTACCAACACCAGTAGGTAAGCTAACAATTAAAATTTTATTATTATGTATTTTTTTTAATATTTTTATTCTATCTGTATATGCGTCTAATAAAGACCAACCTTTTGGTTCTTTAGGTAATGATTTTTTAGTATATATTTTAGAATAAGGTTGGTTTGTTAGTGGATTTGGATATTTACCTTCAGGGTCAAATAAACCATCAGGACGTATTTTAAATGTACTCATTTATTATTTGTTTTATTCTATATTTATTATTTGTTTTATACTATATTATAAATATATATAATTATAAAGAAAAATATATAAAAATAAAATTGTTTAAAATAAAATTATTGATAAAATCAAATAATTTAGTTAATAAAAAAATATTTACTAAAACACTAAATATAAATTTAATATCTAGTTTTACATTCAGCACAATAATGCCAACCAGCAAATTGACCTTTAGATGATACCATTTTTTTTACTGAATAAATTGCGGGATGTGTTTTACAGAACATACAAAATGTTCCTTCTGTTGGGATACTAGTGTCTGCCTCATTGATTCCAAAAGCAACACAATCTGGATACTTGTTAATCCAATCACCAGATGATGTAATAACTATTTCAGAAATGTTAATACCAACACCAACAGAATTTGTTTGTGGTATGGTAGTTCCGGGCTTTATCATTTCTGTATTATCAGACATTTTTGGTGATATGTTAAAATCCACGAATATAATATTTATATTTTACAATAAAAAAAAAACAATTTTTTTATATTTTTATACTTTTTACCTAAAATTATTTTAAATTATTTTAAATTATAAAATGAATTAATATAAATACTAATTTAATATGTTTTTTTTACATTTACATTTAATGAATTTTTTTTTCTTATTTGTGTAATATCAACTTCATCTGAATCTTGATTTTGTTCTGTATAATTATTACTATGGTGTTGCCAAAATTCAGGAGCACCCATTTTAAAAGGTTGATGATTATCAGCCTTATA
>Ga0233427_10002082_pt1 | contig 19635 bp, 17 predicted proteins | sample SI_118_April2016_5_FD_179885 | JGI IMG/M metagenome (GOLD analysis project Ga0233427, IMG submission 179885) | Seawater microbial communities from Saanich Inlet, British Columbia, Canada - SI_118_April2016_100_MG | ecosystem: Environmental > Aquatic > Marine > Inlet | place: Canada: British...
CTGAGCGAGCCACGGCGCACGCTCCGGGCGAGCGTGATGAGATCGGGATGCCGTGCGGCGGCATCAGCCACCAGGGCCGCGGTCGACCCAGCGATCTGATGACGCAAACGCCGCTCGGCACCCTCGGATCGGTCCAGGTTACGGCCCGACGACACGCGGGCAATCGCATCGGCAAGTTCGACGATGCCGTCGCCCCGGGTTGCCGCTGTACGAAGAACCTGTGGTGCCGCGTCCGAGCCATAGGAGGCTGCACTGCGAAGCGCCGCTTCGGTCGCGGCAGCCTGGGGAAGATCCGCCTTGTTCACGACAATCAGATCGGCGATCTCGAGGATTCCGGCCTTGGCTGCCTGGACGTCGTCGCCTGCCCCGGGAGCCCAGACCACCACCCTGATATCGGCAAGGTCGGTGATCTCGACCTCGGATTGGCCGACGCCGACGGTTTCGACGACGACGACATCGCGACCGGCAGCATCCATGACATCGACCACGGCACAGGCCGAATGGGTCAAACCACCAAGATGCCCACGGGACGCCAGGCTGCGGACAAAGACACCGGCATCGCCGGCATGACCGAGCATGCGAATACGGTCACCCAGCAGCGCGCCACCGGTCAGCGGGCTTGAGGGATCAACTGCCAGAACACCGACAGTCAGACCACGACGGCGCAACTCGCCGACATAGGCGCCGACCAGCGTCGACTTGCCGGCACCGGGCGCGCCCGTTACTCCGACGACCAGGGCCTGGCCGGCAAGAGCGTGCGCGGCCGCCAGCACATCGGGTGCATCAGCCGTATCGTTCTCGACTGCGGTGATAGCGCGTGCGAGATCGCTGCGCCGGCCCTGTTTGAGTGCTTGTGACCAATCGGTGGAAGGAATCGCTGCTCGCTCCGTCATGTCGGCGGCGGAGCATACGCCGGTAGGAAGTATCGGCAAGCGTGACCTGCTTGATCCCGGCGCCCGCTTGATCCCAGCAAAAGAAATGCGCACGATCTCGCCCGTGAACGAAACAAACACTCTCGAACTCCAGGCCCTGAGCGGTCAGGACATGGGCCTGACGCCGGCACGTGGCGTCAGTCTCCACATCCCGGCCGGAGAATCGCTGGTCCTGTTGGGCCAGGCGGGCTCGGGCCGGCGTAGCCTGCTGCGTCTGATCGCCGGATTCGGCGAAGTCGCCGCCGGACGCATCCTGTTCAACGGTCACGATATCGCATCCCTGCCGGCCCATCGGCGGCCCTTCACACTGCTGACCGAACAAGACACCCTTTTCCCGCATATGAGCGTTGCCAAAAATGTTGCCTATGGTCTGCGTTCGCACGCGATGGAACCAGGGGAACTGGCGGCGCGGATCAGCAACGCGCTCGATCTGGCCGGCCTGCCGTGTCGTGAAAAGGCTTTCCCCGAATCCCTCAATGACGGTGAGCGCCAACTGGCCGCACTGGCACGTGCGCTTGCCGTGGAGCCGCTCGTTCTGTTGCTAGACGATGCGTTTAACCGGGTCGATCCCTATGAGTCCGCCCGACTGCTGGCACGACTGCGCGATCTGCAGCACCAGGCGGGATTCACCATGGTTGCAGCCTCGAGCGATGGCGCCCTGGCGATAGCGACCGCCAGCCGGATTGCTGCCATGGACGCCGGGAAGATTGTCGAATGCAACCGGCCCGACGAACTCTACAGCAGGCCACGCACAGCGCTTGCCGCGCACATGACCGGCCCCGTCAATCTGGTGCCCGGCGACCTTCTGCGAGACCTTCCGGCCGCGTGCCGGAACGGTGCAGTCCATAGTGCCGCCCAGGGCGGTGCGGCAAACGCACTGATGGTTCGGCCCGACGCGATCGAGCTTCACCTTCAGGCGCCGGAACCAACACTGGCCAGCTTGCAGGGGTATGTCTCCAACGTAACCTTCGCACCATCGGGACTGACCGCCTACATCCGGCTCGACGGCACGACCGAAATGCTGATTGCACAGATTCGGGGCCGTCGACTTGACACAGATGACTTGCCCGAAGGGCGCCGAGTGTGGTGTACGTGGGACCAGGACGCAGCACACTGTGTGTCATATCAATAATTTCAACTGGCCGGGCATGGCCGACAAAAACTGACGGAGTTTCCAGATGAGCGACGGTAAGACAATTGCCTTCTTTCCAGAGGGCGCATTCGGCCCGGCACTGAATTCGGTCGGAATTGCACAGGTCTGCAGAGAAATGGGGCACAATCCGGTGTTCATCGCCGATGCCGGATTCGGCGGCGTGTTCGAAGGCTACGGCTTCGAAGAGCACCTGATCTCGATGTCCGAGCCGATGGAACCAGAGGCCATGGCCCGTTACTGGGTCGATTTCATCAACGGCCAGATCCCCAACTTCCGGACCCCGCCGCTCGATCAGGTCTCGACCTATATCAAGGCCTGCTGGGAAGCGATCGTCGATACCGCCCTGTGGGCCGAGAAAGACCTTCCCGCCACGCTGGACAAGATCAAGCCGGACCTCATCTGCGTCGACAACGTCGTTCTTTTTCCGGCGACCAAACAGTATGGCGTGCCCTGGGTGAGGATCATCTCGTGTAGCGAGAACGAGATCGAGGACCCCGATATTCCCCCGCATCTCTCGGGCTGCCGCGAGGATGACCCGGCCGGGTTTGCTGCCTATCGCGAGAAGTTCGACCGCGAAATCGGTCCGATCCATGCCCAGTTCAACGAGTTTCTCAAAGACTGCGGTGAGGAACCCTATCCGCTGGGCCAGTTCTTCGAGGCATCACCCTGGCTCAACCTTCTGCACTATCCCAAACCTCTGGCGTTCAACCGGCGTCACGCGCTGGACACAGAGAAGTTCGTCTATCTCGAAGGCTGTATCCGCAAGGAAGAGCCTTATGAGGTGCCTCAGTTCAAGGCGCACAACGACAAGCCGCTGCTTTATGTGAGCTTCGGCAGCCTTGGTTCGGGCGACACCGACCTAATGAAACGTCTGATGGCGACGCTGGGCGCCCTGCCCTATCGCGTGCTGGTCAATGTCGGCGACTACGGTGATGATTACGAGATCATCCCCGACAACTGCCATGTCGAGAGCTGGTATCCTCAGCCTTCGGTGATCGAGCAGGTCGATGCCGTGATCCACCATGGCGGCAACAACAGCTTCAACGAGTGCCTCTATTTCGGGAAGCCGGCGCTGATCATGCCCTATTGCTGGGATGGCCATGACAACGCCACGCATATCGATGAACGCGGTTATGGCATCGCCATGGAACGTTACACCTGGGCCGACGCCGACATCGCCGCGGCGGTCGAGCGCATGGTGACCGATCGCGACATGCAGGCAAGGCTCGACGAGTTGAGTGTCCACATGAAGGCCGAAAACGGCACACAAAAGGGTGCCGAGGCACTCGACAATCTTCTGAAACAGACTGCCGGCTGACCGACGTTCCAGCGATCTCTCCTGGCAAGCAAGCCGGAAGGCATGCCGGCCCGGCGCGAAGCACACATGATCTTGAGAAAATCTGGTTTGTGTAAAAGCACGCAGATGCTCCTGCCATGCGTGTGTGAAGCGCCTCACGGAACCGTCTGACATTATGAAATAGGGTCGCTGGTATTGTGCTGGACCAGCACGCTGCCTGATTCTAGCTCGCGCCTGGATCAGGCTGACAGCCCGGCGTTGTCGAAACCGGATGAGAAGAGCTCTCACTCTGGGGGGATCTCTCCCGGCACCAAGCAACGCGGGGTTGTCTGCTTCCAACTAGGAAGCCTGAACCCGCGGCCCGACATGCCCGTTACCGGCCACACCGACCCTACGTTGCGGGTCTGGATTGAATATGGGTTTAACTGCCCCGGAACCCATGTGACGCCAGTCACTGGAGGCAGGCAGACAGCCTGCGAAGGCGTCGAATCTCTTCTAAATGGTATCGGTCATCACACCGCGAACGCGCGGGCTTACAATACCTTAACCTCGCGTTAATCTGTTGCCACGCACAGAGACACGCGCTATCCGATTTTGGCCCAGCTGCGGGAGATCCCGATGCCCCGAACAATACGTGCTCTTCTATTGTCCGCCTTCGTCGTTCTTGCCGCCCCGGCATGGGCGCAGGATCTCGACGAAGCAGTCGGCCTTTACGATGCAGGCGACTACGACGCAGCCTTCGATGCATTTGCGGCCCTGGTCTCCGAGGGTGACGTCGAGGCGATGTATTACGTCGGACGGATGTACGAAAACGGTCAGGGCACGCTGCACAACTACTCCAATGCATTGCGCTGGTACCGCCGCGCCGCCAAACAAGACTATGCCGAGGCCTATTTCAGCCTGGGCCGTATGTTCGAGAATTCGATCGGCGTACCACGCGATTTCGGCGCAGCGTTTGATGCCTATAGCGCAGCCGCGGCTCTGGGCCATACCGAAGCCGAAATCAAACAGGTAGAGTTCTTTGCGCGCGGGCGTGGAACCTATCCTGATGTCGCACGGGCCGCGCAGTTGCTCGATGAAGCAGCCCAGGCCGGCAACGATGACGCCTTCGAGGCCTTGGTCCAGTTGTGGGACACCGGCCAGGTGACCAAGGGCCTGCTTTCGGACGAAACCATCGCGCGCGTCGAAGCGGTCCTTGCCGAACGCCTCGCCGACGAAAGCCTGATCGACTACGGCGACGGCGCGAACGCCGACCCCGGTGACCTGTCGCCGGCGGCCCTCTTTGTCCGTCAACAGCTCGAAACCGCCGCTGAGAACATGTCTGCAGCCTTTACCGGCAGCGCCCCTGATGACGCCAGGTTCGACTATGCGCTCGATGTCTCCGAAGATGCCGATGGCCATATCTTCGGGGCCCTTCGGGACATGGCTGTTTCAGCACCCGATGCAAACTGGAACATCGGTGAACTTGTCATCGACATGACACCAACCGGCGAAGGCACCTATCAGACGACAATCCTGCTTCCGGCCGAGACCAGCGTTACGGATCCGACGGGAAAACAGGTCGGTGGGACCACAATTGGCAGCCAGAGTTTCTCCGGTATCTTCACGCCGGAAATCAGCACCATGACCAGCGGCGAAGCCAGTTACTCCGATGTGGTCATGTGGGCCGATATCCCCGACGAGGGAGAGTTCCGCCTGGAGTTGGGCGAGGCCAACTTCATCGCCAATCTGAATGAAACACTTCCGGGCAAATGGTCTGGCCCCGGGGATTTCGTAATTTCCGACATGAGCACATCCTATGACGGAACGGAGTTTTTCCGGCTCGGCGAAGTGACGATGAATGCCGAATACCAGGATGTCGATTTCGTCTTTTTCAACACGATGAATCTCGCCATGCAGGAAATCCAGCGTGAACTCGGTCCCGATGTCATGGAAACCCAGAAAGGCATGCAACGGCTGACGGAACTGGGGGACATGCTGGTCGCACTGGCCCGCGAACGTGCGCCGCTCTGGGAAGGCTCGACGATGCGGGTTGCCATGACCGACCTCTTTGCGCGCGACCCCGACAGCTCCGAACGCTTCGCAACGTCCAATATGACGTTTGGCATGGGTTTGTCGGGCCTGAGCGGCAACACCGGGTCGTTTTTCATCGAGTACAGCCACCAGGGGCTGGATATTCCTTACGACGGCCCCGAGGCCGATCTCATTCCCGGCCATGTCGACCTGCGCCTGAGCCTTGGTGATCTGCCGATGGCGGATGCCTCCTCGATGGCGCTGGAAATGATCGAAGGCGCAATCGATGATCCCGTGGCGTTCGAGGCCCAGGCAGAGATGGCGCTTGGTTTCATGGCCCTTGGCCTGCAGCAAAATATGGTCCAATCGGGCAGTTCGTTCGAGATCGAACGTCTGACCTATGAGAGCCCCGCCCTGAAGGCCGGCCTGACCGGCAGAATGGTTGCCTCGGACCAGTCGCCGATGATGTCGGTGGGAACCCACGGCTCGAGGTCGTTGGGCTTGAGAGTTTTATCAAACGTATGGAAAGCATGGCAGCGGCAGGCGATCCCGAGGCACAGGAAACCGCCCAGGGGCTGGCCATGATGCAGGCCATGGGCGAACGCGTCGAAGAGGGCGGCGAGGTCAAGCACATCTATGATGTCGAGATGACCACCGACGGCCGCGTCCTGCTCAACGGCAACGACATGAGCCCGATGATGGGCGGCATGATGGGCCCCTAGAGCCCGATCGGCCCAGGTCGGCTCAACCTGAGTTGATCTTGTTTCTAGCCCGCTGCCTGCCGTGCGCGGCGCGACAGGACCGATTCACGGTGGAAGACGTAGATGCCGGATCCCGCAATGACACCGGCGCCAAACAGCGTTGGCCAGTCGGGCATATCGCCGAAGACGACGAGACCGGCAATGATCGCCATGACGATATGGGCGAAGGTGAACGGCGCCAGAGCCGAAACCGGGGCATTGCGATAAGCCAGAATCAGGCAGAAATGCCCGGCCATGCCGAAACCGCCGATCGCGACCAGCGTCATCCAGTCGATGGTGGAAAGTTCTGACCACTGCCCGGGCACCAGCACGATCACCAGAGTCATTATCACCACACCGGCCGTGTTGTTGAAGGCGATGCTGGTCTGCGCGCTGTCGAAGCGGTTCACCAGCCGGGTCAGACAATTGTAGAGCGCGGCCATCACTGCGACCCCGAGCGGAAGGAAATAGGCCCAGTGGCGTTCCTCGAAGCCCGGTCGCACGACGATCAGAACACCGACAAAGCCGATCAGGATCGCGGTCCAACGCCGCAACCCGACTTTTTCGCCCAGGATCGGAATAGCAAAGGCCGTGGTCAGGAACGGCGCGGCAAAGCCAATCGCGACGGCATCGGCGAGCGGGATGAACTTGATCGTCACAAAAAACCCGCAGGTCATGGAAACCAGCAGGAGCGAACGAATCAACTGCAGGCCAATGCGTTTGGTCCGGAAGGCGGAACGCATGTCCCTTGGGCGGATGAGCAGCGGCAACAAAACGACAGAAAAGAGATAACGGCCCCAGGCGACCTGGAACGGCGGATACACCTCTGTCATCAGTTTGGCCGTGGTGTCGAGCGACACAAAAAAGACCAGTGATAGAAGGATCAGCGCGATGCCGCGCGGGATGTTGTCCAAGGAGAACCCCTAAAACCAAGGCTTGGATTAGTAAGCCATCTGATCACCCGGTGCACGGATCAAGCTACATCGATTCTGGCTACAACGATTGCCGCAGGTCCCGATTCGCGCGACGCTCCAGCCGGGATCATGAAGGAATCAGACAATGAGCAGCAATTGCGACGTTCTGGTCGTGGGTGCGGGGCCTGTGGGGCTCTTTCTTGCCTGCGACCTGACGCGGCGCGACCTTGATGTCCGTGTCGTCGACAAGAACGACGGCCCGACTGATCTCTCCAAGGCGATCGGCATCCATGCCCGCTCGCTTGAGCTGTTCCAGGATCTGGGCATCATCGAGCGTGCAATCGAGCGCGGCCAGATCGAGAATGGTGCCCTGTTCTATTCGGCCGATCATTTCCTGGCCGATATCCGCCTCGACAAACTCGACGCGCCCTACCCCATGTTGCTTGATCTCGAACAGGCTCAGACCGAACGCCTTCTGATGGAACGGCTGGCTGAACTGGGCGGCAGGGACGAACGCCAGACCGAGCTGGTCGGCTTCGTGCAGGATGACGAGGGCGTCACTGCAACCCTGAAGACTTCTTCTGGCGAAGAGACCTGCCGTGCCCGGTTCATGGTCGGCTGCGACGGCGCCCACAGTGCGGTGCGCCATGGCCTTGGTTCCGATTTCGACAGAGAGGCCTTCCCCGGCAACATGCTGCTGGCCGACGTCAAGCTCGATTGGGAACTCCCCCCGACCGCATCCTGGTCGAATTCAGCCATGACGGCCTGCTCTTTGTTGCCCCCCTCAAGGGCGGCCGCGCGAGGATCATCGCCGATGTCACCGGCGATGTGACCGAAGCCGACGAAGCCACGGTTCGCGCCATCATGGCGGCGCGCAGCCCGGTTCTGGTCGAAGTCAGCGACCCCGCCTGGATGACCGTCTTCCGGATCAGCGAACGCCAGGTGCCGCGCTATCGCCATGACCGTATCTTTCTGGCCGGCGATGCCGCGCATATTCACAGCCCCGCCGGTGGCCAGGGCATGAACACGGGCATGCAGGACGCCTACAATCTGGGCTGGAAGCTGGAACTGGCCCTGAAACAGAACGCAGGCGACGGCCTACTCGAGAGTTACCACGACGAGCGTCATCCGGTTGGCGCCATGGTCCTGGCGACCACCGGGCGGATGCTGCGCATGATCGACCTCAAGAGCATGGTCGGCCGTTTCACACGCGACACCCTGATCGGGCTTCTTGGACCGCGTGAGACGGTCCAGAGCCGGATGCGCCAGCAACTCTCGCAACACAACATCGCCTATCACGACAGCGCCATCACCCTGAACGACTGGCATCACGGCCGTCAGGCGATCAAGGCCGGCGACCGGGCGCCCGACGGTCCCCTGATCGATCCCGACGGCCACCCGACGACCTTGTTCGAGGTGATGCGCGGTCCCGGTCATCTGGTCCTGGGATTTGCCGACGGTGCCGACGCCGGCGCCGACGCGGTGCGCCATGTCGTCGAGGCTGCCGAATACAAACACCCGGACATGGTGAAAACCATGATCGTGTCCCGGGATCGACCGGGCTGGCGCGACCCCGAGGGCGAACTCCACAAACGTTACGGCGCCTCGGGACCGTGTCATTTTGTCATCAGGCCGGACGGTTACATCGGGCTAGCGAGCAATTCGCCTGATCTGGTGCCTATGGGACGATACCTGGGAGGCATCTTGCAGCACGCATGACTGAGGCACGCGACCCCACGGTTTTCGAGAACGAGGGCGATGCACCGCCCTCCATGACGCCAGGCCAGATCATCCGCAGTCTGGGCGCGGTGATCGCCAGTGCCTTTGCCGCATCGCTGACCTTTTCGATCTGCATGCCGCTGCTGGTCCTGATCCTGGAACGACGCGATACGGAGCCCTGGCTGATCGGGCTCAACACTGCCGCTGCTCCGGCCGGACTGTTGATCTTCACAATCCTGATGCCGCGGATTGTCGGTTATCTGGGCACCATGCGGGCGCTCTATCTGGGTTTCATCCTGATGATTCTGTCGATCGTGCTGTTGCCGGTGTTCGACAATGTCTGGGCCTGGTTCCCGCTGCGTTTCATCATGGGCATCGGTATCGCAATCCACTGGGTGGTGAGCGAGACCTGGATCAACACGCTGGTCGACAACCGGATCCGCGGGCGCGTGATGGGCATCTACGTTACGGCCATGTCAGCCGGTTACCTGGGCGGCTTGCCGATCCTCCTTTTCGTCGGCTCGGAAGGCCCGGAACCCTTCTTCATTGTGGCTGCGGCCCTGGCTATTGGAGTCCTGCCGTTGGTGCTGGCGCGCGACCTGGCACCGGGCATCAAGGCACATGCGGGCTTTGGTGTGTTTGCCGCCATGAAGCGTGCCCCGGCGACCATGCTTGCGGCGTTAACCGACGGCTTCGTGTTCGGCGCTCTGTTCGCGTTCTTTCTTATCTACGTCCAGCGCCTGGGTTACGCCGAAAATGATGCCCTGATCCTGTTGATTGTCATGTCGGTGGGCAATGTCTTCCTGCAATTCCCCGTGGGCATGATCGCTGACCGCTATGACCGGCGCGTGCTCCTGATCGTCTTTGCCCTGTTGATGGTCGTGTGTACCGCCATCTTTCCGCTGGCGCTGGGCGACCCTTATGTCCTTTGGCCTTTGTTGTTCTTCTGGGGCGGCATCATGGGCGGCATGTATACCTGCGGTCTTGCTCTGGTCGGCCAGCGATTCAACCGCGATGAACTGGCGGCTGCGAATGCGACCTTCATCTTCGTTTACGAATTCGGCCATCTCGTGGGCCCGCCAATCGCCGGCGTCGCGATCCTGCTGTGGGATCCCCATGGGCTCATTGTCCTGTCGGTCGTCGGCGGACTGCTGTTCGCCATCATCGCGACCATTCGTCACCTGACCCACAAGGGCCAAGACAACGCCTGACGGATTGAAGGATTGCCTGCAAACAGTTGGCCCCACCTAGAACACAACACGACTTGGACGCTGACATGCGACACGGCACTCGAACTCCATGGCGCGGCGAGATGCAGTAGACCGGCGCCACGACCAAAAAGGGTGTCGCCGACTATTTCCGCGCGAATCGGATGGTGTTCGAACCCGTCGTGTTCGAGAGTTTCGAAGAATCGGTGGCTGCATTCAGTCATGGCGCTGCGATGCCTACACCGCCGATTCGGCCGGACTGGCCTCTCTGCGGCAGACCAATCTCGACAACCCCGACCAATTCATAATCCTGCTCGGGATCATTTCGAAGGTCCCCCTGGGCCCGGCCACACGCTATGACGACGACGCCTGGTGTAACATCGTCAGATGGACGGTCTTCGCGCTGATCCAGGCCGAAGAGTTCGGCATTACCTCCCGAAACGCCGAAGCGTTCCTGGCCAGTGACGACCCCGCCATCCAGCGCCTCCTCGGTATCGCACCGGACATGGGTGAGGCGTTGGGAGCCAACGATTCCTGGACATATGACGCGACCAGCCAGATAGGCAGTTACGGTGAGATCTTCGACCGTCACCTCGGTCGCGGAACCCCGCTGAACTTCCCGCGCGGTATCAATGCACTCCGGACCCGGGACAGCCTGATGTATGCACCCACGATCCGTTGACCCCCGAGTCTCTGATCCCATCATGTTTGAAGGGATCGGGCACAGGCACAACTGGCCGGATTCAGACGCGAGAGAGGGCACACGGGTCAATCGGCACAGAATTGGTTCGATCCGCTGGACCTCGACTTCGACTCGGTCCTACACTTTACTCGCAGACGGGCTCTTCATAGAAGCCCGCGCTTCACAAGCTTCAATAAAATTTAAAATAGGGATGGGATCCAATGAAAGCACTCAAAGTACTCGGCATGGCGGTTGGTGCCGCTATGCTCGCCAGTCCGGCGTTCGCTGGTTCGACGCTTGACGAGGTTATGGACCGTGGCGCCGTGCGATGCGGCGTCAGCGGCAGTCTTGCCGGTTTTTCAATTCCTGACAGCAAGGGCGTGATGCAGGGCCTGGATGCGGATGTGTGCCGTGCCGTGGCCGCTGCTGTTCTGGGCGACGCAAACGCTGTCGAATTTGTTCCGCTTTCGGCTCAGCAGCGCTTCACGGCCCTGCAGTCGGGCGAAGTCGACGTTCTGTCGCGCAACACGACCTGGACCCTGACCCGTGACACGGCTCTGGGCCTCAACTTTACCAACGTCACCTTCTACGACGGCCAGGGCTTCATGGTCCCGACCTCGCTGGGTGTCTCAACCGCCGCTGAACTCGATGGCGCCGCCATCTGCGTCCAGACCGGCACGACGACTGAAAAGAACCTGACCGATTACTTCCGTGCCACCGGCATGTCGTTTGATCCGGTCGTGTTCGAGGGCTTTGAAGAGTCCGTCACAGCGTTCGTCAACGGCCGTTGCGACGTCTACACGACAGATGCCTCGGGCTTGGCCTCGATCCGTGTCTCGAATGTCGAGAACCCGGACGACTACATGATCCTGCCCGACATCATTTCCAAGGAGCCGCTCGGCCCCGTGACCCGCAACGATGACGACGAATGGTTTGATGTCGTCAAGTGGACGGTCAACGCCCTGCTGAACGCCGAAGAGATGGGTATCAGTTCTGCCAACGTCGACGACATGCTGTCGAGCGATGATCCCAGCATCCAGCGTTTGCTCGGTGTTTCTCCCGGCATGGGCGAAGCCATGAAGATCAACGAAGAGTGGGCCTACAATGCAATCAAGCAGGTAGGTAACTACAGCGAGATCTTCGAGCGCCATGTCGGCGCCGATACACCGCTTGGGTTCGAGCGCGGCGTGAATGCGCTGTGGACCGACGGTGGTCTCATGTATGCACCGCCGATCCGCTGATCGTTGAGTGAACTGTCCGCCGCCCGGATCTTCTCCGGGCGGCGGTTTCACTTGAGGGCATCCAAATGACAATTCAAACTGGCGAGTCCGAAGGCCTTCAACCGGCCAAGGCCGTCTTTTATAACGACCCGAAAGTTCGCGCCGTTTTCTGGCAGATCGTCGCGGTTCTCGGTGTGGTCGGGGTATTCTGGTTCCTGATCCACAACACTATGGCGAACCTCGACCGCCAGAACATTGCGTCGGGTTTCAGTTTCCTGAACCTGGAAGCAGGTTTCGCGATTGGTGAGGGTATGATCCCCTACACCGCCGCCGATCCTTACTGGCACGCAATCATTGTCGGGCTCCTGAACACCATCAAGGTCGCAGTCGTCGGCATTGTTTTTGCCACCATCATCGGCTCGGTTGTCGGCATCATGCGCCTGTCACCGAACTGGCTGGTCGCGCGCCTTGCCACGGTCTACATCGAAACCCTGCGCAACGTGCCGCTGCTGCTGCAGCTTTTCTTCTGGTACGCGATGATCGTCGAGGTCTTGCCGCGAGCCAAGGAAGCCTATGGGCCGTTCCTGGGCGTCTATCTTTCGAATCGCGGCTTCAATCTGCCGTTGCCCGACACCTGGTCCTATCTGGGTCTTGGGGCGGGTATCCTGATTGCGCTTGTCACTGTGATCTGGCTCTACCGTCGCAACAAAAAAATACACGACGAAACCGGCGAAATCAAGAACACGCTGGGTCCCGGAATGCTGATCTTTGCCGTTGCCATGCTGCTTGGCTGGCTTGCCGGCGGCGCCCCCACGACGCTCGATTCACCCGAATTCAAGGGTTTCTCGTTCAAGGGTGGCGCCGAGGTCACGGCCGAATTCCTCGCTCTCTGGCTGGGCCTGACGCTCTACACCGCATCCTTCATCGCCGAGATCGTGCGAAGCGGTATTCTCGCAGTCTCCAAGGGGCAATGGGAAGCCGCCGGATCACTGGGTCTCAGCCGGACGCAGATCCTGCGCTTTATCGTTTTGCCCCAGTCGCTGCGTGTCATCATCCCGCCGACGACAAGCCAGTATCTCAACCTCACCAAGAACAGTTCACTCGCGGTCGCGATCGGTTATCCCGATATCGTCGGCATCACGAACACCACGATCAATCAGAGCGGTCAGGCGATCGAAGGCATTGCCATCATCATGGCGGTGTACCTCTCGCTCAGCCTGTCGATCTCGCTGTTCATGAACTGGTACAACAACAAAATCGCCCTGGTGGAGCGCTGATATGACAGACACCACCAACAAAGAAGATTGGGTCAGCCCGCCCAAGACCGAGGTCGGCGTTATCGGTTGGATGCGCAAGAACCTGTTCAGCAACTGGTTCAACAGTGTGCTGACCCTGATCGCGCTTTATCTGATTCTGACCACCGTGCCCGGCATCATCGAATGGGCCCTGATCAACTCGGTCTGGGGTGACAAATCACCCGAGGTCTGCCGCGAAGCTCAAGGCGCCTGCTGGTCGTTCATCTACGAAAAATACCGCTTCATCCTGTTTGGTGTTTACCCCTATGACGAACATTGGCGCCCGCTGTGTGCCATGATCATCTTCCTCACCCTGATCTTTGGCAGCTGCATCAAGCCGCTGTGGAAGCTGGGCTGGTGGATTGCCGTGACCTGGGCGGTCGGCCTCGTCATGGTCGGCGTCTTGATGTGGGGCGGCATTTTCGGCCTCACTTATGTCAATCAGAGCCAGTGGGGCGGCCTGCCACTCACCCTTTTCCTGGCAACCTTCGGCACGGTGTTTGCGTTCCCGCTGGGGATCTTCCTGGCCCTGGGCAGACGATCACGTATGCCTGCCATCCGGTCGCTTTCAATCACCTATATCGAGCTGATTCGAGGCGTGCCGCTGATCTCGATCCTGTTCATGGCTTCGGTCATGTTCCCGCTGTTCCTGCCTGAAGGCGTGTCGATCGACAAACTGCTACGCGCCCAGGTCGGCATCATCCTGTTCGGGGCGGCCTATGGTGCCGAGATCATTCGCGCCGGGCTGCAGGCAATTCCGCGCGGACAGTATGAAGCAGCCGATGCCATGGGACTCTCCTACTGGCAGTCGATGGGCAAGATCATTCTGCCCCAGGCCCTGCGGATCACGATTCCGCCGATGGTCAACGGCTTCATCGGCGGCTTCAAGGACACCTCGCTGGTTGTCATCATCGGCCTGTTCGATCTGCTGATGACCAGCCGCGTCGCTTTCCAGGACATCAACTGGCGGCCCTTCTTCGTCGAGGGCTACCTGTTCTGCGCGGCGATTTACTTCTGCTTCTGCTTCTTCATGTCACGTTACAGCCAGTGGCTGGAGAAGGATCTGGCCAAAGGCCAGAACCATTAGGGGAAATACCATGGCCAATGCACAAGAAGCTGACGCACCCAATCTGGGCCACGCGGTCGAGCTGCGCCATCTGCACAAATGGTACGGCGAGTTCCACGTTCTCAAAGACATCAACCTGACTGTCCGCCAGGGCGAAAAGGTGGTGGTCTGCGGACCATCGGGCTCGGGAAAATCGACCATGATCCGGTGCATCAACCGGCTCGAGGAACATCAGCGCGGGCATCTGTTCGTTGAGGGCCTGGAGCTGACCAACGACCTCAAGCAGATCGAGGCGATCCGCAAGGAAGTCGGCATGGTGTTCCAGCACTTTAACCTCTTCCCGCATTTGAGCGTGCTCGAAAACCTGATCCTGGGCCCGACATGGGTGCGCAAGATTCCGCGCAAGGAAGCGATCGAGACCGCGATGATGTATCTCGAACGCGTCAAGATCCCCGAGCAGGCTGACAAGTTCCCGGGCCAGCTTTCGGGCGGACAGCAGCAGCGTGTGGCAATCGCCCGCTCGCTCTGCATGAAGCCTAAGATCATGCTGTTCGACGAGCCGACCAGCGCGCTTGATCCCGAGATGATCAAGGAAGTGCTCGACGTCATGATCGAGCTCGCCGATGAAGGCATGACCATGGTCTGCGTGACCCACGAAATGGGTTTTGCCCGTACTGTGGGTGATATGATGGTCTTCATGGATCAGGGCGAGATCGTCGAGATGGAAGCACCCGAAGAGTTCTTCGCAAATCCGAAGAACGAGCGCACCCAGCTCTTCCTGTCGCAGATTCTCTCGCACTAGCAGCCCTTCAACGGCTCACCGGCTGTTGATTGGCCCGGCACCTTGCGCCGGGCCAATCTTTTTGTGTGGACTGGATCGATGGGAGACTGGGCGTGAGGGTGTTTCGACTGACGGTGGCGATGATCGCGCTTGTGTTGCTGGCAGTTCCGGCAAGTGCCGGGGACCGTGAGGTCATGGGCGATGAGCTGGCCACACTGCTGACCGGCAATTCGATCAACGGCATGTGGGGTCAGGGTCATTACGTGCAGTTCTTTCAGAGCAACGGGCGCACGGTTTATGTCTCCGACGGCAGCGCTCCCGACTGGGGCACATGGCGGATCAGCAGTGCCGGGCGTTATTGCTCGGTCTGGCGCGGCGGCGGCGAAAGCTGTTACCCCGTGATCGAGCGCGACGGCGGGTATTACTGGCTGGTCGAAAGCAGCGGGGCTGTTCATCCGTTCGACGTGGTCGAAGGCAACATCACCCTCCAGTAATTCATCGTCGCCGGAAAAGACGGGGCGCTCCCGGCTTTGCACCCCTCGCCATTGGACGCCGCGGGTCGGCCAGCATACGATTCGCTGCGTCAATCGACCCCGAAGGAGGCGTTCATGCCTGCGACCCGCCGTTTCGTCCTTTCGCTGGCCCTTGCCCTGGCGACATCATGGCTGATGCTGGCGCCCGGCGCCTCAGCAGACGGTGTGCTTCGCCTGGGCAACGCGACCGAACCCGAAAGCCTCGACATCCATCTCTCTTCGGGCGTCGCAGAGGCCAACATCCAGCGCGACCTGTTCGAGGGCCTGGTGGCCGAGGCCGCTGACGCCAGCCTTATCCCGGGTGCTGCGGAAAGCTGGGAGATCAGCGACGACGGCACGGTCTACACCTTCCACATGCGCGAAAACGGCCGCTGGTCGAACGGCGATCCTGTCACCGCCCATGATTTCGTCTATGCCTTTCGTCGCGGACTCGACCCCGCAACCGCGGCGGCCTACGCCTTCATTCTCTATCCCATAAAAAACGCCGAAGCGCTGGTCGCAGGTGACATCACCGATCTCGACCAGCTTGGCATTCGCGCACTCGACGACAGAACACTCGAGATCACGCTGAAGGCGCCGACCGCCTATTTCCTCGACATGCTGACCCATCATATGGCGTTTCCCCTGCACAAGGCATCGGTCGAGGAATGGGGCAGTGCCTGGACCCGGCCCGGCAATCTGGTCGGCAACGGCGCATTTATGATGGATGAATGGGTGCCCCAGTCGCATATCAAGCTGGTGCCCAATCCCTATTTCCACGCTGCCGAGGAGGTTTCGCTCGATGAGGTCTGGTATTACCCGACCGAAGACGAAGGCCAGGAACTGCAGCGTTATCGCGCTGATGAACTCGATGTCACCTATGATATTCCGGCCGATCAGATCAACTGGATCGTCGAGAACCTCAACGACGAATACCGCAACTTCCCCTATCTCGGCGTCTACTATTATGCGTTCAACACGACGGAGCCGCCGTTCCGCGACAACGTCGGACTGCGCCAGGCCCTATCGCTGGCGATCGACCGCAAGGTTCTGACCCAACGCATCACGCGGGCAGGCGAGATCCCTGCCTTTTCGTTCGTGCCTCCGGGTGTGCCGGGCTACCAGCAGCAGGTGCTGGAATTCGCCGACTGGGACCAGGCCGCACTCAACCAAGCCGCCCAGGCGCTTTATGCCGAAGCAGGTTTCAGCGAGGATAATCCGCTCCAGATCGAAATCCTCTACAACACCAGCGACAACCACAAGAAGATCGCGATCGCCATCGCCGCCATGTGGAAACAGGCGCTGGGCGTGGAAACCACCCTGCGCAACGAGGAATGGAAGGCCTACCTGGCAAGCCGTGACGAAAAGGCCTTTCAGGTCGTGCGCGCCGGCTGGATTGGCGATTACAACGACGCCAACACCTTCCTCGAGCTTTATGTCTCGGATGCCGGTGTGATGAACGACCCCGGCTATGCCAGCACCGCCTATGACGATCTGGTCAAGGGCGCGGCGGTCGAAACCGACCCGGCTACGCGCGGCCAGATGCTGCAGGATGCCGAGCGCATCTTCCTGACCGATGCGCCGGTGATCCCGATCTATTTCTACACGACCCAGCACATGATCAAGCCCTGGGTCGAAGGCTGGGTCAACAACATCAAGGATGTGCATCCCAGCCGCTTCCTGTCCGTCGGCGACCACTAGAGGGCCACCGGCAAGGCGCCCCTTCAGGTGTTCGGTTACGCAGTCAGACGACTGGCGGGCGCTGTCCCGACCATCTTTGTCGTCATCACGATCTCGTTCTTCATGATCCGCCTGGCGCCGGGTGGCCCGTTCGATCAGGAACGCAAGGTCCCGCCCGAGGTCGAAGCCAATCTCGCCGCCGCCTACCATCTCGATGAACCTCTGATCGAGCAATACGGGCGTTACCTCGCGAATATTCTGCAAGGCGATTTCGGGCCCTCGTTCCGTTACCGCGATTTCCAGGTCAGCGAACTCCTGCGTGACGGTTTCCCCGTATCCATGCAGCTGGGCCTGGCCGCCATGATCCTGGCTGTGACGCTGGGTTTTCTGGCCGGTTCCCTGGCCGCACTCAAACGCAACACACCGGGCGACGTCGCTGTGATGGGCCTGGCGATGACCGGTATTGCCGTTCCAAACTTTGTCGTTGCCCCGCTGATGACACTCATTCTGGGCGTCTGGCTCTCCCTCCTGCCGGTAGGTGGCTGGGGCGGCTTGAACCATGCCGTGTTGCCGGTGATCGCGCTGGCCCTGCCCCAGATCGCCGCGATCGCGCGGCTGACCCGGGGCAGCATGCTCGAAGTCCTGCGTGCCGATTTCATCCGCACAGCGCGCGCCAAGGGCCTCTCGGAAGGGGCCATGGTGACCGGCCATGCCCTCAAGGCAGCCGCCCTGCCGGTGCTCTCCTATCTCGGCCCGGCGACGGCCGGCATCATTACCGGCTCAGTCGTGATCGAGCAGATCTTCGGTATTCCCGGCATCGGGCGGTATTTCGTCCAGGGCGCGCTCAACCGCGACTACACGCTGGTGATGGGTGTGGTGATATTTTATGCTGGGCTGATCATCACGCTGAACCTGATTGTCGACCTGCTCTACCCGCTGTTCGATCCACGGGTGCGCAATGACTGAACTATCGCTGCACGAAGCCGTTTCACCGCCCCGCTCGCCCTGGCGCGATGCGCTCACGCGCCTGTTGCGCAACCATGCGGCAGTCGGCTCGAGCATTATACTGGTGCTGATAGCCCTGGCCTGTGTGCTGGGGCCGTCCTTCTCAGGCTACGAAATCGACGCGATCGACTGGGACAACATCCAGACGTCGCCCGACAACCGCCACCTCTTCGGCACCGACGGCAACGGGCGTGACCTCCTGGTCCGTGTCCTGATCGGCGGGCGTATCTCACTGGCGCTTGGCATCGCGGCGACCCTCGTCTCGGTCATCATCGGTGTGATCTGGGGCGCTCTCGCGGGGTACCTCGGCGGCGCGCTCGACAGCCTGATGATGCGTGTCGTCGACGTGCTCTATGCCCTGCCCTTCATGTTTTTCGTGATCCTTCTGATTGTGTTTTTCGGGCGCAATCCGATCCTGATGTTCGTTGCGCTGGGCGCGGTTTCATGGCTCGACATGGCAAGGATCGTGCGCGGCCAGACCCTGTCGCTGAAACACCGTGACTTCGTGCGCGCTGCACAGGCCATGGGCGCACCGACCGGCCATGTCGTGCGCCGTCATGTCATCCCCAACCTGCTGGGCCCGGTGGTTGTTTTCGCCACACTCACCGTGCCCCAGGTGATCCTGTTCGAATCCTTCCTTTCGTTCCTGGGCCTGGGCGTTCAGGAACCGATGACAAGCTGGGGCGTGCTGATCTCCGAAGGCGCCGAGAGCATGGAATCCTCGCCCTGGATGCTGGTTTTCCCGGCAGCATTCCTCGCCACCACACTCTTCTGCCTCAACTTCATCGGCGATGGCTTGCGTGATGCCCTGGATCCGCGGGATCATTGAGAAAGAAGAAGGAAACACCCGCCATGGCACGCAAGACGGTCGCCATCTACATCTTCGAAGGCTTCGAGCCGCTTGATGCCGTGGGCCCGTTCGAGGCCTTCATCAGCGCCGAAACAGCAGATGGAGAAGCCTATTTCGATGTCGGTATGGTGGGCCAGACCGAGGCGCCGGTCGCCGGGGTCGGCGGGCTCCTGGTCACGTCGCGCTGGTCGTTCGAAACGATGCCCAAGGTCGATATCCTGCTGGTTCCCGGTGGTGGCGGCACACGCGCCCTGGTCGACCAGCCCGTAATCGTCGAATGGGTGAAGCAGAAAAACAACGAGGTCGAGCTGATGCTCTCGGTCTGTACCGGCGCCCAGGTTCTGGCCGCAGCCGGACTGCTTGCGGGCAAGAAGGCGACGACACACTGGAACACCTATGACTGGCTGCGCCGAATCGAACCCACGGTCGAAATCCAGGAAGGCGCGCGCTGGGCCGATAATGGCCGCATCGTCTGTTCATCGGGCGTTTCAGCCGGAATCGACATGGCGCTTCACATCATCGAGCGCGAACTCGGCCCCGGCCTGGCTGCCCATGCCGCACGCAGCAT
>Ga0233427_10002083_pt1 | contig 19623 bp, 19 predicted proteins | sample SI_118_April2016_5_FD_179885 | JGI IMG/M metagenome (GOLD analysis project Ga0233427, IMG submission 179885) | Seawater microbial communities from Saanich Inlet, British Columbia, Canada - SI_118_April2016_100_MG | ecosystem: Environmental > Aquatic > Marine > Inlet | place: Canada: British...
GAATATTCCTGAAGATGGTTTTATTATTGCAACTGTTGGCAATCTAAATGCTCAGAAAGGGCATGAATTTTTTATCCAAGCAGCAAAAATTGTTGATAACTTTGCTCAGAAAAATAATATTAAAGTTTATTTTTTTATTTTTGGTACAACAATCCCTACTCATGAAGCTTACTTAAATCAATTGGAGTTTCTCAGGAAAGATTTGAAATTTTCAGATAGCGATTCATTTAGAATTATGAGTCCACAAAGTGAAATACAGGAGATATTATCTAGTTTTGACATATTTATACAAGCATCTGTTCCTAATTCGGAGGGAATCCCAACTGCAATTCTTGAGGCTATTTCATGCGGACTTCCAATAGTTAGTAGTGATGTTGGTTCTATTTCAGAAGTAGTTGAAAATAATAACAATGGAATTCTAGTTAACTCTATGGATTTTTCAAGTATGGCTGAAGCTATTATTACACTAATTAATGATCCAGAAAAATTAGAATCTATGGCAAATTATTCTATTAATAAAATCAAACCTAGACTGGGAATAGTTCCATGTGCGCAAGCGCACAAAAAATCTTTTGAATTAGCTATGAAGAATTAATGTCATATTTTCAATTGCCAAAGTTTGTTGAAATTAATTTAAAGTTTTTTTTATTAAATTTAGTTGCATTTCTTTCTACCATACCTTTTTTGGCTCCAATTCCTATAGCTACCGATATTCAGTATCCAATATTTATAATTTGTGCGGTTATTGTATTTTTAGATTTTATTTCAAAAAAAATAATACTTCTAAAATTTGAGGTTTACTTTATAGGTTTGGCCCTTCTTTCATTTATTTATATTAATCCCTTATCAGATTATGATTATAGAATTAATAAATGTGTTGGTATATTCTTTGCGTTTTTAGTTTTTTATGTTTTTAGAAGATATTGGAGATTGATGAATGCCAAATATTTTGCAATTGGAATTTATTTAAATGCTTTTGTAGCATTTCTAGAAATCATTCAATTTGAAATATATTTAAAGCTGGTTACTCCTTTTGTAAGAGTAATCAAATTTGATTCAGGAGAAAGCGATAGAGGTGTTCATGGATTAATGGCTGAACCAAGCTTTTTAGCTGGAATGGGTGCCTTTTTTTGCTTGATATCAATTGCTTTATACTATGAAACCAGAATTTCAAAAAAAAGTTTTATTTTTCAAATTCTGGTTTCATTAACTTTGATTATTTTGTCATCATCAATTACAGGATTGATGTTTATATTCCCCATTATATTTGTAGTTTTATTATTAACAAAAATTAAAACCATAGATATTTTGTTATTTTTTTTAATATCTGTACTGATTTTATTTTATTTTACATTCATGATGCCAGAGTTAGATTTTAGGGCTATTGATTTTATAAGAGATATAATTATTAATCCAAGTTCAATCTTAAGTCTTGAAGATAGGTCAATTGCATTAAGAATGATGTCTTTAATTGCCGCTTATGAATCTATTGTTCAAGGAAATATTTTAGGCTTTGGAATTGGGACTATGCAGTACGTAACAATAGATTTACTCAGAAATTCATTGTTTTTTAGTGACTTTCTTGGAGATAATATTTATTTCTCTGGTGCATTTATTTCCTCCCTTTCGCTTTATGTAATCGAGATAGGAATATTTTTTATTATTTTTTTACTGTGGATATACAGTAGTACTAAGTTTATTGCTTATGCAATCTATATTAGAATCATAAGCATTCTGTATCTTTTATTCACTTTTTCAATCTTATTTCCTCCTCTCTGGATTTTACTTGCCATTACTGATAAATCTAATCTTGAGAAGTTTAATTTGAATAAAGTGGTTTGATTGTGATATTATTTGATATTTTTTAATGGAATTTATCTTTAATTAAAATTAAAGGAGTTTTAGTTTGAAAAGAGAAAACAAAAGAGTACTTGTTACAGGAGGAGTTGGTTTTATTGGTTCTCACTTGTGTGATCGGTTACTTGCTGAAGGATGTGATGTTTTGTGTTTGGATAATTTTTTTACAGGATCAAAAGATAATGTTGCTCATAACTTCAAAAATTCTAATTTTGAACTTTTGAGGCATGATGTGTGTTTTCCTCTTTATGTTGAAGTTGACGAGATATATAACCTAGCTTGTCCAGCATCACCTATTCACTATCAAAATGACCCGGTTCAAACAACCAAGACTTCTGTGAATGGGTCGATTAATATGCTTGGATTGGCAAAAAGATTAGATGTTCCAATTTTTCAAGCTTCAACCTCAGAGGTTTATGGTGATCCCAAGATCCACCCACAAAATGAAGATTATTGGGGCAATACGAATCCTATAGGTAAAAGGGCTTGCTATGATGAAGGTAAGCGATGCGCTGAAACTTTATTTTTTGACTACAAAAGGCAACATAATATCAATACTAAGGTTGCGAGAATTTTTAATACTTATGGTCCGAGAATGCACCCAGATGATGGGCGTGTGGTATCAAACTTTATTGTTCAGGCATTAAAAAATATGCCCATAAGTATTTACGGAGATGGTTTTCAGACACGTTCATTTTGCTATATAGATGATTTAGTTGATGGAATTATAGCTTTCATGAAAATTTCAGAAGGAATTGATAGGCCAATTAATCTTGGTAGTCCTGGAGAAATATCAATCAAAGACTTGGCGCTACTAATTATAGAAATAACAGGTTCAAGCTCTAATATAGATTATCATCCTTTACCGGATGACGACCCGATAAGAAGAGAGCCAGATATTACACGAGCAAAAGAAATTCTAAAATGGGAACCAAAAATTTCATTACAAGAAGGATTAATAAAGACTGTGGAATATTTTGAAAATAAATTGATTAATTAAAAAATGCTGCTCTCAATAATAATACCTTGCTACAATGAAGTAGAAACGATTGATGCTATCATTGATGCTATATTCCTCTCTCCGTATCCCCATAAAGAAGTTATCATAATTGATGACAACTCAAGTGATGGAACTAAAGAGAGGCTCAAAGAGGTTTATCAAGTCAATGAAAAAGTAAGTAAGATTATCTTTCAAGAAAGCAATCAAGGAAAGGGTGCTGCAATCCGCAAAGGGATCCAGTATGCAACAGGGGAAATTATCATAATTCAGGATGCAGATCTAGAGTACGATCCGAATGAATACGAAAAATTATTAAACCCTATTATTAATAATAAAGCTGACGTGGTTTATGGATCCAGATTTTCCGGAGGTGAAGTACATCGTGTTCTTTATTTTTGGCACAGAATTGGCAATGGTTTCTTGACATTTTTGTCTAATATGCTTTCTAATCTTGACCTTACAGATATGGAAACTTGTTACAAAGCTTTTAGGAGTGATGTAATTAAGAGTCTTGATATAGAAGAAAGCAGATTTGGGTTTGAGCCTGAAATTACAGCTAAAATATCTAAACTAGATTGCCGCGTATTTGAGGTAGGAATTAGCTATTACGGTAGGACCTATAAAGAAGGTAAAAAAATTAACTGGAAAGATGGGTTTAGTGCAATAAGATGTATTCTAAAATACAATTTATTTAGGTGAAGGTTGCTAGATACTTTGTTGTAGGAGGTGTTGCTGCGTTAATTGATATTGGGATTTTCGCTATTTTTGCTATATATTTTCAGTTAAATTATCTCGTAGTAAGTTTTTTTTCATTTACTATAGCCACTTTTGTTAATTATTTTTTAAGTATTAAGTATGTTTTTAGTGGAGGCATTCGATTTTCAAGAAATAGGGAAATTTTAGCTATATTCCTTGTTAGCGGAATAGGATTATTTCTTAATCAAGCTATTTTATATATTGGTGTTAGTTTATTTACTTTAGATAAACTATTAACTAAAGTTTTTGCAAATGGCGCTGTTTTCTTTTGGAATTACAGTATTAGATCACTTTATATTTTTAGTAATAAAACACGTAATAAATAATTTTCACTAAATATTAAATCGTATATAAATTAACAGCTTAAATTTATTTGAGCCACAAGCGACTTTTATGTTTTTATATTATTGCAATGAATTTTTAGCAGATTTCTCATGGAGGTTCTAGAATAGTGTTTGGACTTGAAGCGTATCTATTTTCTCCTCTTTGGTCGATTCCGATCTCTATATTATTAATTTTTTCATGTGATGCTATTGGTTTATTTGTTTTACGTAGATTAAGATTTAATTTTAATAATACATCTTGGCTTAGGTCGCAAGCAATTATTGTTGGTGCTTCAATAATTGCCATTATTCTTTATCCAATTGCGCTTTTAGGTTTTGCGAACTTTACAACTATTAGAGGGTTTGCTTTTTTGTTGTTGTTTTTATCTATTTTTCACATTATTAGGAGTAGTTTGAAGTATCGAAAGTTTATTCCTTTTTTAAATGTACCCCAAAAGTTTGACAGTAGTTTGATTCTAAAAGTTTTACTTTTTCTTCTTCTACTATTTTATGGATTACTTGCCTTATCTCCAATAACAAATGCTGATTCATTAAATTACCATGTTGGAGCAGCACTTGTTATGCTTAATACTGGAACTATGCCAGTTGATGCAGGCTGGTTTCATGGTCGATTGGCAGGGAACGGCGAGGTATTAAATGCTCTTGGATTTTCAATTGGAGCAGAACAATTTGGCTCATTATTGCAATATATGAGTTTAATAGCCATACTAAAAATAGTATTGAGTGGAGAATCATTCGATAGAATTGCCCGAAAAGATGACCTATTAATTCGACATGATTGGTCAAAAAGTATAGCTCTGTTAGTCTTAAGTGCACCTGTCTTTGTTTTTTTAATAGCATCTTCTAAACCCCAGATATTTCCAGCTTCTTTAATTGTTTTAGCTCTAGCAATTTTAATTATGCCTTCAATGCAAAATCTAAATAAAGGTAATTTGGTAAGGTCATTTTTTTTGGTATGTATATTGGCAATGGTGGCATCACAGATGAAGTTTAGTTACTTTTTGCATGGTGGAGTTGTAGGTATATTGGCACTATATTATTTACATAAAAGAAGTTTATTATTAGTTGGCATAGCTATTGGCGTTTTGCTATTTATATGTATTATTGCCCCTGTAACAATATGGAAAAGTTATCATTTTGGAGGTGGTTATATTGATTCATTATTTACTGTACTTCCTGGAGAATGGCCAAGAATAGATGGGTTTGAAGAAAAATTAAGAGGATATAGGAACTCTGAATTATTTTTTCCTCTTTCTCTTATTTTTCCAGATGGCTTAGGAAATATTACTTCGGTTATAGGAATTGGGGTTTTATATTTAATTTTCGTTACACCAAATCAAAATAAATCTATTAAGATAGTTACTTTAATTTCTGTGTTTGTATTTATAACCATAAGCACAGTTGGACAAGCAGTCTCACGTTCATACATTGTCCCTTTTCTTTGGATGATGATAATGCTTTCTCTTCAAAATCCAAGTTCTTTTTATCATAAATATCGAAAATGGTTTCAGCTTCCAATAATCGCTCAGTCATTACTTGTTTTATTGTTATGTGCTTACGGTATTATGATTCACTTTCCAGCTTTAATTAGCCCTGAAGACAGAATCGAGGTAATGAAAAAGCATGGCCATGGATATATAGAGGCAAATTGGATTGCCAATAATCTACCTGAAGATGCAATAATAATGAGTGTTCAACGTTCTTTAGGGCTAATTCCTAGAGATTCTATTTCATTAGAATGGTTAACAGTGGGGAATGATTACACTTTCAGAGAAAAAGATCTTATTTATTTAGATGAAATTAAAGAAAAAAGAGTAACACACTTAATGGTGAGTGATGATGATGGTTTCAGTGGCACCACAAGGGAATTGCAGATAATAAATTCTGATGTGTATCAATATTTTGTCAATTGCATTGGTGAAGTAATTAGCAGTGGGGATGGTCAAAATGTAACAAGGAACCCATTTAATAAAGGACCAAAATACAAATTTTGGGCGGTGAAATTTAATTCAGAGTTACTGCCTAATTGTGTTAGTGAGCTAAGTAATTAAATACAATTTAATGTTAAAATATAGCTAAGACAAAGAAATAAAAAATATTATGAAGAAAGCTTTAATTACAGGGATAACTGGACAAGATGGCTCTTATCTTGCTGAATTTTTACTAAAAAAGAATTATGAAGTTCATGGTATTAAAAGACGCTCTTCATCTTTTAATACCAGTCGTATTGACCATTTATACCAAGACCCTCATGAAAAAGACCCCAAGTTTATCTTGCATCATGGGGACTTAACAGATTCATCTAGCCTTGTTCGAATTATTCAACAAGTTAAACCAGATGAAATATATAATTTGGCCGCACAATCCCACGTTGCAGTTTCATTTGAAGAGCCAGAGTATACTGCAAATTCTGATGCTCTAGGAGCGTTAAGAATTCTTGAAGCTATCAGAATTCTTGGTTTTGAGAAGAGTACTCGTTTCTATCAAGCGTCAACTTCAGAACTTTTTGGTAAGGTTCAAGAGACACCTCAAAAGGAAACAACACAATTTTATCCACGTTCACCCTATGCTGTTGCAAAACTTTATGCTTATTGGATTACAATAAATTATCGTGAAGCATATGACATGTATGCCTGTAATGGTATTTTATTTAATCATGAATCTCCTGTTAGAGGAGAAACTTTTGTTACACGTAAAATTACTCGTGCAATGGCAAGAATCAAGTTAGGACTTCAAAGCTGTCTTTATCTTGGAAATTTAGAAGCGAAAAGGGATTGGGGTCATGCACGTGATTATGTTGAAATGCAGTGGTTAATGTTACAACAAAAAAAAGCAGAAGATTTTTGTATTGCAACAGGAACTCATTATTCAGTCAGGGATTTTGTAAATGTTGTTGCTCAAGAACTAGAAATTAATATTGAGTGGAAAGGAAGTGGAATAAATGAAATAGGTATTGATACCTCAAATGGAAATACCATAGTTTCAGTAAATCCAAGATACTTCCGTCCAACTGAAGTTGAGACTCTTCTGGGAGATGCAACTAAGGCTAAAGAGAAATTAGGTTGGGAGCCAAAAATTAGTTTTAATGAGATGGTAAAAGAAATGACTATAAGCGACTTTGAAGAAGCAGAAAAAGAATTATTTTTTCATAACAAAGATTTTCATAAATCATTATGAATGAAGTCTTGAGTCGAGGTGACTCAATTTTTGTTGCTGGGCATCGAGGCATGGTTGGCTCTGCCATTGTTCGTAAGCTCAAGGCCCAGGGTTTTAAAAATATAGTAACAGTAAACAGAAAAGAAGTTGATTTAACTAATCAGCAATCTGTTGATAAATTTTTTTCAAGCTACAAAATTGATTATGTTGTCATAGCTGCAGCTAAAGTTGGTGGTATTTATGCAAATAACACCGCCCCTGCTGACTTTATTTACGAAAATTTGATGATTGAATGTAATTTAATTAATAGTGCTTTTAGATCAGGAATTGATAGAATTTTGTTCCTTGGTAGTTCTTGTATTTATCCTAAATATTCACCACAACCGGTTAAAGAGAGTGATTTATTGACTGGGCTTTTAGAGCCCACTAATGAGCCATATGCAATTGCTAAAATAGCTGGTATTAAGCTTTGTGAATCATATAATAGACAATATGGGACACATTATCGATCTGTTATGCCAACTAATCTTTATGGAGTTGGTGATAATTTTGATCTTCAAAATAGTCATGTAGTTCCAGCTTTGTTAAGAAAGTTTCATGAAGCTAAAATTAAAAATAAAGCTAATGTAGAAATATGGGGTGATGGTTCAGCAAAACGAGAATTTTTATACGTGGATGATATGGCAAGTGCATGTATCTATATTATGAGTTTTTCAGATAGTATGTATGAATCAAATACTCTTCCAACACTATCACATATAAATGTCGGCTCTGGAGGTGATTTAAGTATTTCTGAACTTGCCAAGACTATTAAGGATATTGTTCAATTTGAAGGAGGCATTGTTTTTGATGCTTCAAAGCCAAATGGTCCTCCTCGAAAATTATTAAATGTTACAAAATTGAATTCAATTGGGTGGCACTTCGAAACTAGTTTGGTGGATGGATTGCAACAAACTTATGATTGGTTTTTGGATAATGTTAGTTTTAATGGTGCATCTTGAATAAGCTTCCTCTGGTTTCAATAATAACCGTTGTTTATAATAATGTTGAGCATGTAGAAAGTGCCATAAATTCAGTCTATGACCAAGATTATTCAAATATTGAACATATTGTATTTGATGGAGGCTCAACAGATGGTACAGTTGAAGTTATACAAAATAATATAGAAAAAATTAGTCTATTTAGATCAGAAAAAGATCAGGGAATTTATGATGCATTAAACAAAGCTATTAAAATAGCCTCAGGCTCTATTATTGCAATTCTCCACTCAGACGATCTGTTTGCTAGTAACTCTGCTGTTTCATTAAGTGTTGAAAGAATGTTGACCAAGGAATCTGAAATTTGCTTTTCTGACATGATTATAGTTAATAGAGGCAATGAAAAAATTTATAGATATTATAAATCGAGTTATTTTAAAAAGTGGCTTTTTAGGATTGGTTGGATGCCCCCTCATCCAACTTGCTTTATTGAAAAAGAACTTTTTAATAAGTTCGGCCATTATGACTTAAAATATAAAATTACTGCTGATTATGATCTGCTTTTGAGGTTGCTCTTAGTTCACTCGGCTTCATGGGTGCATCTTAACAAAATAACTGTCAAAATGTATAATGGTGGTTTAAGTAATTCAGGTTTTGGAAGTAAGAAAATAATTGCTAATGAGATTAATCACTCTTTAAAGAAAAATAAAATATGGTCTCTAAAGTTTCTGCAATTATTCAGATATGTTATTCGATTGTCTGAGTTGATAATAGTCCCATCTAAGAAAAAATATATTTCATGAAAAAATATAAAATTGCTATCATTGGCTTAGGATATGTAGGTTTACCATTGAGTGTAGAGTTTGGTAAGAAGATTGAAACTATTGGGTATGACATAAATAAGCAAAGAATAGTTGAACTTAATGATGGGATTGATTCAACTTTAGAGGTTGAATCAATAGAAATAAAAAAATCAGATAAATTATCATTTACTTCATCTACAAATGATATTTCTCAGTGTAATATTTATATTGTAACTGTACCAACTCCAATTGATATTCATAAACAACCTGTACTGGATCCGTTAATAAATGCAAGTAAAGAGATTGGAAAAATTCTTTCTCATGGCGATATTGTCATTTATGAGTCAACTGTTTATCCGGGAGCTACTGAAGAAGTGTGTGTCCCTATTCTAGAGAAATATTCTTCATTAGTTCATAATTCCTCAATTGAGGAAAATAATTCTGATTTTTCTTCTCTTCAATATTTCTATACTGGGTATAGTCCTGAGAGAGTTAATCCTGGTGATAATGAAAGGTCGATAAGAGATATAATTAAGGTGGTTTCTGGCTCTACTCCTAGCATTGCAAATGAAATCCAAAGACTATATGACATAATCATAACAGCTGGAACACATAAAGCAAAAAGTATTAAAGTAGCCGAAGCTTCAAAAGTTATAGAAAATACTCAAAGGGATTTAAATATCGCTTTGATAAATGAACTTTCAATGATTTTTAATAAACTAGACATTGATACTGAAGATGTTTTGAAAGCTGCACAAACAAAGTGGAATTTTATACCCTTTACTCCTGGTCTTGTTGGTGGTCATTGTATTGGAGTTGACCCTTATTATTTAACTTATAAAGCAAATGAAGTAGGATATTATCCAGAGTTGATTCTAGCAGGACGTCATATTAATGATCAAATGGGCTCATATATTGTAAAAGAAATTATTAAATTAATGAGTGTAAATAAAATAGGCACTCTTAACGCTGAGATTTTAATTCTTGGCTTTACGTTTAAAGAGAATTGTACTGATATTAGAAATACGCGCGTTATGGATTTAGTAGAAGGGTTTAAAGAGGTTAACTGTAATGTAAGTGTTTATGATACTTGGGCTGATTCAAATGAAGTCAAGATGCATTATGATTTGGATTTGTTAGAAAGCTTAAAAGAGGATACTTATGATGTTATTGTTTTGAGTGTTGCTCATGATGAATTTAAGAATATTGGTATTTCAAATCTTAAAAAGCTTGGCAAAAAAAAATATATCATTTATGATCTTAAGCATATTTTTGACTCAACAGAAGTTACTGGAAGGCTTTAGTTTTGAGAAGAATATTAATTACAGGAGGTGCTGGGAATGTTGGGGGGTCTCTAGCAAGGCGATTGGTAGAGGACTCGACAAATTTTGTTATCATAATAGACAATTTAATTACTGGAAGTGTTAACAAATTACCTCATAAAAAATATCACAATTGGTCTTTTAGAAAAGGAGATGTTAATAATTTAAATGAATTATCGTCAATTATTAAGAATGAGAAATTAGATTATATATTCCATTATGCTGCTCTAGTAGGAGTTAAGAGGACACTTGCCAATCCATTAGAAGTATTAAAAGATATTGAAGGTGTAAAAAATATCTTAAAAATTTCAAAAGATCTTGATGTTAGTCGAATTTTTTTATCTTCCTCCTCTGAGGTCTATGGTGAGCCTGTGGAAATTCCCCAAAATGAATTAACTACTCCATTAAATGCGAAATTACCTTATGCGATAGTTAAAAATGTCTCTGAGTCTTATTGTAGAAGCTACAATCAAATGTTTGGCTTGGATTATACAATCTTCCGGTTTTTTAATACATATGGTCCCTTACAAAGTGATGATTTTGTATTAACTAAATTCATTAAAAATGCAGTTTTAGGGAGCGAGCTTGAGATTTATGGCGATGGATCTCAAACTCGCACTTTTTGTTTTATTGAAGACAATTTAAAAGCAACAATATCATCTATGGATAAAGAATTATGGATTAATGATGTTGTTAATATTGGTAATGATAATGAAATTAGCATATTAAATTTGGCTGAAACGGTTATTGAGGTTTTAAATTCCAAATCTAAAATAAAATTTATCCAACCTCTTAAAGAGGGTGATATGACAAGGAGAAGGCCAGATATTTCTAAAATGAAAAAGATTTTTAAAGGTTCTTTGATATCTCTAGAGGAGGGAATTTTGCTGACACATAAAGAACTTGTAACGAAAAACTATAATTCGTAATATTTTAAATTAAATCTTAATCATGATATTAATATTATTTATAACAACATTCATCTTGTCATTATTTTGTATTTTCACTGTGAAAAAAATTGCTTATAAAAATAACCTTACAAATAGTCAACAAACAGATAGATGGAATGATTCAAATATAGCATTACATGGCGGTATTGGATTTATTCCAGTTTTCCTAGTTTCTTCTATTATTCTATTATGGTTTCAACTAGATGGAGATTTCAGGCCAATCCTCCTAATTGATAGTAATAGCGAACATTCTATTTTGTTTGGCATATTGGCAGGCGCATTATTAATGTTCGTTGTTGGAATAATTGATGATGCTATAAACCTGAATTCAATGAATAAATTATTTTTTCAGTCAATTAGTGCTAGTATATTTTTAGTTTTTACAGATGTTATTTTCATTCATAATCATCCTATACTAAATATATTCATTACATATTTTTGGTTTATTGGGATTATAAATGCGTTTAATTTGCTTGACAATATGGATGGACTTGCTTCAGGTGTTGTGATAGTCTCTTTATTAGCTGCTATATATTTTATTACAAACTCTTCACTAGGTTTTGATTCACTCTCATGTTCAATTATCTTTATTTTAATTTCATGTGTAGGAGCATTTTGGTGTTTTAATTTCCCACCTGCAACAATTTTTATGGGAGATTCAGGAAGTTTATCACTTGGATTCTTGGTGGCTGCATTTGTAGCACCATCACCCTTAAATGATTATTTCTTACCAATTAATAATAATAGTTACCCTTTATACATTGGGACTTTGATTTCTTTCTCAATTGCTATAGTTCCAATTTTTGATACTGGGTTTGTTACCATAACAAGATTATGGGAGGCAAGAAAAATTTCACAAGGAGGAAAGGATCATACCTCTCATAGGCTTATGAACTTTGGACTAAATGAGAGAAAAGTGATTGCTTTTTTTTACATATATGCTTTTATTGGCGTAGTGATTGCAATATTAATTTCAAAATATCCAATATTTTGGTTGCCATTATTTATATTTCTTTTATTGATTATTAGTTTACTTGGAGTTTATATTGGAAGGATAAAAACAACTAGAAATGCAACCCAAATTTCCAATAATTTTCCATTGAATAACCAAATTATTGAGGCTGTGATGGATATAGGATTGGTTACTGTTTGTTTTTATACATCTTATATTATAAGATTTGGAGGCTCTATTGCAGACGATTTAATCCAAATAATTAATTCTTCTTTGCCAATCATTATAGGTTCCAGTTTAATTTCTTTCCAATTTTTTGGAATTTATAAGAAAAAATGGCTTCAGATTAGTCTTGTAGATTATAAAAGTTTTCTACAAGCCTCTATCGGCTCAGTTATATTGAGTGTTGCATTTGTAACTCTTTTTCTTCAGTTTCCAGATGGAAATTCCAGAGGGGTATTTTTAATATTTGGGTTACTACTTTTCCCAATAATGTTCATTTCGAGATTTAGTTTGAATATACTTGATAGATTTTTATTAAAATTGATAAAAATTAATACTAAACATTAGAGTATATCTATTTTATTAAATGATTAATTTATATAAATTTAATATAAATCTCAGATGGTATTTTTTTATTACTGTTTTGGGTGTCGTATGCATTTTTTTATTTACATATAGTAAATATAGTTCTTATTATGAGTCTAAGGTATATTTACTTTCTGGAAAATACTACTTGGAGTCTTTGAAAGATTCAGCACAACTAGAAATACCTGAAGATTGTAATGATGAGTCAAATTCCAAGTTACAAATTGAAAACAGATATGAAGATAGAAGTAATAATGATATAGATCAAATCATTAAATTAAGTTTAATTTGGAATATAGATTCTAAAAAAATACTGTCGCTTGAAAAAATTGTTGAATGCATTATTTCTGAGCATAAAAGTATAATTAACACTAATAATCAAAGAGGATTATCAGTTTATTTTGATAATATTGAAGCTAATACTGATCAATTTACAAACCATCACAAATTCAATATGCTAATTGACTACCAACCTACAGCGCCTATATTAAGAACTTTAAATAATAGAGAAACTAAGCAATTGGGAAGGATAGTCCATGAAATGTTTGATAAGTTTAGAGTACTACAGTTTGCCTTTACTGCTTGTATAAATTTTTTATTAGTTTTTACAATTATTGTTTTAATTCTTAATCAAAAACATCCAAAAGAGTAATTTTATGAAGTACTTGACGCAAATTTTGTTAGGATTAATGCTTGTTATATTAATTCCTCTTTCTATTTCTTATAATAAAAATCCTGAAAAAATTCTCAGTCAAGATTGGTCTTTTTGGCAAGATTTATTCAACATCAATAATGTTCTTGATGTTGAATTAAGTGAACAAAAAATTAATCAAGAGATATTAAGAAACCCTGAGAATTTTTTGAGCCTTCTTGATTATACGATAATAAGCAATTTTGACGATTCTATCAAATATAACTTTAAATTGAAAAGGTGGTCTGAGGAGCTAAAAGTTACTAATTTAGATGATATTTATTTTCAGGAAGAATATTACGATGATGGAATGATGAAATCTGAACAAATATATGCAGATTCCAGCCTGGTTTTCTCTATTAATTTGGGTTACTATAAAAATAACAAAAAGAAATTTGAAAATATTTATCGAAATGGTGATTTAGTCATAAAAACGCTTTGGGAGTATTATGGTGATGGAAAAATAAAAAAGATATTTATTCATAATTTACTTGATTATGAAATAAAGACCAAAGATTGGTTTAGTAATGGACAAATTAAAAGTATTGCAATGTTCTCTTCAGGTATGGCTGATGGAAGATTTAAAAGTAAGTATCCAAATGGAGAAGATAAAAAAAATGCCCACTATTATGCTGGAAATTTAGATGGGTCTTTGAGTACCTTTTATGAAAATGGAAAGAGAAAAGAAGAGCAGTATTATGTGAATTATAAGAAAAGTGGAAGATGGTATGAGTATTATAAAAATGGTCAAATAAAAGTTGAGTCTGTCTTTCAAAATGGAGAAAATATTGCTCAAAAAAAATGGGATAAAAATGGCGTACTTTTGCAAGAGATTAATAATAAAACGCTTGACGAGGATATATGGGAATATTATGATCCTGATTGTATCATTGAGCCCAATTGTTCAAATAAAGGCAATAAGAAATCTCATTCAAAATTTTTTTATAGTCCTTCTAATGATTTAACTAAAGTGGTAGTTAAAAGTTGGCATGAAAATGGTTTTAGAAAATCTATAGGGACATACAAAAACAACCTAAAACACGAACTTTGGAGGCATTTTGATGAAACTGGATATCTGATTAAATCAATTTATTATATAAATGGCAATAAGCTTATTGAAGAAGAATTCCTTGATAAGATTAAAGACAATCAGCTTTCTGGTCACATTAAATTCACAGAATGGTATAAAAGTGGCGCTAAAATGATCTACAAAGAAATAATAGATGGAAAAATTGTCAAAATGCAAGAGTGGTATGAGAATGGCCAGAGAAAATATGATGGCAAGTATCTTAATTCACTCATGGATGGAAAATGGGTTTTTTATAGAGCCGATGGTAGTATTCAAAAAGAAATTAATTACCAAAATGGATCTAAAGAAGGAAGGTCAGTGACATGGTATCTTAATGGAAATAAGGAGCTTGAAGAGAATTATATTGATGGCTTACTAAATGGAAGATTTGTTTCATATAGATTAGATGGTAAGATTGAACATGAGAGTAATTTTGTAAATGGTATCAAACATGGAAAGTCAGTTTGGTGGAATGGGAATGGTGCGATGCGACTTGAGCATAATTATGAATACGGGGTTGTTACTTTATAGAATTTTTTTTAATAAGATGCTAACAGTTGATAACTCAAAATTTAATAATAAGCATTATTATCCTGGAAGAGGCTTCTTTCCTAGAGCACTCTGGTATTTCATAAATGCTTTAATTCTAAATAGCTACTTTTTTCCATTCTATTCCCCTAAGGCATGGCTCCTAAAAGTTTTTGGTGCAAAAGTTGGTCAAAAACTAGTAATCAAACCAAAAGTAAATATAAAGTATCCTTGGTTTTTAGAAGTGGGAGAAAATGTATGGATTGGAGAAGGAGTTTGGATCGATAATTTAACAAATGTAAAAATTGGCAATAATGTCTGTCTTTCTCAAGGGGCGTTTATTCTAACTGGGAACCATAATTATTCACTTCAGTCATTTGACCTTCTCGTTAGTAAAGTTATCCTAGAGGATGGAGTCTGGATTGGTGCAAATTCAACGGTGTGCCCTGGTGTTATTTGCGCGTTAAATTCCGTTTTAACTGTGGGTTCAGTTGCAACAAGTAATTTAGAGTCTTTTGGAGTTTATACTGGAGTGCCAGCTACTAGATCTCACGTGCGAAAAATTTCATAATTATGAAAATATTAGATTAATAGCTCTTTTGTTATGTTGTTAAAGTAAACCTTGATGCTTTGCAAGGTAATTTGTGGCTGCTAAGTATCCCTTAACGCTTCCACAGTCGAATCGCTTTCCTTTAAATTTGTATGCGATTACTTTACCTTGACTCGCTTGAGTGCGAAGGGCGTCAGTAATTTGTATCTCATTGCCTTCCATGGGTTTTATATTTTTAAGTATATTAAAAATATCTGGAGTTAGAATATATCTTCCAATAATTCCCATAAAAGTATTTTTTTTACTCTCATTAGGTTTGAAATTAATTAAATCATTTGTATTTGGTTTTTCAATCATGTCTTTAACTCTAAAAGTGTTATCTGTGCCATCGATTAAATCTCCTGAAATGACACCATACTTATCAGTATCTACCAAATCAATTTCTTCTGTTGCAACTACTGAACATTTATATTTTTTATAAATTTCAGTCATTTTTTTAAGTATATTAATTTCATCATCAAAACATAAATCATCAGCAAGAATAACTGCAAATGGCTCATTACCAATCAACGGCTCGCCAGTGAGTATTGCATGCCCTAATCCTAACATATGACGTTGACGAACATAAGTAAATGTAGATTTCTCTATCACGGATTTAATGTCATCCAAGTAGTGTTCTTTTGATGAACCACTAAGCTGATATTCCAGCTCAAATGCATTATCAAAATGATCCTCTATAGAGCGCTTTCCCCTACCAGTTACTATAGCCATATTGGAAATTCCAGCTGATAGTGCTTCTTCAACTGCATATTGAAGTAACGGTTTTGTCAGAATTGGAAGCATTTCTTTAGGTACAGCCTTTGTAGCTGGTAAAAATCGGGTACCATAACCGGCAGCTGGAAATAGACATTTTCTAATCATAGTACTCTATTATTTAATTGTTGACATCTTTATACCAGAATCTACTCAACAGTAATGGATTGAATTTGGTTGTACACTTAAATGAGACCCTTATTCCATGTCTGGAATTCTCAATCGAATTCCAATCCAACAAACTCATTTATCAAAAAGAATACACTAAACGACAACAGATCATTTATGTTCTGATTAAACATATCTACGATATAGAAGGGTGGGGTTATCGAAAGATATCACAGTGGTTAAATCAGAGTGCCATATTGACCCATACAGGGAAGAACTGGTTCTCTTCATCGGTTATCTCAGTCTTAAAGAGAAAACACGAACATAACCTAATGAATGAACAGATAAGAAATCAATATTTCCCCACTAAAATCTCAAAGTTCGAGGTTAATTACTACATTTTTGATTGTATAGAGTAGTAGAATAAGCTCATAGTTCAAAAAAGACTAATACTATGAAAAAACAATTCAGTATATTTCTACTTGTTTCTTTTATATCTGCAAATATTAATGCAGAGATATCTGGTGTTAATATTCGTAATCTTATACAACTCTATAATAATCAGATTTCAAAAGTACTTATTGGGAATAGACTATCCGGTCATTACGATGATGGTCTTTATCGTGGTCCTGTAGAAGAAATACATTATAAAAATGGAGATTATGAAATCACGGCAAATGGAAAAAACTATAGAGGTAAATGGAAAACTTTACATAATGAAATTTGCTACAAACAAAGCAATTGGGTTGATTACAAATGTGCTTTAGTATATGTAGGATTTAATGATGGAATGAAATTATATTTTGTCGAAAAAATTGAAAAAGGTGCTGTTTATGTTGCAGGAATTATCTATGAAGAAATATATAAATCTGTAAAGCTATGAAAAAACTAATAATACTTCTATTCTCTATCTTTATTTCAATTAACTCTCATAGTGGGATCTTTAATGAAAAAAATATTTGTTTTGAAACAGATGGGCAAAATATTGTTTTTTTGCCAGATGAGACTACTCCATATACTGGTGAATACTTATGTAAATATGACAATGGTCAAAAGAAAAAAGAAGGACGATATATTGATGGTAAATTGATTGGCAAATCGATTACTTGGTATGAGACTGGTCAGAAAAAATCAGAGGAAAATTACAAAAATGGTAAATTAGACGGTAAATCGATTTGGTGGAATAAGAAAGGTCAAAAAATAAAACAGAAAAATTACAAAAACGGTAAATTAGACGGTAAATTGATTGAGTGGTTTCAATTCAATGGTGAGATAAAAAGAGAAGAGAATTACAAAAATGGGAAGATTCTGTTTTAACGAGTATTAACTAACCAATCCGCCCTCATTTAAGTCTACAACCGAAATCATTCAACGGTAACGGAATAGTTTTGGGTGTACATGTTTTTGACCATGTTTTTTTAGTTAACAGTCCCCACTGATACACTAAATGTCTTTGTAGATTGCCTCATACATTATCTAACAATTCGTATACCAATAAGTCAACTTGCCAAGAAAAACATGACCGGTAGGTCAATTTTGACTATAACTCATTTTCACGCTTTTTGCTTTTTGCATAATATTAGGAGGAATTTCCACGAATAACGAATAAGTTCGTATACGAGCAATTGTTCTCGCCCCACGACCATTAAGTGCGCCATATTGACTTAATTGCGGTTCTAATATACCACTCGAGATACCTTCAACACCACTCGTACATGTTGACATTACTTTGCTCCATATAACATTAGAATTTTTATCCAAGATCTTAAAAATGAGATTATTTCCCCACCACCAAGTCCTATTTTCCCTTGCGTACACCCGGCATTGCGTCTGTATATATTGGTAATAAGGATTTAAAACAATATCACGATTCTGTTACGAATGGACATCTGCATTATCTAATTTATCTAAATTATCTAAATATATCTCTGCTTGACTATCGAAATTATTGAGGATATAAGATTTTGCACTGAATTGATCAAAACTACCATGTTTATTATCAACAATTAAGAATGTATTCTCGCCATAATGTGTACCCTTTTCTGCATAATTCACTATTGAATCCCAACCGAAAAATTCTTTTTTTGAATCACTCACATTTTCAAAAATGTTCGTCATATTATCCCAAAACTCATCTTTAAGACTAATTGAAAAATCGAAAACTGCTATTTGTGACCGATTTTTTCCTTCCGCCATTTCATTAATCCAATCTGTATAGTCAGGATACTTTGCGTAGAGTTCATTCAATGTCATTGGGGGTTCAATATCAATATTATGCACTTCTCCTGCTATAACCGGCATGAGTATCTTGTTATAGACCAGTGATATTCGATTTTCCGTGTTGTCTTGTTCAGTTTTCATTTGCGCGAATAGACCAGCACCGATCTCTTGAGTTCCGCTCGCCAACTCTTTAATATAGGCACGAAAATCTTCAATGCGAACGTCAACTCTTGCTGTTATCCTAAAAATGCCACTGGTTTGTTTGGTATCCAAAATCTCAAAAAACTGAATGGAACCCTGGGAATATTCTTTTATATCCTTGTTGATAACCTTCGATCTTGAAACTATGCCATCTGTAATTACAGTGTGTTTTTCCATCATTGTGGTTGCATCAATAAATGATCCAACTGCTTGAGTAAGAGCATTTTCAGCGGCGTTCTGTGCAGCATCTTGAATTGAGGTGCCTATACCATTTGCAATGATTGTTTCAATTTTTTTCTGTTCTGCATTAATACTAAAAGACAGAAAAAATAGAAGAAAAAATATGCTGAATTTTATTTTCATAGTAAGGTCCTTGTTGAACTATGTGTTTATTCTACTACTGAATTTAATCAAAAAGTGTAGTATTTGACTGAGAACTTACCAATCTTGATTGGGTATTCTTTATTGCGTATCTCTTGAATTCGCACATCTCTTTCGTGTTTCCTTTTCAATACAGAACTCACTGAGGAGTTAAACCAAGTCTTTCCTCTTGTAGTCTTAACATTCCATGCATTTAACTTATGTGCAATTCGTCTGTATCCGTATCCCTTATCGTGCAGACACTTGATGAGTGTATAAAGAAATTGTTGATACTTTGTGTAGGGATTACCTTGATAGGTAAGATGATTTGATTGTATTTCTATTGAGAACTCAAGATGAGGAACTGTTCCCTCTAAA
>Ga0233427_10002084_pt1 | contig 19612 bp, 14 predicted proteins | sample SI_118_April2016_5_FD_179885 | JGI IMG/M metagenome (GOLD analysis project Ga0233427, IMG submission 179885) | Seawater microbial communities from Saanich Inlet, British Columbia, Canada - SI_118_April2016_100_MG | ecosystem: Environmental > Aquatic > Marine > Inlet | place: Canada: British...
ACTGCCCGTGGTCTTAACAGCGCCTTTACCTGGATAAGAAACACATTCTATCTCAAGGACATCTCCGCCAAAGGATGTGTAAGCGAGCCCCAAAGCAACTCCGACTGGTGGAATAAGCCGGATGCGCTCATCCAAGAATTTCGCTGGGCCTAAATACTTTTCTAAACCATCCTTTGCAATTACCGGCTTAGGGCGTCGCCGCTTCGCCAACTCTAAGGTACGCTTGCGGCATAAAGACGCCACGCGTTTTTCTAAAGCCCTAACACCTGCCTCGCGAGTGTAGCCGTCAACTATCGCCCTCAATGTCGTAACAGGCAACTTAAGTTGTGCAGCATTTAATCCATGCTCGATAAGTTGCTTTGGTAACAAGTAGCGCTGGGCAATTTTAACTTTTTCGGCGCGCAAATAGCCCGGTAACTGAATGACCTCCATTCGATCGCGCAGAGGAGCAGGAATGTCATACAAGCTATTTGCAGTTGCAACGAACATCACCTTAGAAAGATCAAACGGCACATCAAGAAACAAATCAAGAAAAGCATGGTTTTGTGCAGGATCGAGAACTTCGAGCAAAGCACTTGATGGATCGCCTCTAAAATCTTTACCTAGCTTATCAACTTCATCCAGAACTATAACTGGGTTGTTAGTGCCCGCGCGCTTAATCATTTGAATCAAGCGACCTGGCAAGGCGCCGATATATGTGCGGCGGTGCCCTTTAATTTCAGCTTCATCTCGAATGCCACCAAGGCTCATACGTTCAAGATTCCGCCCCATCGACTCGGCAATCGCCATCGCCAATGAAGTTTTGCCAACACCCGGAGGCCCAACCAAACAAAGAATTGCCCCAGAATGCTGTGGACGCATTTTTCGCACCCCAAGAAATTCAAGAATGCGTTCTTTAGCTTCTTCGAGTCCGTAGTGGTCGCGCTCAAGAACTTGCTCGGCGTTCTTAAGGTTAATGCGGTCGGCTGATGACTTAGCCCAAGGCAATTCTGTCAACCAATCGAGATAATTTCTCACGACTGAATATTCAGGTGAGGCCGTAGGGATGGTGCTTAGACGACTGACTTCATCCATAATCTTTGCTGCGACTTCTTCTGGATACTCGTTTTCATTTAAGCGTGACAGAAACATTTCTCGGTCAGCCTCTTCAGGAGCTTTCTCTTCTCCGAGTTCACGGCGAATAATTGAGATTTGCTCGCGCAAGAAATACTCCTTTTGCTGCTCTTCAATTTTTTCGCGGATCTCTTGTTGTATCTTGTCACCCAGCTCAAGAGAAACCAACTCGCGAGTCAAACTCTCGCTCACTAAGCGCAATCGCTGGCAGACATCGAGTTGCTCAATAATTGCCTGCTTCTCTTTAATGCCATTAACCAAGTATGCTGCTGCGAAATCAGCAAGATTACCTGCCGGGTCAATGTTTAACGCTGCAATGCTAAAGTCGTCACCAAGGTTTGGTTGGTGCTCTGCAACTTTTTGCGACAACGACATTACATTTCGTGCCATGGCACCAGTTTCATCGCCAGCCGGGTAGATGTCTTCGGGGTAGCTAATTTTAGCTACTGGCACATCTTTAACCCGAACAAAGCGCTCAACCTTAAAGCGCCTAGCACCACGACAAAGATAATTGGTATTACCGTCGGGCAAGCGTATACGTTTATGGATGTCGGCAATTACTCCGATGCGTGCAAATTCTGAAGATTTAGAAATCACCCCACCCTTAGGCATACCTGGCGCAAACAATAAGGCCACTTTCTTACCTTGAGCCATCGCCTTCTCCATGATGTCGGTTTCGTAACCTTGCTGGGCATGAACCGGCATAATTAAGCTCGGAAATGGTACTGACTTACGCAATGGAAAAACTACCGCCAAGTTTGGCAAGCTTTCTTCTTTAATAGCGGGCAATGCTAGCAATTCGCGAGCAGCCTCTTCTACTGCTGATTTTTCCGAATCAGAAATAATCACATCGAAGTCTTCAATGGGGTCGTCTTTACTCATTGGTCTCTAGTATCGCATCTCCTTCCGATTTTGCGACCAGTGCAGCGCCACAAGAATCAGACCAAACATTAACTAAAGTACGCAGCATATCGAGCGGGCGATCAATAGCGAGCAGCAACATTGCGCCTTCAATCGGCAAGCCTAGGGCCGACAAAATAGCCGTCATCATTATCAAACCCGCGGACGGGATTCCGGCAGCACCAATCGAAGCCAGTAAGGCGGTGATTACGATGAAGACCTGCTTAGCGATAGTTAAATCAAAATCGCCTGTAGATGCATAATACTGGGATAAGAAAATCACTCCAACGCATTCGTAAAGTGCGGTGCCGTCCATGTTGACGGTGGCACCAAGTGGCAGCACGAATGATGAATGTTTATTAGACACTCCACCGCGATGTTCAGCGCTTTCCATGGTTACCGGCAGGGTGATTGCTGACGAAGAAGTAGAGAAAGCTGTCATCAAGGCCGGTGACATTGCCCGGAACCAGGCGATTGGCGAGATGCCACCAACAAACTTGAGTAGTAGCGGCAGAATAACACAAGCGTGGAACAGCAGAGCGAATGCAACGATTGCCATGTAGTACAGTAACGGCTTGAATGTTGCGAAGCCCGTTTCGCCGACCACTTTTACAACCAGTGCAAACACACCATACGGAATCAGCTTTAGAATGCCGCCGGCCAGCGCCATCATCACTTCGAAAAAGGACTCGAAGATACCTTTAATGCGACCACCATGTGGTTCAGGAGTTTTGCCAATGAAGTATCCGAGCAGTAAGGCGAACACAATAATTTGCAGCATTGAGCCATTGTCGGATAGCGCGCTAAATACATTTTGCGGCACCATGCGCAACAAAATGTCAATAAACGAAGTTCCCTCGCCCGGGGCGAAGCTGTCTGGCATTGGTAGGTTCAAGTTTGCGCCGACTCCTGGTTGGGTAAAGTTGATTACGAGCAGCCCAGTCACAATGGCCAAAAAACTAGTGGTCATGTAGTAGCCCATGGTTTTGGCGCCAAGCCGTCCAAATTCTTTGCCTCCCGCAATGCCCGCAACGCCAGTTACGATGCTACTCAAAACCAATGGCACTATCAGCATCTTCAACAAACTCATGAAGATGTTGGCGGCCATCACAAAAGGAGATAGCCATGCTGCTCGCTGCGAATCAGGGTCGAGGACTTCGAGCGTAACAGGATGCCCAGCTTTGGTTACAGTTTGAGTAATGTACTCGGCAGTAGTTATCTCTTGCAATAACCAACCACCGATGACGCCGAGCAGCATTGCAAGGCCAATTTTCGTGTGCATCTTCACTGCATTATTGTAACGTCAAACCTATCACATACCTAGCACTACTCTAAATCCTGTGTCATAGTTCATGCGGTCAGAATTGTTGACGTTACGAGCAGCAGAGCGAACATTTGCATACCTCAGTTGTATGCCAAAGTCGTAATATTAGACGGTATCTCTTTATATCTCGACGCCAAACGCACCTTTAAGCGCGAATCCCACGGCCATCGAAACCACAACAAACCAGATCATGATGTCGATTTCGCCACCACCCATGAATCCAAGCGTGGCTGGTTGGTAGTCGATTGTAATTGACTGCAGGAAGCTATCACTAGGCAATACTGGATCACCGAAGTAAACAATCGGGTCGTGTGCTGCCGCAAATTCAGCGAGCGGCTGCGACGTTCGCATGCGCGCTAGGCGCTGAGGATCAGTGCCAACTTCGAGATTTTTGGTTACGCTATCATCTTCATGTGTAAGACTAATCGGTAACGAACCATCAGCAGCAGGAGTCACTTTAAGCAACATTATCGGTGAAGAGCTATCGTCAAGATTCACGCGCTGATCAAGAACAATGTCGTCGCCTAACTTAAGAATAACATCTTGCGGATGAACACCAGCGTGCAACTCAACTACCACAGTCTGCTGCTGCCCCGCCTCAACCGGCTGGAATGCATACAAACTATTTAGCTGAAACCACACAATCATAAATGGCGCAGCAAGCACCACCATCGGCAGCAAATTCAAACCGATGTAAGCGAAATTCCATGACAGAGTCTTCGCCGTAGAGGAGAGAACGTTTTTCAAGTCGTCCGGGAAAAGACGAATCGCTAGCAAGTTAAATTTTATACGGTCTTTCACGGCGACGATACCAGCTTGCGATGACACGTGTGGGAAAGCTAGCAAAAACAAAATACCGACCAAACCAGAAACTACAGTAACCACAACAAATGAACCAGCCCAGCCCAATGCCATATCAAAAGCATTAAACAGCATATTCATTGCCGCCGGGGCAAAATAACCCACAGCGACCAAGGCGGCGCAAACGCCGATTACTCGTATTCGGTCTTTCATGTCTTTATTTAATTAACTAATGTAGCCAAGACCTTTAAGGCTTTCTGTGATTGCATCATCAGATGTGCCTGCGCCTTCGATACCTTTCAACTCTTTCTCAAGGACGTGCTCAATGAACTCTTCGACTGAGCCGTAGCCAGCGATTTCAGCACACTTCTTGCAACGCTCAAGAACGTCTTTATTGATTTTTACTTTATTACCACCAAACATTTTTTTATCTCTCTATTATGAGTTTAGAACAACGGAACTCCGTCAAGATTTTTAGGAGCTTCTACTGCAAACAATTTGTAAAGGGTTGCAGTAATGTCTTCAAGAGCCGGATCTTTACTGAGATCGCGGCCGTTAACGCTGACAATTGTGCCGCGCACTAATTCTGGGTCCATCAAGTGTGAACCAGACCAGCGTGAATCGTTATCAACGATAACACCCTCGCCAGTAACCGCGCCAGTCGCGCATTCGTCGGACGCGCCGAAGCCAACGTTGAAGCCCAATTGCAAATCAGGAGCATGCATCAACTCGTCGCCGCTAAACACTTCGTCTGCACGCTTAATCGCAGTGAACACTTTATTGCCTTGGTCTGTCATCTTCATCAATTTGGACGTCATCTCGGCCATCAACTCAGCGGCCTCGCTATCGCCAACTATACCCTGCGATTCGCGTCCTTGACGATTAATAATGATGCCATTAAATCCGACTGCGTATGCTTTAGACTTAGACCAGTCAATATCATCGCCGGCCAATCCGTGCGCCCCAGTCTTGGTCTTGCCATCGGCCATTACCAAGTAACCTTCTTGCACCAACCAATCGTTGACATGCATCTTGCGGCGGAACGGGGCGAATCCGTGGTCCGACATAACGATGACTTCAATTTCTTCACCGTGCTTCTTCTCTAATTCGTCAACACGCCCCATCAGCTCACCGAACATGTCATCGATTTGCATATAAATACGGTCAATCTGCTTATCGTAAGCAACACCTGCGTATTCGCCTGCAGGCTCTTGATGAGGATGCTCAGCATCGCTGGTATGCCACAACATGTGACAACGCATGTCTAATGAACCAGCATATAAGAACAGTAACCCACCAGTCTCGTCAATCTGATCAAGACCGTAATGCATCATCGCCGTGCGTTCTTCAAGCACCATGTCTGATTCGTTAATAAAACCAGGTGTGTCAAGCACGTGACCTTTATAAGCCTTATACGCATCAGCGAAACCTTGCGTGAAGTAAGGGCCAATCGCATCAGCCAACTCGCCGGCAGCTTCGTCAGGCGTAGATATCGGCGAAACCGGCGCCCACGGGTCAAACTGCACAGGCACAGCGTAAGCTTCAAACGGTTCTGCTGAAACAAATCTAAAGCGCGTGTATCCCGGAACAGGAACCATACCACCTAGCATTGAAAATTCAATTGAGACCCAATTCGACCACTCTCCTAGTTTGGCAGTAGCGTAAGCACCATCGATATCGACAGCCAGCACTGGCGCGTCGCCAGTATTATCCACCATCAAGCTTATTGGTGTAAACACTTCTTGTTCACGCTCGATTTTTTTTGCAACTTTATTCGCAGCAGCAAAGTCGCCAGCATCTTCTGCGGCATGTTGCTCGGCGAGCAAATCATCGACATTAATCATGGTGTCGGCCGGTCCGTAAATACGCGATGAGGCCTTCCATAAATTTTCATTTCGGCGCTTCATCTTAATGCGCTCAACGCGATAAGAATCAGACTCACGCGCAGTTTGTCCTTCATCTTCAGTGAACAAATAAGCCACGCCAGAAAGAGCACCGACCAAGTCTGGAGTACCCATGTCCGGGAACACCACAGCCTTCGATTCCGTCAAAGGATAGGAAGCCGGCATACGATGCACATAAACCGGTACACCCTGCTCTGACATGACCTCCCAGAATGCCGGGAATTTACGAGTCGAGCGCGAATCGCCACCAGTCAGCGGCACGTCGTATCCGAACAATGTCATTTGCATTCCGACTTCATCCGTTTCAACCATTGAGGATTTAATCCCATAGTCGTCACGATTAACGTGAATGAAATCATATAAACCGTGCTTACCAGGATTTACACCACTGATAAAGTTCGACCATGCAACTGGTGATTGCGGTGGCCATGATGTTTGCAACGACTGCAAATTAGAACCATTATCTATCGCCTTGGCAAAGTTAGGCATCATGCCGGCGTCAATGCGCTCTTGCAACATCTCTGGGTCAAAGCCATCGACACCAAAAACGACGACACGCTTTTCAGAAGCTAGCTCGCCATCAGAGCATGCGCCAAATAAAGCGCACGCCGCAACAATTATTAGTGAGGAAGTCTTCATTAAAACAGTGGCGTGCCTTGCATGTTAGCTGGAACATTTACACCGAACATATCTAAAGCCGTCGGGCCTAAATCCATTAGGTTTGGTGTATCAGTGTTAATCGGAGTATCTGAGAACAACACGCCTGGAACCTCACGCGGGTCGATACAGTGATCGCCCGACCAAGACTTAGTGTTGTCGGAAAACACTTCGGCAGGACATGCGCCGGTTGCGCAATCCCAGGAGTTACGGTAACCACGTTTATAGCCCATAAATAAGTCGGGCGCCTGGAACACATACGGCCCAGTAAAAATCTTTTCGGCATCGAACACTTCGCGGAAAACCATTTCGCCGTCTTTAGGGTCGACCAATTGAGAAAGCTTCTCGACAATCTCAGCCTTAATCGCTTTCAGCTCATCGCCTTCAGCGACAATGCCATCACGCTCGCGAGCCGAACGGTTAATGAACATGCCAGTCAAACCAAGCGAGAACGCCTTGGTCTTATGCCAATCGACATCTTGCAACCAATCACGCGAAATCTGCTTACCCGACTCTTCGTCGACAGGAGCAGAATCTTTAAGCACTAAGTAACCATTATCACGCAACCAAGCGTTAAGGTTAATACCACGCTTGAACTGACAGAAACCGTGGTCAGAAATAATCATCAAACGGTCACGCTTAGGATTAAGCTTTTTGCGAACCTCAGCAACCAAGTCATCGGCAATGCCATAAATCTCGGCGACCTTATCTTTGCCCCACTCAGTATCTTTACCCTCATTAGCCGGGTGGCTTGCGTCAAGGTAACGATGGAACATATGCGATACGCGGTCAGTACCGTCAAACACACAAACGATAGAACCCTTAGGCGTCTTATCAAGTGCATCAAACAACTGACTACGACGCTCTTGCCAAATGTTCAGCGCTTGCTTCCAAAAGGCCTCTTCGTCGATAACGCGTTCATTCAACGCCCAAGTATCTTCGGCCAAACCAAGCGTAGCAAACGGACCATGCTTTTTAGCAAGGTAGATTGAATACACAGTTGGATGCGCAATCGGCATCGCCGGATTCGACGGGTCGATGTTAATTGGTGTCATGTACAAACCAAACTCTGGGCCAGTGCCCATGCAGTAGAAACGCGCGATACCAGTAACTTTGGCCTTACCCTTCTTCGCTTTGAACTCGAGGGTAATCCAGTCAGAGTAATCTTTAACTCCGAGCTCGACAATTTGCTCGTCGCCCTTAGCACCAATCGTCAAACGTATTTTTTCGTTTTCACTAAGCACATCAACGCGCATCGGAACGCGCATCGGGCTTATTTCATTAGCCGACGGATCTTGCGGCCCAGTAATCGGGCAGCGCATCGTATCGCCAGAACGCCCCACCATCAACACGTCGCCGCCCGCATCAGGACCAGAAAGCGCAGGGTCAGTCGTCCAGAAAGTGAAACTTCCTTGAGTGCCCTTTAAGTCAGGCACGCACATACCGCTTAAACACACGCCGTTAAATTCTTCGGGCGGAAAAGTTATAGGCACGCGAATTATGTTAGAAAAGATGCCCTTTTCGCCGAGCGTCTTCCACCAAGGAGTGCCCTTGCGTAACAAACGAATGCTAGAAGTTGACTTCTTGAAGAATTCTTTTTTACCAATTTTCAACAAAGCTTTTTCGCCGGTGTTAATTTCGGTAGAAGAAAGAATCGGCAAATAAGTACACGGGTCGCGTGTAATGAAATCAAAAATGTTATGGCGCGAAGAGTCAACCCCCGTAGAGAAGGACGACCACGCTACCGGTGACATCGATGGGTAAGACGTTTGCAGTGGGCTGAAAGACCCTTCATCTGCAAGCGCATTCATGTTTGGCATGCGGCCTTCGTCCATGAAGCGTTGAGCTAGACGCGGGTCCATGCCATCGAAGCCGATGATTACTAAACGCTTAGTGTCGCCTTTGATGCGGCCTTTGCCAGTCACGAAGCGGAATAGCATTTTCAGCGGATAAATCGCCAAAATACCAATCGCTAAAAACAACGAGCCGACAAGGACTAAACCGCCGGATAAAAATGCAAAACCGGCACCTGGTCCGATGTACGCGTGCGCTGGTTCGAGGCCGACCAACCATGCCATGGCTACGGCGAAACACAGAAGGAGTTTCTTGCTCTTCATCTAAGGGTAATTATGATTTATCGGCAGACAAGAAGAAAGGGGCATAAAGCCCCTTTCTACATTTCAACAAACTATTTACGCGTTTGCTGTGGCTGCTGCGATGTAGCCATTTGACTCGAGGTAATCCATGATTACCGCTAGCGATTCTTCAGCAGTTTGTGTCTCTGAATTGACGACAATCTCTGCATTTTCTGGAGCCTCGTAAGGATCAGAAATACCTGTGAAATTCTTAATTTCACCCGAAATTGCCTTTGCGTAAAGACCTTTCACGTCACGGCGTGTCAATTCGTCGATTGAACACTCGGCATAAACTTCAACGAAGTTACGTGACATAGCACGGCACTGGTCGCGCACTTCGGCGTACGGAGAGATTGCGGCTGTGATTACAGCGGCTCCGTTGCGAGAAAGAAGCTTGGCAACATAGCCGATACGGCGCACGTTAGTGTCACGGTCTTCTTTAGAAAAGCCCAAACCTTTTGAGAGGTTTTCACGTACTTCGTCACCATCGAGAACCTCGACTGACGCACCACGTTGACGCAATTCACCTTCGATCATGCGAGACAGAGTTGACTTACCTGAGCCAGAAAGGCCAGTAAACCAGAGAGTAAATCCTTTTTTGTTAGACATTGTATTAATTAAGGGGTGGGGATTTTGTTATTTAAGTTTTCCTTCAAGGAATGGAACTTCAAAGCACTTTTCGTGCATGATTGGACCGTGTCCAAAGTAACCTGCTTCGCCGAAGAGTTCGCCATGGTCAGCAGTAACGATGACCCAAGTGTCTTTCGGAAGCATGTCGTAGAACCGCGGGAATACCACTTCGTCGAGGTACTTCACAGTTGTAATTTGACGTTGACGACATTTCTCTATCATTTCCATGTCCATCCAATCGCCTGACTCGTTATCTGAGACTAAATCGCCAGATGTGTCGTCAATTTGATTGTCGAGCTTACGGAAAATACCATTTACGCCAGAGATATGAGGAAGATCATTTTTGTCTTCGTCTGGCAAACCATATGGGTAATGAGTTTCACCAACGTTCATTAAGTAGAACTGCGGAGTGTTGCCCTTAAGACCTTTAGATTCGCGTGTTTTGTGATTTTCGATATCGTCGAGCATCGCCAACATATCATTATGCTTAGGCATCAACTTAAAAGTATCGAAATCGCGGTTAATGCCCGTTGCTGGATTTAGAACCGGCAAAGAGACCAAAGCGTGATTCTCGTAACCCATTGACTTCATGTATGAAGGCAACCATAAGTGTGGAATCATCGCTTCGAAACCAGCTTCATCTACGCCTAGGCGATCTTTGAATTTATATAAATCTTCTTTGTAATATTCAGAAGCGTAGACTTCGGTTGGACTGGTATGCGGCACCAAACCTGTAAGTAGGTTGTAATGCGACGGTGCAGTCCAGCCGGCGTATGAGTAGCGCTTTTCAACGTTATGCAGGCCTCCGCAAAGTTTCGCAATATTCTCAGGTTCGGCCGCCATGAATGAATCGTAGCGACATGAGTCGAGAGTAATGACGAACAAGTGATTGTTCGTGCGTTTGTTTTTGAAGAGACCAAACATGTGTTTTTCGTTGAGCGTCTGTTAAGCGTTAGTTGGAGTAGCGTATGACTCGATTAAGATGTCAGCCACCTCGGGGCGTGTGAATTCAGCCGGTGGACGTATGCCTTCTGACAGCATATCGCGCACTTTTGTTCCACTTAAGAATATCTTATCTTCCGGCCCAGCAGGCGATGACTTAGTTGAAGCCATGCCACCAGTTAGCTTGCAGTAGAATGCATGCTCGAAGAGAAGTGTTTCGATAAGAATCTCGCCATCTTCAAATTGCTTGAATACATCTTGAGCATCGAAAGTACCGTAGTAAGAACCAACGCCCGCGTGGTCACGCCCGATGATGATATGAGTCACACCATAGTTCTGACGACAAACCGCGTGCAAAATCGCCTCGCGCGGGCCACCGTAACGCATCGCCTGTGGGTAAACAGCAAGCATAGTGCGATCTAGCGGGTAGTACTTAGCCATTAGCGCGTGGTAACAAGCCATACGAACATCGCTAGGGATGTCATCGGCCTTAGTATCGCCTACCAATGGGTGAATTAGCAATCCGTCAACCTGCTCAATAGCTACCTTAGTTAGGTATTCGTGAGCACGGTGGATTGGGTTACGAGTTTGGAAAGCAACTATCTTATCCCAACCCTTCTCGGCGAATGCTGCACGAGTCATGGCTGGTGTTAAACGGAATTCGTTGTGCTTGTCGTAAGCAGGCAAGTTTGCAACCTCGATTGAACCGCCAACGTAAGTGTCGCCGATTGAGTTCAAGTAATCAGATGCTGGGTGTTCAGCATCGCCTTGGTAACACTTAGTCAACTCAGCAGCCTTGTCTGGCTGGTATGAATCGCTAACAGTCATTACACCGTAGACAGTGCCATCTTCGCCAACCAATGCAACTTCGTCGCCGGCAGCAGCTGACTCGCCAGCTTTAGGTGCAAGAACCACAGGTAGTGGCCAAGCTACACCATTTGCGAGGTGCATGTTGTCACACACGCCGTTGTAATCATCGGCACCCATGAAGCCATTAAGTGGGCTCATGGCGCCAGTAGCGATCATTTCGAGGTCGCTAGCTTCGCGTGAGTTAAGAGTGATTTTAGCTAGGCCTTCTGCCTTTGCTAGTAGAGCTGTGCGTGCGTCGCCTTCGACTACGCAATTTACAAGTGTTCCGCCGTGTGGAGCAATCATCTGATTATTTGTGGATTTGGTGAGGAGTGGTTTAAAGGTACCCAAGGTTTTTAAGCTTTTGGCGGATAGCCGCGAGCTCATCGGGTGAAAATTCTTGTTCGTCTTTAGACTCGACTTCGCTCATCAAATCACGCAAAACGTAAACAATGAATTCGGTCGGCGAAGAGAAGCCAGAGTTGGCGATTACCTGCTGCACTCTGCGATACAGAGGGCGCGGGATTTTCACGGTGGCTTTGGATTCTTTTTGCATGGGAGTCTTGGTTGGCAAGAGTGCGATAGGTTACACGATTGGAGTGCGATAGGTGTACCTATCTGTCATTTTTTGCCTTACAGCACCAAATATCGACCCTTTAATGATGGTTCTGAAGTGTTTTTGGGTTTTATTTGTGATTCGATGGAATTGTTGTAAGATTATTGACCATAGGCATTTCCGCCACTCATCATTAAGTAAAATGCGACTTTCTACAACACTTCTAATCTGCGCCATTTTTGGCGCATGTTCAGGCGATTCTGCACCAGTTTTCACTGATGCTAGCGCTGCAATCGACCAGGCCGACTCTGCGATGAGCGCTGGCGACAACGATTTGGCTAAAGCTGGCTATGAATACGCACGTGATAACGGCGAAGGCGCGCTAGAGGCTGATGCACTAGTGGGTCTATTTGAGCTAGGCTGCGCCGGCTCAGACGACGACATGGCTTATGCAAATTTCGAATCTTTATCTAAGTCGCACGCTGCCAAGCTAACTCAAGGCGAGCTAAAGCGCATGGTTGATTTATGTGTAAAAAGCGCGACTGTCGAAACTGGCGATAGCATTATCGATTATGCGATGCAGGCATTCCCAGAGATGCAAGATGATTTAACTAATCCCGCTGCGGCTATCGAAAAGATCCGTACTGAAGGCCCAGGCGCCGACCTTAGTGGCCTCGGTTACGCAGGCGATTGATGATAGCTCAGCAGGCCGTCCAGCTTATTGCTGAGACTTTGCGCAAAAAACCAGCGGCTAATTTAATGTTGGCTACCGGTTCGACCATGGAACCGCTTTATGCGTTGCTGCGCGAAGCCGATTTAGATTTTAGTTTGATAAAGACTTTTAATCTCGATGAGTATTATCTAGGCAATCAGTTTCGTGAGTTTATGGATGAGCAATTGTTCGCGCATGTGAATATTGACGCGAGTAATGTGCACTTCCCTACTGTTGATTACGATGACGTAATTGCTGCTGCTGGTGGCATTGATTTATGTATTTTGGGTATTGGCGTCAACGGGCATATCGCATTTAACGAACCAGGGTCGAGTGCTGATTCGCGCACGCGGGTGGTTGAACTTGATGAGTCGACGCGTGTGCGTAATTCAAAGTTAAACGATGGCGTGAATATCCCGCCGCGCGCGATCAGTGTGGGGGTGGCGACGATTTTGGATTGTAGAAAGATTGTGGTATTAGCAAATGGTACCGAGAAAGCAGGTGCTGTGCAAGAAGCGCGTTATAGTGATATCAGTGAGCAATGTCCTGCATCCTTTTTGCAGACTCACGCAGATGTTACATGGTTAGTTTCTTAATTCTTGCATTCCTCGCCCCACAGACCTTAAACGAACAATTCGACACCTTCAATTCAGCGACAGTTGAGTTGTACGCCGAGTCTCCATTATTTTACAACCCCACTGCAATTGATGTCGACGACTCAGGCAACGTGTGGGTCGCTGAAGCCGTTAATTACCGCCAATGGAGTGGCCGCAACCCCGGACGTCATCATGATGCGGGCGATCGCATCGTGGTGTTGCGTGATACTAATGGTGATGGCATCGCTGACAAAAGTATTGTGTTTGCGCAAAGCGAAGATTTAGTCGCGCCACTCGGCATTTTAGTTTTGGACGACCGCGTTTTAGTTTCGTGCTCGCCTAACCTTATTGAGTACCGCGATACTGACGGCGATTTTATTGCCGACGAATCCAAAATATTATTAACCGGTTTCGGCGGATTTAATCACGACCACGGCTTGCATTCTTTCATTGAAGATGGCAACGGTGATTTTCTATGGGCCGCCGGCAATGCTGGCCCGCACGTAGTCAAAGGCGCTGATGGAGTGTCGATTCGTAGTGGCTCGGTTTATAACGGCGGTGGTCCTAAACACGCGGGTAACATTGCGGGTTTAGTTGGCGACGACGGCAAAGAATATACCGGTGGCTTAATCGGCCGCATGAATGCCGACGGCAGTGGCATTGAAATTTTGGCGCATAACTTTCGCAATAATTATGAAGTAGCCGTAGACAAATACGGCAACATGTTTACTGCCGATAACGACGACGACGGCAATCGCTCATGTCGCACCGTAACAGTAGTCGAAGGTGGCAACTACGGATACTTTTCTGCTAACGGTAAACGTTTTTGGAATGCCGACCGCCGCCCAGGTGAAGATATTAAATCGGCGCACTGGCATCAACGCGACCCTGGAGTGATGCCGCATGGCACTATTACTGGTGCCGGCGGGCCAACTGGAGTAACAATGTACGAGAATGAAGCCTTTGCTGCTCTTAACGGTTACCTCTTAAACGCTGACGCCGGACGCAGTATTGTTTACGCGCACCGTCCGCTAATTAAAGGCTCCGAGTTAGTGCTTGAGCAAGGTACTTTGATAGAGGCCAAGCGAGACGGTGAAAAAGGCAGCTGGTTTCGTCCAAGCGATGTCGCTGTCGGTCCCAACGGAGAAATCTACGTCGCCGACTGGTACGACCCAGGTGTAGGCGGACATGCGGCTGGCGATCGCGAAGCCTACGGACGCATCCTTAAGATCGCACCAGTGGCCAAGCCAGAGTGGATTGCCTACCCTGAGCCCGATGATGCATTCGCGCGCGTCGCTTCCTTACGAGCGAGCATGCGCAGTGGTTTCGACTACGAAGAAATTAAAAAGTATGCGGCCGACGCCTCGCCATTTGTGCGCGCTACTTGCGCTCGTTTGATTCGCAAAGTCGAAGATATCGACCTACGCATAAGTTTGTTGATCCTAATTGCGCGCACCATGCCCGATGACGACCGCATGTATTTAGAATCCATTGGCATTGGCGCCGAAGGAATTGAGGAAGATTTATTTCATACCTTAAGTCGCATGTCTAGCTTTGGTTCACATGAAAACTTTTTACGTATCGCCTGGCGATTGCATCCACTTGAAGCACTTGAAACTTTGGCATGGTATGCGGTAGATGAAGATACGGCGTTAGAGCTGCGGCTGCTGGCCGTTGATGGCATTGCATTTATGGAGGAAGAAGTTGCAGCTGAAGAAATGATGAAGTTAGCCGTGGGTGGCCCTTCGGATATTCGCCAACACGCTAACTGGTGGTTAAAGCACCGCGCGACTAACGCCTGGTCCAAATACGGCATCAGAAATGGTGCCGAAGCCGACTTGGCGAATGCTAAATTAAAGGTAGAGTCTGACATGTTCACTCCGCAAAACAATGTGCCGAGCTCTATCGACATTAAAACGTCTACGCGACTTGGCAAAACACTGTGGCTCGAAGTTATTGATTGCGATAATGGCAATTCAAATGACTGGGCGGCATGGATTCACCCTTTCTTTACTCTCGACGACGGTACGACTGTCAACTTAACTGACCTCAGCTGGCAATCTGCCGAAACTGCTTGGGGGCAAGTACACCTCGACAAAAACTGCGAAGGCAAACCGATGATGGTTAATGGCGAAATAGTCAAGAATGGTATTGGTACTCACGCCAACTCGTTAATAAATTATACTATTCCCGATAATGCTGTTGGATTCGAATGCAAAATGGCTGCTGATGACGGCGGTGTAACGCAGACTAACTCGGCTACTTCACTCAAATTCAGAGTCTATATCGAAGAAGTTCGTGACCAAGAATTTATTGCACAGCAACAAAAGAATGCCGCGGACGGAAGCCGCAAAGCTTTAGATTATCTTTTAGAGTCACAAGAAGGTTGTTTATACATAATCAACAACATCGCCATCGACGAATACATCGCCAACCGACTGAGTAATCATTCCGACCTAGCGGTGCGTGCGTTTTATGCCAACAGCAAGCCAGTTGCAAAATACGCTGCGGCGACTACAAACGGTTCGGCAGCACGTGGGCAAGAATTATTCCGCGGGCGCGCTAGTTGCAGCAGCTGCCACACCTTCGATGAATTCGGCGGCAGCATCGGCCCTGATTTAAGTGTAATCGCCGCCAAACATGACGCCGGTTCTCTGGCAACCGCCATCTACGACCCGCAAGACGCGATTGCTTTGGGTTACGAAAACTGGATTATCAAGCTCAAAGACGGCCAACAATTTTTTGGCTCAATTTTGTCCGACGGCGAAGTAGTGTTGATTAAAGATAGCACTGGTAAACGTCATGCTATCAAAGCTGACGACATCGCAGGACGTAATGAAGTGCCCACCTCGTTAATGCCAAGTGCTAGCGCCCTAAATCTGAGCGAAAACGATGTCGCTGATATCACTGCATTTTTGCTTGAAAATACTGATATTCCTCAATTTGAGCACGAGATTAATCTACTTAAAAACGGCTTGAATGATTTTGATTTCCAACTACCCGATGGCACCGACCCTAACGACGTGTGGCGCATCGAAGATGACGTCCTTAAGTGTAAGGGGCAGCCTATTGGCTACCTTTACACCAAACTACTTTACACCGACTTTGAGTTAGAATTTGATTGGCGTGGCAACCCTGAATTTGGCCCGGGCAACTCTGGCGCATTATTACGCGTACAAGAGCCACATGAAGTTTGGCCACGCTCTATCGAAGCGCAATTGATGTCAGGTAACGCTGGCGACATCTGGAACATCGACAACTTTGGCATGGTCGTTGACTCCGAACGCACTTCTGGGCGACGCACAGAAAACATGTTGCCGAATAACGAAAAGGCGCTCGGCAAATGGAATCACTATCGAATTTTAATGCACGGCAGCGAATTAACTTTGGAAGTAAACGGTGAAGTGCAAAATACCGCAAGTTGGTGCGAACGCATCCCCGGTGCAATTGCTTTGCAGTCTGAGGGAGCTGTGATTGAATTTAAAAACTTAATTTTGCGTTACTAGAAAAGAATTGAACCATATCTATATAAGTTCCGTTGTACTTGTATAGATGAAGTTAATCCTCAAGGTCAGTGCTGTTGCATGCTGCTCATTAATAGCAGTAATGCGAACTCCTGTTACTCAAGCAGAGGTCAAAACAGCACTAACAACAGCGCCTGGTCCGCAATTAGCTATTGACGGAGCGCAACCAATTTTGAATGCAATTACCCCCTTTGAGCGCATTGACTACAATGAGAGCTCGGTGCTTGCCGTATCGCAAGATGGCGTTTTCATCGGTGATGGTTCTTTTGAACTAGCTGGCTTAAAGCTAGATGTATTAGTTACTTTTGAAAATGACACTTTCAATTTCAAATATACTGCAACCAATATTAGTGAACGACCTCTTTACTGGACAGGTTCAAAAGAGACCTGTGGTTTAAAAAATTATCACGTAACCATCAACGCGTATAGTGAACACACATTCGCGGACTCCACAGATCTTGACTATAAATACGGCAAAGTATTTCACGACCCCGACCGCATGGCTAGCGAAATCGAAAATGCTCAGCAAATGTTAATGGTTGCCGGTGAACAACGCATCATCGAATGTAAAATTGATGCGTCATATTTCAGAGGTTTTGAACGCAAGCAAATATCGAATTTACGCTGGTGGTCAATCGTTCCTTTGCCAGGGAAAACCCCCGCAGATATGTGCCACGAATATGGCGACATCTACGGCTCATGGAATGACCGCGGCAAGTTCAGCTTAAAGTTTGAAGCTCCATTCTGGGACAACACTTCCGAGGTGGCTAAGCCTGGTACTGCGCTTGCGAATAAAGTAATGTTGGGCAAACATACAGAAATGATTGATGGCTTGCAATTTTACAGCGAATTGCATTACGACGCCGGTAAAGTAGTAGAAAAAATTATAGTCACAAACGTAAGTGGCGGTGGCCTCTACTGGCCACGAAACATGAAAAGCCGCAAGCCTTATGCGTCACTAAGCTACACTATCGATAAGAATCGCATAAAATCTTGGCAAGAAAACGACGATTGGCTCGTGATTGGCGGTGGATGTGGTGGCCGTTACGGAACCAGAGGCCGACATGGTAAACCAACTGCTGCAGATCTCGACTCGTGGTTTATTGCGCCAGATGAAAGTGTAGAATTCAATGTAAGCAACAACTTAGACATTTCTAACTTCAGAAGGCAAGTTTACAGCTACTCTCGCGATGCCATCCGCGGCATTAGCTCAGTAGATGGTGCGCACCATTTATTTCATGTGGCGTTGAATTACCCGCCAGAGTTTTACCCAAACTCATCTAAATGGAAGAAAAAATCATTTTTCGCTAGTTTCGACAAAGACGACGGCTACTCACATATATTATGTGAGGAGTGAAGAAAGTCGTCCTCCTGCTATCGTTGCTTAGTGCTGTTGCTTGCTCAACTGTTCCTGGCACCGGGCGTTCGCAACTAAACTTCATGAGCTCGGCGCAAGAGATGAGTCTCGGCGCACAGTCATATCGCGCCATGCTTAAAGGTGAGCGCGTGATTAAAGAAGGACCTGACGCGAAAATGGTTCAAGAAATTGGTGCGCGCATCGCCAAGTCTGCAAAAGATTATTTGCCGCAATCTGATGCCGCTAAATTTCGCTGGGAGTTTAAGCTAATCGACGACAAAGAGATGGTCAATGCCTGGGCGCTTCCTGGTGGCAAGACTGCGGTTTATACTGGCCTGTTAGCCGTCACTGGCGACGAAGACAGTTTGGCAATTGTCATGGGTCACGAAGTTGCCCATGCTTTGGCACATCACGGTGCCGAACGCATGAGCCAAGGTGTGTTAATGCAAATCGGTATGCTGGGCGCTGCGGTTTCGATGCGTGATATGGATTATGAAGACCGCACCATGATTATGGCAGGCTTAGGACTAGGCATCCACCTCGGTGTATCACTCCCCTTCTCGCGCAGTCACGAAAGTGAAGCCGACGAAATTGGTTTGATGCTCGCAGCAAATGCTGGTTACAACCCCGAAGCAGCTATTGGCTTATGGGAACGCATGGGAGCCAGTGGTGAAGAACCACCTGAATGGTTGTCGACTCACCCTAACTCTGACACGCGCATCGAAAATTTGCGCGCGTTGATGCCAAAAGCAATGGTGTTGTACCGCGACGCTTTAGTCCAGTGAAAAAACTTGGCATTGATATTGGTGGCACTGCTGTAAAGATTGGTTTCTTTAGCGGTGGCGACCTTCTTGAATGTAAACGCTACACTGACGTTGATTCACTAAAATCCTTCAGCGAGTTGTTGACACATAATGACATCACCGATTTCATTGATGACAGCTTCGTTGGCATCGGTGTTGGCGTTCCAGGAGTCGTCAGCGACAACCGCGTACAAAGCTGCCCCAATATTGCATGGCTTGAGAAGGCAGACCTGATATCTGAGTTGTCAAATGCACATGGCGAAGATTATCAATACGGTATCGACAACGACGCAAATCTTGCCGCCTTAGGCGAAGCGGTTAATGGCGCCGGAAGCGAGCACCCTACTTTTGCTTTTATAACCATTGGCACCGGAATTGGTGGTGGCCTGATTATCGACGGCAAAGTATTTCATGGCCCCGGCGGCATGGCTGGCGAGATTGGGCACATTGCTACCGGCCATGGCTTAGCCTGCAATTGTGGAGCAATCGGTTGCGTCGAAGCAATTGCTAGTGCCACTAATATCGAAAAACGCGCCGCTGGCAAGCCATTACCTGAGATAATTGCAGCCGCAAAAGATGGTGATCACGCTTCATTGCAATTACTCCAAGAAAGCGGCGCAGCACTCGGTGAAACAATTTCACAGATTGCTTTACTAACTGATATCCGTGTGTTTATTTTTGGCGGCGGCGGCGCACCATGTTTAGAAATGTGGATGCCCCACATTAACGAGGTCATCAACAGCCGCTGCTTCGGGCGCAACGCTAATGATTTTGTAATTACACAAGCTAGTTTAGGTAACGACGCCGGT